>Ga0256404_1003504_pt1 | contig 31763 bp, 22 predicted proteins | sample RumenRJG_01DNA_FD_185990 | JGI IMG/M metagenome (GOLD analysis project Ga0256404, IMG submission 185990) | Bovine rumen microbial communities from Lethbridge, Alberta, Canada - RJG_01 | ecosystem: Host-associated > Mammals > Digestive system > Stomach > Rumen | place: Canada: Alberta | collected...
CAGGGATATGTCGACCGCTTTCTGTTCCAAAAAGCTTTGTCTTACGCGAAGGAGGCTATGGACCGCCCCGGCGCGGAACTGTCTAGGCTATTGAAGACAAAATCGGTGATACTGTGCAGGGAAATCCTATCGAAAGCAATGCCCTTCGACGTCAAGGAAGCATATGGGAAATGGCATTGCGGGGTCTTCGGGGACAAGTAACTTATCAGTAGACATGTAAAACAGAGCCGATTTTTCACGAAAAGTACAGCAAAACGGCTAGAAAAGCCCTTTTCTATTTGGCTTACGCGCGTTATAATCGGCACAGTTAAGCAAAATTGTTATCCGGATATGAGTAAAAAGAAGAAAATTGGCATCTTGATTGCCGGCATAGTGGAATTAGCGATTGTTGTTTTTGTCTTGGTGACGTCGATTTTAGTGATCGTCACCTTCAATGATCCCAATACGGTTCCTAACTCTGCCGAAGCCAACTTAGAAAAGAATGGTCCCTTTATTGGCTGGTTACAAAACAATCCTACTAACTTCTTATTAATCGTATTAATCCCAATTTTCTTAATCTTAGCCTTAGATATTATTTATTTGGTTATTGTTGCTGCTCGTCGTCAATCGAACTTAAGTGACAAAGAACAAGAAGAAATTGCTGCTCAAGCCAAGAAAGAAGCCCGGGAAGAATTGATGCGGGAAATGATGGCAGAAGAGACGGCAAAAAAGAATCCTGACGATTCTGAGAAAAAATAAAGGTTCTTCGTTCTCTTTTCTTACCTAATGCGACTGTAAAAAGCCGTGTTTTTTTTGTTGACAAGGTTGTCTAAGGATTTCATAATAGACTCACGAGAAACGCAAAGTCAGAGAAATCTGGCGACGCAAAGCTAAAGGGCCTTCCCCTAAGAGATGGCAGCCAGTTACCGCGGAACAAAGCAAAAATGATTCTGCTTTGTGGGCAACTGAGTTGACATCATTTTTTGTTCCTTAGGGCTGCTCGTCTGCATAACTTACTCGTTCAACTGGATTCTGATGAAGTGCGAAGAAACACTTCGAACGGGCGGGGAAAAGTCAGACATGAAGTGGTTTTTTCTTCGTATCCACTCACCCGAATGGAGGCCTTTTCGTTTGGAAGAATCGAATCCCCAAAACATCGACGAATCCACGACAAAGCCTACTGATTCCTCACAAGCTTCTACGCCGGAGCAAAAGAAGCCAAACGCTAAGAAAAAGGATTCTTTTTCGGATCCTTCGCCTAGCGACACTTCTCGTCGTTATGCCCGTCGTCAAAAGCAGAAGCGTGTTGCTCTGATTGTGACATCAGTCGGCGCCGTCGGAACCTTGATGCTTGGCATCATCGCCTTTTTAGGTCGCATTTCGGGACAATTCACCATTCGATTAGACAAACAGACCATCTCGCAAAATTTAAAATTAAGCGAACACAAATCCGCTGGAACACCGAGTGATTTGCTGGTTGCCAGCGGGTTAGAGAACGCCTATGTAACCACCGCCAAAGATGTGTTGTCTTACGTCGACACGTTAAAAGGCGAAGAAGAATTGGATGGCTCTCATAATTTTTCCCGCACTTTGCCGGGCGAAGAAGGCAAGTCCACTAATCTGGCCTTGGTCTATACCTTCTATGCCATCAATTCTTCAGCAGCCGATTCCATCTCTTATAACGTATCGATGGCAATTGACAATTACACTTCTCCCACCAATTATGCCGTCCAACCTTATTCATACTTACGGGTTGCCTTGTTTGAGAACGTATGCACTGCGGAAGGAGAAGAGGAGACACATGCCTTTACTGTTTACGCAAGCGCCAATCAACATAGCCAAGGCACCAATCCTGGCGGGGCAGAAGATTATCGCGAATGCTTAAGCGATTATTCCACCGTCGATGGATTACGAATGGCGCGTTATGACTACGATGGCAATCATGGTTATTGCGAAGAATTTGAAGGGAACATGCAGATCTTCGACCGACCGGCTGTCACTCTTTTGGCGCGACAAACGATGCGTTACACCGTGGTGGTGTGGTTAGAAGGCGCGGATCCAGAATGTTATGGCCAAGCACCGGAAGGTGCCTCTTTTACATTCACCATGACATTCGCTGCCGCCAACAATCTTTGAGGATATTTATGGCAAAACGTCATACGCGAAAAACCAAAACGATCATGTCCAACCGGAATCTATTTCTGGCTGGCATTTTGTCTTTTGGCTTGACGTTTGCAGCCTCTGTTACCAGCACCTATGCTTGGTTTGAGGTGTCGGAACACGCAAAGGTATCCCAGCTTGATTTCTCCATCCGTGATGCGGCGGATTTCGAGATTGGTTTAAAAAACAATGACGGAGATTACGACTATTACCGCGATGTGAATGACGAAATCTTAGAAACCCATTTCTCGCGTTATCGGCCGAATTCCGTTTTGCATGACCTTTCTTCGAATTATCAAAGCCTTTGGCTTAACGAAGACACCAATCCCGAAACGGATTTCCCCGTGTTGCGCCGCGCCTATGCGGACAAAGACAAACCGCACCAAATCTACGTCGCCCAAAGCGGTTATTACCAATTCGAATTCTTTTTGAAATCCAATCGGGACATGTATCTCTTCCTTGATGCGAATCGTTGTTACGCGAAGCCGTTGCATGACTTAAACGTGACAACCGCAGCCGCGTTAAAAAACGTTACAGCCGAAGAATTGGATAACATTGTCAACGCCTGCCGCGTATCGTTCTATTCCTCTATGGGATTCTTGATTTGGGAACCCAACGCCAGCGTTGGTTCAACCACCGTTTTTGGCGGTGCGCTCGACTTGAACGGCGATGGATATTATGATGATTTGGATGGCAAAGAAGTCGTCTATGGCGAATATTCCGATGATGATCCGTTAATTTATGACGAAGCACCGAATGCGGATATTCTTCCTAGCAGTGACACCCATTCTTCTTTTGTTGCCACACACCGCGCTGGAATTGCCCCCTTCAATCTCGAAAAAAGCGAAGCGGCAGGGTTGTCCTTAGCCCACGAAACCACGTATACCTTAGCGGATCTTTCTATCCCTGAAGGGGCAGGGCAATATGATCCCAACACGATGCATCCCTTGTTGGCTTTAAAGGCGGGAGTTCCATCGCGTTTGGTCGTCACCATTTATCTCGAGGGCTGGGATTTAGATATGATTGACAGTATCGGAGAAGGCCACTTCACCTTAGGATTAGGTTTCCAAGGCCTTGTGCAGCCGCTTGTTGATTAAGCGAGAAAAAGGAGTTCACCATGTCTGCTTATTTTGAATACTTAAAAGAAATGATTGTCGCCTTTTTCCAAAACCTTGGCTTATGGTTCAACATGCGTTGGGCCATGCCATGGGCTCCCGTTCCGAATGAATTCAGTTACTATCATTCGTTATATAGCCAATATTCTCCGAAATTCGGGGGTGCGGGTTGGTTCTTTTTCGTGTTATTCGCCATTTTGTTTATCGCGTTAATTGGCGGCTTGCTTTTCTTGTTATTCTGGGTCATTCGTAAATATGTACGTTTCCGGAAAGCTGGCGCGAATGAAGAAAAGTTACGCAAAGAAGTCGAAAAATTAAACGTGGAGTTATACCAAACGATTCAAGAAAAAGATCGGATTTTAGGATTACAAGTGCATTCGATGGGCGTTGCTGGCGCCCCTGAGAACGTGGCCGAAGCCAATGGAGAAGTGGTCGACACGAATGCCGAAGAAGAAAAGAAACCAGAATCCGACGAAATCCGTTTCCCACGTCTTACCTTGGTCGATCAGAAATATGAAGGATATTCGTTACATACCCAACTTCCTGCCGATGCCGAAACCATTGACTTAAAAGGCATCTGCGAACGGTTCCGGAACTTTGCTGCCTCCCAAATGGGCCTTTATTACACGATTGATACGATTCGGGTCTTCTTTGCGGCAATGGGCACGGGCAAAATCATCATTCTCGAAGGTATCTCTGGCACGGGTAAAACCTCTTTGCCCTATGCGTTAGGACGTTTCTTCCAACATAATGCGACCATCTGCTCGGTCCAACCATCTTGGAGAGACCGTTCTGAATTACTCGGTTACTATAACGACTTCACCCACAAATTCACCGAAACGGAATTCTTACGCGCCGTCTACGAAGCCACCTACCGCGATGACGTGAACTTAATCGTACTCGATGAAATGAACTTGGCCCGTATCGAATACTATTTCGCGGAATTTTTATCCATCATGGAAATGCCAAACGTGGCCGAATGGAATATCAACTTAGTGGCCGCTCCGCAAGCAAACGACCCGAAACACGTCAAAGATGGCCGTTTGTTAATCCCACAGAACATTTGGTTTGTCGGCACGGCGAATAACGATGACTCGACCTTCACCATCACCGATAAGGTCTATGACCGTGCCATGTCGTTATTCTTCGATAACAAAGGTATCGCGTTCCAAGCCCCATTCACGGAGTCTTTGCCTTTGCCGTTTGATTATTTGATGAAGCTCTATCAAAACGCGATGCAAGACTATCCGTTATCCGCCAAGACGTTAGAAAAGTTCCAACAACTCGATACGTTTGTCATTGCCCACTTCCGTCTTGCCTTTGGTAACCGTATCATGAAGCAATTAAGTCTTTTTGTCCCTTGCTACATCGCCTGCGGTGGCACAGAACTCGATGCGGTCGACTATATGTTTGAATCGAAGATCTTAAAGAAGTTCGAAGTATTGAATGTCGCGTTCTTACGCGATGAATTAATCGCCTTAGACGCCGAATTAACCAAGTTGTTCGGCAAAGGGGAATTCAAACGCTCTAAAGCGAAGATCAAGACGCTCCTAAAGACGAACGCGTAAGGTGTAACCTATGGCAGAGAAAACCCCTTCCGCGCAACAAAAACTCGTTTCGGCTCAGAAAGCATACGCCAAGAAGATGCATTCCTTGGCCAGTGCTTCCAAGCCTTATCAAGCGCTTGTCAGCCAAGTCGCCGATGAAGGGAAGAACTTCGTCCGGCAAACCGAACGGCTGGAAGACAAGTCTTTTGATGCGCGTTTTGTCGAGGAATTAGAACAAGGGTTTGATGCTTTAGACCGGATTATTCTGAATCCTCGTACGTTCATTCGCGATGAAGCGGAAGTCGTGAATGCTGGTTTAGCGAAGAAAATCACCGCGGAATCCGTGGTGCATTTGGCTTCGCATACCCAATTCGTGCACTCCGTCGATAAAAACGGGAACATCACCCCGGAACGGATTTTAACGATCCATGCCGAAACGGATGTTCAAATCTATGAAAACCGTTTTGTCATGACATTGATGAAGAAATGCGCGTTATTCATTGAAAAACGTTATCAATTCATCAAATCGCACGGCGAAACGTTTAACTCGGATTTATTGCTCATTCATGCCACCTCTGAAATTGATGGGGCGAAATATGAAGTCGATACTAGAGTCAAAGTATCCGTTCCTTCCGAAGACCAAGGCAAGCAAGAAGCCAACGCGAACTTGCTCGTTCGTTTGGCGACGTTACGGGAACGTTGCGCCTATTACTTACATTCCCCGTTTATGGAGCAGATGCAAGGTGCGAAAGACGTCTCTAACCCCATTCACTTAACGAACTTGTTATTAAAGAATCCAGACTACCATGCCGCCTATAAGCTTTGGACGTTCATTGATAACTACACGAACTTAGGCATCACCTATGATGTCAAAGAAACCGAACAAGAGTTCGATGACGCCTATTTTGAAGAAATCTATGGCTTGGTCGTGGCCGATATGTTGACGTTACATAGCCACGCCATCGCGAATCGGAAGATTGATCACCCCGTCACGAGACAAAAGACCATCCGCCCGAAGGTGTTATTCACCTTGGAAGATGAAACATTCCATGATGGACGATTCTTATATGATCAATTCCCAGATCACAAAGACGAGAAGCCAAATCCGATGGCCTTAACACCTGAAGAAGCGAAAGCCGAACGGCTCGCGATGGAAGAGAAATATAAGCAAGACGTGGCTAAGAAACTCTTGCTAGACGAAGCCATCAATGCCCAAAAAGCCATCGATATGGCCGAAGAAGCCGAAGAAAGACAACGGCGACTTGAAGCCGCGGAAGAAGCGGCCAGAAAAGCCAGAGATGAAGCCATCCGCCAAGAAGTCGAACGCCTTGCCCGCGAAGAATGGGAAAGGCGGAAAGCCCAAGACTTTGATCGTCTAGAAGAAGAAGCCCGTTTGGATTCCATGCGTTATGCCGTCAGAAGACAAGGCAAAGAAGACCGCCAAGACGGCATGTCTTTGTTAGATCCCTCCATCCCCGAAGAAAAAGCCGGAGAGATGTTATCGCGTGGCCAAGAAGCGTTCCCCAGCGCAACGCCATTCTTAAACGCCACCATGGCTAACTTAGAACATCAAAAACAACCGACCCCAATGGCCGCGCCAACCCCCTTACCCAGAGAAACCCCCTTCGTGGTGACAACGGCCGTATTTACTCCGACGGCACCATCGGATCCTTTGTTGCCGTCCATTGTCTTTGATGCCACGCCTTATGTGGCAAGATTTGTGACTGCCCCGGCGCCACAGGTTACGACTGCCCCCGTTCTGACAGAACCAACACCAGTCGTGACGGTTTCGAAAGCACCCGAAGCGATGCCCGAAGATCGTCGTCGCGTTAAGATTATGAAACCAATTGCCGTAACGCCTGCCCCCATCGTGAAGATTCGGGTCTTAAAAGGCAAAGAAACCAATCCAAAAGACAATGTGGCTTGGATTCGCGTCCAACCGCCAAAGAAAGCCAGAATTGCCTTAGCCAAGCGGATTAAGGTCACGTCAAGACGGCAAAAGAAGATTCGTTTGTCTAACCATGCGCCGAGGAAACGTCCATGAACGAGGAAGAGACGAAAGAAAAGCCGAAGAAGCATAACGTCTTTTCGGTGATTGTGGATGTCATCCTAGGCTTACTTGTGGCACTAATGCTTTACATCGAAGTCTCGTTTGTCGTGACGGCCAATCATCCCGGGAATTATGGCGTTCCTTCTGCCTTCGGTCATTCATTCCTTTACGTGGCCACCGATTCCATGGTAGGGGACAATCCCGATTCCTTAAACCAGGGAACCGGCATTATCATTCGTCATGACGACCCTTCCCAAGTCAAAGAAGGGGACGTCATTACGTTTTACTATCCAAGACTTCAGAATCCCGATACCCACCGGGTGTTATCGATTGTGAAGAATGAAGACGGAACGCGGACTTTTCTTACGCGCGGGGATAACCTACACGCGTGGTCGTGCGCGGGGCAGCCAAACAATACCTGCCCCGAAACCGCTTGGGAATCGGTGGATGAGAAGTATTACATCGGGACGGTTGTATGGCATTCCGATGGCTTTGGCACATTCTTAACGTTAGTATCGCCCCAAGCGGGGGCAGCGGCTGGGCGTACCGCTTGGCTAGGACCTGTGTTAATCTTAGTTCCGATCTTAGGCATCATTCTCTCTTCGACAATTGATACGGCAAAGCAGTACCGTAAAGAAAAGAAAGCCTACGAGAAAGAACTTCGTGAAGCCATGATTGCCGCTGGGGTGGATCCAAACGACGAAAAAGCAGCCTTGCTTTTCGAAGAGAAATACAATTACAAGAAAGACTTACGAGAACAGATGGAGAAAGAAAAGTCCAAAGAAAAGGCCAGGCTCCGGAAAGAGCTCGAGAAAGAAGCCAAAAAGAAGAACAAGACGAAAGGAGAAGAGTAACCATGAGATATCAAAAACAACTCGAACAATTAAAGGTTTGGATCTTGGTGATCTTTGCGTTACTTGGATTATCGACTGCCGCGGTGGTGGTTTCGGTGGTGTTACTTTGCCAAGGCGTTTCTCAAAATCGTCCTTGGGTGCTTGGCATCGTTGCGTTAGTTTGTTTCTTTTTAACGATTGGGTTCTCGCTACTCATCGTGCAACTTTTCGCGAACCGTAAATTACTACTTCGCCACCATGCATGGCTCAATACGTTATTTGGTGAACAATTCGATGTGACCATTTGGGACGAAGATACCTTCTTTGACACGGTCGGAAGCAAAGCCATCCATAACCGCCACAACATGGTGTCTTATGGTGGCATTCTTTATCTCCATGGCTTCAATAACCAACCGTTATTCTCGTTCCGGTTGGTGGATATGCAAGAACTGAACCGCGTTTGTGTCGAAGCCATTCGTAAAGAACTACAAGACAAGCGAAACTGGAACTATGCGGTGAATGGACAAGGCGATTTCTTGTTCTTTGCCGAAGTTTCGAATGCGAATGACTTCTATGCTTCGTTACGGAAGATTGCTGATGACATCAATGCCGTCTTGGCAGGCCGTCCTTCGTTACCGATGGCGTTCGTGATGTTAGGCGCCACCCCCTATCAAAAAGAGCAAACGCCCAGTCAAAACTTTGAACGGGCTTCGATTGCCGCGCGTTTCCATGCGGCCAACCGTCCTTCGGGGGATTTGCAGCTTTATGCCGAATCGATGAAGCAAGCGTCCTTAAGCGACCGGGAACAATCGGCGGATATCGAAGAAGGCTTAAAACGAAACCAGTTCATCATTTATTACCAGGCGAAGTGGGACGTGAAGAAACAATGCTTCTACGGGGCCGAAGCCTTAATTCGTTGGCGCCATCCGCGTCGTGGCTTCTTGCCACCTTCGGTGTTTGTTCCTTATGCCGAAGCCAGTGGTCAGATTGTCGCGATTGACCATTATGTGTTTGAAGCGGTGTGCCGTGACATTGCGTCGTGGCGTGATACAAGACAACGACCGCTTGTGATTTCTGTGAACTTATCGCGTCGTACGGTTTACGACCCCGGCTTAATCGCTTTCTTTGCCGAAACGATTAAGAAATACAAGATTGATCCCCATCAGATCGAAATCGAGTTAACCGAATCTTTGGCTGCCCAAGACGCGAACTTCATTTCGTTCGTCATTCGGAAAATCAAAGCCTTAGGTTTATCGACATCCATCGATGACTTCGGGATTGGTTATTCTTCGTTGTCGGTTTTAAAGAACATCGATTTTGATGTTTTGAAGCTGGATAAGTCCTTTATTGACGACATTGAATTAAGCAAAGAGTCTGAAGATCTTGTGGCTTCGATTATTTACTTGGTGCATGGGTTACATATGCGGGTCATTGCCGAAGGCGTAGAGAACCCCAAACAAGTTTCGATCCTTTCGGCGCATGACTTAGACGCGATTCAGGGGTATTATTTCGCGAAACCGTTAGATAAAGCGAATTTTGAAGCGTTACTCGCGCATAACCCCTTTGAAGGGACGAACCCGAAAGGAGGCAAAGAAGAATGATTCTCATCTTAGGACAAGGCGAAGACGACATCCTTTATTTTGTCTCGCGGTTTACCACTTCGAATTCCGTGGATGAATTGCCGGGGAATATTCGTGTTTATCGTGGTTCGTTTGGCATTGAAGACATGGCGATTGCTGCGACCGGTTATGGCAATATGATTACGTCGGCTGTCACGGCCATGTTAATCGATCATTATGACCCCTACTTAGTGGTGAACGTCGGACCGGCGGTTTCCTTAAGCCCCGACATGCATCAAGGGGACTTACTCGTCGTTGACCGTTATTACTTCCAACATGTGCGTTATAGCCCATTCTTTGCCACCAATTATGGGCAATTTCCTAATCAACCCTCATATTTCTTGGCGTCCAATGACCTCAACAAGAAAGCCGAAGAAGCTGGTTATGCGTTTAACGAAGCGTATTTGCAACGTGGTTACCTCTTATCGGGCACCAAAGTCATGACGGCAAAGAAACAATACGACGCCATCAAGCAAAAACATTATGCGTCAGTACAAAGCTTATTGATGGGCTATGACACCTCTAGTGGTGGCATTGCCTTTACTTGTTATAGCCGTCACGTCAGTTTATTGTCGATTCGGGTCTTGGTTTATGAACTAGACCATGAAGATCAATTCTTAACTTGGCGGCGCAAGTGCTTAGAAGCCATGCCGAAGGTAGGGCATATCTTAGCCAAGATCTTGATGGATAACCGTCAAGACTTCAATGCCGCGGAGGAACTCTTCTATGAGCAGCACGGAACACACTAACGTAGAAAAGATGGAACAGGCGCTAAAGAACGCGATTGGCGTCGTCAGTGCCATTGGTTTCTCGGGCGTTGCGGTGATTGTCTTTGCCATTCTGTCTTTCTTCTACCGTGAGAATGAGCTTTATCTCACGATTTTCTTAAGCTTATTGGTGTTCTTTGTGTTAGCCGCCGCTTTCATGACGGGTTGGTTATTCCATAGTTACCGGAAATCCATCCATGAAACATCGGCCGCTGCCCAAGAATTCAGCGAGCAGTTACAAAATTTTGAAGCAGGCCGAATTCGCTTGTCACATGCGAATTATCGTTCTCCCACCTTAAATCGGTTACAAAGCCGTATCAATAACCTCTTGGCCATCCGTCAAGAAGAACGGCAATATGTGCAACATCACATTTCTTCTTCTGAGGTGATGGCCCCAGAAGAGATGACCCAAGCGGTGTTAGCGGCTTTACGCGAATCTTCTTCGTACCGTTCTGCCGTTTTGGCCGTGAAGGCGTATGGCTCGGATCCGATTCCAGACCGCGTGGATGAAACGCTACTTCGCACGTTACGGCTGCAATTCCAGCCTACGTTAGTGGCCAAACAAGAAAACGGCTTCTATTACGCGTATTTGCCTTCGCTACCTGCTTTCCCGGAATTCCAAGAGATGTGCCGTCAATTCGTGGCGATTTTCTCCCCCAGCATCATTGAGAAAGAATATGATGCCGTGACGTATTATTCGGCCCGTATCGGGGTTGCTGTCTTTCCATTTGTCGCTGGGTCGAAATTATTAAGCGAAGCAAAGAACCAACTTGAAAAAGATGCGGAACCCGTTTCGATGGTTCCCACCGATAGCGCTCCCGCTTTACCTGACCCGTCTTTTGGCAATACACCCCGTCGTGTCATTGCCTTGGCGGCCAGTGAACGTTATCTTCGGGAATTCCGTTCCGCGAATGCGTTACCCCAATCCGTGAAGATTGTGACGGATTATATGACGTATGCGTGTGGCGAGATGCATTACGACGTTTGCGGTTTCTTACGGCGTGATGACAAAACGAACCGTTATGGCATCATGATGGAAGAGAACATCAAAGATGGCAAAGAAGGATTCCGTTTATTGGCTACGCAGGATCAAATCGGGAGCGAAGAGATCGCCCCGTTGGTTTCGTATTGCCGTCAAGAAGCAGCCACCTTTATCAATGATGTGACGATGTTGCCACCAGAAGTGGGTGAGATGTTACAATCTTTAGGCGTCGCCTCTGCTGTGTTTGCCCCGGTCATGTATCAAAATCAGCTCTATGGCTTCATGTATTACTTATCGGTGCAACGGCGGGATGAATTCACGTTAGCGGACCGCGAAGCAACCGAATTATCGTTCTCTTTGATTTCTTCGATGTTAGTCACCATCCAAGAAAAAGAGAACGCCTTAGATACGAATAATCTCGTTGAAGCCTTGTTGTCTCGTCATGGCCGTTTGGCTTATCAAGTGAATGCCAAGACATATCGGCTATTACATTTCTCCAACTTAGTCGAGAAGAACTTCCCAGACGCGAAAGTCGGGGAATATTGTTTCAAAGCCTTAATGGGGCGGGATACGCCTTGTGAGGAATGTCCGTTAAGAATGGGTACGGTGAAACGCGTCATCGCACCACTTGGACCAGCAGAACAAACATTATCCATGGTGAATTACCGTTCCTCATCGAAAGATGCCGCGACGATTTTAATCGAAAAACAAACGGCTTCAGCCGTCTCCTCGAATCTCTTTGATGCTAAGCTTGGCGTCTTTAATGCCAAGGCGTTATCGAATGACCTCGGGAGAGAAATTCGAAATCGTGGTACAGGCTATGTCGTCTCGGTCCGTTTGACGAACATCAGCGATTTTGCCGTGAGATTCCCTAGTGAAAACACAGAAAACTTACGGCAAGTCTTAGTACGGAAGATCCAAGATGCCGGCTATGGCGACTTTACGTATCGTTACGATGAAGATACGTTGTCGTTCTTATTACGTTCAACGTCCAAGAGCGCCATGGTGTACTTTGCCGAAAGCTTGGCGGAAGTGATTCAAGCCCCCATCGCCTTTAGTGGCGCATTCTTCTCTCCGGCGTTTGCCTATAGTGCGATTGGTTACCCCACCGAAGCGGCCAGCAACTTCGAAATGATGTCGATGATTAAGACGGAGTTAGACCGTTCCGTCAAAGTCGGCGATGGCTTCTTACTCGAAGTCGGTCGTTCGCGCGTTCGGAAAGCGTTACGGAAAGACTACCTCCGACAATTGCTCGACGTCTCGTTACGGACGAATGCGGTTGCCTTATCGCTTAGTGCCGTCACCGAAACCTCCACCTCCCATATCTCAGGTATTCAGATTAGCCTTGGCTTAGAAGGCCTCTATCACGAACGCATTTCCGACCGTGAGTTCATGCCGATTGCCGTGGAAGGCGGGTTAGTCACCTCCTTTGATGAAGCCGTGCTTCAAAACGTCGGGCAATTCTTTGATAACTATGGGGATACGACGTTAAAGACATCGGGGATTCGTGCCTTCTTCGTCTATGTCTCGCCAAACACCTTATTGGCGGATCAGTTCTTGCCCTTCATGAAGCATTTCATGACCCAACATCGTTTCCCGAAAGATTCGTTCTTCTTATCGCTCGGATGTGGGGATTTGGCAGGACATGAAGAAACATTACGTCCCGTGCTTGCGATGCTTCGCCCCTTAGGCATTCGCTTCGCGGTTCGTTCTTATCAGCCAGAACGTATTGGTATTCCTGCCCTAAAGAGTCTCGGCATTGAAGCGGTCGCGATTTCTCGTGACCTCTTGCAGGATTCGTTGTTGTCACCGTCTTCGACCTCTTCGTTCATCCGGATGGCTACTTCCTTAGAGGAGAACAACTTCATTACGATTGCGAATGGGGTTGCGAGCCAAGATGAACGTGACTTCTGTTATGACATGGCCGTGCCTTACTATATCGATGGCGGCAAGGTGCATGGCTTAAGCACGCAAGACTTCATTACGGCGTTGAACTATCAACGTTAACGAATCTTCTCAAAGAACGGATGGGGCCCATCCGTTCTTTTGCTTGCACCCATTTGTTTTTTCGTTTATTCTATCGGGCTGCCCTTGCAGCAAGAGAGAAGCAAAAAAGAAATGACCCAACAAGATTTCATGCAAGAAGCAATCAAAGAAGCCGAGAAAGGCATTTCCTCGCACGATGGCGGTCCTTTTGGGGCAATTGTCGTCAAAGACGGGAAAATCGTTGGGAGAGGCCATAATGAGGTCATTAAAGCCCAAGATCCAACATGCCACGGCGAAGTCATGGCCATCCATGACGCGTGCCGCCATTTAGGGACGTATGATCTTTCTAACTGCGATATTTATACGACAAGTTATCCTTGCCCCATGTGCCTAGGCGCGATTCTTTGGGCGAATATTGCCCACGTCTATTACGCATGTAATACCAGCGATGCCGAAAAGATTGGATTTCGGGATAAACAGTTTTACGAAAACAAAGACCATCTCAACTTCCAAGAACTCGATCATGCGGCAGGACAAAAGTTATTTGCCGAATATCAAAAAGGCGACCATCAAATGTATTGAGGTCGCCTTTTCTTGTTAGCTTGAAGCCGCGATGGTTTGTGGCACATTGATCACCAAGGTTGTGTAAGTGTTATTGGCGGCGTCCGTTAATAAGGAGACCACAATGCCGTCTGCCGTCTGGGTGGCGGTTACTTTGACTTCGACATCACCTTTTACCGTCACTTGATAACCGGTTAACGAATAATAGTAGGTATTCTCCGTCTCGTCATGAGTATAGGCATAGGTTGAATTTACCGTGACCGTAACGGATTTTCCGTTGACATAGACATTCTTAACAACGGCTTCGGTATGCCAGCCATCGGTTCCGGGCTCGATTTCTACATCGGCATCACCCCATCCTGAGGTGGCTTCTCCATCGTTAATCTGGGTGGTCTTATTGCCGTCTTTATCTTCTTTGTAGATCGTCTTGGTTTCTTCGTCGGTCGTTGTGTTGTAATCCAAGATGGTTTGTGATTTCTCTGTTTCCGTGACTAAAGAGACATAGGTTTCCGTCGTGATTGTTGTTCCGTTGCCCGTTAACGTGACCGAATCCCCGATAAAGCAGGCAGAAATGCCGGTATTGGAAGTATTCGTGTAGGCAACCGTCGTATCGGTACGTTTCACTGAGATGGCGCCTTGGTAGGAAGAGGGGGATAACGTGAGGCCCACGCTGTCGGAGGCCGTTACAGTTGCCGTTGTAGAATCGACGAATGACACCCCATTCGGATAGGCATACTCATAGGTATTTGTCGTTTTAATTTCGTTGATGGTTGTACGATCGGTCCGTTGTGCGTTAGCGCCGATATCGAGGTACATCAAATAAGCACCGGTACCGCCTGTGACGGATCCTAATGCGAACTCCCCTTCATTGACTGGGACTTCAAAATAATAGACGGCATTTTTCGTAAGGCTGCTCTGCTTCTTAATCCAACTGGTATCGAAGATAGAGGTATAACCAGTAGGAGCAGTCGTTGTTGTGGCGTTAATTTCGGCATCTGTCATCGGAGTTGTGGTGCCAACTTGGCATTTTGTGCTCTTGCCACCGATATTACGTAACCAGTATGGTGCAGAATATGTGCCATCCGTGTATTGATAAACATAGGCATAACGCTTTCCTAATGTTGCATCCGCCGTATAGCGATAGACTTTGCTGATTTCTTTGATGTCAGCAATGGTGTTGTCTTCGTTACGGAAAATACGGTGTAACGAGAAGAAAGAGTCGTTATTAGAGTCGTTATTAGAATAGTATGTGCCAGCGAAGAAGTTGATATAACCTTTATCTCTCAAACGGAAGTCAATGCTGTCTTCGGGGAGTTCATAGTTGCTGTAGTCTTTTCCGTTGATTGAAACATATGGAGCAGTAATGAGATGATCCTTCGAAATGCTAGCGTTCATGAAGTGAAGGCCGTAGATGTAGCTATCACTGCTCGAACTGATAATGGAATTCATGGAAGCCAAAGAATCAGCGAATTTCTCATAAGATGAAGTATCACTGATGGTTCCCGACCCGCTGTCATTAATGGTATAGACCTTACTTGAGTCGATTGCGCTCGATGTTGTGCTCTTGCTGATGTCAGTAAGATTGTATTGTGAAACACGGATATCGGCTCCAATGCCGCCTTGATAGGCTCCCGAAACCACATAACCGGTATTTTTTGATGAGACTTTCGAAGTCGAACTTGTGTCGAAGCTTAAAGGAAAATAAGTGCTATTCGTTTTATAACTGCTTTGAAATCCAGAGACACTATATCCAGCACTATTGGCAATCGATAGAGATATCAGAGATATCGTGCTTGTGCTGAAAGTACAGTTTGTTCTGTAATCATAATCACTTTCATAAGCACGGAAACCATTCTGATAGTAAAAATACCAATTGTCATCGTTGTAGTTTGCTACCAAATAATTTCCACTTTTCTTAAAAGCCGCTTTACCGATGGAAGTTGATAATGTCATTGAGTAATAGCTATACCACCTATACCTCCAAGATGATGACAAAGACCCTAGGGTGAGATAATTCACTCGGTTATTAATCAGTGTATAAAAATATCCTTGGCTATCGGCATAAAATACAGCAGCTGATGAAGAATTATTGGTCCGAGAAAGGGAGCCGGAATTGACACTAAGGTAGTATGTGTCGTAGCTGATAATGTATTGTGTTAGCGTGATTTCGCCATCATTCGAAAGCGTCCAAACGCCATTATCGTTTATAAGATAATTTTGATTCGAAGATAATAACGTATTGTCGCTTGTAGAATAAGTCCAAGTGGTAATTGCAGAAGAAGATACGCTCAATGTTCCGCTGTTATCGTAAAGATAGACCTTGGCGTAGTTTTGATAGGGGTTATAAGTATAAATAGTGTTATTTTCAATGTACCAGGCTGTATCGTAAGTGCTGGAAGAGGTGCTATTTACTAAACCATTTTGACCGAGCGCAAGATAATTACCATTTCCGTCAGAGATAGTTTGAGGCGTTGTTCCGGCAGGACTATTCCCAAGTGTAATATTTTTAGTAAGGTCATTAGAAACGGATTGGGTTGAAGAGCCAGAAAGATATAGGAATCGCGTGTTATTGCTGTTATAAACGAATGAATATTGAGCGGTTACATTACCATTGTCTGTTTCGCTATTATAGGAATCATAATAATTTGAACTTTTAGCTGGCACTGTTGTGCTGTTTTTAGCGGTTTCGTTTGCAACTGGATTACCATCTTCATCGAATTGGAGAGATACATTTGCTTCGGTGGTGTATTTATAAATCGTGGAGTTCTCGTACAGCGGTTTGATGTGGTCATACATCGTCTTCATATCGACGGATCCACCCCAACCGGTATCGGTACCACTGCCCGTTTCTGGCTTTGTTCCGGTAATCGGAGTCGATGCCTGCATGGTGACTTCTTTGTTAAAGAGACTCGAACGGAACTCTTTTTCGCAGTATCCAACCGAGGTATAGTCCGAAACATTCGTGGTATAGGATCCGAACGCCGTTGCACCACCACTCGGTACGCTTAAGCTGGAATCACCGGCGATGCCGACGTTCTCGACAACGCCATTGACATAACCTGCGGCAATGCCGATTAAGGTATTGGCAGTCTTATCGTTCACCGCAACATTGTTGAGATAAAGATTTTTAACGCTTGGGACGGTGCTGGAGGCGACAGAAGAATAATCGTTACCGATTTTGCCAACCACACCGAAAAATCCCATGATGTTCACATTGGATACGGAGGAAATCGCACCAGGATGGCGATTATAGTCAGAAAATTGATTCGAAACGGTGAGATTCGAAATCACCGCGGCATGTTCTTGTCCTTGAGAATGGGTCGTATCGTTACCATCTAAATGGCCGATAAAGGGATGATCCGTGGTTCCGATTGGGGGTAACGTCCATCCAGTCATATCCAGGTCTTTTTCGATGATAAAGTAGCATTCTTTATCGCCGAAATAGCCAGTGTATTGTAACCAAGCAAGGTTATAGAGATGGAACGGACGGTTAATGACGTAAGGGTCGTCTTGTGTACCAGTACCACGGGCAAAATAAGCGCCATCAGTCTCTCCGTTGATTTGTTTTCCCAGGTTTTCTTGATTGCTAAACCAGGTAAAAGTATAGGCCACTGAGGCTGCACATGCCGCTAAGGTGGTAGAACCTAGCACAATGAGCAAGAAGGTACGTAAATTGAACTTGCGTTTCACGCTTTACGCCCCCATTCCCATTACCCGAATAGCAAAGTCACATTTATAGGTGATCCCAGTTTCGGATTCAAAGGCTTCATTCCCGATGTTATATGAATAAATCGAGTCGATTGCGGCTAGGTTATAGTCAATCACGAAATAAATCACAGAATCCGAGGAGGTTGTGAACTCATCCCCAATTTGGAACGATTGCGTATAGGTCGGGGTATCCCCAGACATCGAGACAAACGAGTATTTCGTCGTAGGGTTGTCAGAAGATGGCGAAACGACCAAATAATCGCCACTGGCGGTTACTTGGCTAGATGCATAGGTATTGAAAGCAGCGATAGAACTGAGCGGGTTATTCGTAGTCGCCCAAGATACCGCACTCCAGGAATTGCCACCGCCTAAGATGTCAGCTTCTGCGGTAGCGGTCGAAATGAAGTTCGAATAAGTATTATTTAAGGTGACTTTAATTAAAATTTGATGTTCTTCCGTCGCAAAAGCACGGCTGTATTTGCCGATGGCAAAACCAAAGGTTAATGCGGTGTTTTTAAACGAATAAGTACGGGTGCTGTCACTATTAACGGTGACGTGATCAATCTCGTAATATTCACAATTCTTGATGTATTTCACGCTATCCGTAACGATGCTTTGATAATCCGCAGAAACCTTGCGATTCACATAGAACCAAGCAAAGGTCGCGGTACCAGCGCTTACCACACAAAGCGTAAAAAAGAGCGAAGCTAAAATGGCTTGGAAACGAATTCTTTTTAACCGTTTAGAAGAAAAATTAGCCATGTTGCCCTTTCCTAAAACTGAGGCAACTGGCTATCCAAGATGGACCCTGCAGCTTTGCGTCGCCGGATTACTCCGGTTTTGCTCTTCACGGCAATAATAATAATTTCTCCTGTGCGCGCATGCAAGCAAAAAACTACTGAATTTGATATCCGATAGGGAACTAAGACAATAACAAATTGACGGATGAATTTTGTGATCCAGTCACGGCGATGAGGTGACTATTTTTGTTTTAGGTGATTATTTTTGTGCCAAACACGGGTAAAAATAGGGGTTAAAACCCCGAAAAAGGTCTTAGTTTGTGATGGATAAAAGTGGGGCAAAAGAAGAATTTTTGATGTCGCCAGAAGAGAGTGCAGAGATAAATTGAAGAATCAAATTGAATCAATCTCAGCAATGTAGAAAACAATTTGAAAAATGTAGTCATTTTAATTTTGTCAATTGAGTTTGCTTGAACGCGAATCACAAAACGGAGATTGAATATAAAAATTCAGTCACATTTTTTTGTCAATGTCAGAAGGATGACAGCAAATTGTAACGAAAATGGGTTTAATTTTGTCAATTCGCTTAGAGTTCACCAATAGACGACTAGACATTGTTTAGTAACTCAACCATCCAGGGGATTGGATTCGATCGTTGGCGATTATAAAGGCCAATTTTCTTTTCATGTTAGATAAACAGACTACGCTGGGGTGAAAGAAGGCATGAAAATCACTTTCAAGGCTGAAAATAAGTGTTTTTATACAATGTAATAAATTAATGAAGCCTAAATATTAGGTAATAAAAAGTGTGATAAAACCTATTTTCATTAGATATTATCTTAATTAGCACTATTAATTATAGAGTGCTAGAAATTGCATTTTTTAGCCATTTCTTAACATGTAACGCAAAACGCGTTACAATAGCGTTACAATGATATCGTAAGGAAGTTTTTGAATATGCCGAAGACTACGATGAATTTACGGGTTGATGCATCATTAAAAAAGGATGCTGAAAAGGTAATTGATGAACTTGGGCTATCAATGTCTGCTGCCATCACGATTTATTTGAAAATGATCGTCCGGGAGAAGGGACTTCCCTTTGAAGTAAAAGTGAAAAGATCTTCTCCGGCTAGTACCGTGAAGAAGGTTTCTCATGACGAAGGCGATGATGATTTTCTGGATTTGGATCTCGATGGAGATGATTCAATTCGTAAAGCAATTGAGAAATTATAAATCGTCAATTTATTCTTGAATTCGATTCAAAATTTTCCTGTTTTTAAAAAATCGCTATCACCCAATTTGGATTTTTGATCATCTTAGCTAAGGCGATTTTCTCTTCTTTTTTAACCCTTGAGTTTCCGATTCACTGAGGGTACCTATTTTTGCCTGTGATTAATTTTTAATAAATTGACTGATATTTTTATCGTCTTGTCCCTGAATTTTTCTCTATGGCCTTCTAATCGCTTTCTGTGGCTATCTTTTACTTTCTTTTATGCGTTAACTTGCTGTTATGTTTTGCTTTTCCTTTTGCCTTTAAGACCCTACATTATTCCTGATGTTCATACACCCTATTCGATATGACCAGTCGGTCTTCCACGATCTTCAAAAGTCTTACCCCCGTGTCCCTGGTGGCTACCTGGTTATGCTTTTTGATGAAGGCCGCGTTCTTCAGCGTGGGCATCCTCTTAAACCTTTGGATGCTTTAGCAGAAGGGGAAGTGGTTCAAATCGAAGATGAAGAATCGAATCTCCAACACTTTGATTACTTCCTTGATGCCCAATACGAGAACGTAAGCTCTTTGATCCTCTATCAAGACGAACATCTCATCGTCTGCAATAAGCCCAAAGGCCTCTTAACCGTTGGGAAAGAAAAAGGACATTCTTTAAGCTCATACTTACGTCGCGCTGCCAAAGAAAAAGGAGAAGAACTTCCTTCTCCCATCAACCGTCTAGACCGCAATACCTCTGGGGTAGTTTTGTTCGGCCGTGATTCTGCCTTCCGCGCCGCCCTTACGAAAGCCTGGGAAGAACGAAACATTCATAAAGAGTATCTTGCCCTCGTCTACGGCAAGATGGACGCCTCTGAAGGCGAAATCAATCAACCTCTACGAAAAGACATTATCTCTGGCGAAGTAGTGGTTGATCCAAACGGCAAACCATCCCACACCTCTTATACGGTATTGGAGGAGTATGAAGGGTGCACACTTGTGCGTTGCATTCCTCATACCGGTCGTAATCATCAAATTCGGGTTCACCTTGCTTCGATAGGGCATCCTATTGTTGGTGACTTTGTATATGCTTCAAAAGAACAAGTGCTAGAGGCAGCCAAGCTTGGTATCTATGATTCGTTCTTACACTGCGAGATTACATCTCTCCCAATGTCATTAACCGCGTATCCTGCCCTTGCTGGCAAGACATTCGAGGCTCCTCTCCCAACGCGCCTAGAACAGGTTTTAGACGCGTTACGAGCAAAGCATTTATAATTTCATTCCTGCAAAATGATGGATCTTGGAGATAACGTTCTGATTTTTACTTGTTTTTAAAATCAAGAAATAACAAAGAAAAAACCGCCATTTTTATAAAAATATGGCAGTTTTGCAAAGGATATTTTTATTTTTGAACCGCTTTTTCGCGCTTCTTTATCTGCGTTAAAACGAAGTCGGCAAGGTAGAAACAAATGAGAGATAACATGGCGCCCCAAGAGACATCGCTTAAGAAATGAGCACCCACTAACATACGGGTAAAGGCAACCAATGCACCATAGACAAAGCCAAGATAGAAGAAGAGAGTTTGATATTTCTTAAGACTGCTTTTCCATACCGGCAAGTAAGTAAGCATCATGACACACGCCATCGCGTTTGCTGTATGGCCAGAGGGGAAGGATTTGAACTCTTCTTTTAAGCCTGAATCTTTCGCCAAGACTTCCGCCCGTAAATCTTTTGCATTTTGCCACCATGGATGGAAGTAGCCCAAAGACGTTTCAAAGCTCTCCGCCGTTTCGCCCACTAACCAGCGATAACGTGGCCTAGGATTAATCTGTTTGATCTCTTCGAATAATAAAGCAGTAACTACAATGACAATCGCCATGGCAATGATGATGCGAAGTAGATGGGGTTGATCGGAGTGCTTAGCTAAGAAGAAGCCACCGATGGCAAAGAGAAGCGTTAATGTACCGCATATCGGCAAACCGATTTCCCAATGTCCAGGCAGGTTATAAGCGTTCACGGACAAGAATGTCAGCGTTTGGAAATAGGTTCCTAAACCATAAAGCAGGGCAGCAGAAACATATAGCAAGGTGCGTTGCCACCACTTGGAATAACGATGGATAGATAAGAAGATTAAGGCGCCTCCTAAGAATCCGGCGCCACCATAAGCTGGTAACTCACCAATGGACGCCACAAACACGCCAAAGCCATTTCGTTCTCGATAAAGCGCTTGCGCAATAGAGAAATCACAAAAAGAACCAATCAGGATTGCCACTAACGCAATTCCGAAGAGGACCGCAAAATTCCATTTTTTCAACATTGTGCCTTTATTCTATCGAAGAAACGATAAGAAGAAAAGGCAGGATGGAAGATTTGACTTTGGCTTTACGAACTTGATTATCTTTCTTTTTAACTAAGTACGCTCCGGTGCCAAATCTTCGATTCCAGACCGAAAGTTGGCTTTTTATCGATCTAATCTTAATGGTGAGTTAATGAAATGGCCAAAGAATATATCGCTCGTTTGTTTGATACTTAACTGGATTTCTATTTGAGAAGGGTGGAATCCGAATTTAAGAAACAAAACCGCAATACGCATTACTTTGTTGACCCATCGATTGCAGTTTCTGCCTTGGGCGCCACTCTAGAAAGCTTATTCATGGAAATGAATACTTTTGGTTTCTTGTTTGAATCGTTAGTGATTCGTTGTCAATATATCTAGTGACTACGAAAGGCAAGTGTGAACACAGGAAGTCCTTCGGCAAACAGCAGTCAGATCATTGGTTTCTTTCCTTGATGAAATAGCCGCCTTTTTTCTGAGAGCCTCTGAATTCGATATAGTCCTGCAATTTTCTTTTTATGTTGTTCTTTAATGTGTCCAACGTTATTTCCGGCTGCTTTTCGTTGATTAGCTTAAGTAGATTTCTTGTGTTGATTCCTGGGTTTTGCTGTATTGTTTGTAAGATAATCAGTTCCAAATCTCCGAGTCTGTCGTCCTTGATTTTTATAGGGTCATTTACAGGGTCATTTACAGGGTCATTTACAGGGTCAGCATAGTTTTGATTCGGCAGAGTCAGCATGAAGAAATTGCCGCTTGGATTGAAAACATGTTGCTTGTCCGCACCCTTATACGCCGGAAGGATTCTTCGGGTGCCTGTGCCGAAATTCTCGATATAATGCAGCTTGCTGAGGATGTTGACCAGTCCGGGGTTCCTGTAAGTCTGGACGCCTGACATGATCTGCTCCAAAGTAGCCTGATAGATTCCACCGGGATTGGTTATCTTGACCCTGTCGTCGAAGAATTCGATTTTGATGTTCGAGCGAATGAAGTAATTGCTATGGCAGAAAGCATTGAGTATGGCCTCGCGGAGTGAGGAACCGGGATAGGAAACGGTCTCTTTCCGCTGCCACGAATCCGAGGAGATGATGGCAGACACGTCATTGAAATTCGTTTGCATCTATCTAAAGAAAAAGACCGCTAGGATTGTTTCCTAACGGTCTAGAAAGCAAGAAGGTTATTTCTTGATCTTCAAGAATTTCTTTACTTTGTTGACTGGATCAGCTTCTTCGGCTTCCGCTTCGTGCTTGATGGCAGCTTGCGCAGCAGCTAAGCGAGCAAGAGGAACACGGAATGGAGAGCAGGAGACGTAGTCGAGACCAACTTTATCGTAGAATTCGATCGAAACTGGATCGCCACCGGTTTCACCGCAGACCCCGATTAAGAGATCCGGACGGGTCTTACGGCCGCGTTCAACAGCAATCTTCACGAGTTCGCCAACGCCTTCGACATCAATCGTCTGGAATGGGTCGAATTCGTAAATCTTGCGATCATAGTAGTACGGTAAGAATTGGCCAGAGTCATCACGGGAGAAGCCCATGGTGAGCTGCGTTAAGTCGTTGGTTCCAAAGCTGAAGAATTCAGCGTCTTTCGCCAAATCCCCAGCACGGAGAGCGCCCCTTGGGATTTCGATCATCGTACCGACATGATACACGAGGGTCTTGCCTTCGAGTTTCATTTCGTCTTGGACGGTCTCATCGACGACTTTCTTTGCCCATTCATATTCTTTGAATTCGCCGCAAAGCGGAATCATGATTTCGGGTTCGACATCGTGGCCAAGTTCCTTGCTGGCTTTGATAGCAGCTTGGATGATGGCACGGGCCAAAACCGCATAGATTTCTGGATAGGCAACGCAGAGACGGACACCACGGAAGCCCATCATTGGGTTGGCTTGGTGAAGTTGATTGATACGATCTTTGACCTTTTGTTCGGTGACGTTCAATTGCTTCGCAAGTTCCTTGATGTTTTCTTCATCATGGATGTCGGGTAAGAATTCATGAAGCGGCGGATCGAGTAAACGAATGTTGACGTTCGTGTCGGGGTTCGCCATATACATGTCGTAGAAGTCACCCATCAAGAACGGACGGATGCGTTCCAAGGCAGCGGTGCGTTGTTCGGTCGTATCCGAGAGAATCATCGCACGCATATTCAAGATACGTTCTGGCGCGAAGAACATACGTTCTGTACGGCAAAGGCCAATGCCTTCCGCACCGAACTTACGGGCGTTGAGCGCGTCTTCTGGCGTATTGCAGTTCGCACGAACCTTGAGACGACGATACTTGTCGGCCCAAGCCATCATACGACCGAAGTTGCCGCCCATCGAAGCTTCTTGCATCTCGATGGCACCTTCGTAAACTTCACCAGTGGTGCCGTTCACCGAGAAGACATCCTTTTCGGTGTAGGTCTTGCCATTGACGGTTAAGGTCTTCTTTTCTTCATCAATGATGGCGTCAGTGCAGCCAGCAACGCAGCATTTGCCCATCGAACGAGCAACGACAGCGGCGTGAGAAGTCATACCACCACGAGCGGTGACGATAGCTTCGGCATTGACCATGCCGATGATATCCTCAGGCGAGGTTTCAGCACGGCAGAGAACGACTTTACGCCCAGCATCATGCTCGGCTTTCGCTTCATCAGCGTTGAAGACGAGGTGACCAGTGCCAGCGCCCGGAGAAGCCGGGAGACCATGGAAGATTGGGCTATGTTTCTTCAAATCATCGGGATTGAAGGTCGGGTGGAGCAAGTCATTTAATTGCTTCGGTTCGACACGGCAGACCGCAGTCTTTTCATCGATGAGGCCTTCATCGACTAAGTCGCAAGCGATCTTTAAAGCAGCTGCGGCAGTGCGTTTGCCATTACGGGTTTGTAAGAAGTAGAGTTTGCCTTTTTCGACGGTGTACTCCATGTCTTGCATATCTTTGAAGTAGTTTTCCATGCGTTTGATGGTTTCTTCAAATTGTTTGTAGACATCGGGCATGTGTTCTTTCAACCAGTCGATGTGTTGCGGCGTACGGATACCCGCAACAACGTCTTCGCCTTGCGCGTTTTGTAAGAATTCGGCGTAGATCTTCTTTTCACCCGTGGATGGGTTACGCGAGAAGGCGACACCAGTGCCAGAGTCTTCGCCCATGTTGCCGAAGACCATGGTTTGGACGTTCACAGCAGTGCCCCATTCATAGGGGATGCCGTTCATTTGACGATAGACGTTCGCGCGTGGGTTGTCCCAGCTCTTGAAAACGGCGCCAACCGCTTCCTTTAATTGAACGTACGGATCGGTCGGGAAGTCTTCATTGAAGGTCTTCTTGTAGTATTCCTTATACCGTTTGACCAAATCTTTAAGTTGTTCGGTCGTGACTTGCGTGTCGAGTTTGTAACCGTTTTGCTCTTTGAGATCATCGAGCATCTTGTCCATATCGGTTCTCGGCCAGCCTTTGGCAATGTTCGTGAACATTAAGATGAAACGGCGATAGCTGTCCCAAGCGAAACGTTCATTGTTCGCGGCTTCTGCGAGTTCGACGACGGATTCATCATTCAAACCAAGGTTTAAGATGGTGTCCATCATGCCTGGCATCGATTGACGAGCGCCAGAACGAACGGAAACGAGTAATGGGGTTTTGCCTTTGGCGCCGCCAAACACTTTGCCGCTGCTTTCTTCGATGGCGTGGACATGAGCCACGATGTCATCCCATACATAGTCCGGGATCTTCTTGCCCGACTCATAGTACAGGGTGCAAGCTTCGGTGGTCACGGTGAAACCAGCAGGAATGTTGATGCCTGCGGCAGTCATTTCGCACAGACCGAAGCCCTTTCCTCCGAGAATCTCTTTGCCGAGGTGTGCCTCGTGAGCTTCTTTGAAGGAGTAGACGTATTTCTTTTGTGCCATGTTGTCCTCCTATGACAATCTTAAGAGCTTAGCAAAACTAAGCCCCTGACGGGAAAACTATACCACTTTGGGCTTTTTCTTCCTAGAAGAAGAAAACAAAAAGATAAACATTCATTCATGATGTCAAGCATTGTTCTTACGAACGAAAGAAAAGCAAGGTCACGGACAAGCGAGTTCTAAAATGGTGCTTCAAAATAAAAAACGGGGGTTTCCCCGTGAAAAATGAGATTTTTCTTAGTGATTGATTTCGTAAACGGCGGCTTTGCCTTCTCTTGCCATCAACGTTTTCCACAAGAGTTGCATGGCCACATGAACAAAGGTCATGTGAACATCTTCGGCAATCTGCATGTCGTTCACTTTCGCGTGAATGTTGATGTCGGCAATGCCTTTTAACTTGCCGCCATCATAACCTTCGAGCCCTAGGATTTCAGCGCCGATGCTTTTAGCATAGGCGACGGCCTTGATAATGTTATGGGAATTTCCCGAACCAGAGATGGCAATGACCATGTCGGTTGGCTTTAACCATTGTTTTAAGGGAAGGTAGAAGACATCTTCAAAGCCGACGTCATTCCCATACGCCATAACGGAAGGGATGTTATCGGTTAAAGAGACAACATGGAATGGTTTCGATAAGGATAGAGAGACACCTTTGTTAAAGTCGCAGACCATGTGGTTCGCGGTAGCAGAAGAGCCACCATTCCCAATGACGTAGATTGTATCTTCGCGGTCATAATGCCGTAGCAACGCATTCAAGGCAGCGTTAAATTCGTTGGGATCTAAGGCATCAAAGACTTGTTTTTCTCGTTCGTAATAATCGCGAATCCCATTTCGAAAATCCATAAGATATTCTCCTTTAATCGCCCCATTCTATTTGGTTTTTTCCTTTTTGTCCACGAACGTGCCATTCTGAGAAAGAACAAACGATACGGCCTCTTCTAAGGTAGGGAAAACAAAATCAGGTTGGATATGATGATCCGGCGTTCCTTTATGGGGCGCTCCGCTGGTTAATAAGATGGTTTTGCATCCGGCATTGTACCCCGTTTCCACGTCCCGGTAGGTGTCACCGATCATCCAGCTTTCTTTGAAATCAATATGATAATGTTCTTGGGCTTTTAGAAGCATACCAATTTTAGGTTTACGGCAACTACATTCGATTTTATATTCGATTCGTTCCCCGGGGAATCCTTTGTCCGGATGGTGGGGGCAATAATATAAATCATCTAAATAAGCGCCTTCTTCTCCAAGCAAATCTTCCATTTTGCGATGGATCATTTGCAATTCCGTTTCTGTGACTTCTCCCCGTGCGACCACCGGCTGATTCGTCACGCAAATGGCTAAATAAGGGGAATGGTTAATGGAACGGATTGCTTTTGCCGCTCCTGGGAGGAGCTCCATTTCTACGAGGCGAGTTACATAGCCTTGATAACGATTGATGGTTCCGTCACGATCTAAAAAGATGCATTTTTGGGGATGATCAAGGGATTTTTGAAAAACGATGCCTTCTTTTAAATCTTGGCACACCATTTCATAACGTTCGGGCGTGCCGCAATCTTTCACATATTCACTAGAACGATAAACATTGGCTTTTTGTTGTTCAATGAAGTGTTGCAAAATCACTTTTTCAAAATCGATCTTGACGGGATCGACCACAAAATCCGCGACTTCTTTTTTGGCCACATAGAGTCCAGCATTGGTCAAATTCTCATAAGGCAACAATCTTGGCTCGTTTTTTGACTCAATCCGCGAGATAAAACCAGCGGAATCCGCAACAAGGACATCAGAATCATAAGGATGAGAATTCGGATGTGCGAATGCCGTGATTGCCGCGCCGCTTTGTTCATGAAAAGCGATGAATTTTGACCAGGAGAGATGAAACATCAAATCGGCAAAACAAAAAATAAAGTCGTCTTGAATGACGTCGTGTAGCAATGCCAAAACTCCACCGGTCCCCAAAGGTTCCTCCTCCATTAGATAATGGATATGAGCGCCCCAAGAAGAACCATCTCCAAAATATTGGGGGATGGATTTTCCTTTTTTCGAAATGACGATATAGAGTTCTGTGATTCCGTTCTCGACGAGGTTATTAATTTCGTGTTCGAGAATCGGTTTTCCCCCGATGGGGACCATCGGTTTAGGAAGATTGCCGGAGATGGCTTTTAAACGGGTGCCTGCCCCGCCAGCTTGAAGGATTGCGATCATATTTACTCCATGAAGATGATGGAACAGCCGGCGCGATCAAATTCAAATGGCATCTCGGAAAGCGTCATCGCGTCCCGTACGCGGTTTTTGATGGTTTCATTCGGACAATAAAAGAGCAAGAAACCTCCTCCTCCCGCACCGAGTAATTTTCCTCCGCTTGCCCCGGCCTTAATGGCTTTTTGATAAGCGTCATCAATAATGGGATTACTAATGCCCGGCGCCAACGATTTTTTCATTTCCCAACTTTGACTTAAGATAGGGCCTAATGCGTCGATATCGCCATCTTCGAGTTTTGCCCGCAATTCTTTGGTCATGGCGCAAAGCTGTTTGGTCGTTTCGATTTTGTCGGCATCGTTTGCTAAATTTTTTGTTTCTTGAGCCAAAATGCCATTCGCAGAACGAACTTTGCCCGTGTAAAACATCACCAAGTTACGCTCTAACCGATCTCTGGCATCGGCAGACATAACAACCGGCTCTACTTTAACGAAGCCATCGGGTTCAAATTCGTAATAACGGAGGCCACCAAAAGAGGCGGCAAACTGATCTTGTTTGCCAATGGGATTTCCTAATTTCTCAATTTCCATTTGGCATGCTTCTTTTGCAATTTTATAAGCGGAAGCGTGCTTTCCCTCCCAAGTATAGAGAAGGCGAAGCAATGCCACAGTGAAAGTGGAAGAAGATCCTAACCCTGTTCCGGCAGGAACATCGGCCATGGAAGCAATCTCAATTCCGCGAATAGGAAAGTCTAAAAAAGCTTGCCGGAAAATGCGATGTTGAATGTCTTTAGGATCTTGGACTTCTTCCGTTTGGGAATATTTCAACATGATGGTATCTTTATTGAAGGCTTTTTGAGCAGCCAGATAAACGTATTTGCGGATCGAAGTGGACAACACGCATCCGCCATATTTTTCATAAAAAGAAGGAATATCACTGCCTCCGCCGCAGAAACTCACACGGAAGGGCGCTCGCGAAATAATCATAAGGAACTCCTTGTTGGCGTTTCTATTCTAACACGATGAGCGAGGAAGATTGACATGTGTTAAAATAGTGACGGAGCGTTGAAAATATGGAAGATGCAACCGTGTTGACCATGGACTTTGGAACACAAAGCGTACGCGTGGCCATTTTTGATCGTGAAGGCAATGAACTTGCCATGGAGAAAGAGAAATATAATCCTCCTTATTTTTCGACAAAGCCAAACTATGCTGAACAAGATCCTCGGCTTTATTATCAAGCGTTGTGCCTTTGCACAAAGCGTTTGGCAAATGAGCATCCCGACTTATTAAAGAACGTTAAAGGCGCCACATTAACTTGTTTCCGTGACTCCGCCGTTTTGCTAGACAAAAATCGGCAAATCATTCGTCCCATGATTCTTTGGCTCGACCAAAGAACCGCGGAATGCCGAAAACCATTGCCCTGGTATCATCGCCTTGCTTTTCGTCTTGTCGGCATGACGGACGCCATCAATTTCAATCGCAAGCGCTGCATTGCCAATTGGATGAAAGAGAACGAACCGGACAACTGGGCCAAAGTTGATAAATATATCAACATCTCAACTTATTTCATTTATCGTCTAACGGGAGAATTAAAAGATTCGGCTTCGGATTATGGTGGCCATTATCCGATTGATTTTAAGAAACGCTGCTGGTATAAACACCCCGAAAAGCATTTTAAAGGACAAATTTTCTCCGTCGAAGCGAGGATGTTGCCTGAACTCGTAAAAGAGGGGGATAAAATCGGCGTTATCACATCTGAAGCGGCAAAAGAAACCGGTCTTCCTGAAGGACTGACGTTATATGCGTGTGGTTCAGATAAATCTTGCGAGACTTTGGGACTCGGAGTGTTAGATGATCGTCATGCCGCTATCTCTTATGGCACGGCATCTACAGTGGAAACGACACGCACTCGTTATACGGAATCTGAACCATTCTTGCCAGGTTATTCCTCTTGCATTCCTGGCTATTACAACATGGATATTCAAATATATCGCGGTTATTGGATGATCAACTGGTTCTTAAAGGAATTTGGTGGCAAAGATGTAAAGGATATTGTAATTTCCGATGTCTCTGCTGAAGACTTTAATCGTCATTTAAAAGAAGTTCCGGCAGGAAGTGATGGATTGGTATTACAACCCTATTGGGGTCCGGGCCTTTCCCGTCCTTTGGCCAAAGGAGCGATCATTGGTTTCTCTGATTCCATTACCCAAGAACATTTTTATCGTGCCATTATTGAAGGAATCGCTTATGCCTTACGCGAGGGACTAGAGCATTTTGAACATAAAATCCACCATAGCATTCCGGAGATTCGCATTAGTGGAGGTGGTTCTCAATCCGATGAAATTTGTCAAATTACGGCGGATATTATGGGAAAATCGGTCAGCCGAGTTCAAACTTTTGAAACTTCCAGCTTAGGGGCGGCAATCGCGGGTTTCCTTGCCATCGGCGTATATCAAACCCCTGAAGAGGCCGTGAAACACATGGTCCATCCAGGGAAAGTGTTTCTTCCTCGCGCGACGGTTCACATCCGTTACAACTATCTTTATAACCACGTTTATCGCAAGGTCTATCCACGATTGCACGGGCTGTATCGTAACATTAAACGGTTCAATCACAGCCTTGAGAAAGCGTCGTTAAAGAAGGAAGACAGATAATCGTCTTTTAGCGTGTTTTCACACAAAACTACATATTCGTTGACGGACATAACATGGCATTTATAATGTAGGTAGTAGCCAGAACCACCGCCATATATTCCAATGTAGAACGCCTAACTTATACGTTATACGTTCACAGAATCAGGAAATTTTGTTAAAAAGTGAAAACTTATACAATTCATGATAACCATTATGGTGTAACTTGCGTGAGGGCTGCATAACATGAAACCAAAACAAACAAAACACATCGCCATCTTAAGCATTGCTGTCGGAGCGCTGTTAATGAGTTGTTCCAACCCGTCATCAAAGACATTGTTACTAGGAAAAAAGAACGTGACCAACGGACTTGCGGTTTCCTCCATGAACGAAAAAGAGCAGGCCGCCTTGAAGGCTTTCTCTGCGAAGACAATCGCAGCGTTCCGTGAGGGTAAAAGCCAATCGTTTGGATTCTCACCGCTTTCTTACGAGATGGCACTCGGTTTAAGCCATGCTTTGGCCGTCGAAGGAGCAAAGCCGGAACGGTTTGCTGTGGCGGATACCAAAGAACTTGGCACGTTGATTCATGACACCATGGCAACGCTTCCTTATATTCCGAAGGATTACAAATCTGGAGAGACATCGTTAGTTCGTTTGGTCAATTTGGTTTTTGATGGAAGTAGCGCCTTTTCTGAAGATGCGAGAAAAGAAATCACCGATAAATATGGCACCTCGTACGCTTATTCGGCGGAGAATTTCCCAAAGGACGTGGCAGATTGGAAAACCGACCTTTCGGAAGGAAAGATGGTGACATCTAAGGAAGCGACACCGAAAGATGGCGCCATCACACTTCTTAACGGGGTCTATTTTGACCTTCTTTATGAGACTGCTTTCGATCCGGCGTTCGATTATAAAGCTGCTTTCAATGAGGAAGGTTCTCACACATTCTTCAAAAACAAATCCAATCTTACTTTCTATCATGAAGGAGAGGACTATATCGCGTTTTCGCAACCTACCCGCGATAGCGGATACCGCATCCGTTACTTGATGCCAAAGGCGGGAACGTTTTCTTCTTTCTTGGAAAAGAACGATTTTGCTTCTTGCTTTGAAGGAAAAGCTGAAAGCGCCTATACGACTTTCTCGCTCCCTGAGATTTCGCTTTCATCGGACTGGGATTTGAAGGATCTTGCAAAAGAGCAGGGACTTGATACGCCGTTGCGTTTCCAAAGCGGTGGCCCGCTATATGACACGATTCTCGAATTGAAACAAAGCAACGTTTTCTCTTTTAGCCATCATGGAATTCAAGGTTATTCTCTTACCAAGATGGTGATGATTCCAGAATCTGCTCCCACCAAGGAAGTGAGTCTTAATCGCTCCTTTGCCTTTGATGTGGTGAGCCCTGATAATATTCCGATTTTCTACGGGGAAGTGGTCTCTCTATAGGAGATGAAGATAATCAAGAAAATGCC
>Ga0256404_1003505_pt1 | contig 31761 bp, 31 predicted proteins | sample RumenRJG_01DNA_FD_185990 | JGI IMG/M metagenome (GOLD analysis project Ga0256404, IMG submission 185990) | Bovine rumen microbial communities from Lethbridge, Alberta, Canada - RJG_01 | ecosystem: Host-associated > Mammals > Digestive system > Stomach > Rumen | place: Canada: Alberta | collected...
CCGCCGGGACCCATGTCGATCATCCAGTCCGCGTTCGCAATCATGTCCGGGTCGTGCTCGATCACCACGACGGTCGCCCCATGCGCCACCAGCGTGTCGAGCACCCCCTCGAGCACCTCCACGTCGTGGGGGTGAAGGCCGATCGTGGGCTCGTCGAACACGAAGAGCGCGTCGGTCTGGTCGCGGCCCATCTCCCCCGCGAGCTTCAGGCGCTGCGCCTCGCCTCCGGAGAGCGCGGGCGTCGCCTCGCCAAGCGTCAGGTAGCCAAGTCCAAGGTCGTGCAGCACGCTGAGCTGACCGCGCACCTTCTTGAGCGATTCCACGCAGGAAAGCGCCTCGTCGATGGTCATGGCCATGAGCTCGGGCAGGCTGTGCTCGCGGGGAGCGGGAGCGTCCTTGCGAGCACGGGCGAGTGCCCTTCTCACCTGCCACGCGGCGCCAGAGAAGCGCGACCCGCGGCAGTCCGGGCAGGTTACCTCGACGTCCGGAAGAAACTGCACGTCAAGCGATATGGTTCCCGTTCCATCGCACGTCGGGCAACGCAGGGAGCCCGTGTTGTACGAGAAGTCGCCCGTCCTAAGCCCGCTCGCCTTTGCGCCTGCGGACTGCGCAAAGGCGCGCCTGAGCTCGTCCATCACGCCGGAGTACGTCGCGACGGTGGAGCGGACGTTCGCGCCGATGGGCGTGGAGTCGATCAGGTGCACCCTCTGGATGCCGTCCGCGTCGAGTGACCTCACCTGCGGCGGCAGCGGCTGTCCCTTCGAGCGTGCCGCAAGGGCGGGCACCAGGCACTCGAGCACCATCGTGGTCTTGCCCGAGCCGGAGACTCCCGTCACCACCGTGAGCGCACCCCGGGGAATCCGGACGGAAAGCGGGTGCACGGTATGGACCGCCTCCGTCTCCATCGCAATCGCGCCCTGCGAGAAGAGCTCCTCCTCCGACCGTACGGCACGCAGATGCTTTGGCTCCTTGGCCAGCAGGTACGGGGCGATGCGCGACGACGGGTTCCCCTCGACCTCGGCGACGCTCCCCTGCGCCACGATCTGTCCTCCGTCGGCACCGGAGCCCGGCCCCACCTCGATCAGGTGGTCCGCATGCTTCAGCACGCGAACGTCGTGGTCCACCACGACCACCGAGTTCCCGTCCGCGAGGAGGTCGTCCATCACGCCGAGCAGCCCTTCCACGTTCGCGGGGTGCAGACCGATCGATGGCTCGTCCAGCACGTACAACACGCCGGTCGTACGATTGCGCACGGCACGCGCAAGCTGCACCCTCTGGCGCTCGCCCGTGGAGAGCGTACTTCCCGCGCGGTCGAGCGAGAGGTACCCAAGCCCCAGCTCCTGCAGGCGCGCGATGGGCTCGTCCAGCGTCGCAATCACCGTGTGCGCCATCGGCCTCACCTCTTCGGGCAGACTTGGCTCTACCTGCGGAAGCCATGCGGCAAGCTCGTCCAGGGTCTTCTCGGTCGCCTCCGCCAGGTTTATGCCAAGCACCTGCGGGTCGCGCGCCCTTGCGGAAAGCCGCGTGCCGCGGCAGTCCGGGCATGGCCCCTCCTTAAGGAAGCGGGCGATGCGCTGATAGGCGCTGTCGGTCTTCGCCTTCGCGAGCGCGTTCTCAACGGAACGAGTCGCGGAATAGTACGTGAAGTCAAGCTCCGTGGCGGTGTCGGTGCTCTTGTTTCTTACCACGACGTGGCGCTTCTCCGCCGGCCCATGAAACACGATCTCGCGCTCCTTAGGCGTAAGCTCCCGGAAGGGCACGTCCGTACGCACCCCCATCTCGCGGCAGACGTCCTTCATGAGCGACCACATGAGCGTGCCCCACGGGGCGACGGCGCCCTCGTCTATCGTCTTCGACTCGTCGGGCACAAGCGTCGACTCGTCCACCACGCGCATGACACCGGTGCCCCCGCACGTGGGGCAGGCGCCGTTGCTGTTGAACGCAAGGTCCTCCGCCCCCTGGCCATAGAACGACGCGCCGCACACGGGGCAGACCATGGGCTTCTCCAGCGCGACGTTCATCGACGGCGGCACCCGGTGCCCGTTGGGACAGGTGTACGATCCAACGCGCGAGAAGAGCAGGCGCAGCGAGTTCAGGACCTCTGTCATGGTGCCGAACGTGGACCTCACCCCGGGCACGGGCGGCCGCTGGTGCAGCGCCAGCGCGGCGGGCACGTACTTCACGAGGTCGACGTCCGCACGTGCCGCCTGCGTGAGGCGGCGCCGCGTGTAGGTGGAGAGCGCCTCGAGGTAGCGACGCGAGCCCTCCGCATAGAGCACCCCCAGCGCAAGCGAGCTCTTGCCCGAGCCGGACACCCCCGCGATTCCCACGATCTTGTGCAGCGGAACCCTCACGTCAACCGAGCGCAGGTTATGGACCCTGGCACCGTAGACCTCGATCTCCCCTGGAATGCGTGCGACCATACCCAGCCACCAATCCACCGTTCGCCTTTCAAACGATTGTAGCGGACGGATCTAATTCGAACAAGCGTTCTATCTAATTTTGTCATTCCGTTTTGCAAGAGCGACTTGGCCGGCAAGCTTGCCTATAGCGCATTTCCACAGATTTTGCCGCCATGCACCGCCCAGGGGCGAGGAAAGAGGCTTATCGGATTTCCATTATGATGTCGTCAACGAACGGCATGCGAGCATCCCGAGGTGAACTCCAATGTCCCAGACCCCTGACTTTCTGCACGGAATCGCAGCCTCCGCGGCGAAGGCTGCCAAGGGCATCGACGTTGACTACTTGCGCACCCAAGCCGGTGCTGCGGGGGAAGCGATCGGAGCCAAGGCCGCCGACTTTCGAGACGCGGCCTCGGCGGCAAAAGAGGACATCACCAACAAGATAACCGAGCTCGACCGGATGCTCGACCAGTCCATTACCGAGTACAATAACGCGTACACCCTCATGAGTGACAAGGGCATGCGCCTCTATATTGAGCGGCAGCGCTCGTGTGACGCAATAGCCATGGTCGAGGCGCTTGTCAACAGCATCGCAAATCGCCCCAAGTCGTTTGACGACGACTTCGTTACGATTGACAGCCACCGAAAGGAGTTCGTCGGCTCGTACGAATTCGCGGAACGAGAGTTGCAAGCGGCTCGTCAATCCGCGAGCGGTGCTGGCGCGGGAATCGCCGCTGGCGCATCCGTCGCTTTCATGGCGCCCTCCGCGGCAATGTGGGTGGCAACGACCTTTGGGACAGCCTCGACGGGCACGGCGATATCGGCCCTCTCGGGCGCAGCGGCATCCAACGCCGCCCTAGCATGGCTCGGCGGCGGGGCGTTGGCCTCAGGAGGAGGCGGCATGATCGCGGGACAGGCAATGCTCGCGCTTGCCGGACCTATCGGAATGACCGTCGCCGGGGTGACGCTCCTCTCGTCGATCCTGCTCTTCTCCACCAATCGAATGAAGCTCAACAAGCAGAAGAGCGAAGAGATTGACTCTATCAAGAAGAACACTCAAAAGGTGTCCGAGATTGATTCCGTGCTCTCCGTCCTACTAAGCCAGACCGAAGCACTTCGCTCCAGCCTCTCCAGTACGAGCCTAGGCTGCCTCCCCTACTTCTCGGCCGACTACAACTCGCTGGACGACGACGCAAGGCTGAGGCTGGGGTCTCTGGTCAACAGTACCCTGGCATTGTCCAAGCTGCTCAACAAGACCATTGCGTAGATGGAGCCGCACATGGACGTAAGCTACCTTCGAAGCTTGACGCTGGACCTCCTGTCGAGAACCAATTGCGGAAGCAGCGTCACCTTTGTTGCCGATGCCTTACAGGCAATTCAGGACAACTTGGACGGCCTTGATCGTCAGCGCAACCAAAAGGGCAATCTTTGCATTAAGGCCGGTACCGTGCTGATGCTCGCAATCCTGAAGAAGGCGCAAGACGGAGTACTGCCGCAAGAGTACGGGCGTGAAGACTGGGCAGACGTGGCACAAGCGGTCTCGTCGTACGCCGTGTGCATGGACGAGCAGCGATACAGCGCCTTCGTGTTCTCCTTGGCGGCTGACTACATCGACGCATGCGCCGCCGCGCTTGGTGCGCAGATTCCGCCAAGCACGAAGGATGCGGTAAGTGCCCTCACGGAGGATCTTCGAACAAGGACCGTCGCGATGGGGGAAGGAAGGATCGGCGAGGTCGATTACATAGAGGAGAACCTCTGGACCTCGCTCGAGGCACTGCTCAAGCTACTTTCCTCTCAGATGGCATGCCAAGTAAACGAGCCCGGGTTCTCTCAGCTCGCCGAAGCCATCGCACAGCTCGCATTCGAGTACGGACGTTTTCGCCTGCGCAAGCGCGAGCAGACCCTTCTCGACGACTTGCTTGCCCATCAAGACGGGCTCGACGCCGAGCTGGAGGAGGAGCTTGAGGAGTATCGTGCGTCTCTTGCCGTCGAGTCCGAGCGCTTTCTCGACCTGGTCGCAAACGCTTTCGCGAGCGACATCCACGAAAGGCTCATGGCATCCGTCGCCCTCGCGCGAACGGCGGGCGTGCCGGAAGGCGAGCTTCTTTCCTCCCCGGAAAAGATTGACGAGTTCTTTCTATCCTGACACGCCGAGCATTTGGATGGTACCCAAGGAGAAATCGCATTCGGGTCACCTAGCGGCAGGCGCCACATCGCAATAGGAGGGCCGCGCAAGGCGACCCTCCAGCAAGGGAAGTCGTTCTTCTCCCCCCGCGGTCCCGCCTTCGCTACCAGCGCAGCGACAGGCACGTGATGGAGCCGTCGATCTTCTCGAACTCCGTCATCTCGACCTCGATGATCTTGTAGCCCCAGGCCTCGAGCTGCGCCTTCACGCGCGGGTAGCCCTTCGCCATCACCACGTAGTCGTTGATGCGCACGCAGTCCGCGCCGTACGCCTCCTCCTCCGGCACCTCGAAGATGCTGAACTGGCCGCGCCGGTAGGCCGGCTTCGTCTTGAACTCGCCGCTCACCAGCAGGTTTCCGTCCTCCACGTACGTGCCGCCCGTCTTAAGGTGCAGGATGTGCTCCACGGGGACCTGCTCGGCGGTGTAGCCCCACTCCGCGAGAAAGCCGCTGAACTGGCGGAAGCCCTCGTCGTTGGTGCGGCGCGAGCGGCCGACGTAGTAGTGGTCGTCCACCATCATGACGTCGCCACCCTCGAGGGTCGCGGGCTCGGTCATGACCTTGATCTGGTCGTTGGAGAAGAACTCGTGCAGCGTGGGCAGCATGAGCGCCGCCTCCTCGCGGCGGGTGGGCGCGCTCGGGCGATCGGATATGGCGCCACTGGGTGTGATGACCGCGGTATCCTCCACGAAGACGGAGTCCGGATAGTCCTCGAGCGCGGGCAGCACCGTGACCTCGAGCCCGGCCTGCCTAAGCGCCTCGACGTACTGCTCGTGCTGCTCCATCGCCTTCTGGTACACGGGCTTGCCCTTGTTGGTGAAGTCCGCGATGCCGTCGATGACGGAGTGCGATGGGCGCCTGACGATTGCGTGGGTGAAGTTGCTTGCCATGGGTCATCCTTTCGCTCCTGCATTGGCTCTTGTGGTGACGCTTTATGTATACAAAATACAATTCGTGAGCGTCAAGCAGATTCGCAAGACGGATTGCGCTGTTTTGCAAGCGGTAATACAGCTGAAACATGCGGTTTTGCAAGGCTGTTTGCACATGCTGCATCCATTGCACGCACGCTCATGCTTGTATACAATTAGGCGAGACAGAAGGGGGACTCCATGGCGGGACACATCGCGGCGCCGCTGAAGCAGCGCGTGTACCAAGAGCTGAAGGCAAAGATCGAGCGCGGGGAGCTTGCGCAGGGCGAGAAGATCGGCGAGCTTGCCGTGAGCGAGGCCATGGGCGTGAGCCGCACGCCGGTGCGCGAGGCGCTCATCCAGCTTGAGGCCGACGGCTACCTGGAGGGCGTGCCGCGCCGCGGGTTTCGCGTACGGAGCTTTGACGAGCAGAGCGCGCGCGAGGTGTTCGAGATGCTCGGCCCCCTTGACGGGCGCGCCGCGCTTTTGGCCGTGCCGCACATGACGGAGGCCGACTTCGCGAACATGGACTTCCTGTGCGAGTCAATGGAGCTGGCCATCGCGGGCGGGCTCACGGAGCGCTACTACGACCTGCAGCGCGAGTTCCACCAGCGCTACATCGACCGCTGCGGCAACGCCCGCCTGCAGAGGGCGCTGTCCGAGCTCATGGGGCAGCTGTCCTCACGCTCGTATGCGCGCGACGACGCGCAGGCCCTGGACAACATGCGCGCCGCGAACGAGGAGCACCGCCACATGCTGGAGCTCTTTCGCGCGGGCGACGGCGCCGCGCTGCAGGACTACGTGCGCGACGTGCACTGGTCCCTGGACAACGTGAGGTTCGCGGCCTGGTAGCGAGGGCGATGTAGGCGAAAACAAGTGCTCCTAGTCAAGCGCCTCGGGATTCTTGCTTAGAATCCGCCCGAGCCTGCCCTCGACATCTGAAGCGCTGTAGAGCACCGCAAATACGATGACCTTCTCCGCTTCAACCAGATAAAGAAGGCGATAGTTATTGTATCGGGCAGAACGAATAGAATTCCCTCGACCTGTTGTCGCTATTCTACGATTTCGGAATGGCATCGAAGACAAGTGGTCAGCAACATCGAGGATTCCCGAGACCGTCCGCTGGGAAGAGGTGGGAGACTGCAGCTCTTCCGCAATGTACTCCCGAATCGCCCTTAAGTCTTCCATTGCGCCATCAGTAAGCTCGACGCTGTACACAAGCGCCTCGGGATTCATGACAGCAACTCGCTACGCGCTAACGATACAGGGATGCCGGGCTTCGACTCCGCGGCAGAGGCACGTTTCCTAGCAAGGTCCATCAGCTCCGCATCACTCATGGATTCCACGTCTACGGAACTGGGTGCCGAGGGAATCGTAAGAGGAAACGGAATCCCATGCGTGAGCGCGATTCGCTTGAGGTACATCGTAACCGCAACCGACATCGGGATGCCCAGCCTGTCAAGTACCTGCTCCGCCTCGCGCTTTACATCGGGGTTGACGCGCAGGTTGAGTGTTGCCGTCTTCTCCATACTTTTCACCTCGAAATCTAGCTTAATGTAACGCTATATGCGTTACATTATACCAAATAACGCACCTAACTAGTCACTCTCCTCCCGCACGGCACCCGACGCCGCCGCGGGCTCGCCCACGTGCGAGAAGTACTTCTCGAACACAAGGCGCGACACGGGGCCTGCCGCAAAGAGGTTCCACAAGAGCGCCATGGGGAAGTTCTTGATGACCGTGCCCACCCAGATCGCCGGCAGCTGCGCCGCGGGCATGCCGCCAAGCACGACGTTGAACAGGATGGTGGCCACGAGGCTCATGGTGGGGCACATCACGAGCACGGTGCAGCACGTCCGCGCGACGCCCTGCACAAGGGCGCCGTCCCTCGCGGGGTCCACGATGCGCCGTGCCAGGGCCGCCCCGCCGCGCGTGCCCCACAGGCTCGAGAACAGCAGCACGAACAGCCACATGTACGACGCCTCGGCCAGCGCCGCCAGAAACACGCCGTTCGTCAGGTTCGAGAACCCGCCCGGCATGGTGGGGATGCCCATCTTCCACGCGACGTTGTAGACCTCCATGCCGTAGGCCATCGTGACGGACATCAGAATCCCAAAGATAAGCCCCTGCTTCCTGTTTTGTGGCATGCTCTTCTCCCCTTTCCGCCGCGGACCCCCGCGACATAAAAAGCGTGCGGCCGCCCGTGGGCAACCGCACGCTTTGCCAACTGCACCCTTATGTCGCAGCGGATGGCGTTGTGGGGCACCCGACCGCGACGGCTTTGCGCTACGCGCATGCCTTACCATAGCACCCGCAATGTGCCGTGCCACAGAATCGACACGCGCCTGGCCGCCAGGACGCGCCAGGCGAGAAGGACCGCGCCCGCGCTCGGCGTTACGCCCAAGGCGGTGCTACGCCCGTGGCAGCGCTACGCCCCTTGTTGCGCCTTTCCCGCGTCCGCGCGGCGGCGTACCTCCGCCTCGACCTCCTCCAGCGAGACCGCGGCAAGCTGCTCCTCCAGCGCGCGCTGCGCGGCGTCGAGGTGGCCGTCCAGCGCGGCGTGGATGTTTCCCCCTACGGGACACTGCGGACACGGCGCCTCGTGGAAGTGAAAGAGCGACTTCGCCTCCGTCTGGTCCACGGCGCGCCACAGGTCCAACAGCGAGATGTCCGCAAGCGGGCGCGCAAGCGTGATGCCCGACTTCCCCTTGCTCGAGCTGATGATGTCCGCCTGCTTGAGCATGCCCATGATCGTGCGCACCATGACCGGGCTCGTGCCAAGGCTTCCCGCCAAAAACGTGCTCGTCACGGGAAGCTTGTCGCCAAAGTAGTCAATCGCGCACACCATGTGCGCCGCCATGGTGAGTCTGCTGGTTATCTGCATGTCCATCCGCCTACACAAACCGCTCCCCGCCAATGGCGGGGAGCCAAAACACTCTCTCTTCTCTTCCAAGTCTAACCTACGACGACGATCTTTCCAAAGCAGTCGCCGCCCTCGAGGCAGCGGTGCGCGTCCGCCATCCGCTCCAGCGGAAACACCCGCTCGGACCGCACGTCCACGCGACCGGACTCCGCAAGCCCAAGGAGCTCCGCCAGCTTGCGCTCGTCCACGTTTCCAGAATAGAAGCTCGTGAGCAGGCCGTTTGGCGGAAGGTCCACTATCGGGTCGAAGCCGTCCATGTACCACTTGCCGCCCAGCTGCCCCGTGCTGCACACGATGCCGCCCTCGCGCACGTGCGCGCAGGTATCCCCCAGCGTCGCCGGGCCAACCAGCTCGAGCGCCCCGTCGAACGGACGGCCCTCAACCTGAAGGCTGCCGCCAAGGTCAAGCGCCACCTCGTCGAACCCAGCGTCCCGCAGGGCGTCGGCGCGGCTCGTGGCGCGCGTGCTCCCCACGATGCGGACTCCGGGGCACAGCGCCCGCGCCAGCCTCGCGAACGCGACGCCCACCCCGCTCGTCGCGCCGCGCACGAGCACCGTCTGCCCCTCGCGCACGCGCAGGTTCAACAGCGACCCGTACGCCGTGTAGTACGTCTCGGGCACCGCCGCAAGGACCTCCCACGGCAGGCTCGAGTCTACGGGGTGGATCTGCCCGTTCGGCAGCAGCGCGTATTCCGCGTAGCTACCGTCGAACGCGCGCCCCATCTCCCCCATGAGCGAGAACACCCGCCGGCCCACCGGCAGGCGCGAATCGTCCGTCGTGGCCGCGACCTCGCCCACGCACTCGATTCCCAGCACGCGCGGAAGCCTCACGGAGGACGAGAGCCCCTGCCGCGTGAACACCTCGGAGTGGTTGAGCCCACGGGCGCGCACGCGCACGAGCGACCAGCCGGGGCGCAGCTGCGGCACGGGACGCTCCTCCAGCCGCAGCACCTCTGGCCCGCCGGGCTCGCGTACCACTATGGCGCGCATGACCCTGCGCGCCTCCTCGCCCATCTCCTACTCACCCTGGGCGAGAAGTGCCGCCTTCGCGCGCGCGGCACCGCTGTGCTCGCACGCGCACAGCCGCTCGTCGGAAAGGTCGCACGCGTGCCGCTGGCGGGCCACCAGGCGCTCGACAAACTCGGTCGCCGGCCGGGCCAGGATCTCCTGCGGCGTGCCGTACTGCTGGATCTTGCCCGCGTCCAGCACCAGCACCCGCGTGCCCAGGCGCAGGGCCTCGCCAATGTCGTGCGTCACGAACATGATGGTGATGCCGCACTCGCGGTGGATGCGCGCGATCTCCGTCTGCAGCTGGCCACGGGTTATCTCGTCCACGGCGCCAAACGGCTCGTCCATCAGCAGGATGTCCGGGGAGGCCGCAAGCGCACGCGCTATGCCCACGCGCTGCTGCTGCCCGCCGGAAAGCTCCGCCGGGTAGCGGTCCAGCAGGTCCTGCGGAAGCCCCACGATGTCCATCCACTTGCTCACGGCCCGCTCCGTGCGCGCGCGGTCGCGCTTGTTCAGCAGGTGCGGCACGTAAGAAACGTTCTCCTCCACGGTCATGTGGGGAAAGAGCACGCTGCCCTGGATGGCGTAGCCAATGCTGCGGCGCAGCTCTATCGCGTCCACGTCGCGCACGTTGCGGCCGCCCACCAGCACGTCGCCGGAGGTGGGCCCAATCAGCCGGTTCACCATCTTCAGCGCCGTCGTCTTGCCGCAGCCGGAAGACCCCACGATCGTGAGGAACTCCCCCTTGGGCACGCGAAGGTCAAAGTGGGAAAGCACGGTCTTCTCGCCGTAGGCCTTCGTCACGTCGCGGTACTCGATGGCGATGTCTGTTGTCTCGCTCATTTCAGCAGTCCCTTCGCACGCAGGTACTCCCGGGCAACGTCCTCGGGATCCTTGCCCTTCTCCTCCACCTGGTAGTTCATGCGCGCCATGTCGCTCTCCGTGATGGTGCCGTCCAGCTTCTTCAGCACCGCGCGCAGCTCCGGGTGCTGCTCGAGCACCTTGGTGCGCACGACGTTGCCGCACTCGTACGAGGGGAAGAAGCCCTTGTCGTCCTTAAGCACCGTCGCGTTGGCGTGGCTCAGCTTGCCGTCCGTCGTGAAGATGATGAGCGCGTCCACGCTTCCCTGCTCCAGCGCGTCGTACTTCAGGCCAATGTCCAGCTGCATCGTGGAGCCAAAGCGCATGCCGTACGCCTTGCACAGCGCGTCGTAGCCGTCGGCGCGCTCGAAGAAGTCCGCCTCCGCGCCCAGCTTCAGCCGGTCGGTCACCTTCGCCAGGTCGGAGTACGTCTTGATGCCGTAGCGCTTCGCGACGTCGCTCCTGACGGCGATGCCGTACGTGTTGCCAAAGCCGTACATGCCCACCCAGCTGAGGCCCTTCTTGCGGTATCCCGCCTTCAGCTGGCCAAACTCGTCCTCTGAGTACGTGCCGCCCTTCTTGAGCACCATGGCCCAGCCCGTGCCGGTGTACTCGGGGTACAGGTCGAAGTCGCCTGACTCCATGGCGGGCTCGATGTTGGAGGTGCCGCCACCCACGCCCTGCGTCACCTTCACCTTGAGGTTGGTGTCCTGCTCTATCAGGTCCTTCAGCATGTTGCCCATGATGTACTGCTCCGTCATGGGCTTCGTCGCCACGTTGATGGTCGCGGGCGCGCCGGCAACCATGCCCGGCACCACGGCGCACGCCGCGGCGACGCCGCACGCCACCAGTGCGCCCACGGCAAGCCGGCGGTTGGTCCTCTTGGCCGCCTTCGAGCGCATGCCCATGCGCTTCTCCACAAACCCCAGCACGAAGTCCACCACCAGGGCCAACACCGCGATCAAGAGGCTTCCCGCCATGGTCATGGCGGCGTTGTTGGTGGTGATGCCTCGGTATATGGCCACGCCCAGGCCGCCCGCGCCGATGAACGACGCGATGCCGGCAAGAGCGATGGTCATGACCACCATGTTGCGGATGCCGCTCATGATCACGGGCAGCGCCAGCGGCAGCCTCACGCGCAAAAGCGTCTGCATCCGGGTGCCGCCCATGCCGCGCGCCGCCTCCAAAATTGACGGGTCAACGTTCGTGATGCCCGTGTGCGTGGCGCGCACCATGGGGAGCAGCGCGTATATGGTGAGCGCGATAACCGCGGTGGCGTCGCCCACGCCGGAAAACGGGATGAGGAAGCCGAGCATGCTGATGGAGGGTATGGTGTACAAAAAGTTCACCACGGCAAGCGTCGGCTTGGCCGCGCGCTGGAACTCGCTTATGAGGATGCCCGCGATGCCGCCCACCACGATGGCGATGGCGATGGACACAAGCGATATCTGCACGTGCTCAAGCAGCAGCCCCACAAAGAAGTCCCGCCTTGTGGCGAGAAGGTCAAACATCTGCACAAGCATGGGCTATGCCCTCCTCACGATCGCCTTGACCGGGCACGACTCGAAGCACAGCCCGCAGTGCAGGCAGTGCGCCTGGTCTATAACAAACGGGCTGCCTGCCGCAATGCACTGCTGCGGGCACTTGCGCGCGCACGTGCCGCAGCCAATGCACGCGTCCGTGATCCTGAAGCCCTGCACGTGCACGGGCGCGCCACCCAGCGAGAACGTCTGCCTGAAGATGGGGCTCACCCCAAGGTCGAACAGCTCGACGCAGCCGGTCTTAATCACAAACGGGTCAAGCACGTAGCGCGAGTCGCCGGGGTACACGTCGTTCATGGAGGGGTTCTCGTCGAAGATGCGGTCGATCATGGCGCGCGGCGCCTCCTCCACCAGGCGGGCCTCCCCCGCAAGGCGGACCATCTTGAAGTCGCGCGTCATGCCCACGATCGCCACGTGCGGGTCGCGCAGCAGCTGCGCGTGGAAGTCCTTCCCGCGCGAGGTGCAGAAGTAGAGCCTGCCCTTCTCCACCAGCATCACGTCGATGATGCGAATCTGCGGGTGGCCCTCCCCGTCCACCGTCGCAAACGACACGTCCTTGATCTGTCGCAGCGTGTCCAGGCAATCCTGCGCGTCCATGGCGCCTCCTCAGTCGTCCGATACGTGTAATGTATTTGATTACACGTTTCGTGTCAACATTTTTCTGTCATGTTGACTACCATTACACGCAAGCGGTCAATCGTTTGGCGCACGCGCGCCAGGGAAGGGGGCTCTCATGAGCTCGGCACTGCAGAACGCACGGTCGCTGTACGAGCGCGGCATCCGCGACGGCAGCCTCGACGAGGTGCTGTCCACCTACATGGGCGACACCTACACCCAGCACAGCACCGGCGTGCCAGACGGCAAGTCCGGCTTTCGCCACTTCTTCCATGACTTCTTCCGCCGCAACCCCAGGCGCGACATCCGCGTGGTGCGCGCGTTCCAAGACGGCCCGTACGTCTTCATGCACGTGTTCCAGAGCCTGAACGACGGCGCGGCCCGCTGGGTCACCACGGACATCTTCCGCGCGGCAAAGGACGGCCGCATCGTGGAGCACTGGGACGTGATCGAGGAGTACCGCTCCCCCGCCCCCGGCACCCCCGACCAGGTCCTGGGCACCTTCGCGCCAGACGCTGCGGCGGATGCCGAGAAGAACAAGGCCACAGTGCGGACGCTCCTTGTGCAGGTGATGCAGAACCACGACCTCGAGGCGTTGGGCGCCTACGTTGCCGACGACGTGCTCCAGCACGACCCCGCCCTTGGCCAGGGCGTCGACGCATGGCGCGAGTGGCTGCGCGCGCACGACGTGACGTACGACTTCGTGTTCAAGGTGGTTGGGTCGGGCGACTACGTCGCCACGTACTCCCAGGTGCTCTTGGACGGCATGCCGTACGCGTACTTCGACCTGTTCCGGCTGCAAGACGGCCGCGTCGTGGAGCACTGGACCAACAAGGAGGTCGTGCCGCCGCGTGAGGAGCTCACGAACTCCGGAAAGTTCTGACGCCCGCAAAGCCGCAGACGCCTCTGCGGGCAGACGGCACGATGGATGGCAGCACGTACTTCTCGCCCATTCAGCAAGCCCGTATCCCCTTGCCAATTGAGGAGAAATCGTTTTGCTTGATTTCACGCTTGCCAGCCGGGCGCGTTTGCCATAGAGTGTCTTCTTGTCGCGTCGCGACGAGCTATTCGGGCGTTTAGCTCAGGGGGAGAGCGCTTCCCTGACACGGAAGAGGTCAGAAGTTCAAATCTTCTAACGCCCACCATAAACTCGCAGGTCAGAGGCTTGAGTCTCTGACCTCTTTTCTTGTGCCCACCATATGCCCATCACGGTGCCCACCAAAACTACAATGGGGTGCCTATGCAGGTGCGCGCCCCCATGGCTTGGTGGGCACGGAATTGGGGGAATCACCTTCATAAGCGGATGAGGCCGGAGAAGAAGATGATTGTCTTCTTTCCGGCCCCTCATAAGGGACCTCCCGGGCTTCGGAAGGCTTTCCTTGGCTTTCAGGCTATGCCACCCGCCCGTCGCAGGGATACGCTTCGTGAAGTCTTCTTGGTTTCCCCCTGCAACTCTATGCGGTGTTTTTGCCCCATGTTCTCCACTACCCTGTTCCAAGGAAGAAGTCGTGGAACGGGATAACACATGAGGGCATTCGTAGACGGGAGCAGGTCGGAGAGGGCGCTGTCAGCAGACATGCAGCTCGAGCTCGCTGCTCTCGTTGCCGGCAGGAAAGAATTGCTCGTTGGTGATGGCGCGGGCGTCGATATGGTTGCTCAGAGGTATCTGGCAGAGACGAAGTATCGTCACGTCACCATCTATACGAGTCACCGGTCTGTTCGCATGAACGAAGGCATGTGGGACGTGCATAGCTGCTGGGGCAAGGCGAGCGCATGCTGCACGAGGCTCGCCGGTTACCGCTTCGAAGCCGTCAAGAGTGAGGCAATGGCGCTCGATGCGGGCTATGGCCTCATGGCATGGGACGGCAGAAGCCGTGGTACCTTCCTCGCAATCCTCATGCTTGTTGCGCTCGGCAAGCAAGTCCGCGTTATGTGGCAGGACGGGGCTTCTGAGGTCAAATGTCTGGATGACGTATATACAATCATCCCTCCCAAAGGATCTCTCTATCAGGTTGGAAAAGACGGCCTCCCTCCAAAGGAGCAGGAACGGATTGCGGACGCCTTCGTCCCATCGAGGTCTATGGCTTTGTTCGCTGCCGGTGAGCCTCTCTCCAGTAGGGCTCTCATTGAGATCATCCTTGGGTTGCCGGCACCTCTGGTCGAGAAATACAAGGCATGCAAGAACTGCGCCCGCTACGATGACATCTTTCGGAAGATGGTCGATCTGGTGGGAGCTGTTCTCGGGCGGATACCCGAATTGGACCCTCGCAAGAGGCTTGGCGTAGTTCGGAGGTGCTGGGATGATGTCATATCATCCTCGTTCACGACCTGCCGAGACGTCATCAGCAAGGCGCTCCAAGCGCTGCGAGTAGGGCCTGGTGAATTGCTCTACCGCAAGAGCCTGTGGGACGAGCAACCGGAACTCTACGAGGTGCACGAGGAGGGTGTAGCGCCGTTTGATTGCCTCGACGCCGCGCTTCATGACCTCCGTCGCGAAATGGCAGAGGATGAGTGGGATGCGGATGCCCCGTGCTGGACGGTGCTCGAGAAGTGGCGCCACAGCGACATGTACCGCATGTGGTGCAACCCCTACACCTACTACCTCATCCGCGACAAGGTCGTGTATTTCGAGAAGAACTACTGGGACGGCGGCGAGCGCGAATGGCGTCCCCTGTGGCGCCTCGACCCGAGGCTGCACCCCTACGCCGGGTTGGGTCGCCCGAGCCTGCCCACCCCGTTCGATGCGGGCGACATCATCACGCTCGACTGTCGGCCCTTCGCGCCACTGGCGCACGGCCTCGTCCTGCTGCCCCACAACCGCACCGACGGCTGCAAGCCCTACGTCCTGGCAAGAAACCACGGCGAGAGGCCGTCCTCAGGAAGGGGTCCCTGGCGCTCACTCTCGCTTGGGAACGGTGCCGGCCTGCACATCAGCATACCGGGCTACTCGACGCTCTACCGGGCGGAGACGTACGACAGCGAGCTTCCGGAGGAAGAGCGGGTCCTGAAGGACGTGCAGCGCTGGCTCGGCGGAGACAGGGCGAAGGCAAAGATGCTCGATGACGCCCTGATGGAGGCCGATGACGGCATGTCCGACGACGACCTCATGGCCTTCATGGGAGAGCGGGGGTGAAGGTGGACATCTATCAGTGGTTCAACTCGAAGGACGTCGCGGCACATCTGCAGGAGGCAGGACGCAAGCTTGACGCCGCCGGGATGGCATACATCGTCTGCCAGAACGAGGCTGCGTCGCTCAAGCAGAAGGTCACTGTCTGGGAAGAGATCGTCGGGACAGAGCCCGACTGTGAGCTCAGAAAGTACTCCAACACAGAAAGATGGGCCAGCACGCACGAGTTTCTCGGCAGGCTCGTCGAGGTGCAGCGAAAGAAGCTCCGCCTGTTCGAAGAACCGGGGGGATGCCTCTTCTACCCGAAGAACTCCCGCAGGGCGGGTGGAGCCGGAACCGCTGCCGGGGGCTGGCTGTGGACGGGCCCCGACCTCGCCGTGTTCTCATCCGTGGATTGTTGCGTGGGGTACCTGCGGCGGGAGTACGGTGCCGGCGATTCCGACGAGGACGCTTACGACCGCTTCGAGATCGGCAAGCTGCGCGTCGATCACCCGGACGAGCCCGAGGTCTGGGAAAACGTCCTCACGCTAAACGCCGACTTCGAGGCGGTGTCCGTCGAGGCGGGAGGCCTCTCCGAGGAGGAGAAGGAAATCGACTCCCTGCTCTCAGACTGGTTCCTCGCCCTGCCCTGCCCCTTCAGGGCGGGCGACATCGTGGTTGACGCGACGGTACCCGGTGCCGCCCCGTTCGTCTTCGACCGCCTGAAGTTCTGGGGCTCAAAGGAGCTCGCCGCACACGGGAGCGACTTCAACCCGGGGAGGGCGGAGAGGCTCGATGCGGGCATCGCGAGGCAGAACGAGCGGGGCTCCTGGGACAGCTCGTACATGGTGGCGATGGGCTACGAGCTCGCCGCAGAGTCGCAGAACCCCATCCGCGACCATGGCTGCGCCTACTACGATCCGTACGGTGCATGCAACAACTACCTGAACCTCGAGCGCTACGATGGTGAGCTGCGGGGCGAGCGCAGGCTCCTCACCATCATCTCAGAGCACCTCAAGGGCAGGCTCGGCATAGAGGAGTTCCTGAACTTCTCGCAGGCCATCAGCCTCGACGCGCATGCAGGCAAGCTGAAGGATGACTTCGACCGCGACTACGTCGAGGAGGTGCGCAGCCTCTACGGGGGCAGGGAGAGCGGTCAGCACCAGGGCACGGAGGGGGCAGTGTGATAACGCACGAAGAAGAGGTCAGAACGGTCGGCAAGCTCATCCAGCTCGAAGAACTCATCGAGAACCAGAAGGATGAAATCGATCACCTCGAGCACGAGACCTACGAGCAGAGCAGGGACTCGATGCGGAAGCCGAAGCGGCCTTCCGAGCCGAAGCTCGGCGAGCCCTCGGAGCCCGGAAGGCAGAAGGTCAAGCGGGAGTATCCCGACGCCGAGAGCAGGTCCAAGAAGCTGGCGGGATGCCTCCCCGTCATCATAGCCTGGTTCGCGAGCTGCTTCGCCGTATGGCTGCTGAGGATGGCCCTCAACCTTGAAGACAACCTCTTCTTCACCCTCCTGCCTGTGCCAATCACGTTCGGCATCGACATCTTCCTGAACGACCGGAGGAAGAAGGACGGAAAGCGCATCGAGGAATCCAAGGAGTTCCAGGACGAGATTGCGGAGCTCGACAGGCAATACGACGCCAAGCAGGCGGAGTACGACGCCCAGTACGAAGAGGCTGTCAAGCAATACGAGCAGGCCAAGAAGGACGTGCGGGCACAGTACGAGGCGGACCGGAAAGCCTTCGACAAAGACCTGGCAAACTACGAGTTGATGCTCTCGCAGTACAACGAGGACAAGCGGAAGTGGGGGGAGCTGCACGATCTGGCCGTCGTGGCGCTGAGGAAGACGATAGGCGACGCCCGCGACGAACTCGAGGCGCTCTATGACTCGAGCGGGCTCGTCCCGCGTCAGTTCAGGAACCTGGACGCCCTTCATGCCATTTATGAGACCATCTCGACCTCGGACTTCGACGTGAAGGCGGCCATAAACCTCTACCAGCAGGACAGGCAGCAGGAGCTCGACGAGCAGCGCAGGCGGATCGAGCAGCAGCGCCTCCGGGAGATGCAGGTGGCGAACGAGGAGGCCGCGTGGCGGGCCACGAGGCAGAACGACCTGCTTGAGGAGCAGAACGACATCGCGCGCCGTACGCGCCGCGACATGGACATCGCCAACGCCGCGGCGATGGCGCAGAGGCGCGCGCAGCGCAAGCAGGGTAAGCGCATCGCGAGAGAGGAACGGGAGCGCGAGGAGAAGCGAGAGATGGACCAGAAGCTCAGGGAATGGCATGAAAAGTCGGCGTATCGGCAGATGCGTCAGAAGGTTATTGACGAGAACCAAGAGAGGCGCCGAAGGGGCGAGCCTGATCTGCCCGTGCCGCCTTGGCGCTGATTTCAGACTGGTAGGAATAGGGGGTCGGACTGATGACACCACTGCCCATGTCGTGCAGGCGCTCTATTCCATACGGCTTACCGCTGCAGCAAACGTTGCGTGCAGCTTCTCGCGCAGCGCCTCCGGCTTGATTACCTCAACGCTGCCCGCGTTGAGCTGGGCGAACCTCCTGAGTCCCTCGACGTTCGTGCGGAGTGTGATCCTGTAGGTGCGGGGTGCGCCGCGTTTAGCCGTGGTCTCGCGCACCACGTTGACGCCATCCCTGCCGAAGTGGTCTACGACGTCCGACACCGTGCAGCGGGGGCCCTCCGTAAGGACGAACTCGGCATAGACAGAGTGGCCCGGCATGAGGTCGGGGTTCTCGCGCAGGTGCTCCAAGGCGTCGAGCCTGTCGCGCCTCCCGTCGGCGCCGGGAAGGCGGAGCGTGTCGGGATCGTCCAGCCCCTCCCGCTCCTCGTCCAGAATCTCGACGGACTTCATGCGATCGAGACGGTACGTGTCGATATGGACCTCATGGGCCTCCATGGCGTGAACCACGTCTTGGAAGTGTGCGAGCATGCGGTCGGGGTTGTCGTCCTGTATCGCGTTCGTGGTCGCCAGCAGATAGAAGTCACCGTCGCTCGCGCCTATTCCCAAGGGACTCGCGGTGATGACGCGCTCGTCGATCCGCAGCTTCTTGTCTGCCCCGTAGGATGAGTAGTTGAACGAGACCTTTTTCTTGGCGGCGATGGCCTCGCTGAGCAGGTCGATGTTCAGGAACAGCTCGCTGTAGTCCTTTGCCCCCCTGTCGCTTTGCACGAGGTAGCTCCGCATCTCGCGATGCAGGTCGCCGCCCGAGAGATGCTCGAGCCTCTCGACCATGCTCCTTTTGACGGAGGACGGGATGTGCCTGGAGAAGATGACGAGGTACACCAGCGCCCGAAGCTCGGAGTCGTCGAAGAGCGGCGTACGCTCGATCCAGAAGTCAGTCTTGACGCCGTCGGTTCCCTCGCGTGCCCCCTCCGTGCAGCGAAGTCCCTCGACGCTGCCCATGAGCAGCTCAAGCCGCCGATGCAGGGTCTTCCGGTCCACCTCGATGCCGTAGCGGTCCGCGAGCCGCTGCCTGATCTCCTCCTGGGTGAGGGGACGATCCTGCGTGGTGCCGTCGAGGATGTCGAGGATGCACACGTCCTTCAGGCTCTTCGGTATCGTCACGCCCTCGCGAATATGCGCCATGGTCGCCGTCCTCTCGTGTCCCTGAAGACAAAGATGTTGCGTCTGATGCGAATTGTCACTCTTCTACTCGAGCCCCATGGCCTTGAGTTGAAATGGGTCTGGGTTGCTCATGTCTACCAAGTGAATCTCTTCACCCTCCTCATCATCACAATCAGCAGTATCAACCGCTAGACGGTCGTCTAGTATCTCTCCATTGATTTCTATCCAGCCACCGATTACCTGCTCGTATAGCGCTTTCGTCAGAACGCTTGCGTACTCAAGTTCTTGCTTGCCGTCGTGAGTTTTGCTATTCGAGAGTAAGCAGAACGTGTACATCTGCAGAATGATTGGTACGGGATCCTTTGGAAGCTCGTCATTTCGTGCTGTGGGTAGAAAGAAACTGAAAGTATCTCTGATTAGCAATTCGAAGAACCTCTCTTCGAATTCGTCGAAGCCACGCATCATCGAAACAGCCACTTTCCACCGATGCTCAAGGTCTAATACCCGCCAATCCCTTGAGCCGATTTCGTCTCTTGAAAACGAAGTCGTCTGGATGGTCTGCTCGTTTTCGCGCTCGTCCACGGAGCATTTCTTTAAGCTGCTGTTATTCTCGCCATTGGGAAAAGAAAGCTCAGAGTCTGTTAATGGCATGGCCGCATCCTTTCGTCTCGGATGACTGGGCGGTTACAATATCCATCTTTATATGGGTCAAATAGTACCCATACCGCCCGTATAATGATAGGCACCAGAGATTCCATCGCCTAGGAGAGACTAACCAAGGAGTGACTAATGGAGAGCACTGATGAGAAAATCTTTGATTTCGCGTACAGAATGGCTCTTGATGACGCAACGCTACAAAGAGCATACATCGGTCACGATAAAAAGAAGCTTCGCGATTGCGCCGAGGCAAGTGCTGCGGTTAAAAGGTACATCGATGGCGTTATGGAGGAAGCCGAGGAGCCGGACTTTGCTGTAACAGCTGGGGATGTCATTAATGCTTTCAAGCAATTCCTGACCGCCGATGACGATGCCGAGTTCACATTCGGCAACGCGCAGAAGCTCATTAACATGACGGCGAAGTACCTGTTCATAACAACATACGGACAACCACAGTTGAGGGAGCGTTTCGTACGCTGTCACTGTCCACTGGACGGAATCGTCCTTGCCGCAGTTGTCACCTCTGCGGGCAAGATTGTCGATGAGGATGCAGGCGCGGATGGTCGACTCGTGCAGTTCCTTGAGAAGTGCGCTCGGAGACGTCCGCATAAAGGTGGGTGGGGACCGAAGGACGATTTTAAGTGGAGTCGGCTGGAGTTAGGCGACGAGCGATACGACCTCTTTCAGGACGCCGTTAGGGTTCTAGCACAAGCCCAGGGCCAGTGTCCCATTGAGTACGATTACCACGCTTGGGACGCTCTTTCTCATCAATCCTAGATTGTAGGTAGATATCCATGGCGACACGGTTTGTATACAAGGCAATCGAGGAAGCCCCGTTCGTCCGGAAGGTGCCGGTCGAGTTCGAATGGTTCGGCGGCTTCTCGCTCGTGCAGAAGCGCCGCTGCATCGCCTCTCTACACAGGGCGTACGCCGCCGGCAGTCCGGGTGACAGGGTGCTGGAGATCTCGTCCAAGAGCCCCGATGGGCTCGGGGTCGCCCTAAGCGCGTTCAACCTCTCGCTGGAGCTGGGCGGCAGGGTGGTTCCGGTGGAGTGCGCGTTCCAGGGGAGCAAGGTGTTCGAGGAGGGCGGCCCCTACACGGATCTCCTCGAGGCGAGCCCCAGGGACGCCAAGCGCGACGCCAGGCTGCTCGAGAGCGGAAGGCTGGTGGCGTTCGAGCTCGCCGGGGAGCGCTATCCCCTCGAGCCGAAAGACGCCTTCTACAACTTCGTCTGGATTCGCGCCCTGCGCCAGCACGGGGACCTCGCTGAGGCTGTTTCGGCATACGACGCATTCACGGACATCGAGTTCAACCCGCAGCGGTCCATCAACTGCCAGGCGATTGCCGCCGCGCTGTACGTGGGCCTCGTCCGGTCGGACAGGCTGCAGGAGGCGCTCCGAGGCTTCGGCAGCTTCATGAAGGTCGCGTACGGGGAAAGGCTTTAAGGAATCGGTGCCAAGCGAGAGAGAGGCCGCAGGCGTGTACGAGCAAATGACGGAAAGGGGCGACATCCTCGCGGCGTGGGAGCTCCTGCGCGAGGACGAGTGCAGCCACCTCGATGTGACCGCATTCAAACACCTGGCCTTCGACACGTACTGGTACTTCAGGAGGTCAATGGACTACAACTCCGTGCTCCGTGAAGACCTCCCCATCTACCGCGATATCGCCTGGGTCGTGATGGCGGCGGATGCATTCCCAGAGACCTGCAAAGAATACGAGTTCCTGTGCTGTAACGAGTTCGCAGCCGGCCTGCTCCAGGCAATCGAAGACGGCTTCCGGCGTCGATACCACAGAATCGCCCTTCTTCTCGGGCTCACGTGCCCGGGCGGTGACGTGGACGAGGCGGACATGTCCAGCTACGAAACCTACGACAGGTCCTTCCGGAAGGAGCTCATACTCTACATGCGCGAGCAGATCGAGCGGGAGGAGTCGTGCGATGATGACATCCTAGACGAGCAGGAGGAGCTTTGCGCGATAGCGGCCACAAAGGGCGCCTAGCCTTGCCCGATCTTCCGCCACGGATGGTCGGGGTAGAACATCTCGGGGTACATGCCGTCGTACTCCGCGTGAAGGGCCCTGCAGCCGCCCCTCTTATCCAGGTAGCGCAGGAGTCCGTACGCCTCGTCGAAGCGCAGGCTGCCCCTGAGGTACTGAGGTACGCGGACACGACCCCCGCCCACTGGTCCTCCTGCCCGAGGCTGCCGGTCGCGTACTCGATGCTCAGGTAGTCGCTCCCGGCGTGCCCCAGCCACAGCTCGCCGGCCTCCATGCCGTAGCCCGACTGTGTTTTGTCAACACGATTTGAGCAGAAGGGGGTGGTACCGGAAATCCGTACCAAACGATGAGGCTTGGAGGATTGCGTGTACACCCTTGAACAGAGGACCAGGGCGGTCGAGCTCTACATCAAGCACGGCCTCAAGGCGACGACGACGATAAGGGAGCTGGGCTATCCATCCCGCGTCCAGCTCGCAGCCTGGCACAGGGAATGGCTCGAGACCGGGGGCTCGCTCCACGAGAGGAGCAGGGCCTCCGAGGCGTACTCGGCGGAGCAGAGGCGGGCCGCCGTCGACCACTACCTGGAGCACGGCCGCTGCAACGCCTACACGAGGCGCGAGCTGGGGTACCCCAAGAGCTACCAGAAGCTTGCCGACTGGATCGAAGAGCTGGCGCCTGGCGAGCGCAGGACGACCGAGCCCAGGACCTTCACCCTCGAGCAGAAGCAGCGCGCCGTGACGGCGCTCGTCGGGCGGGCCGGGAGCGCACGGGAGATCGCGGACGAGGCCGGCTCGTCCCGGTGTACCCTCTACAAGTGGAAGAGGGAGCTGCTCGGAGAGGGGCCCGACATGACCGAGGCCAAGCACGACGCCCCCGCGCAAGGCGCGGGCGACGGGGACGGGAAGGCCATCCGGGCGACGCGGGCCGACATAGACGCCCTCGAGGCGAGGAAGAGGGAGCTGGTGGAGGAGCTCCGCCGGCTCGAGCTCAGGCGCGACGTGATGGAGGGTGCCTTGGAGCTCCTGGGAAAAGGGGCGGGCGCCGACCCGGCAAACGAGCTCACGAACAGGGAGAAGACGCTGCTCGTTGAGTCCCTGCGGCCGAAGTGGGGGCTCTCGGAGCTCCTCCGCGCCCTCGGCATGGCCCGCTCGAGCCACCAGTACCAGCTCAAGGCGATGAGGTCCCCGGACAGGGACGCCGAGGCGAGGGAGATGGTCTGCGCCGTCTTCGACGCCAACGACGGCACCTACGGGAGGCGCCGCATCCACGACGAGCTCAAGGCGCAGGGCCACGTCGTCGGCGAGCGCAGGATAAGGCGGATAATGGCCGAGGAGAGGCTGGAGGCGCGCGGGAAGGCGAAGCCGAAGAGGGGCTACAGCTCCTACGAGGGGGAGGTCTCGGAGCATCCCGGCAACAAGGTCGGGCAGGACTTCGAGGCGGGGCTTCCCAACTTCCTGTGGCTCACCGACGTGACGCAGTTCTCGATACCCGCGGGAAAGCTCTACCTCTCGCCGGTGCTCGACTGCTTCGACGGAGCCATCGTGAGCTGGACGACCTCGACGTCGCCGAACGCCGAGATGGCCAACTCCATGCTCAGGGCCGCGCTCGACACGACCACGGACCATGAGCGCCGCCACCTCGTGATCCACTCTGACTGCGGCTGCCACTACCGCTGGCCCGGGTGGATAGGCATCTGCGAGGAGGCCGGCATAGCCCGATCGATGTCGCGAAAGGGCTGCTCGCCGGACAACTCCAGGATGGAGGGTTTCTTCGGCACCATGAAGACCGAGATGTTCCACGGCAGGGACTGGGCGGGCGTGACGCTCGACGAGCTCGGGAAGAGGATCGACGCCTACATAGAGCGCCACAACACGACCAGGATCAAACGGTCGCTCGGCTCGATGAGCCCGCTACAATACCGACGGAGCCTGGGGCTGGCGGCCTAGGCGAGGAGGTACGGAAAAGCGGTACCACCCCCAACCCGCAAACGAGAGGCTATCAAACACAGACGGCCGCGGCGCCCGCAACGCCGCCGTCTACGCCGTGCTGGCCTACGACCTGCGCGGGCGCAAGGACATCCTGGGCCTGTGGATGGACGACTCCGAGGGCGCCCACCGCTGGATGCAGGTGTTCGACGAGCTCAGGGCCCGCGGCGTGGAGGACATCCTCTACGTCAGCTCCGACGGCGTGGCCGGGCTGGGCGAGGGGCTCGCGTCCGTGTTCCCGCGGGCGGTGCACCAGCGCTGCGTCGTCCACCTGGTCCGCAACTCGCTGAGGTACGTCCCGCAGAAGGAGGCCGCGGCGTTCTGCCGCTCCGTGCGCGCGGTCTACGGCGCGCCCTCGCTGGCGGCCGCCGAGTCGGCCTGGGAGGTCTTCCGCGGGGAGTGGTCGCGCTACCCGGGCGCCGTCGCCGTGTGGGAGCGCAGCCTGGGCCAGGTGTGGCAGCTCTTCTCCTGCGGCTCGGAGGTCAGGCGCGTCATGTACACGACCAACGCCCTCGAGTCGGTCAACGCCAGCTTCCGCAAGGTCGTGAGGCGGGGGTCGTTCCCCAGCGAGGAGGCGGTGATGAAGCTGTTGTACCTGAGGGTGCTGGAGCTGTACCGCAGGTGGGGCGAGGGCTGCCACCACGCGGGGTGGTCGCAGGTCCGAAACCAGCTGCTTTGCGACGAGTCGATCAGGCCGAGGATCGAGCACTACCTATAGGGAGTCGGAGCGGGGACTTACACAGACTTCTTGAAATGCCCACGAGTAAGGCCTAGTATTGTGTCCCGAAGACCCGTTTGGGTCCCCGGGACTTTTTGTTTAAGGAGAGGACAATGCGAAAACTCAAGGTTGCGCTCAAGCGCGTGGCCGTGATCGGGGCGACGATGGCCCTGACGCTTGGAATGGCCGCGCCGGCAACGACGGCGCTCGCCGCGGACCTTGCGGGGGGGGGTGATTCGTCGGCTGCGCTAGAGCAGAACCAGAAGACGGCGACCGAGCTCGACGAGAACCTGGAGACCAAGGTCACGCTCTCGTTCCCGGGCAAGCGCGAGGCCGAGCCGTCTGATGTTGTGTTCGTGCTTGATAAGTCCGGCGCCTCCGCGCAGATGGACATCTACAAGCAGGCCAAGGAGTTCCTGAGCCAGATTAGCCAGAAGGCCAAGGACGATGGTCTGGACATCAAGGTCGGCGTAGTCCTCTTCAACAAGGTCGGTAACATCCAGCAGCCGCTGACGGACGTCGTCACGGGGTATGATGACATCCTGAGCGCGATGAACTCGGAGGTGCGCCACGGCACCAACATGCACGCCGGTCTTCTTGCCGCAAAGAGCATCCTCGACGCGGACACTGCCGTTAAGGCCGAGAACAAGCACGTCATCCTGATTAGCGACGGCGCAACCTACCTTTACTGCAAGGACGGCGACTTCACAAAACCGTACACCAGGTCGTTTGGCAGCGTTGAGGGCGGCAGAAACATGATGGGCGGCATCTGGGAGTGGCAGTCCCGCGAGTACCATCTCAATAACGCCTGGAAGAAATTCTCCGACGGATCGAACTTCATTTTCTCGCAGGCCATGAAGAGCCCCGAGAAGCTCGGCGAGTATCTCGCCTATTATCGCGACCAGTACGAGAATAACTCCGAGAAGAACTGGGCCCAGTACGACTACGAGTACACCGACGCCGCCGCCGATAACGGCACCGCGAACCCCATCCCCGTCGACGTGAACGCGCCGTGCAACATCGACGTCGCGTTCTGGAGCACGGACGACACTTTCCAGTCGATGGTCAACGCCGGCTACGACATGAACGTCTACTACAAGAACGCAGCCGACTTCGATGGCCAGATTTTCTTGAAGTACCTCGTAAGGAACTCCAACAACGGCGAGCTTAACACCGACTTTGACAAGCTCAAGAAAAAGCTCGTGGACAAGATCGCTGCCGAATCGATCGTCGAGGACTTTATCGGTGCCGACTTCGACTTTATCAATGATCCCGCAAAGATCAGCCTGACCGCCAACGGCGAGAAGCTCTCGCCCGAAAAGATCGACGATGGGATGTATGGTTTCGGCAAGAAGGACGACGGCACGTATCGCTTCGTGCTCCAATACGACGCTGGGCAAGACGAGAAGCTCATGCTCGTGCTGAACGAGGCCGCATCCCCGAGCAAGCCCGTCGTGCTCGAGTACAGTGAGCGTCTGGTCAACGTGCCCACCGAGCCCGGCACCCACGTCCTTAAGGTCAATGAGAGCGCAATCCTGCATCCCGTTGACGGCAACGGCGTTGCTGGTGATCCCTACGAGTTCCCGGTCCCGACGGTTGAGTACACGGTTCCCGAGCCCGAGCAGAAGCCCGAGGACACCACGAAGCCGAGCGCGGACAACGCCAAGAAGCCCGCAAAGAAGGCCAAGGGCGGCGTTCCCAAGACCGGCGATGCCACTGCGCCCGCAGCGGTGGTCGGCTTACTTGTCACGGGTATCGCCGCCGGCACCGTCGGCGTGGCCGTAAGGCGCCGCAACCGCTAGGCAAACATGGGCGGATCGCTTCGCCGATTAGCCCGATAGCCCTAAAACCTCGCGTTCCCAAAAAGGGGGCGCGAGGTTTTTTCTTTAAGAAATCTGAATCGATTGAGCTCTGTCCGGACGCTAACCTGTCGAAATACGGTGCTCAACCAACTCTTCTCAAACAGACAACCCCACTATTTAGTGTGAGTCATTTAGCGCTAAGAAGTCCAAAAACGAGGGGGGGGGGCGTTTCTTTGACAGAAGGACACGTTAAATGCGAATTAAGCACAGCTGTACTTCTTAGTATAAAAGATGACGGAAACCGCAAATGCGTAAACAATGGCTCCACGACGGGTCTTTACTCTAATCCTTACAAGATAAATAATCTTGCTAAAACCGAAGATAAATAGCATGGCCCTGACGAGAAGCTGAATAGTCGCCAGAGATTGTATGAACAACAAAAAGTATCTACCTTTAAGAAACCAGCTGTTGGAGTTGGTTTTTGAACTTATGTACCTTGAAATTGTAATTAGAAAAATACTTATGAAAACAATCGCGAATTCTACGCATAATTTTACAAGGTATGTGCAATCAAAATAACAACTAGCAGTAGCATCTTAAATAGTAGATACAACGAGCTAATACACGTAATTCCGCTATTGAACAGCCGAACAATACAATCTAATATGTATCCCTTTTGCATAAGGAAAGTGTATAAATATAGTCAACTATTCTGTTAATATTTCATCGTTATACCTGAGCTGGTATTACGCTGGAAACGCAGAGGGAGGAATGAACCAGCAAGCGTTGCCTCAAACCGCTTTGCCATACCTGCTCATCGAGATCGAGCCGAAAACTGCCGTGATCTCGAAGCCCGCCCTAATCCAGGACGACCGTCTGATCGAAGAAAGATTCCGATGACCGCAACCGGAAACAAGTCCTCAAAGAACCTGAAGCCCAGCCTCACGTCTAAAGATCGAGAGTGGATGGCCGCGGGCAAAAGCAAGGGTCCCGACCGCCTGACGCCGACCCAGCGTAGCCTGATTTCGAATATTGCCAGCCACCAAGTCGGCGACGGCTTCGTCGCTATTTCCAAGCGCGAGATGGCTATGCACCTCGGCAGGTGCGAGAAGACCATAGATCGCGTTGTTTCCGACCTTCGCAAACGCGGGCTGGTCGAGACCTCCTCGAGGTATGGCGCCGGCGGCGGTCAAATTGCCAATGCGTACAGGGTTACGTCGGTTGCCAGAGAGAAGTATCCTGCTCTGGTGAGGTAGCAACCGCGCCTGCTCGCCGGAAACGCAGGGCAAGAAGGAACGGGCGGCGCAGAGTTTTTGAAGCGCCAGCGGCATCAGTGTAGTGAGACCCCTCTCGCCTGGGCGAGAGGGGTCTACTTTTTACCTTTGTAGTGATTTCGTGGCAAGGATAAATACCGTAAATAGATGTATAAACCAAAAGCTCAACCCCCTCCCTATAAAGAAAAGTACCCCCCATAATTGTTTTAGTTTGTGATGAATGACTCAAATAGGGCGTTGGAAGTGGGGTGAAATACCCATGAGGTCCTGGCGATGTGCCTTACGTGAGCGAGGCTTGGTCGAAATTAGGCAAAGCAACACGTGTTAAAGCGTATTTGAGTATAAGAGTTCCAATCGATTAGATACACGCTCCAGCTCTTCTTGGCAAAAAATGAGTTTCATGGCCCTAACTCAAGCCTAGGAGAGAAGATCATGAAACTGAACCTTACTCGCGTCGGAGCCGCTGTGGTTACCGCGGGGCTCGCGGCGTCGCTGGGAGCGGTGGCACCTGTGCCGGCGCTCGCGGACGAGACCTCTGCCAGTTCCACCGCTGTTGAAACCGCGGCTGCTGGCGAAACCACCGCTGCTGGCGAAACTGCCGAATCGAAGACCGTGGCAACGATCGGCAACGCTACGTACGCAAGCCTCGACGAGGCTCTTGTCGCTGCTCAGCCCGGGAGCATCATTGAGCTGCAGCAGGACGGCGTCATCGCCAAGACCAACGCGATTTCCAAGGCTGTGACGATTAAGGGCAACGGCAAATTTTCCGTGAAGGTTACGGCTCAGTCCGGCACCGATGACGGTCGCCTCAATATTTCCGGCGCCGGCTCGCTAACGTTTGACAACGCAAAGGTTTCATTCGGCAACCCTAGTAACTGGAGCGTCGTCATGTCCGACTCCGGTAAGCTGTCCTTCGTGAACGGCTCTTCTGCGACATTCACGCAGCATGGCATCTATACGGTGGGTTCCGGGGTCGAGATCAATGTCGACAAGTCGAGCCTGACGGTTTCCGGTACGCCTTGCACCTCACTTATGAACGAGTACCAAAACGGCAAGGGGTACGCGAAAATCAACGTGACCAATGGGGGCAACCTCACGATCGAGAAGGCCTATCGTTTGCCCGGTGTGCGCGTTAATTCGAACGGTGCTACGGGGTTTGCCATCAACGTGATGAACTCTGATCTACATGTTGACGGCAATGAAGATCAGGGCCTCGTCCGCTGCATAACCAAGCTCGATGCGTCCAAGGCAACCATCAGCGGGAATGACTACGGCATGACCGGCTATGCGGGGCTCGACAACCTGACCTTGACGAATGGCTCAAAGCTCGAGATGGCCAACAACAAGAGTGCGGGCATCTTCCTGTGGGGCGGCAACGTCGACGTTCAGGACGGGACCGAGCTGAGCATTACGGGGACCGGCGCGGAGGGCGTGAAGCAGGACTTAGGCTTTACTGGGGCGATTGCGTGCAAAAGCATAAACCCAGACTCACCCGCCAATGTGAACCTCTCTGATGGCGCCACGGTTTCCCTGGTAGACAACCCTGCCGGCGCAATCAACAGCGACGGCAACATCTACGTCGGCAAGGGAACCGAGATTCTGCGCAACGGGTCGGCGGTCGAGGTCGGCGGCGGCATTTGGAACCGCGGCACGGTGACCGTTGCCGACGGCGCGAAGCTCTACAATAACCACGCCTCCAAGGCCGGCGATGACATCTATAGTGCCGGTGTTATGGACTTTAAGGCCACGGGCTCCGATTGGCAGCTTGACGGCAACCTCGGCAACTGCGGCCACGCCATCGACGGCTGGTACGACGACGCCAAGGGAAATCGCTGGTCTGCCCACAGCGACGCGAAGAAGCACGTTGAGGCCGTCGAGGCGGGCAAGCTTGAGGGCGCGCTCGCGCTCAAGGCGGCCCATGGCCTCGCGTGCGTGGACTACGCGTACGTGGGCGATGCGCCCAGCGACGCCGTGCTTCCCTCGACCGATGTGGACCTTGCGTTTGGTAGCGCCTATACCGCCAAGGCCCAGGCGTCGGTCGCCGGCTGGACGTTTGACGGCTGATACACGGACGAGGCCTGCACGGTCAAGTGGGTCGATGGCGCTGAGCTGCCCGGCTCCATGACGCTCTACGGCAAGTGGACCAAGAATCCCGAGACGCCCGCAACGCCTGCGGAAACCCAGAAGCCCACGACGCCCAAGCCCGCCTCCAAGGCAAAGAAGGGCGTGCCGCAGACGGGCGACCAGAGCTTTGCGGCCGTGCCGGCACTTCTTGCCGGGGGAGCCGCCGCGATCGCCCTGGGCGCAAAAGCTCGTCGTCGCGAGAAGTAATGCGCGGCCGTAAGCCGTAGCTAGACCATAAATAAGGGCCAGGTTCGAGTTGGTGTTTCGAGCCTGGCCCTTATTGCTATGCGTCGCGGCTATGCGTTGTGCTTGCGGACCGCGTCGAACTCGAACGTGTTGAGGAACCGCTGCGCGCGCTCCGTGGACGGGTGCGCAAAGAAGCGCTCGGGGATGTCCTGCTCCACGATCCCGCCGCCGTCGAAGAAGAGCACGCGGTCGGCGACGGCGCGCGCGAACTGCATCTCGTGGGTGACGATGAGCATCGTCTTTCCCTCGCGGGCGAGGTCGAGGATGACGTCGAGGACCTCGCGCACCATCTCGGGGTCGAGCGCCGCGGTCACCTCGTCGAGCAGCAGGATCTCGGGCTCCATGGCAAGCGCGCGGGCGATGGCTACGCGCTGCTTCTGGCCGCCGGAAAGCTGCCGGGGGTAGCTGTCCGCCTTCTCGGCGAGGCCGACGCGCTCGAGCAGGGCCCTCGCCTGCGCCTCGGCCGCCTCCCGTGCGACCCCGCGCGCTTTCATGGGTGCGAGCGTGATGTTATCGAGCACGGTCATGTGGTGTGTATGTCAACTGAAATCTGTGCCACTTTTCGCTTGAAAAGTGTGCCACCCGTTTCCTGGGACGACCGCTCAGTCGTAGAGCGGGTCGTGCTCGGAGAGGTCATCCTCCGTGATCTCCACCTCCGCCTCGACCAGCACGTCCATCAGGCTGGGCAGCACCGAGCGCGGGCTGACGTCCTTCTCGACGACCCTGCCGCCGGGGAGCCTGACCCTGAGTATTACCCTGAAGGAGTCGGCGTGAATATCCCCCATTCTTGTTGACAGTCGCAAATCCGCTCACAATGGGTGGCGGACAGATCGATTGGAGGCAGGGATGGCGAAGAGTCCCAGGAAGTACACCCCGGAGTTCAAGCAGCGCGCGGTCCAGCTGTGGCGCGAGTCCGGCACCACGTACGCGGAGGTCGCGCGCGGGCTGGGGATCGACGAGAGCTCGCTGAGGGCATGGGTGCACAAGGCGGACGGCGCCGGCGAAGCGGGCTGCGGCGAGCCGCAGAACCCCTTCCAGATGGAGGAGGAGCTCAAGAGGCTCAGGCGCGAGAACGCCCAGCTCAGGAGGGACAACGAGATCCTTTTAAAAGCAAGCGCCTTCTTCGCCAGCAGGAATCTGTAGGCTCCTCGGCGAAGAGGGCGAGGTTCGCGTTCGTGCTGCTCCACGAGCACGAGTACACGGTGAGCGAGATGTGTCGCGTGCTCGGCGTCAGCAGGCAGGGCTACTACCAGTGGAGACGCAGGCCCGCCAGCGCCCACGCGCTCCGGGACGCCGAGCTCGCCGTCGAGATCCGCAGGGTCTTCGAGGCCAGCCGCCGAACGTACGGCTCGCCCAGGGTGTTCGCCCGGCTCAGGCGCGACGGCGTCGTGACCTCCGAGAAGCGCGTGGCCAGGATCATGGCCGAGCGCGGGTGGGCGGGCGCCTCCAGGCGCCGCGCCAAGTCGCCCGGCGGCGCCGAGAAGAGGGTCAGGCGCGAGGACGGGGCCGACGACCTCGTGGGCCGCGACTTCGCGGCCGACGGGCCCAACGAGGCATGGTTCGCCGACATCACCTACGTGCGCACGCGCCAGGGCTGGCTCTACCTGGCCGTCGTGATGGACATATGGTCGAGGATGGTGGTCGGCTGGTCCATGGGCGAGCGCATCGACGCGGGGCTCGCCGACGACGCGCTCGGGATGGCCATAGCCAGGCGCAAGCCGCCCGAGGGGTGCGTCCACCACTCGGACAGTAAGAATGTGCATAGCAGGTTTGCGGCAGCATGCTGGAGGCCGTATCCTGCAAGCCGGGACCGCATCGCAG
>Ga0256404_1003507_pt1 | contig 31752 bp, 37 predicted proteins | sample RumenRJG_01DNA_FD_185990 | JGI IMG/M metagenome (GOLD analysis project Ga0256404, IMG submission 185990) | Bovine rumen microbial communities from Lethbridge, Alberta, Canada - RJG_01 | ecosystem: Host-associated > Mammals > Digestive system > Stomach > Rumen | place: Canada: Alberta | collected...
ACAATCTTCATTTTTCCTACAGCAGGTCTTGTCAGTGCCATCCATTCCCTTATAAATTACTGGATCACAGGCTTTTTTATCGCAATCTTCCTGTCCACAGCACTCTTCCAAGCCATCCTTCGTTTGGTTCTATGTCTTTTGAATAGTGGCGTAGCTGTTTAATTAAAAGCAAGAAATAAGAGGGGAGAATTTGACATGATCTTGGAATAAAAAAAAGACCTTTAAGTGGAGCGTATCTCTTAAAGGTCTTTGCTATAAAGCAATTAATAAGGTTTTTTGAAAAGGTTTATTTTTCGGTATCCATAATTTTAGAGCTATAAATAAGCGAATACAAGTTTAACGATATTTTTCAGTGATCGGCGTTAAGTTATGATCTTTTTCGTACTGGGTTAAGCCGTCATCTTGCACACGATACAGGTGGATATTCTCTTTATTAACATTAGCAAAAGCAACTGGTTTTCTGCCTCTGCCACTCCACTGTACGCATACACCTGACTCGGTAATAACTCTGTAAACCTCGTTAGAATGAGCAACAACTCGTTTAGGTTTGGTGGTAACAGGTATTCTGTAACCTAAGCGTTTCATATCCTCAAAAGAAATATTAAGCTCTTTCATTAACTGAATGATCTTATCAGCGTTCTGGATTCTGTATTTAAGATCTTCAATACGTTGATCAATAATCTGTTTAGCATCATTTAACTGAGCTAGGGAAAAGTTAGAGATCACTTCTTGAAACTGTTTCTTTTCGCTGAGAGTGAAAGGTTTATCATCAATCTTTAAATCTTGGTTAAAATCTTCGTTTTCCATGCCACGATCCTTACTTCTTATCCATCTCAGACATTATTAAAAGGCTCTTAAGGTTTAGACCTTGTTCTTTAAGCATTGAAGCAATCTTTTCAGCTTTTTGATTTTTAACACTAATATAGTGCTGATAAGAGCTTGTCTTTAGATACGCATTGTATCTGTTTAAAGACAGGTTATTCTTCTTTGTGTAGTCCATAAACTTAACATATTTCTCGTTATAAGGATCTTCAAGAAACTGTTCTGGAGTATAACCTTCTAAAAAAATCATATCAGAAAAGTTATCAAATTCCGCAACGCTGTCAAAATCAATATCAACAGGGATAGATTCTTTTCCAAACTGTTCTGAAATTATGTGAACGATGGCTTTAACTAATTCTGAAATTTCAGCTTGCTGCTCAGATGTTCTATCTTCAGAAAGATAAAGATCTTGTATTGTTTTTAAAATCCTTGAATTAGAAAGTAACTCTCCAATGTTTTTAGGAATACCGTGTTTCTTTATGTAAATAGATATAAACAAATCAATAAGCTGCCAGGTCACACCTGCCTGCTCTTCAATAAAAGGAGAAGCTTCAACATATTCAGAAATAGTTTTATCAAGAAAAGTTACTACAGCATCGTCAGGTTTCTTTTTCCCACTATCAATATCTTTTTTGATACGAGAAAGCCAAACAGGCGCATATCCTAATAAAGCACAGAACTCTTTGTCACGGATACCTAAAAATGCAGGTAAACGCATCAGCATAGCATTACTTATAACTTCATTTATATTTGCAAGTTTAGGCATATTTGCCCCTCGAGAAATATTAATACCAAGTATGGTTGAACGATTAATATAATCGTACAAAACGCATTTATTAGGTCAATTATACTATCATGTAAATTAAAAATGAAAGTTTATAAGCCAAATTAGCACAACAAAGTAAAGAATATTGATATATAAACATCTTTATTATGTATATTAAATTGATATTAAAATAAACTTTAACCAAGTCACTAAAACATGCCCTTTATTTCTTGTTTTGATGTCTTTACTTTTAGTGTTTTACAGTTCATAATTGAAGTGTTAGTTGGCTTTATTTTGTTATGTCAATTGTAACCCTAAGCTTCAAGGTCAAAGCTCCCAACCAGCGCCTCTCATTTTTCCGAGAATCATGCCTGCGCTGGAAATCAAAAACTACGGTTGTACAACTGTAGGTTTCAACCGAGCAAAGAAATAGCATCGGATAGGAACACAAGTTTCCTGTCACGGTCTTTCTGCGCTCATTTGTCAATTGACAAACACTATCTTGTCAATTGACGTGCATGGTGTTTGTCCTCATGGTAGGAGGATGCCATGTTTATAATTTACATTTTTGTATTTTTTCTATTTATGAACTTCCTTTGGGAAGTTATTCGTACCTTAGCAGTACGCAGTGCTGCAAAGGTTCATGTAGCAACTGCTCCTGTAGCAGTTGCAAAGAATGACCGCAAGGTCGTTACTCTTTCTCAGGCAAAGCCTGAATTAAAAGATTACGAGCTGTTACAAGCTCGAGACCGCCTATGTGCCAAGAATGGCATTAGAGGCTTTGATGTTGTAAATTACGAGGCTGTCCTCGTAAAAACAGCCTCTGGATGGGTTACTACCCTCCAAAGACGTCAACAAGTATAATTCTAAAGTTCATCAGCACCTTGTGTGTTGATGGACTTTCCTTAAGCGACTCAACGTGTAAGCTGTTATTTCAACTGTTTATAGGTTGACTTGTTTAAGTTAAAAGATTTCTTATTTTCTTTATAAGAAATGTCCGTACCAGCTGACATAAATCAACACTGGCTTAATTAAACCTCCTCAGATGTTTTTTTTACTTCTGAGAGAGATGTGACTGATGTTGTTATATCCGTATATCAACTAGGTCTTATTTTGTTTCCGTAAGGGGAATGCATTGTTTCCCTTCGGAAGCAATGTTTTCTCCTTACAAGGAGAAAATTATGTTAAATCAAGAAATTGAAGTTAATGAAGACTTCACCTGTTTCGAGGAATACCCTCGTGACAGATACAACTCAATATTCTTGGCTTCATACTTAAAGGAACTTGTCAGAAATGACATTGAATTTAAGTTATTGAAGACAGAGGACAAGTACATTGTCCTTTTGAAGGATGAGTTACATCTTCATTAACTTATTATTTAATTCCGTTGCGGAGTTTATGTGCTCCGCAGTGGACATATAGCTCCGCTTATTTTTTTAGGAGGGGCTTATGATAAAGAAATCCTAGGGGCAGATAAGATATATTTAGAATGTGCTATTATGGTAGTGTCATTCATTTGTCTTGGATTCATTTCCTTAGGATTATGGAGGAAGAAATGGTAGTAGCTCTATCAATTTTTTGGGCATTAGCCTTCATTGGCTCTTTTGCCCTTGTTTTCTATATGGTTTTTGGAAAAAATAGCTAATAACATATAGATCACAAACATCTTTTCTCCAACCTCATTAATATTAGGAAGAAAAGTATGATTATTATCTATAGTGTAGCCGGGCTGACATTATTGTCAGTTTACGGCTTGTTACTGTACTTTGGTTTTAGTAAATAAAAACAAAGTACATTTAATCAATTCTTTTCACTCCCTTAGCTTAGTCTAGGGGAGTTTCATTTCTAACCACCTGAGAAGGTAAACACTATTTACCTTCTCAAGGTGCATAGTGTTTATCTTTTTATTTTTTTGCGGCTAAGCCGCTCAAGGAAACACTATGTTAAATTCTACAAATTTACAGCCTCGTTACGACTCTTTGTTTCAAGATCTTTTAGATCTTGGAGTTTTAAAGGAGGATTTGGCTGCCTCCAAAGGCAAGTTAACTCGTTCAGCTGAAAAGCCGAACGAAACTCAGGAATTTGCTTTATGGGAAGTTAATGATCCAGTCACTGGTGAAGTAACTGCCTTAAAGCAGTTACTACCTTTTAATCTTGCATTGGCACTAGCCCTTAAAAAGGCTGGTGCTGATGTTGAGGTATCCAAAGAGATGCCACACAAAAAGGTTTGGGTAACTGTAAAGGCTTGTGACGAGTACTCTCGCCACATTCCTGAGTTTAATCCAGCCTACCGACCTGCGCCGGTACACGCTAACAAGGTCATTGACCTTGTTATGCGCCGTAATGGCGTAGGTAACGGTCGTGGCTTTTATGGCTACGGTGAGGCAGGTACTGGTAAGACCAGTATGTGCCTTTGGATGGCATCAGTATTGGGTCAACCAGTGGTGCAGTTTAACTGTAGTGCAACTACAGAAATTGAGGACTTATTCCTCAGACAGATTTCATACAACGGTGTATGGAAGACTGTGGACTGCGCCTTGCTTACAGCATGTAAGCGAGGCTACTGGGCCCTAGTAGATGAGTTAGACCTTGCTCCTGCTAGCTTACCACCATCATTGAATGACCTAATCGAAGGTCATAGCTTCAGTGTTGCTGGCTTAAAAGAGCCTGTAAGAGCAAATGACCAGTTCAGGTTGTTTGCCTTCGGCAACACTGGTATCAACTGTAGTGAAAGAGGTAACTACAATGGTAGAAATATCATTGATGAGTCAACTCTTTCAAGATTTACAGTAGATAAATTTGATTCTCTTTCTGAGGATCAGGTGGCTAAGATGGTAAAAGCTGCATTTCCTGAAGTTAGTGAGGAATTTGCATCTATGACTTCAAAGTTTTTTGAAGGAGTGGAGAACCAGTTCATCTCTAACAACGTTCCAAGCGTAGTTAGCCCTAGAAATATTCTCGACTTTGTTGAGTTATTTTTGGCAAACAAGGACGAGATGGCAGAGCCTCTCGTTTACGCTGTAAGCGTGAAGCTTCCAATCATCAATGATGATGACGAAGTAAGGGATGCGGTGCTCACAGAGCTTACAAGTCACTTCAAGACAATTTGTCCTGAATCAGATTTGAGACTCATGTGGGAAAGAAGAAACACCTTTGCTTGTGATGCTAAAGAAGCAGAGCAGCAGGGGGACATCTTCTCAGAGTTAGGTCTATAAACAAAAAAAATTAATGTCTTAGGACAAACATCATTGTCCTGAGACGTGGTGTTTGTCCTTTTTTAAGGAGAATACCATGAATATTCAGTATCTTATCGCTGGGTTAATTGCCATCTTTTACTGTGGCTTTGCAAGTATCACCAAAGCAGATGCTGCTGAGGTGAATTATGTTCCACCTAAAGAGGTGGCAGAGGCTGTAGCTGAAATTTACAAGGATGCTTCAGATGAGGAGTACGAACAATTTATGGTTTGGACTTGCCAATACGCTGAAGCTTTACTTCCTGTAAAGCACAAGGCCGCAAAGACCAAGGCAGATAAGATTTAATTTATTTGCATCTGATTGATGTGTCAGATGCAGTCCCTAAGGACAGCACTAAGTCCTTAGGGGCGTAGTGTTTGTCCTTTCTTTTAACAAGGAAGAAATTATGAACACTACAGATATAGCTCGTAATAGAGCAATTTTTTTAGACTCAATTTTATCTAGCTTAAATAAAGCTAGTGTTAAGGATGCAGTTGAGGTAACTCTTAACTGCTCCATAAAAGATTTCAAGGCCTTAAAGGCTTTGAAAGCCGAAAAAAACTTTGTTACGAGCAAAGGAGCTCAGTTACGCTGTGTTAGCGAAAGTGCTAACACCATTGTTACGGTAAACGTAACAAGGGGGTAACAATGAGCTCCTTTTATCAAATAGTCCCAGAACTGGAGCAAGGCACCTCTGAATGGTTAGAGTTTCGCAAGAAACATATAACCGGCACGGAGGTTGCTCACCTCTGGAGTGGTCAGATAAAGTTCGAGCAACTCAGAGATGAGAAGCTCGGCTTAGTAAGCAAACCTCAGTTAAATACTGAGCCTGTGCTCGAAGGTAAGTTCTTTGAACCCCAGATAAGAGCACACTTGCTAACCACTCCACTGGGACGTAAGCTCTCACCATCAGGTGAGTGCCCGACACCATGTCTTGAAGTTGTCAGTGAGCCATATTTTATGGTCTCACTTGACGGCTTAACAGACATGGGAATACCTGTTGAAATAAAGAACAGTTATTCCAAGAGCAAAACGTCTTATAAAGATGTTCTTGAGAATGGTTCTTTTTCAAAAACAGGTAAGAACGCTGGCTATTATGCTCAGGTGCAGTGGGAGATCTTCTGTACTGACGCACCGTGTGCGGTGTTCTGTACCCACAAGAGCTTGGACGGAAAGACATTCTGTCCAGATAACTTTAAAACACAGATCATTAAACGTGATCCTGATGTTATCAAGGAGCTTGTCGCCATAGCTCATGGATTTAAAGAGTTCATGGACACAGGCAAGTTGCCAGAGCTTAAAGTGGGTAAAAGGGCAATTACACCTGCACCTCAGGAAGAGGTTGTACAGCTCATTGAGTTGTACAAAACTCAAAACGAGGCTTATGAAGCTGCTAATGCTGCTTTAAAGCCTTTAAAGGAGCAAAGAGACGAAACAGCTAAGCTGTTAGTTGAACTGCTACCTGAGGGAGTTAATAAGCTGGAAACATCAGATTGCTCAATCGTTCGAGAAGAACGTAAGGGCAGTATTGATGTTGAAGAGCTTTCAAGATACCTGGTCGAACATAAGCTGATGTCTGTAGAGCAGATAGATACATTCCGCAGGGATGCATCTTATGCAAACAGAATAAGACTTAAGTAACTGGGTATTAACTGGAAGATTTTTATAATCTTCCAGTTGTTAGTGTTCCTGAAAACAGGATAGCTAACCTTTTTGAGCATTTGCGAGTGTTCAGCAAGGTTAGTTATCTTTTGTTTTTATTTTTTTTATTTCTTCAGCTAAATGCTGGAGAAGGAGCACTATATGAAAGCACCAGAATATAACGGCGTAATAACCGATGGTGATCTGGTTTATTTGGTAGGTGGTGCATACGGAAACTTCCGTGTTACCACCAATGATAAAAAAGAACTCGTTGTAGGCGAAGGTCTTCGCTTTCAGCGAGTTAGAAGGGTAACAGGTTACTTAACAGGCACTCTTGATCGTTTTAATAACGCAAAGAGAGCTGAAGTAAGTGACCGTGTTAAGCACTTATCTGTAGGAGGAATTTAATATGACTCCTTCAGATTTAATTAGTTTAGGAAGATTGTTAGCTTCAGGCTACATCTTCTTATTTATAGAAATTTTCACATTTATGTGTGGCGTAATTTGCTACAGGAAGTTTCTATAAAAATCAAACCCGTTTGCGGAGTTTATGTTCCGCAAGGGTCATATAGCTCCGCTTATTTTTTAGTAGGACTATATGGGACGTTATAAAAAAGTAATTATTAATAATTTTTCTCCTAAAAAAGAGAAAAAAGATAACCATTACCTTATAGAAAGAGAAGATAAAAGGACATTGATGGGGCTTATTGCAGGTGCTTTAGCTTACTTGTTTTGTTCTGTCATACCATTAACTACTTTAATGGGAGAATATCTTGATAAAAAGCAAGATAACTCTTTTAGTTCTATAATAGAAAGTATAAAAGAACTGCCTGCTAGAGAAGTTTTTCCTTTCTACACAAAGGTGGTGGTTATATTTCCTACAATAATATTTCTTATGATTGTTATGTATATAGCAGTACATAGAGATAAAGAGGAGAAATAATATGTTAGGAATAATTGCAATAGTAATGGCTATAGTGTCATTACTATTTATTCTGTCAGTTCCATGCGTATTGTTATGGGATGCTTGCAGAAAATGATATAGGGGGGATGATTATTTTCTTTTCTATATGGGGAGGTTTGACCCTAATAGGATCATTTGCTCTTCTATTCTATTTTGCTTTAAGCAAATAGAAAAAAGGAGAAAATGAAATGATTGCTCTCGTAATCATAGGAGTAGTAACCCTCCTTTCATTTTGGGGATTTATTCTTTACATTGCCTTTGGTAATTTTTAAATGTTAGGAATAATTGCTGTTATATCAGGTTTTATCCTGATATTTTTAATTCTGTTAGCATTTCCATGCATTGTTATATGGGATGCTTGCAGAAAGTGAAGGCTGACCGCAATTTGTTTTGTGTGAAAGCTAGTAAAAAACACTACAGAAGGTAGTGTGGACGTTGTGAGTTACTAATGTACTGTAGATAGTACCAACTCTAGCGTCTTTTCAATTTAATTAACTTGTCTGCCTTAAAGGGCGAATACTTTTCGCCCTTAGGCGACAGGTGTTTGTCTTTTAAGGCTTTTTTATTTTTAGGAGTCTTAAAATGACTAATACTTTATCAAACGCAGCTACCGCTGCAACTTCAACTGTTGTTACAACTGCTACCTCAGCTTCAACTGAGGTAACTGACCTTTTAAAAGAAGGTCAGAAGAAGACCGCCGAGTTTGTCTTGGTGTTATCCGGAATTTCGCTTATGTGCGAAACAGTGACACTTAAAGGTGTCACTGATGAATCAAAGTTCACCGGTGACATCAAAGACGATGTCGCAGGCTCTAGGGTTAAAGTGACAACCAAAGCATCACTGTTTAGTGAACCAATTGCCTTGTTAAAAGGCATTAAAAAGAAGGCTGAAGCCGTATTGAACAAATACGGTATTAAGGCCGGAATTGATGGTGGTTACTTCATACCTAAGGACTGCGTTGTACCATGTCTTGAGGAAATGATCCCACTCCGTGATGAGTTTAATGAAAAACTCACCGAGATGGAGAAGTGCTTCTCTGATTACACCTCAGCCGAACAGGCTAGATGTAATCAAATCGAGGATCTTGAGCTTCGTAAAGAAGCTTTAGGCAAAATTCCTACATTTGAGAAGTTCGCTTCTAAATGTGGATTTAAGCCAATCGTCCTCGATTGGGCACAGACCTCTGATGCAACAGTCAACACTTTCTTAAGTGAAAGCAAGACTGAAAAGAGCACATCTATTGTTGAAGATTACTTCAACAAGATTTTTGAGCCATTTGCCATAGTTAAATACGACTATGACAATAACTTAAGAAATAAGGGTGCTGCTTATAAAGCAGATGAGGTCGGCAAAAAACGCTCTTCAATTCGTAAAGCCTGTCAGAAAGCTTTAGATACAAAGTTCTGTATGGAACTTGTATTTAAAGATGAACCAGAGAAGAGTTTGCTTGAAAAAGCTTACAATGTCATTGAAGTAGTAAACCAGCGTTTCGCTGGTGCTGCACAGATGGCAAAGCCTTCAGCAGGTCTTACAAAGGTAATGATAGATGTCTACAAGAACATCTTGGCTGCATTATGTAGCAGAGAAGCTTTTGAGGAATTTCTGTCAAAAGGCGGTGATGTTGAGACCATCTTAGGTGGTTTTGATATTGCACAGGCAAAGCGTGGTGTTATCGAGACAGAGCTAGACTTCACTTCTAAAGAAGAAAAGATGGCTTCTATTGATAATGCTATCGCAGAGCTTGAAGCGCTTTGCGAACAGAGCAGTGGTAAGCAACAGGGACAGGCTAAAAAGCAGGAAGCAATTCCTGAAGTAGAGCCTGTAGCAGAAGTTACTTCTACAGAAAAGAATACAGTTACTACAGAGAATAACTCAGTTGAGTTAGAACCTGTAGCTTCAGCTGAAGAAACTGAAATCGCAACTGCTGAGGTTGTTGAAGAGGTTCCTGAGGTTGAAGAAACTGTACAAGAAGAACAATCTTCTACTGAAGAAGCTGAAATCACAGCTGATCCTGTATCAACTGAAGAAACTGCTGAACCAGTAGAGGAAGTAATTCTTCCTGTAGAAGAGCCTGTTTCAGAACCTAAGGTTACTGAAGAAGTTAAGGCTTCTGAAGAACCAGCAATTACCATTGATCCTTCATCAATGGATGTAGAAGACTTTTATAAGTCTTTAGGTCTGTAACAGACTTTACCTCTTACGGAGAGTATGCTCCGTAAGGGTATATCTCCGTAATTATTATGGAGATAAAAATGAATAAAAAAGAAATGCTCACTCCAAAGGAGAGAGTAGTTTCTTTTAAAAAGAAAAGAGGGTATTTCATAAGATCAGAATATGCTCATTCCTATATGTTATTTTTCTTTGGCATAGTAGGAACTTTCTTTATAGAAACAGGTGATGCACTTAATTTATTTTGTCGTCACTTACAAAATTCTTCTATAATGGAAATGGTAATGAGTTTGTCTGTATATACTTGGATTAAATATGCGTTCAAATATGTAGGTCTAGTTATAGGTCTTTGTTGGATGTATGTAATGTTCAAGAGTTCAGATAAACTTAAAGGAGAGCAAAAATGATCTGGGGAATACTAACCTTGGCAATGGGTGTAGCAGCTGTGGCTGCTGTATTCATTGTTCCTGTGTACTTTATTTATCAAGCACGCAGAAATAATATTTAACTCTTTTCTATTTAATTTAACTCCTCGGCAATAGCTGGGGAGTTCCTTTTTATAAAGTCCGAAAGGATCAACACTACGATCCTTTCGAGGCTCATAGTGTTGATCTTTTTTTATTTTTTTTTGAGGTCTAAGACCTCTTGGAGAAACACTATGAATATCAAATCAATTGAAGAAGCTAAGTCTGAGCTACATAAGGGATTTTCTCTTATGAGGCAAGTACTATCAGCTTTCTGTCCAAAAGATAGAGAACTGAAACTTGTTGCAAGGCAGAGTGACTCTGCTCCTGCGTCCACAGATTGTGAGGGAAAGATTTATATCAACCCTCTAATCGTGGCTCAGGTTGCTGAGCCTGCTAAGCGCCGTCAGGCACTTGGTCTAATTCTTCATGAGCTTGGACATTGTTTTTATACAAGGTTCAAGAGACAGGATGACACATACACCTTGATGGTGGTATCTCCTTGGCATGAACTCTTAAATAAGGTGTGTGCTGACTACGCTGCTTCACATGGATTTGAAAAGAAGAAAGCGTACAACGTCTATCGTGCTGTAAAAGCATGTCTAGATGGTGAAATACACCGCTTTTCAAATGCCATGGAAGATCCAAGAATTGAGCATTTAATGCAGCCTCATGCTGCAAATGCTCAGAAGATCTTGGGGCTGACACAGCAGGACTTTGTTCCAGTTGGAAAAGCAGTGCCTTCAAAAGAGGCACTCAGTGAGCGCAGTATATTAAACCTTTTATCAATGTACTTCATGTACAAGATTCAAGAGTCTTTAAATTATAAAGGACTTGTTGAGTATAAAGGGGTAATTAAGCGATTTGCTGAAGCCTTGAAGGAAAAGGGGATATGTATACACCCTTCAACAATGAAGACCATCTTAAATAGTGTATCTTCAGAGATTGAAGATGATATTGAATATCATAAAAAATGTATACGATTTCTTAAAAACTTCGAGGATGAAATTCTGAATGAGTACTTTAAGCAGTTTGTTGAATTGCTTAATACTCCTGAAGAAGACAATGAAAGCAACGAAAGCTCTTCATCTGATGAGAAATCAGATGAGAGTAATGGTGATAGCTCTAATTCATCTTCAAATTCTGACTCATCCGATGAGGATGATGAAGAAAATGAAGATGAAAAATCTGAGTCTCAATCTGGTTCATCAGATAATGATAAACAGGATGGTGACAAAGATAAGTCTGAGTCTAAATCAAATTCATCAGCCGATGAAGGAGAGCAGGACAAAGATGGAGAAAACAAGGAAGAAGCTAACAGTTCAAAATCAGATGACAGCTCAGATGAACAGTCTGAGTCTTCAAATGAAAAGAAGAATTGTGAAGCTTCTAATTCTTGTTCTACAGAGCAATCATCAGTTTCAGAGAAAGGTATGAACACTGAGCAAATCAAGTCAATCTCAGATGAGATTGAGGCGATGGAATCTCAATGTTCACAAGAGCTAAAGGATGAATTTGAACAGTTGTGTTCAAATAAGCCTGTTGAGATTGTGAAGAGTGAAAAACACTCTGTTCGCAAGAATAACGCTCTTCAGTTACCTGAGGACATCAAAGAAAAATCTTCATATTGGGTGGGTAACCCAAATGAAGTAAGTACTTGTATGATGTTTCATACCAAAGAAGAGTGGGAAGAAATTTTTGCCAAGTACGCTAAATCATCAGCTGGTTTAGTTGGAAAGGTTAAAAAAGAACTTCTTGCTTATACAAGACGTCAGTCCTGTTCTTTTGGAAGAAACGGAAAGCGCTTAGCCAACACTAAGATTGCCAAGGTTGCACAGGGGATTTATACAAAAAATCCTTTTGTAACTAAAGGTAAATCAGAGTGTTTGGATACACACATTACAGTACTTTTTGATGTATCTGGCTCGATGGATTACAAAGCAGAACGTACTGCATTGGAAAAGACCGCTGCATTATTTGCAGCTACTCTTGGACGAATGGAGTCTGAGCACCTTGTAACCAGTATGTACAGCTATAGCAATCATTGCTACCAAATTAAAAAACCACGTCAGCGTGTTACTGCACAGCTTTATGCTGACAGATACGTTACTGAATGGTGGGGCAACAACGATTGGCAAACCATAGCTAACGCATACGAAGAGCAGATGGCTTACAGAAAACAGCGCCGTATCATCATCTGTGTAACAGATGGTGGTTGGAGCTGTGATGCTGAAGCCCCAAAACTCTGGAGTCTGCTTGAAGAGGCTGGTACCGAAATGTATGGTGTAATGATCGGAAGCTGTAGATGGGAAAACTGTCCTAATTGGACAGCTGCTTTTAGAGCTGAAGACCCATCACAATTAGAAGATATATTACAAAATCTATTTGTGAAAGTATTACATCAGAATAAGGTAGCCAACCGCCGACTGGCAAGTTAGCACGTTCTCCCCAGTTTACTGGGGAGAAAGATTTTAATTAAACAATCATCCCTTGAAGGGGCTATTGCTCCTTCAAGGAACATATAGCTCCTTCATTTTTTTTAGGAGTTTATATGGATGTTTAAAAGCAATTATGAAAGTCTTCAAGAAAAATATTTTGAGCTTAAGGCTAAATGTTTTAAACTCGAATTAAAGCTTGAGGAACTAAAGAAAATTATAATCAAGCAAAGGCTAGATGAAGTAATAAAACCTTGTATCTCGGTATTATTTGGTTCAGATTTAGCCCTTGCTGGTTATACAGGTCTTTTTATCTTTGACTCTGTATTAGAGAACGATAAACTTACCGCTTTAATTTTTGTAAAACTCGGTTTTATATTGGCGGCTAATGTATTTTTGTATTATTCTTTATATAGAGCTGTTAGATACGTAATTGTTAGGAGATAAAATGAATATAATTGTTGGTAGCATTGCTTTAGCCATTGTTTCAATAATTTTTATTCTTACATTAAGACTTATAATTTCTCTTACGAAAGTCAATGAGAAATTGTAATTATTATGCTTTTTGTAATTTTTTCAATAGTCTCTGCTTTAGCCGGTTTATACTATTTCTATATGCTGTTTTACGTTTTGATAATAGCAAAGAAATATATAGATCCTCAAAAGAGGGACTAATATGGGAATAGGAGTAATTTTAGCTTCAATAGGTCTAGGATTAGGCTTTGTAAGCTATTTCTATATTTTCTATTACATTTTGAAAATTGGTTCAAAAATAGAAAATTCCCACAAATAATAGTAACAACTTAGTTACTATTACCCACACAACCCGTAAAGGTAAATACTTACCTTTACGGCATAGTGTTTACCTTAATATTTTTTAGGAGAACACTATGAAATCCCGAAGTGAATTTCTTGAACGTTATCGCCTTGCCGGCGATGAGGTTACGCTTTGCGAATTAGCTCGCAAACATAGCCTTAATCTTGCCTTTTGCTCTTTTGAGCAGGTAGAAGGCAAGAACGATACAGTAAGGATGCTAACTGAGTTAACACCCTTACGTCCGAACGAAGATAACAAAGATGAAAGTTTGTCTTTCGAGTTTGAGTTCGGAAAAGAAATAGAGACCTGCGTAGGCTGGCACTGCATAGAGCCAGCTTATGCTGATTATCTTGTTGACTATCTAGATTACATTGGATGGTCAGACTCCACTCCATTCAAAAAATGGGTCAATGAATTTGCTAAAGCTCTTAAAGAGCAGTTCCTAGTTGATAACTGGGAAGTTGCTCAAAAAGAGCCAGACGTCTTTCAAAGGATGTTTGAAAAACATATTCATTCCGTATGGCCAGAAGTCAAAGTAGATGTGAAAATCGAAAATGATATGGTCACATCGGTGAATATAGGAAATGGAATATTTGATCATACCTTTGATATAAACACAGATGCGCAGTATGTAGATGCTGTTGCAACTGTATTACGCAAAGGTCAGGATTTGAACGCCTGTGTTAAGGTAACTGCAAAGTTCCTTACAGGATTGAATCTTGAAGGAATGGACTGGAAGGTTCTAAAAGTCCTTGATAAGCGTGGTATTAAGGTTATCGCCTCAGTACACACTGGCGTACAGGAGTATGTCTCCTACGTAGACGTACGAGGTGATAAATTCTACTTACTGCACGATGGTTCTGCTGAAAACTTTGTTAAAGCGTTCAGACAGGCATTTGGCAATATCAAGGCTTAAATAATCAAATACCTCTTACTTTATGTAAGGGGTATTCCTTAAACACCTGAGAAGGTAAACACTATTTACCTTCATAAGGTGCATAGTGTTTATCTTTTTATTTTGTGAGGTCATTGACCTCTAGGAGAACACTATGAACTTTTTAAATCAGCAACAGATTGTAGATCTTGTTAATCAGGATACTACAAGAAAGATCATGTTTCGACACGGAGACGATTTACGTTTTACTAATCGAGACGGAATGGTAGAAAGGGGTTCTAAGCGCAATCGTGAGTATTCTCTTTTTGATCTTTTTAAAGTGATTTCAAAGGGAAACTACATTGTTGAACTTGAGGAAGGGGAAACCGATGAAAAGCAGATTGTTTTTCACGGTTATACCAGCAACGATCTATGGTAATTTAGTTTGCATGTACATGATAGGTTCTACCATTCTTGCTATTGCAAATAAAATATCTAAATAACCTCTGATTTCTTCAAATACCTTAAAGGGTAAAACATCTATTTACCCTGACAAGGTACATAGAGTTTTACTCTTTATTTTTTAAGGAGACTCTATGTCAATTGATCATTATCCACACATCATTCCTGATATAGGTGAGATGGATAAATTCTGGGAGTTCTTTGGATTTTGGGCAGAGAAATACGGATGTGTACTTCGTTGTCTGAAAGAAGGCGCTGAGGGCGATAAACATTTTACTGACTATGAACTACGTTCTAGACGAGGAAAAGTTTATGTTTCCAGTACCTTTTACTGGGGTGAAAGAACTTTCCTAACTGATTTAAGTACCTTCGGTGCGTGGACATCTGAATATGCAGATGCTTCATTGATCGATGATGTAATCAGTAAGGTAGGCGATTTTCGACTAGGAAGTGTGCCAAAGCAATTGAGTTGCTTTGTAGATAAGTTGCACTCTATGCTGTATCAATATGATTTCTACAATCATGATGAAATAGCATATACGCATGCTGCAAAGCTACTCTTGCTAAAATTACCTAAAGAAATGCAAGCTTCGGCTTGCTTTAAATGCACTGGTAAGAGAAGCTTTGGAACCTCGTATGCAAAAGAGCTGCGAGAAAAAATCCGTAAAGGAAATGAGGCTGAATGGGTAAGACCATATTCAAAGCTACTCAATAATTTCTTCTGTCCTGGATTAAGTGACAGGATCTTATCTGTCTTAGATAAGAACAACATAGAAATTGTTGAAGTCGGCTCTCTAGACGTAATGTCAGATGTCTTTGCCAAGATTAGAGAACGAGGCAGAGACTTTATTCGAGAGCCTGATGAGCTTGAATGGTGTTATTACAAACTCTCTGTTCCAAATAAAGGAACTGATGAAATCTATTGCTTACCTTTTGATGACAAAATGTTTGCATGTGCGTTCAGAGAGAAATTTGGCTTAGTTCATTAATTTTTATTGTCCTACTGGACAGACTTTATGTTTGTCCAATAGGGGCACATAGAGTCTGTCCTTTATTCTAAGGAGACTTTATGAAATGTTTAAATTCCAACCTCATCAATGAGATCCTCTTCTGGAAATTCTTTAATGATGAGGCTGAGAGGTTTCGCCTTGAGTTTCGTCCCCATCCTTCCAAAAGAAATGAAGATGAAGGATACAGCCTACAATGCTATGAGTTGTATAGACTTAATGGCACAAAGCTGTATCAAAACTCCTTTTTCTTTGACAAAGAAATTAAGAGAGGTGGCGGAAGAGGCCTTTTCGGTTTGTACAGTTCGGCATTTAAAGACGTGTCTTTTATAGACAGCGTCATAAGCTCAATCGCCAATTTAGACAAAAAAGTCATTAAAGGCGATAAGGTACTTATCGAAAACCTTGAAAACTTAACAGGCTTTTTACAAGGTCTGTTATATAAGTATGGAGCTTATAACAAGGATCCTACTGTGTTTAAATACGTACTCGAACAATACTCCTCATTGACGTATTCGTTTCAGAGTAAAAGAGTGAATGTTACGGTAATTCCGTACGAAGAACAACACACGGTAAACGTGTGTCTGACTACGGAAGGAGAACCTTGCTTTGAATGTAATGCTTCAGCAGAAAACATCGGCAATTCATTTTGTCGTGAATTTAGAAAAGCATTGCGTCAAGGGGAGATTGCTAAAAAATCACCTTTACGAAAACTCTTTGAACTGGCAAACAGTTATTACTGTCAGGGCATAAGCGATCGACTCTTAGATATTCTTGATAAGAATAATATCGAAATCATGGATATTTTAGGAGTTGAAAGAAAAGGTGATTTAATGGCTGTTTTACAGCTGCCTGATGAAGAAGCAAAGAAAGTGGTGTATATACCCAATGATGAAAAAAGCTTTGTATCTTCATTCAGAAAGGTATTTGGAAATATTCACTAACATTTAACCGCTCTGTCTAATTTTAGGCAGAGCAATTTTAAACAAGCCATTAAAGGCAGATATATGATGCCCTTAATGGTCACTCGTGTATCTGCCTTTAATGACTACACTCATTAAAGGAGAAAATCATGAGTGATGTATTTTTAGCCGCTAAGGGCCACTATGATGCACTGTTAAGAAATTTCTTTCCAGAGTGCATCGGTATGTTACAGGCTCGTGGCAGGCATGTACCTGATCCTTACCGTTCAGGCTCAAAAGACGGAGCCCGTGTTGATAAAGATTTTAACAACAACGGGAGACTTTACTTTAACAGTAATGTCTGGGGGCTCGACAGTTCTTGTGTTACCTTCTATCAGTTAATGATAGCTACAGGTAATGCTAAGAATCAGAGAGACTTCTTTGTCAAGGTTGGTAGCTTTTTAGGACTCCCTGAGTACGAAAAAGGCTACCATGAGTCCCGCAAGGAGCGCATGGAGCGAGAACTACGTGATCGCAAAATGCGTGAGGAGCAGGAAAGAATTGCTAAGGCAGAACTTGAAAGACGTTCTGCTGAAGCAGTTGCTAAAAACAAGGAAATGTTGAAAGATACAATTCCTTTATTTAGCAAAACTGGTGATATTAACCCAGATGCAGTTGAAGTTTGGAAATATTTTTTCAATCGTGGACTGGCTGGGTTAATCAATGTCAAACCATCGGCCTTACGTAATCTCCGCTGTGCTGTACAGCTGGAGTATTACTTAGGTAAGGGCAAGAAGAGTTTACATTTTGACTCTCTTGTTTGCCGTGTCCAGACAGAAAAAGACGAAGGAGTTCAACTTCATCGTACTTATCTAAAGGACGGAAAGAAGGCTAATGTTGAATGTCCTAAGAAGCTCACAGCTTCAGACGAACGCTTACAGTCTAAATGCAGATACATCAAGATTGGTGAACCTGTAGAAGGTGTTGTAGGTATCGCTGAAGGTGTTGAGACAGCATTATCTGTATATTTAGCTACAGGTCTTGGCTGCTACTGCTGTGTCTGTGCACAGAACATGAAAAACTTTGTGTTGCCTGAAGGCTGTCACACAGTTGCAGTGTTCGCAGACAAAGACAAGAGCAAGACAGGCGAGATTGCTGCTAGAGAGCTTGTTGCAAAGTTCAAAAAGCAGCGTAATGCAGATGCTTTTGTAGTACTTCCAAAGCAACCAATACCAGAAGGTGCTAAAGGCATTGACTGGAATGACGTGTTACAGATGTACGGAGCACAAGCATTTCCAACAATAAAGACAATCATGACATTTGTTAGAAACAGACAATCTAAATTTAATTCTTCTGCCAGAAGATAGATTGAAAGTTTCTAACAAGCCGGTCGAAGCCCATTACCAAGTAAAATTGGTGGTGGGCTTTATTTTTTTATGAAGAGATTTTTTTTGAATTTTAACCTCCATCTGTCACCAGATATTTAGATTTAATTTATTTAAAAAATATCGCTTAACATCGCTTTCTTAAGCTATTTCTTTTATTTTCGTCACGGTGACGGAAGAGAAATATTAAGAATGATATTCCACCTATTTAGTTTATAGTTGTAAAGCCTGCACTAAAAGCAACACATATACCGCAGAGTAGTAACAGAGAAGCTTTAAAGTACTTTTCGTGAGATAAAAAGTGATTACCTACCATTGCTAAAATAAAGCCAGATATAATCAACAGACAAGAAATCATTTCAGTTATCCCTAGTTACCAGTGCAGCATATCATCACCGTAATCCTTAATAGGATCGTTGATAAAACCTGTATCTTTCATTCTCTTAGCTATAGCAGTAGTCTTTTCAGTGCCATGTTCTACTAATAGATTGTACACATCACACCATACTCCAGCTGGAATTGATGTGGGGCGTGCAGATGACAAGAACTTTCTTACAGTTACATCTGAAATATCAAGCTCTTTAGCCAGTTGTCGCCACCATGAATGTCCGGTATCTTCATACATAGCTTTGGCACATTCAATGAGTAAAGCCTTCTGCTCATCATGTGTTAATAATCTTTTATAAACATAGTAATCATGATTTTTAATCATCTTAAATCTCCTGAGTTTGGTTTTAATCTATAACGCAGTCACGAAAAGGGACTTAGCGTCCCTTTTACTTTGCTTGCCTTCTAATTCTAATCTCCGTAAATACAGGGAGATTTCACTCCCTTTTAGTTAATTCTTGTTAAGCCAGTTTCTGATTGTTATCGTCTTTTTGAGTTTCTTTCAGCTCTTGTTCACTGTGACCGAAGATGTCATTTACAGTGCGTTTGATAAATTCTCTTTCAGGAGCAGGTAGTCTTAAGCTGAAACACATCTCTACAATGTCCTGAATACTGTATGTAGTATTCAGAGAAACAACACCTGCGATCTTCAACAGGGTACGAGTAGAGAATGGAGCTGAGATCTGACGTACACCGCTTTCAACACCGGCGTTAATGGTGTCACGAACAGATTTAGCAAACTGAACGAGCTTAATTACAGTGTCTTTTTCTAACTTAGGAAAAGCACTGATTAAAGCACAGGCTTCTATCTTAGGCTGATAAGACATGTTCATGTAACGGAAGCGATCCATAAATGCTTGGTTCATGGTTCTTGCTCCACTGTAGAAACCGGTATCATCGCCCATGCCATTGGTATTTGCTGTTGCGATTACTCTGAAATTTTGATGAGGTTTAATTACTTCACCATTGTTTTCAAGAATGGTTAAAGGCTTTCCTTCTAAGACGTCATTAAGGATAGAAAGATCACCTGGACTCATTAAGTCAATCTCATTTAAAAGCAGGATTTCACCGTTTTGCATAGCACGGGTTAAAGCGCCGTACTCATAAACAAGTTCACCTTTCTTTAAGGTAGAGTGACCGATTAAGTCTGTAGACTCACATTTATTGGATAGTGTGATCTGCTCAACTCCCCAACCTAAGCGAGCTGCAATCTGAAGAATTAAAGAAGTTTTACCGCAACCAGACTCACCGTTGATATACAGGCAGTCATTAAAAGGGTGTGCTAAGAAAAGTAAAACAGGATTTAGTGTAGCTGTATTAAATACATAGCTAGGATTTTTAACTGGGATATTTTCAGGAATTGTACAGGTTGATAAATCTAACTCTGAAACAACTAACTTAGAACCGAAAATCTTTGTTAAATCTAATTTAGGCATTTTGAACGTCCCTCTACATCAGACAGAAAGCAAAATTTAATCTTTTCTTCTGTTCTCTTCAGAAGATGAGTTTATTATATCAATTTTATTACTATATGTCAATTAAATTGATATAGAAAATTGCAAATATCTATATATAAATATCTATAATGTCAATTTAATTGATATTATTTACTAGATATTATTGATTATCATGTTTATATGTTAATAAAATTTATGTAAACAGACATTTGCCCTTTAATACAAAGTGCTCCGATTATTGTGCTTGTATATTGGGTGATAAGAGAAGATGCTGAGCTTAAAGTTAGAGAAGTCATGAAAATTGCTAATATCACTTCATCAGGCACTGATGAAGAGGTGTTTGAAAGCTCGGTTCAGAGAAGGTTGTAAAGTGTCTTAGTTACGTTTTAGTTGCAAGTAATTTACGTTAAAAAAGAGGTTACCTTATGAGAAGTGATATAAACAATAACAATGTCAGAAAGAAAAAGAAACAACTGCTCTGCATCGGTTCAAATATCAAAGAACAAAGAATAAACAGGAGACTTGCTCAAACAGAACTTGCCTATTTTCTTGATGTAAGCGTTGAAGACATAAATAATATTGAGGAAGGTAAAAATTCCAATCAGCTATCGTTAGAGTTGTTACTCGATATAGCTAACCTTTTCAAAGTCTCCCCAGAAGAACTCTTTAAAGATAACTAACAATGCTGTCAAAAACTCATGCGTTGGATACCTTCTGTAGCAAAAAACTATTATTACTTTGGAAAACTGACCAGAATCGAAAGAGTAAGTGTTCTGAATTTTCTTAAAAAGTGATTTACAAGCCATAATTAAAGATAATCGTTGTGTTATACTTGTAACTACGTTGGAAGGGCACGCTCAAGCTTTCTTGTTGCAGGCGTTTTGATCAAAAAAGTTCTGAACGTGCCACTCAAAATCATATCTTTTCAATATCAGCAGTCAAAATAAATACAAGTATTGGAGCTTGTAATAAGTCTTAGTCGCCAGTAATTTACGTTAAAAAAGAGGTTGCCTTATGAGGAGTGATATAAACAATAGCAAGGCCAGAAAGAAAAAGAAACAACTTCTCGCATAGGTTCAAATATCAAAGTGCAAAGAATTAATAGTGGACTTGCTCAGACAGAACTTGCCTATATTCTTGATGTAAGCGTTGAAGACATAGAAAACATTGAGGAAGGTAATGGGCATTGTAAATAGTTATCAATACCAACGACTAACGCCTTTCTCATTATTTGCCACCTACTTCAAATGTTCATGCAAAATTTGTTTTATCGTTGCTTGCGCCTCAGATTCACCTGACAAACGAATTAACTTGTAATAATCTTCAATCTCATTGCCAGAAAAGATAATCGCTATCACTTTCTCTGGTTTTCCAGCAACATGATCATAGTCTTCTGGATATGCCCAAAAACACCGCATACAAAAATTCACATCTTTTGCAACCCAATTTTTGCAGTGTTCACAGGTCCAAGACTTTGCACGATTTGCAGAAGGGCTAAGGAGCATAAAATAATCAATATCTTGCTCATCATGCTCTCCACCAATTTCATATGGGATTCTATGATCAACCTGAAGCTTTGCTTCATCCATTTCTTCAAGGTATATAAAGCACTTTGCTCCATATTTTTCAATAAGGGCTTGTTTCAACGCCTTTGATAAAACCGTACGTCCAGCAGCCTTTGATAAAGTGTTTTTTGCGTCTTCTGGATTTCCAAATTTATATGCGGCAATTTTCCTGCCATCTATTCCTGTTACTCTGTAAGTAACCAATGGGATACCATACTCTCGAACATCTCTAATCGCTCGAGGTGGATGATTATACCCATACAGATCCTTTAACTCTTGAGATGTTATATATCCATGCTGCAAAATGTGCTGTATCACTGTACGAGGTCGTTTCGCTGTTACGCTTTCTAACAGATCAAGAAACTCCTTTGAATACTCGCTCATGCCATTGCCTCCATTAGGGATAATTGTTGGGGTAACTGTGAAAAAATTGGAATTAATGCTTCACTAATATATAGCGCCTCAAATGTTGTAGACTTACGCCCCAACAAAAGTGCCTGACTTGAGAGGCCCGCATTGAGCATTATCTTTTTACAGTGCAGACTATCTGGTAAGTCTTCGCCATACTTTTTACCGCCACATACTCCATCATAGCTGATTAGGTAATCGACACCCTTACGGTTAAGAATTTCCAATGCGTCAGCAAATTCATCGAACGGTACACCAGCCAAGTAACGATTATCTCTTACATTTGATACTCCTTGGTAGGGGGGATCCATATAAACTAAGTCTCCCGGCCTTGCCATCTCAAAAATGTCATGATAATCCAGTGCCTGGAATTTTGCTTTTCCTTTGAGCAGATGCGAAATTTCATAAACGTTGGAAGCTAAAGTTCGTGGATTGGTACCATGCCTGCGCTTGTCCGGAGACTGATTAAAGTTCCCGTTTTTGCCATATCTAACAGCTCCTTTTACACAGCGTGCTAAGAGATACAACATATTTGCTGGAGTTTTCTCCCCGTTGTTAAAACGATCACGTACATCATAAAAATGTTGCACATGTTCTTCTCCATATGTGAATTGCTCTTCCCATATTGACGAATAGTCTTCAATTAGAGTTTGGGGGCATTCAACGGCTTCCTGTAGCATATCAATAAGAGGGGCATTTAAGTCGTTGATAAGAAACTCTTCTGCTCGCCCCTCATAGGCAGTTGCAATACTAATAGCTGCCATTCCAGAAAAAGGTTCAATCAGTCGATCAATTTTTTTAGGCATATATTGTAGAATTTGTGGGGCTAAAATTCTCTTAGAGCCTTGATATTGAACAATATGTGGTACTTTTCCCCTCATTTTTCTGAACCTTCTTTCTTAAATTCCACTATGTCGCCAATGCCACAATTTAATGCAGCGCAAATCTTATACAAACTCTCCATTGATATAGCTTCGTTTTTTCCCATCTTGGCAAGCACATTGAAGCTGATACCGGAGGTGTTTTTCAAATCCGTCCGGTTCATTTTCTTATCGATCAGCAGTTTCCAGAGCTTATCGTAGGAAATAGGCATTGCAATTCTCCGTTCCAAATTTAGACTGATTATATTATAGCACAAAGCTACGATTTTTGTAAGAAAATCTCATTGGAACGTGAGAAATACTTTGCACAGAAAAAGCCACCCACAGGAGCATCCGAACTCCTGACGGGGCTGTGCTATATATTGCTTCTCTATTTAGAAAGGTTCCAATACAAAAAGGATTTAATTATGCAAATAAATTTAATCGAAATATAGCTTTAGACCTTTTAATATTATTACCAACTAATCATTAACACAGTCATTGTCGATAAATTTGATGCATCACATTTCTTTTTATATCTATTACCAGAGATTGAAGATGACGAGATGATTTGTGATGTTATATCGGTGATTATTGCGCACTAAAGGATCTTTAAATTCGCAATTTTTGCATTTTGAATTCGCGCTAAAGGATCTCCTAATTTTTCAATTCGGATCAATTTATTTTAAATAGCGATGAGCGTTAGCCCATCGCCGTTTGTTCTAGCGTCAGCTTGCTGGCGCCTATCTACTTTGGTTTAAGTGATATTTTTGAGCAATTTCACGCATATTGCATTTTCCGTCTAGAACGATGCTTGTTGCGTTATGGATCACTCTGTCAACGAGGCTCTCGGTCTCGCAACCACTTCCTAGTTGGTCCATCCAGCTACTAAAGCTGTGTTGAGAGCAAAAGATCGTACTTGATTTGCCTAGTCTGTCTTCAACAACGTCAAATATCAATCTTTTCAGTTCTTCAGATATTGGTCTTGATAACCACTCATCTAGAATTAGCAAGGCTGGGGAAGCTAATCTCTTTCTAAAGGTTGAGCGCCTTTTTTCAGGGTTAGCCCTCCACTCGCAGAATTCCTGATCTAAGTCAGGCATTCTTACGTATTTGACCTTAAAGCATTTCTCAATAGCAGCATTAGCAATACAGCAGGCGAGGTAGGTTTTGCCTGTGCCGGTTGAACCTTCAATTACGATATTGTTGCCATAACGCATAAAGTCGCAGGTACACAAATTAACAACAGTCTCTTTGCTTAGATGTCTACCTTCTTCAAAGTACATATAATCTAAGAAAGCTTGTGGCTCTCTTAGGTGTGCCGCCCTTCTTAACTTAAGGATAGTCTCGTTAGAACGACTATTGTACAAACGGTCAATTATCATTGAGAACTTTTCTTTGAAAGTCATATCTGCACAAACATCTTGACTCTCAACTTCATTGACATAATCAGCTAAGTCCTTTAACTTAAGTTGTACAAGCTTTTGGATGGTGTCATAACTTAAGACGGATGCTTTTGGTAAAGGTTTTATGTTAGCCATTTAATTGCTCCTCATCTGATAAAGTTGAATTACCTTCATTTACGTTGTTTTGCTGGCTTTCAATAAGGTTCTTATAGTAATCAGCACCTCTTAAATGAACATCGCTGTCACTTGGTTGAGTTTTATCCTGTGGGGGCATAAGATCATTATTAGCCGATTTACCTTCGAGAGATTTAATGATAGGGTTAAGTTGGCCGTATCTAGGGGTACTAACTCTTGAAAGAGCTATACTACAAGCTCTTTCTAATAAGTTCTTGCCATACTTAGAGGATAGATTAAGTACCGACAAAGCTGAGTTGTACCCTTGCTCTTCAAAACTGACAGAATCAAATATTTTTTCCACCACCTTTAAGGTGTTAGGACCTGTATTAGAAGCCCAATCAATAAGCCTCTGTTTATCAAACCTTGGTTTATTTAATTCAGGCGGTAAATCCTCTTTGTGAGTGCTATATTTGTTCCTATCAGTGTCAGCAAATCGAGGGTGAGATGCGATAAGCTCATTTTGGAAGTAAATCTTCACTGTAGTTGAGGTTGCACTAACAGTTACGAATTCGCCCCTTAATCTGTATGAAACTGAGTAGTGATTGTTTTTGAATACAATATGACTATCTGGGCATACCTTTACGTTAAGCTTTCGCTCTGGGATTTCATAAGGCACAATAGGTAGATTCTGTAAAGAGAGCTGCTCAACCTCCTTCCATATTGAAGTTCTTGTGCCTTCACGCTTTTGAAAAGGTGTATCGTTGTATTCGTTAAGCTTTACCTTTACCGCATCCTGCAATTGAGCTAAGCTCAAAAAGTTCATGTTGCGACACTTAGCGATAATAGAGGTGGTAATATCACCTACAACACCTTCTGCTGTTGCTTTATCACGAGGTCGCCTTACTCTTGCAGGTAAGATGGCAGTGTTGTAGTAGTAACCTAAAGCTTCATAAGCTTCATTTAACACCACATCTCCTTCATGTGGATGCTTAATCACGCCTGTTTTTAAATTGTCGCAGATGGTTCTACGTGGCACTCCTTTGAAAAAGGCGTACATGTTCACATGGCAACGTAACCAAGTATCCTGCTTCATATCAAGGGTTGCTTCAACGTAGCTATATCTGCTGTAAGGCAAGGTGCCGACAAACAAATATACAGGGATATTTTTGCTTCCGTTGTTGAAGTACATTGTCTTTCCAGCCCAATCTACCTCGCACTCATACCCAGGCTTGTGCTCAATATGGCTAACAAGCTCGCATTTATTGATAAAATCTGAGTAGTCATTACAAAACTTGGTGTATTTAACAGGAATATTTCCCTTTGAGATTTCTTCAGCTGAATACTCCTCCCAAAGCAACTTTAGTGTTACACCAACCTTCTTGAGCTCTAGATGAACCCATTCATAGTTAGGTAAGGCATAGATCTGCTCAGCTGGAATACGTCTTCCAGGATAAAACATCCAGTAGATCTCATCTTCGCTTTTATTAGCAACAGAAGCTAAGGAGATCTTCTTTTCGTTAGCTACTTTAAAAATGAAGTTAACGTCTTTTCTAGAGATGTGTCTAGACTTGGCTATTTCTGTACGATTTAGCCCCGCTTCTTTAAGCTCTAGAACGAGCTTGACATTAAGCTTATTCATCTTAATTTCCTTAATAGTAAGTATGCACATGCATACAACAGAAAATGTAGATAAAAAAGCCATTTATTTGGGTGATCTAGCTAATAAAATAAAGATCCTCGGTGTAAATTGACTGATCCTAGTTGTGAATTAGTTGATCCTATAGGCGAATAGTCAGATCTCAAACAAGGAGTATTTGATCTCCACTGTGAATTTGAAGATCTTGGTTGCGTGGAGCATGATCATAACAACAGATAGGCTGATCCTTGGTGTGAATCGGTGTTATTAGAATTACGAGATCCTCTCTAAAAACAGCCTGATCCTTTTGCGCGAATTGGAAGATCCACGTGCATCAAATATTCAATATCGGAAAGTGCAGCTAAAATCACAGCCTCCGACTCAGTCCTTTTAGAAGCAAATAATGAGAAAATTACAGTAAGAGATTTAAAGACGGAAGCTGTATTTACAATTGTAGACTAAACTATTCTTGAAAAGGCTCGGTCTCGTACTGTCCATCTACAATCTTTACAAGGGTATTTCTAACGAGATACCCTAATTCTTCGTCAGAGAGCTCATCAGCTACTCCTGCGACCAAATCTACCACCTCTTTCAGAATATCCTCTATATGAGGCGCTATGCGATGTTTATAGGGCACGCTGTCATCCTTAAACTGACTAACCATCTTGTCCAACTTTTTATAATCCATTTGTATGACCTCATGTGAATTTATGTATTATTGATGATACAAAAAAAGCCCCATCACAGTGGATGAGGCAAATCATGTTTTTGAGTTTTGTTTAGATTATATTTATGAAATCTAAAACTGGTTAAGACTTAAAAGCATCAGGTTGTTTAAGCTTTAAAAAGTCCTGATAAAGATCTTTGTAATCCTCTTTGTACTTATCAAAAATCTTATGGGTACTTTCAATTAAAGATAAATCATCTTCCTGCATCAACTTAGCCTGTAAAGCTGAGACCTCTTCACCCAAGATTTTTGCGTTCTTATAAAACTCGGTTACAAGATCATCGTTATCATCGCTCTTTTTATCTTTTTCTGAGACAGTTTTAATGTTCAGCTCAGAAAGATAGTGCATGAAAGTTTCAAACTCCTGACGCTCTTTTAAAGCAGCATCCCATTTGTCATAGACTTCATCGGTACATTCAAAGGTATATAAATCAGAACGGAATTTAAAATCACCGTTTGAAAAACCTCCGCAGGCAGCAATGTATGTAGCAGCCTGATCCTGAATGTTCCAAGGTACAACTAAGGCTAAAGACTTAAATGTACCTCTCTGCACCTGATCTTCTTTGGTTAATTTATGCAGAACAGAAACCTTTAAGCAACCTTCATCAAAAAATGGTGATAAAAACATAATAAGTAAGCTCCTATGGATGTGTAATTAGTACTGGATAACGTTCAATATTTACTTTGTATACTTAACTGTGTCTTAATAATTCCTCTTTGTTTTAGTAATGACGTTCTCTACTATTCTTTAAATCAGCTGTAACCTTGTAAATTGATGTCAGAACAAGAATTATGAGGCCTACAATACTAAAGGTGCTCATAACAGCCGGTATCCCTCTGTTGCAGGTTAAATACACTATAAAAGCAAAAGCAGCATCAGCTATAAGCCATCCTATAATCTCAAAAATCAAATCTACTGGTACTGACTTTAACTTTAAAAGGGTAGAGCATGAATAAGTCTTATTAGTTCGCATCTAACAGCTCTTTAAGCTCTTTAATCTTTTGAGCTGTCTTTTTGTCGTCAAGATTTAATCTAGTGCAGTAATCAAGACCAGATTTTAAATCTGAGTGTCTTCTTTCAATCATGCGCCCTAAATAGTCCTGAGCAAGAGTATTTAGCGGTGTATTAGATGATAGTAAGTACTCAATTAAATCCCCAACGTCAGGAACCATATAGAGGTTATCGTTAAGATCTCTTTCCTCATGTTCATTTACTAAAAACTCTGCCATGACATTGTATTGCTCTACAGTATTGAGACTGTCAAAGCAACACTTGGAACTGCTCTTTTCCTTAAGAACAAGAAAAGTATTGACAATAACACCACTGCGCACTGGGTCTTTCTTTTGCATATCCTCTTTAAAGAATGTACAACGATTCTGCCAGTAAAACGGTCCATGCTCTGGGCTTGCATCGCAGATAATTACAACTGGGCTGTAAGACTCTACTTTTAAGCCTAATTTTTTAAAGGTATTGGGTACTTCATAATTGATAGTCTGTACTTTTTTAGCATCAATAAGCTTTGCTGCTTTTTTTAAGACACTATCGGTGGTATCACCTGAAAAGAAGGTGATCTTTTCAGGAATGTGTGTTGGCTTAACTAGAACTGCATCATATAACTTAATCATTTTTAATCCTTTAACAGGTCACAGCCTACAATCTCTTTGGTGAAGGCCTTTTTGTAGTCTACAAGTGACTTTAAGCTGTCACTTAAGTTAATAGTAAGTAAAGGTATGACCAGTACGTTTAGCTTTTTGCAAAGCTTAATATCAGCCTTTTTATCAAGTTTTTTATGAGCAAACCTCTTATTTAGAATTGAAACAAAAACGTTGTAGATAATATCGCTGAGTTTATCTTTAATTAAAAACTCACAGTGGTCGCTGTATCTAAGAAAAGTTTCTGTATCAAAGGTCAATAAATCGTTATTCTGAAGCTTGGTATAGAAATAATCAGTGTATTTAAAGCTTTGAGTTTCAAGAAGCTCTCTTACAGAGTCTGAAGAGTTTCTGCTGTAAGCTAAAGCTTTTAGTTCTTTGTAAGAATTAACCTGCTTATTAAAATTTAAAAGCAGGGACAGGGCAGATAAAGAGCCTTGTTCATCAGCATCAAATACCGTTAGCATAGCTTTTTCAAACTGACTTAAACAGTAGTTATCAAAACTGCTTTTTATTTCATAAGGGATTTTGTTCATTTCCATACAGGACACAGCCTCGTAGTAGTAAAATTTTCTGTGCCCAAAATAAAGGTTTTCACCTTTAAATATTCATTGATAATGGGCAAGATTACACAATCTCGCTATTTCTTCACAAAAAAGTCTAAATGACAGTCATAAAGGTAAAACTCATAATCTCTGTACATAAAAGCAAAATAGATATATCTAGAGATGTAAGCAGTGTTCTCCAAAATTAGCTTTTCTGCATAAGTAATGACTTTGTTAAGTTCAAAATTCCTTTCTTTACAGATTTTCTCAATTTTAAAAATTCCAAAGTCAGACAGATGAATTTCATACTTAAATTTAAGGTTCGACCTGGATAAGAAAGTTAAAAACTCATGATCTTTAAAAGGGTTAATTTTTACTTTTTGATTAGCTTTAAAAAGTTCAAACAACTCATCTGTACGACTCACAGGAGACACTCCCAATAAAAGACTTAATTGTGTTTTTAAGTATCTCTACTTTTTATGGTTAATGAGAGTAAATATGAAGTCTGATTTAGTAAAAGGGACCATACATGATCTTGTAACTAACTTGGTTACATTAGGCATGTATCCACCAAAAGAGGGGATATTTGTAAATCTTGAGGTCTCTTTTTCATAATCAACTCTGATCATGATATGATTTCTTTGAACAAGGCCTTTTAAGGCAAATTTGTTCTGCATAAGCTGGACCTCGGGGCGGATATGACATCTTAATGCCTTATCTAGGTTATAAGTTGAATTTAGAATACCTAAATAGCGACATAGCTTGGCAGTTCCCTTTGAAGACAACTTAATTCTTAATCTATAACTGCATGCTGATGGTGATGATACATAGTTATCAAGCAACTGTTTGTATTTTACAGAGCCACCTTCAAAAGAAAGTGAACCGGTCTTATTTAACACTTCAAGTTCTTTGTCTGATAACTCAAGCACCATACACACTCCCTATGTTTAAGATGGTGTGTATTATATCAATAAAATTTCTATATGTCAATTTAATTGATATGTAAAAGCTGTCTTCAAATAATTTTGTATCAATATTCTTGACATATAGAGCTAAACGTGTATAATTAGAATCAAGCAAGGTGCAATTTTATTTACATTTAACACACCGAAACTTAAATAGAACTACGAAACCACAAACATAAGGACGATTACCATGAACACCTTTGTGAAGTCTATTCATTATGCCTATCTCTACCTCGGCATCGTATCAAGATCATCAATTGACCTGCTCTGCTTTCTTGGTTGTATCGCAGCTGTACTTTCAAACTACTCTGATTTCATTGCAGCATTTATGACTGCTCCGGTATCAGGCATGTTTGCTCAGTGCTCTTCAGTCAGACTTGCTATCCTGATTTTTAAACAGTACATCAAGTAAATTACACTGAACAACGCCTTTATAAAGTGTGATCTCGTATAATTGGTATCAAATTAAATTTTAACAAGGAATGGAATATGAAATTTAAGACTCTTGTTTTAGCTACAGTCATTGGTGCTATTGCAGTTAGTGGGTGTGGGATTTTGAATGGTAAAAAGCAAAGTACACACGTTCATACTATTGATTGCACTATTGCGAATATCAAAGATGCACATCCTGACTTTAAATTAGAGGAAAAGGTTCCTGTAATTCAGTATTCAACTTATCTACAACAGCCTAAATGGATGGTTGCGGAAAATGATGATAAAGATCATGAAGACTACATCGTGATTGTATCTGGACTTGGTACCAAGAGTCTTGTATATAGCGATGATTTTGAAAATATGCAGGCTGCTCCTATTATTGACACTGAATTTGGTCCAAACTCAACTGTTGGATATTCAGCTTTAGATTATGACTTTACAAGTTTTTTAGTGTATGACTTAAATAAAACCTCATCAAAATTTGCATTGCCGATAATTGGTTCATACTTCAATTCAGGAAAAGAACGAATAGTTGTAAGTACCAATGTAATATTGCACGACTTAGATAAAGGATTGCCAATAGTATATATGCAACAAGGAAATGGAGATTCAACCTATCCAAAAGATTACACTTTGTTTTCTTTTAAAGTTAATAACTATGGAAATACTAAACCTAAAAAAGAATTTTTTGTATCTTGTAAAGATGAATATGCTCCTTATAATCAATTCAGAACTGTGAGTCTAAGTACCTTATATGGTTCTCTAATGGAACATTTATCAAATAAATATGACCGTTCAGCTTGGTATTATTTAACACATGAACAACCAATTAAAGAATTAATTAATGAGTTTGATTATGAAATTAATTACTTTGTTCAACCAAAAGATGTTGAAGAAATTAATGTATTAAAGTATGTAAAAAGAGATAAAAATAACTTAACCTTTGAATTGGTAACAATAAATAAAGAAGGAAAGAACAGTCAAATTGTAACTGTAAAAAATAAAGATAATCGAACTTTTGTTTGTAACGGTATAACCTTTAAGCTAAACGAAGCTGATATTGGTAAGAAGAACGGATACTATCACGGTACAAATGTTAGTTTAATTTCAACAAAAGACTATAAGTACAACAGCAATATTCAATCTGTAGATAAAATGCTCTTAAATGGTAAAGATTTGCTTAAGTACTATGGTATTACATTGTAGTTTTTTAGTAAGCCCCTAATATAGGGGCTTTTTATTTACTTTTTATTCAAGGTTACAACAGGCTTATTAGCACTTACTCTCTGAGAAGAACTCTGTACTACAGGTTGAGTCTGTTTTAAATTTTGACTGGATGTACTAAGGACAGGATCTCTAGTATTACCCCTATTAGTTGCGTTTAAATTTGTATTAACAGGTCCTGATTTAATATTGGTAGTATTACTTGTTTGAATAGTAGCACTACCATTCTGAGGATCCTCCTGTACTACAGGTTGAGTCTGTTTTAAATTTTGACTGGATGTACTAAGGACAGGATCTCTAGTATTACCCCTATTAGTTGCGTTTAAATTTGTATTAACAGGTCCTGATTTAATATTGGTAGTATTACTTGTTTGAATAGTAGCACTACCATTCTGAGGATCCTCCTGTACTACAGGTTGAGTCTG
>Ga0256404_1003508_pt1 | contig 31751 bp, 21 predicted proteins | sample RumenRJG_01DNA_FD_185990 | JGI IMG/M metagenome (GOLD analysis project Ga0256404, IMG submission 185990) | Bovine rumen microbial communities from Lethbridge, Alberta, Canada - RJG_01 | ecosystem: Host-associated > Mammals > Digestive system > Stomach > Rumen | place: Canada: Alberta | collected...
AGAAAAAGCAGCCCTGAAAAAGTCAGCTGCAGTCATGGAAAACTTTTACGATGAACTGGCAATGTAAAATGTAACAACAGAGTAAAAACACACAGAGATCCGAAAACGGTCTTTGTGTGTTTTTTAGAAATTAAGAATAATTTTAGTCCCGATGGCAGGAATTTTATTATCTTCGGAAAGTCTGCCGTTTATGATTTGCTCACGGAGCGGTACTTTCCGTAGCTTCCTCCGTAACAGCTTCCGCTGTATTTTCTTCCGGTGAATGGATCATATCCAGGTCGAAATAGATGCTGGCGTTATCTACGGTTGCTACTGCACCAACGCGTCTTGTATAAATGTGATACGGTAGGGTTTCATTTACAATGCCTTCCGCGCAGGATAGAATATTTTCAGCATAGTCCTTATGAAATGTTTCATAATTCTCATAATGGCCGGAATAAATAGTGTCAATGCCGCGTTTATCCATTTCTTCAATCAGGTGTTTCGCCGATGGAATAATCCGGTCAGCATAAGTCCAGCCCAGCCACAGGTATCCGGAGCCGATCGCATCGCCGGTAAATACTGTTTTTTGATCATCCCATGCAAGGCAGATGGATCCGTCTGTGTGTGCGGGCGTGTCGATAACATTAAGGCTGGTGCGTCCGGCGGTAATGGTATCGCCATCGGATACCGTCTCAATAAGATCACCGGGATCAATACCGAATCCCTGAAGAGCACTCTTGAGACCGTCGACATCTTTCTCGTTCAGATAAATCTTCTGAAGTTTTCCGGAATTATAAAGCGATGGGATTCCAAGAATATGATCGCCATGATTATGCGTCAGAGCAAGAGTAATGTATTCCTCCGGGTCTTTTAATACATTATTGCGAATGTAACCATAAAGGCTGTAGATATTATCCTTACTTTCTGTCTGCACGTCATCTTTCTGACCGTCGGCTCCAAATCCGCCCATACCGGTATCTATGATCAATGCTTCTGTGCCGTCGTCAATGACCCAGATGTTTCCGAGCCAGTAATCATTGACACGCGTCAGCTCATCCGTAATTTTTTCGGATGAATAGGTGTAAATCGGACTGATGGTGTTATTGTCTGTTTTCTCGCGTGACTGCTGCATCAGCCAGTTATAGCCGGTGCCGGCACCGAGAAAGGCCGGCTCCCAGACGGCATGGGCCGGGGTGGTTGACCCTGGTGTGAATTTATCGTAGATGACGGCCTGACCGCCTGCATCTTTAATGGCCTGTACCGCTTTCTGTGCCTCTGCTTCCGGAACCACATCATCATCCGCCGCATGGAAAATCCAGATCGGCATATTTACCAATGCATCAAAAGCACCTTCCTGATTGTAATATTCTTCCGGAACTTTTCCGCAAACCGGGATAGCTCCTGCAAATTCATCCGGATAATCCAAAAGAAGCTTCCAGACCTCGGTAGCACCGGAAGAAAGGCCAACCAGGTAAATCCTGTCTGTATCGACCTTATTCGAACGAATGACATCCTCGAGAAGCTGCTTCAACTGTTCTGTATCATCGGTCCAGTCGTCATCCTTGCACTGCGGTGCCAGAACATAGGATGGATAAACATCCTGCCGAACTTTATCCGCCCAGAAGGAGGCGCCGACATCTTCTGTCAGCTGAGCTTCATTGTCAGTTCCGGCAGCGTCCTCCCCATGCAGGAACAGAATAAGCGGATATTTATCCTGAGAGTAGCCATTTTTTGACGGATCATAGAGCTGTGATTTAATACCGACGCGGTTGTAAATTCCCATGACGGATGTAAATCCATCTGTGCCTTCGGCAAACGTAGCAGAAGCCATCATAAGAGAGGCTGCTGCCAAAGTACCAGCCAACAACCAGTGCTTTTTCATATACCATTCCCTCCTTTATATAATATGAGCTGCATTGTATGGACTATTTATCTCAAAAATCGCCAAATGAATGAATTTTAATAATATTGGCGTTTCGACATATATAATCCGTAAATTATCAAATAAAATAAGCAATATAGCTAATCATATCAATAAATAACGACAATACAAAGAAATATTGCTCATATTATGACAATAATATACCATCAAATTTGGCAATGTCAATCTATATACGGAGAATGTCCGACTGGTGCGCAAGACCTGCAATACGCCGGCCGCTTTTTCTTTAAGAATCAAATGTGTTATTCAACACATTATTTGCAATTATAAGGAAACAAATACATATCCGGCAGGGAACATATTGTAAAATATGCACAATGACAACTCTGTAATTGATAAAGTATTAAACGATAATGCATATTTCAAACTTGTACTTTAAAAAGTATGGGAATATAATTGATATATATTGAAAACAATGAGAAATAATTGTACGAAAAGACAGCGAAACAAAAATACAAACCATCTGCCGGCGGGGCGGACAGAGGTGACAAATTGTAACAGAAAAGAAGACTGAACGTTTACCTGAAGATGTAAAGCATCATCCGACTGGACCATTCAACGCCAGCCGTTGACAGAATATTTTTTCATTCAAAGGAGGAGAGATTTGTATGAGAAGAAAGCGCATCATGAAGGGCACGGCCATTGGTCTCACAGCCCTGATGGTCATGTCAGGAGCCGTCAATCCGGCATTGGCCGGGGAAGCTGCAACGGAGAGTACTTCCGAAGTTCATTTCCCGGATGTGTACACGGAGGATCTGATTGTACCGGATACCAATGCAGATGAAGTTGAAGCGAAGGTTAAGGCGCTGGTTAATGCCATGACCGAAGAAGAGAAATTCAGCTTCCTTGGAGGTTCAGGCCTGGGCAATGTTGCAAATGCCGGAAATCTTCCGGGAGTGCCGCGGTTTGGAGTTCCGGAAATGCTGATGTACGACGGCCCGGGCGGCATTTACTATATGACGGATACGACCAATCCGCCGGAGGAGGAATGCCTCGCGGCAACATGGGACGAGGAGGATGCCTATAAGTACGGTACTATTTATTCCAGAGAAGCTAAAGCAATCGGCGATGGCATGATGCTGAGCGCACAGCTGGATATTCAAAGAACACCACAGTTTTCAAGAACCAAAGATCAGATGGGCGCAGATCCGTATCTGCTTTCCAGCATGGCGGATGACCTGGTGAATGGTATGCAGTCGGAAGGCGGCATTGCGGTTCTCAAGCATTTCGTAGCTTATACGGAGGGCAACAATAATGCCGTGCTTTCCGAGCAGGCGCTTCATGAGCTTTATCTGGCTTCGTTTGAGGCGGCTGTTAAAAATGCAAATGCTCTGGGCATTATGTCCTCCTATAATCTGATCAATGGCACCTATGCCTCGGCCAACACATACACTCAGAACGATGTGCTGCGCGGCATGTGGAATTATCCGTACTTCACAATCACGGACTGGGGCGGCAACCATGAATTTACCATGAACAAGGGTACCGATATTGAGATGCCGACCCTGACGGGCAACGCTCAGGATCGTGTAGACTCCCGGGTGGATCTTGAATCCAAGAGAGAAGCAGAAGGCTGGGAGCCGGTTACGGGCGGTTTCGGAGTTGTGGCGGAGCAGACAGATAAGCTTGAAAGCTTTACGCGCGAAGAAGCGGATGAAATGATTGATACCGCGGTAGCCCGGGTTCTCAGAGCATATGGACAGGCAGGGTACCTGACTCTGGTCGAGCTGAATGATGACGGCACTCCAAAGGAAGAAGCCGGACGCACCGCGATCATCAAACAGGTGGATATGGAGGCAGCAAGGCAGCAGCTGGCAGCTGTAGCTGATGAAGATAATGAGACGGCGCTTCAGGTTGCACAGGACGGCATTGTTCTCCTTAAGAATGACAATGATGTGCTTCCGCTGAGCTCTGAAGATACAGCAGCTGTGGTCGGCATCACCGGACAAAGACTTGCATCCGGCGTTGGCGGCGAGCGCTCTTACGGAACAGTATCACGCATGACCAGCCCGCTTGAAGCTTTGAAGGAAGCAATGGGCAGTGACAAGGTAGACGGTGCGGTTTACGCTGACACTGTTGGCACCACCATTCCGAATGAGAATCTGTATACCAGTGCAGACGGCGATGAACACGGTGTAGTCAGAACCTATGGCACACTCGGCACTGCCGCCGAAGGGCAGGAGCAGCAGGGTCAGATGTTTGCAATGGGTAACGTAGAGCCAACGGATATGGAAGGTCACGCGACGGGTGATGTAGCAGCCATCGATGATGTGATCGATTACAATGTTGGAACAATTGACGGGAAACCGAACCAGACTTATCTGGCATCCAACGCGGATGAAGGCACCAGTACGGCATTCGAAATGTCTACGGATCCGGCTTACACCATCACCACCTATGTGGAGCCGTCTGAAGATGGTATCTATACACTGGCATTTAATCAGATTGGTGCGATTGCCAAGATGAGAATGTATGACACGGATGGCAAAACGATTATCGCTGAGCTGAACAGCCCGAGCAATCGTCAGAATTCTCAGTGGTATACCAGCATTGTTCCGAATGAATATGGCATGGACGTTGAAAATGGCGATGTAACGCTGAGCGCCGGTCAGAGATATAAGGTTGAAATTCAGTGCACCAGCGCCGTAACCAGCAAGGATGTACAGATTAACCTTTCCTGGATCACTCCGGACCAGAAACAGCAGAATATCCGGGACGCTCTTGAGGCAGCCCGCACACACAGTAAGGTAATCGTCTTCGCATACCGTACGAACAACGGCAACAGCTGGTCATCGAGGGAGGATGTAACGCTTCAGCTGTCAGAGGATCAGGAATACATGATCAACAGCGTAGCCAGGGAGGCTCATGAGTACGGCAATAAGGTGATTGTGGTTCTGCACAATGACGGACCGGTTGTTATGAACGACTGGATTGATAACGTAGACGGTCTGATTGAAGCTTATTATCCGGGACAGCGCGGCGGCGTGGCTCTGGCAAGAATTCTGACCGGTTCCGTGAATCCGAGCGGCCATCTGGCCTATACGATTCCGGCATCGGATGATCAGACCGTTATCACTTACAGTGATGAAGCGTTTGCGGCTTACCAGCAGAAGGCAGACAGTTCCGTAAACTATACTACGACAAATTATCTCGAAGGCATCAATACGGATTATAAGTTCTTTGATGAGCATGATTTGACACCGCAGTATGATTTTGGATATGGTCTTTCTTACACAACGTTCAATTACAGTGATCTTTCTATTGTCAAAGCTCCGGCAGAAGGCGAGGACATCGGATATGACGTTACCTTTACCGTAACCAATACCGGTGATACAGCCGGATCCGATGTTGCACAGGTATACCTTGGCGCAGCCAATGTACCGGATGGTGTTCAGACATCCAAATACGCTCTGGCCGGCTTCAGCAAAGTCAAAGATCTTCAGCCAGGGGAGAGCCGCGAAGTAACTGTTCATGTCGCTCAAAGACAGCTGTCTTATTGGTATACGGATACCGAGACACCTGACGAAAACGGCGAAAAGTGGACCGTTGCCACCGGTGACCGTACATTCTATGTAGGCAACAGCTCCGATAACCTGGAACTGTCCTCAAATGTTGATGTTGAATTGTAATCGGCAGCAGGAGAAGATATACCGCGTTGGAAAATAACGGCTAACAAGATATAGACACCAGATAATGCTGAAAAAGCGGGGCTGTCGCACCAGGACAATTAGTTGCGACAGCCTTTCCAATCGGATGAAATCCGGCCAGGTGGCCGGATTTTTCTTATAAAACCAAGCGGGGCTGTCGCAATAGATGAAGCGACAGCCCCGTTGTTTATATCGGTTCTGCAACATGGCTAAGCGGTTAATAGTCAGAATGCAGGCGTTTGCAGTTCAGACCTTCGTTTCAAGGCAGAAGACAGGAGACATATATAGCGAGGCATGTAAAGCTGTCTGATTATAGGCCGGGCATGCTGATACAGCATTATATCAGGATAATTCGGGCTCATCCATGATCATGATGTCGGTAGTGAAACGATGATCGGTGGAATGAACATGGTACTGTCCGTCATATTTCTGGACAATGTTTTTAATGATTTTAAGACCTAAACCGTGCATTTCCTGATTGCCCTTGCTGGATTTGAAGTCAGGGTTGACCTTCATGACATCAAACGCGCAGGTATTGCTGACGCGTATCGCCAGATAGGACTTTATCTTGTGGATAGAGATATAGACGGATGCATCCGGCAGGGTTGCGCTGGCTTCGATAGCATTGTCACAAAGATTGCCAATCAGGGAATTTAAGTCATAAATGTGCACGATCCCCTGCTGCGGAAATGAGATGTCGGTTTCGAAACGTATGTTGAGTTTTTCAGCCATGGAAGCCTTTTGATTCAGAAGTATGTTCAGGCTTTCATCTTCCACATAACGCCGGATATGGTTGCCCTTAAAAACATATTGATGAAGCGATGACAGGTATTCGTGGAGCTGAGAATACTTGCCCTCTTCCAGCAAAGCGTCCATACAGAACAGCTGATTTTTGTAATCATGACGGAATTTGCGCAGCGATTCCGTCATAGCCAGCTGCTGTTCCAGATATTGATTTTGAATTTTTTGCTGTGAGATCTGAGCACTCATAGCCTGCTTTTTTGCATCTTCAACGCACCTGGTTTTTACATTCAGAAGCAGGAGAAGCGGCAGAAATGTCAGGAATGTGATCAGAACAAGTCTGTGAAGAACAGAAGCAGAATCATTTGCCACATGCATTCCCAGAAGAGCAATATCGCTGAAGGAAATGATAAAAAGCGCCATCAGATCGGAGCGCGGCAGGGACAGACTGTATTCCCGCGGCCACAGGAGAAGCTTTTTGATCAGGTAGAACAGAACAATCTTGATACCGATTCGCCGGATGAAAAACAGAATAAAGCTCAGAAGAATGCTGGAGGCGGTGTATTTGTCAAATGGCTGGGTATAGCATACGATCAGATTCTCAAAGGATTGAATCAGCAGGGTGACGATGGAGCAGATCGTCAGTTTTGTGAAGAAATCGCCCTGGAAAAACAGAAGACTGTAGATCAGGGGTATCAGCAGTATCCAGACAAGATACCAGTAGTAATTATTCCCGCTGAAAACATCGGACAGAAAAAGTATGGCGGTTGAGATCAGGACGGCGGCCAGACTGTGCAGTCTGGAAATATTATTCATCGATTTGGGATGGAACAGATGATTGACAAGGTATATGAAAAGGCAGGAATCGATGAATTGTCCTGCAATATGAGTAATTGTCTGCGGGATACTGTTTATCATTACAAAAAGGTTCACGACCATCACCTCATGCTTAAGGACATATACTGACTGCTGACTTCCTTTTTCCGGTTTCGGCTGACTGGAAGCTTAAATCCGCTGTCAAGTGTAATGCTATTTTGATTGATACGGTAAATGTATTGATAATTGACAATAAAACATCTGTGGATTCGGATAAATCCGTATGAACTGAGAGCATCTTCAACCCGCTGGATAGAACAGCGGATCAGAAGACTGTTATCTATGAAAACAAATTGCTGATACTTTTCTTTCGCCTGGACGTACTGAAGCCGCGTCAGATTGACAGAAATGTCATGGTCCAGATCATCCCGGAAGGAAATGAGGGTATCCTTCGAAGGTCTGAGATGCTCTGTCAGGACATTTACAGCCGCCTGAAGGTCCTTTCTGAAGCTGGATTTACGGATGAAGGCCAGCGGCTGAGTAGGGAAGGTGTCAAAAACCAGGTCTTCCCTGGCGGAAAGGTAAATGATAATGGCATCAGGCTGGCGGATATGTATTTTTTTGGCCAGAGTGATGCCGTCCTGTTCAGGAAGATCGATATCGAGAAAATATACGTCATTTTCAAAGCCGCTGTACAGATAATTCAGAAGTTCCCGGGCAGAGGTAAAAGTTATAATCTCGGGACGATAATTCTTTTCAAACAGCGCGTTTTTAATTTCTGCGGATAGATGAGGCAGGATTAACATTTCATCATCACACAGAGCAATTCTCACTTTATTTTCCATTACTAAATTCCTTTAATTACCTGCTACTTATTTTATATATTTTTCCGGCAGATATGCCTGCCATTCGTGTCAAAAACCAACGTTTCGTGACAATTGCGTTGAATACAAAAAATACAACAAATATAATAAAAATCAATATAAATAAGTGGATTATAACGAACAAATAAAATGCACACCTGCCACTATTGGTCATAATATCACATTATTAGCGGCTCATAAAGAACAAGATGCCATATATGCGGAAACGCCATTTCGTATATCAAACTGCAAAAACAGTGGTTTCAAATGGTACATTTCACGGATCGTAAATTCACAAGAGGAGGAGACAAGTATGAAAAGAAAACAGTTGATCAGTATTCTTACCTGCATGTCAATGTTGACAAGCTCATTCCTATCATTGACAGCAGTAGCCACAGAGGCGATGACGGAGGATGCCCCGTCCGATTGGGGGGAATACGAAATTACTGATGATGGCTTTGGAAATCTCACCGCGAATTTCCCGGACGAATATCCGATGGATATGATTAAGAGTGAGGATGAAGAAACGGTTTCAGCTAAGGTGGAAGCTTTGCTTAAAACACTTACCCTGGAAGAGAAAATCGATCTGGTATCGGCGGATGGCGCCGTCGGCACGCAGACCTACAATTCCGATCGCCCCTATCGAACCGGATACTGGAAAGGCTGCGCGCGTGTAGGAATTCCGGTCATGGCATTTTATGACGGTCCCATGGGCATTCGCATGAACGCCGGTTATGAGACAACCCGCCCGGCCAGTGAAAACAGCGTAGCTGCCATGTTTGATCAGAATGCAGCCTATGATTACGGCACTATTTACGGAACGGAAAATAAAAATACTTCATCCAACAATCAGCTTGGAGCTCAGGTCGATCTGCTCTATGATCTGACCCGCAGCCGTGGCAAGGATATGTTCGGAGAGGACTGGTATCTGGCGTCAACCACCGCAGCTTCCGCCGTTAAGGCTATGCAGGACAATAACGTTTCAGCGACACTGAAACACTATCTGAATGACGGCGATGTCGATGAGCAGACACTGCATGAAACTTATCTTGAAGTATTTAAGAAAAGCATCAAGGAAGGCAACGCCACCTCTCTCATGACCGGATATGAGCTGACCAACGGCGTGGCAGCCTGTGAGGACGATTACCTCAATAAAACGGTGCTGAGGGATATGTGGAAGTACGACGGTCTTGTGATGACCGACTGGGGCGGCAATTACAGCTTCACCCTGGACGACGGCGTCACGATGGAGACACCCTCCAACACTTATAATAATGAAGAAAATATCAAGGCGGCGCTTGAAACCGGTGAGATCACCGAAGACGATCTAGACCAGGCTGTTCGCTATGATTTGACGGCTATGGGCAAGATGGGGTACCTGGGGATGGTTGCTATTTCAAAGGACGGAACGGCAGCTGTTGACTATGATGCCCCGGACGTCATTGAAATCCCGGACGTTGTAAAAGGTGAAGAGCGTACCGCGATGCTGGAGGAAAATAATCAGAAGGCAATTGAGACGGCGGAAAAAGGTGCAGTTCTTGTCAAAAACGAGAACGACACACTGCCGCTGAACGACGGTGGTTCCGTTGCCCTGATCGGTCTCGGATCAACGTACACGGTAGCAGGTTCTCACGGGGAGAATGCATTCGGATATCTGAAACAGCTGGCAATCAGTCCGTATGACGCGCTGAAAGAACAGATGCCTGATTCAGATGTGCAGTCTTACGTGGCACAGGATATTGTCGGCGAGGCGATTCCAGCCGGGTATCTGTATGTAGACGCTGATGCGACAAAAAACGGCGTTACCAGAACAGGACACGACGGCGACGGTAATGAGGTAAATACCGTAGATGCGGATGTGAATTTCGTCACCAACTCCACCGATTACTTTAACGCGGAGGATGGCACGGCGTTCCCATATGGGAAGATGGGTGCAGCATATACGATGACTACCTATGTAAAAGCTCCGTCCACCGGTAAATATGAAATTAAAGTTGAAGGTATTTACGCGAACACCATTTCCGCTGAAATCGAAGTGGACGGCGAAACCTATACGATGGCGGCGGCAGCCGGCGACGCTGGAACAGGATTTGTCGCTACAAGCGGACTTGTAACTACGGATAGCGGGTTGGATATTCCTTCCGAGGAACTTGAGAATCCGTTTGCGGCCTGGTTTGGAGGAGCGGCAGAAGAATCGACGGAAGAAACAGCCGGGGAGCCTGCGGAAGCGGAGGCTACAGAGGCAGCTGCTGAGGAAACAGCGGCCACGGAGGCAGTAGAAGAAGAAACCGAGGATGCTGCTACAATGAACTTCCAGTCCATGATGGCTTCCTGGGAGCCGACCTATGCAAACTTCGATCTTGAGGAAGGAAAGACCTACAAGATTACCATTACCTTTGACGCAGGCCTGGATGAGGATCGTCAGTATCTGGCCGGAACCAAGGATACGCAGATCCGGCTGGCGTGGATTACGCCCGAGCAGAAGGAAAACAACTATACTTCAGCGGTGGAAGCGGCAAAGACGGCAGATACATCCGTTGTATTCATGACTTCTCTGCAGGACCTGAGCTTTGATGATGAGCAGCTGACTCTTCTGAACAATGTTATTGAAAACGCAAAGGCAAATGGACATAAGGTAGCGGTTGTCATTACCGATGGACTTCTGCCGGATATTTCAAGCTTTGTTGACAATGTTGACGCAGTGCTGATGGTATGGCAGCCTGGACAGGGCGGTGGCACGGTAATCGGCAATATTCTGAGCGGAGCCTGCAATCCGAGCGGCAAGCTTCCGGTTACCTGGCCTTCCGACTACAGCGATACAAATGCACAGATGCATGAAGAAGGAAGGAGCGCGGAAGCGAATGGTCCGTCCAGCGGAACCTCGATTGCACTGAAGGAAGGAGTTTTCGTCGGTTATAAATGGTATGATGCAGCCGGCAAACAGGATTCCGTTCTCTATGATTTCGGATACGGCCTGAGCTATACGAACTTTGACTATGAGGTTGAGAATGTTACGGAGAAAGCGGAAGGCGTGGATGATATCGGCTATGATGTTACCGTTAAGGTTACAAACACGGGCGATGTGGCAGGTTCGGCGGTACCGCAGATTTATCTGAAGGCAGCTGATCTTGAGAACGGTGTTTATACACCGCAGGATGTACAGAAAAACTGGCACTATACAGACAATGACGGTGACGGTGCTGAGGATTATCTGCCGGAGGTTGACGGAGTTCAGCAGGCACAGTATCAGCTGATCGGATACGCACACACGGATGAAATTCAACCAGGTGAAAGCGCTGAGGTAACCATCCATCTGGATCAGAGAAGTTTCTCATATTGGGATACTTCCATCCCGGACGACAAACTGTACGAGCGCAAGGATGGATCGAAGGATAAGTACACGGTTATTACCGGAGAGCGTACCTTATATCTGGCGCAGTCTTCCGACAATCTGGGAGCAGAATTCACGGTTGATGTTGAAGAATAATTCAGGAAATGTAAAGCAGGACAGGAGAAAAGGAATGCGGTTACACAAAATCCTTCTCACAGGCCTGACAGTTTCTCTGGCTCTGGCAGCCTCTATCGCTGCCGGGGCGGAGAGCAATAAGGACTGGGGGAGCTACAATGTCGAAAATAATGGATATGGCTACCTGACAGCAAATTTTCCGGATACATTTACATCCGATTTCTTTGTGACAGAAAACAGCACGAGTATCTCTCAAAAGGTAGAGGCGCTGCTGCTCACAATGACGCAGGAAGAAAAGATCGGTCTGATAGAAGCGGAGGGCGACTGGGCAGGCACCCCCCGGCTTGGAATTCCACAGGTATCTGCATACATTCCACAGGATACGGATGAAGTGCTCTCACAGGCATTGATGACAGCAGCCACCTACAGCAACCGGGATGTAGGCATATTTGCGCAGCTACTGGCAGAAGAGATTGAAAATTCAGGTGCAAACCTGCTTCAGATTTCGTTTGAGCAGATAACCGATGAGAGTGAAGGCGGGAACAGCGCGGAAACGTTTGGTTCAGATAAGTGCCTGGCTCAGACGTTGGGCGCGGCGCTGTCAGATTTACTCAGCCAGTATCATGTTATTTCCAACAGTGCATGGCATGCGGAGAATTCGGACGGTATGACCGATGAGGAGATAGATGCAGCCGCCGCAGCCAGACTGACGGCTATCGGGAACGCCGGTTACCTGGGGATGGTTCAGATATCGCGGGACGGCAAGGCAGCAATTGATTCCGACGCACCGGACAGGATACGGCTTTCGGTCCCATTTGAAACAGAGAATGCGGTAGGACAGCGTACGCTTCTTGAAGACGGAGCCGTTCTTCTTAAAAATGAGGATGGCACACTGCCTCTGAAGGACTCTGACGGAGCGGAAGTTGTCATCGTCGGGAGGACAGAAGGTTCTGAACTTATTCAGAACGATGCGAAAAAACTGGAAGATGGACTGTTAAAAGCCGAAGAGGAAGGCAAAAAATATGTGCTTGTAATTGAAAACAGTCAGCCGGTTGATATCTCCAGATGGGTTGATTCGTGTGACGCGGTTCTTATGCTCTGGAGTGACAGCACGGAAGCGGAGCAGGTGAAGGAGGATATTTTTGCCGGAAAGCTTAATCCGTCCGGAAAACTGCCTTCCCCTTGGACAAACGGACCGGAGGAATGGGGAATCGGTTATGGTCTTACGTATGCCGATTTCAAGACCGAACTGAAAGACATCCAGCCTGCCTCATCAGATGACGAGGAATACGGATACGATGTAACCGTTCGTGTGAAAAACGAGGGCAGTGTCGCAGGTAAAAATACGATTCCGCTGTTCCTGGGTGACGAGAAAGGAGAAAACACAGCTCTGTGCACCTTTGCACAGACCGATTTGCTTGAAGCGGGCGGCAGTATGGAAATTACTTTGCATATTTCGCAGGATGCGCTTGTTGATAGCGAAGGCAAGGTGACGGGAGAAAAGAGAACACTCTTTGTTGGAATCCCGACCGATGGAAAGAGCGTCAGGCAGGAGCTTGAGATTAAGCCGGCTAGGGCCGGCGCGGAAATTACGGTGGACGCCCCTGAAAATGCGAAGACTGGAAAAGAGTTTGAAATAAAAATCAGTACCCCGCCGAATGTAATCAGCCTGCAGCTTACCGACAGCGACGGGAATGCGTATCAGCCTGCCGATCTTCTCAAGGAGAATCTCGGCGACAGCATTATGTTCACGTATAAGCTGGCAATCGACCACACGGGCGAGGCAGATATATGCGTCCGGGCCGTTACGGTGGAAGGTCCCTCGGAAGAAACCGTAAACGTGAGGGTTTCTGTTGAGTGACCGGATGGAAGATGTTGTAATCGCCGTGAATAGGACGGTCAAGGCCTGGAGAGCATACCATCACCGTCGGAGACCGTACAATCTATGTAACAGTTGAATAAGGTTTAATAATTTTCAGAAGTAAAATGGGCCAGGAGCGGTTCAATTCCACTTTTTCAATGGATTTGAACCGCTTCCCTTTTTTATATGCCTTGACTTTAATACAGGAAGCTGATTTCCGAATACATGTCTTTAAGACTGATTTTGCACTTTCCGTCCCAGACCAGCACGGGCACTTCACTTTCTTCACCGTAAATCACCGGAAATGAAAGATGTTCCAGGTCGTGCTGAAGGAGCTGTTTCTTGTCCGGATCCAGCAGCCAGTACTCACGGACGCCTGCCTGTATATATTTTTCCAGCTTCAGCGACATGTCCTTTTTCCTGGTAGAAGGGGAAAGTACTTCCAGTATAAAATCCGGGGCTCCAAAGATGCGTCCGTTTTTTAATTTGTCACGGTCGCAGAGGATCATGACATCCGGCTGTACAACCGTGTATTCATCCTGGTCGAGCTGGACATCCAGCGGAGCAATAAAGGGATAGCAGACTCCCTTATTCTGGCGTACAAAGGACAGAAACTGACTGTGAATCCATCCGGCAATGGCCTGATGGACAGAAACCGGCGAAGCCATGTCATAAAATACGCCGTCAATCAGTTCCACGCGGCACTCCTCCGGAAGAGCCATGTAGTCATCGATCGTATGCAGCCTTCCGGCATTATGACTGGCATTGTAGGCTGAGCCGGAAGAAAGATACTGGTTTTCATTGTCATAGAAATGGGATTGATGCAGCGTTTCGGGAAACGCAGGTGTGATGCTTCTTTCGGAATTTTCTGTCAGAAATACCTTCGCCAGCGCCTGCAAGGTTTCCGCGCGAGGCGCTGCTGTAGTACCGGAAAAAATTTTTTGCAGGGTACTGACAGGTACACCGGACTTTTCAGATATGTCCTTGTTCGTATAACCAAGCTCAATTTTTCGCTTCTTCATTTCATCAATAGTCATAATAGCACCTCCTTATGGCCGCTATTGATGATGCCGCAAAGACACCATTTATACCATGAATGGAATCAAAAAAATACCATTTACATTTCAATACTACCACAAATATACCATATTGGCAAGCCGTTAGATCATTTCTCACTGAGTTGTCAGCCGGGAGGACGGTTTGAAAGCCGGGAGTCATTGTTTGTGAAAACAGGTTCTTCGACAATAGAAAACAATAAATATTGGAAGCAGTACACCGTTTTGTGTGAGAAAATATTATCCGATTAAGCTTGACTTCAATTTAAAGTCATAATATAACATTTTATATGTGCCGATAACCATAAAGAGAAGGGAAAACTCATGACTAATATTTGGGATATGCACTGTCATGTTATCCCCGGGGTGGATGATGGTGCGCCGTCTTTGGATGTTTCCATTGAAATGCTGAATGACTTTTACAGGAATGGTATAACGCGGGTTATTCTTACACCGCATTTTCGAAAAGGCATGTTTGAAACCAGCCGGACGGTCGTGGAGGATCGCTTTCTGAGGATTAAGGACATCGCATCCCGGAGATTTCCCGGACTGGAATTGTACCCCGGATGTGAATTTCATGTCTGCATGGATATGGAGAAAAAACTGGCAGCAGATCCTCGCTACCGAATGAACGGCGGGCAGTTTATTCTTCTTGAGTTTTCAGAGAATCATCCGGCTCATTTTATTCTGGAACGCTGCAGGACGGTCCGCAATATGAGCTTTTATCCCATGATCGCGCATGCGGAAAGGTACAGCGCAATTCGAAAAAATCCGGACATCATCGATCAGATTTACAATATGGGCGGTTATGTACAGATAAATGCGGACAGCATTCTCGGACGAAGCGGCTGGGGCATAAAACGGTTCTGTGCAAAACTTTTGAGAAATGACCGGGTTGACTTTGTGGGGTCGGATGCCCATAACATGACAGACCGGATCTCTTATCAGGCAGAGTGCTTTGAGTATGTAAAAGGAAAGTATGGACCGGAAAGGGCACTTCGCATCTTTTGTGAGAATCCGAAACGGATCGTCTGAATGCAAGTTAGCAATCTCCCGCCTCAAGGGCGCACAGACCCGGGCGGGGGCATGCTTATATAAGGTAAAGCGGGGATATACAGAAATATGGAAGAAAATAAAGGAAGGAATCCGCAGAAAGCGGAAACATCACAGGAAATTGATCTGGAGAAGCTTTTCAAGGCTGTCTGGAAAAACATCTGGCTTTTGATTGTCGGAATGCTTGCCGGAGGTGTTATCGCACTATTAGTTACTCTGTTTTTAATCCATCCGGCATACCGGTCCGGCTTTACAGCCTATGTCAATAATCACAGTCAGAGTGACAGTACCAGTTCACTGAATTCAGGCGATACATCGGCATCGGAGTCCCTGGCGCTGACGTATGCGCATATCATGGAAAGCCGTTCTTTGATTGAAGATGCCGCCAGGGGAGCCGGTCTGAATGGAAAGTACAGTGATGACAGACTTGCCGGATGCGTACACTCTGATGTTGAAAATTCCACACAGCTTCTGAATGTATATGTGACCATGGGCGATCCGGATGATGCGTATAAGATGGCGAAGGCAATGGCTGACGCTGCTCCGGAGTATATTGCAAACATCGTGGAAGGCTCTTCCATGAAAATAGTGAGCGACCCGCGTTATCCGAATTATCCTTATTCCCCCAGCAGGAAAAAAAATACAGCAATTGGTATTATCCTTGGCGCTTTGCTGATTCTTGTTTATATTGTAATTCGTGAGCTGACAGATACCCGCGTGAAAAATCAGGACGAACTGGAAGACATGTTTGGAATTCCTGTACTGGGGACCATTCCCAATTTCAGGTCTGCTGCGCCCGGCAGAGATTATGGCTATGGGAGCCGTTACGGGGATTCCAGGACAAAAAAAGGAGGGGAGCAGTGAGCTATGGGTCTGTTAGATAACATCCGGATGCAAAAAAGAAATAAAAGCAAACGGCAGATGTTTGATCCGGCAGGGCTTCTGACCGACGCTTCGCCGTGGGGTGTTCAGGAAGCTTATAAGACATTGCGTACGAACGTCATTTTTTCTATTCCCAAAGATGAAGACGGCGGGAAGGTGATCGGTGTTACAAGCGCGATGCCCGGAGAAGGCAAAAGCATTAATGCGATCAATCATGCCATCTCATTTGCGCAGCTGGAAAAGAAGGTTTTGCTGATCGACGGAGATTTGCGCAGGCCTACGGTTGCAGCCAAACTTCAAATTCCGGGCGTGCCGGGGCTTTCAAATAAGCTGATCGGACAGGCGAAGCTTGGAGATTGTATGCGCCGGGTGCCTAAATATGGTATCGATGTGCTTCCCAGCGGGAGTATTCCGCCGGATCCGACATGGCTGCTTCAGTCCGCTCAGATGAGTACATTGATCAGCCAGCTGAAAAAAATGTATGATTATATAATTCTGGATCTTCCGCCGGTGAATACGGTGGCGGATGCTTCCATCGCTTCCAGGTATGTGGATGGATACCTGATTGTTGTCCGCCATAACAGCACGGATATGGGGATGGTAGGTGAAGCTCTTGAACAGCTTCGAAAAGCGGATGGGCATATTTTTGGCTTCATCTATAATGATGTCAGCGATGATGAGCGCGGATATTACCGGCGTTCCTACAGGTACAAATATCAGGAAGGGTATTATCAATAACTCCGACCGGCAGCCGCAATACAAATTCAAATAAAAAAGTCCGATATCTCTTTATGATGTCGGACTTTTTTGGTATACTTTTGGTGAATATGCCTTAGCGGAAAAACGGGGAAGGAGTTGAGGTTTATCCATGAATGCAAAGGACTGGTTCAATGCCGGCGACAAGATTAGCGATGCTGTGCAGGAAGCCGTTTTAAATAATGATTTTGGTTCTCTGAGCAAAAGTATTGAGGATATCGTGAAACAGACGATGCACACGACGGACACGCATGCCCAATACCGCGCAAAGGAGAATGCCTACGAAGCAGCGAAAAAGAAAGTCGGAATAAAACAGGATTCAAACATCAGCAAACGTGACATTAAGGATATCGCATCGATGTTTTTCGGATATGGCACGGCTCTGGTCAGCGGAGTGGCTTTCCTGGTTATGACCGTCCTTGCCGCTGTTTCAGGATGGGGAGTTTTCACACTGATTGCTGTGCTGTTTCTGATGGTTACCGTAGCGGCTGCATGGCTGGGACGCCACGGCGGAAGCAGCCGTGCGAGAAACAGGCGTCTGAAACGGTATATGCACATTATCGGGGACCGGGATGTTATCACGGTGCGTGAGCTGGCGGACGCAACGGCGCAGAAGGAAGCTTTTGTCCGCAGCGATCTGAAACAGATGATCAATGACGGAATGTTCAGCTCTGCTGTTTATATGGATCGGCAGGAAACAACGCTGATGATGACCCGGGAATCTTACATGCAGTATCTGCAGACGGAAAAAGCCTTCGAAGACCGGCGCCGGCAGGAAAAAGCTGAACGCAGGATGTCAGGGAACGAGCAGGAGCAACAGAAAGCCCGGGAAACAGCAAAAATGGAAGCTGAAAAGCATCTGAAGGAGTATCCGGAGGAAACCCGGAGAATTCTGAAGGAGGGCCGTGAATTTATCGATCATATCCATGAGGCTAATGAAAAAATTGATGATGAGGAATTCAGCCGGAAACTGGATACGCTGGAAAGGGTTGTGACCCGCATTTTCGATGAAGTGGAAAAGGATCCTTCCAGCGCCCCGGATCTGCACCGGATGATGAACTACTATCTGCCGATTACCAGAAAACTGGTCGATGCCTATGCAAAGATCGGGGATACGGTCGTTCCGGGCGGAAACGCGGATAAGACAAAGCAGGAGATTTCCGGGTCTCTGGACACGATTAACACTGCTTTTGAAAATTTCCTCGACAGTTTTTTTGAGGATATGGAGTGGGACGTCAGCTCGGATATTAGTGTCATGAAAACAATGATGGCCCGGGACGGGCTGACCGGAGGCCGTGATTTTGTGCCCGGTACGCATATTGAGACGGTTGCCCGGGATGTAACGGGCAAGGATACACAAAACCCAGAAAAGGATGACCGGGAAACAGGGAAGGGAACAGCAGTTTTATCCGCGGGCGGCGGAGCGGCTGCAGCTTATGAAGAAAAAAAATCTTGAAAGGGGAAACAGGATCATGAGCGACGAATTTAGGGACTTCGACAAGACACCTGCACTGACGTTTGGAGAACCGGAGGCAGGTGCGGCGGCAGCCGGGACTGCCGGGGAATCTGCCTCTGAAGCATCTTCACAGGCACCGGAGGCAAGTAAGGCAGTTCCGGCGGAAACGGCACCTGCGGCGAAAATTTCAGCACCCATTGCATCAGCCGCGGCGGCAGCAGCGAAGACGGTTGAGGACATGACCGGAAAGGAAGCATCCGCCGTGAAGGAAGGCGACACCGGACTTTCCGAAAACAGTCTTACTTTGGAAGAAAGAAAACAAGTCGATGAATTCAGCAGGAAGATCGATGTCCGCAATACGCAGGCAATTCTTTCCTATGGCGCCGGCGCTCAGAAAAAGATGGCGGATTTCTCTGAAAAGGCACTGGAGAATGTGCGCACAAAGGATCTCGGCGATACCGGCAATATGATTGCAAATCTGGTCGTTGAACTGAAAAGCTTTGATGTTACGGAAGAAGAGAAGAAAGGAATCTTCGGATTTTTCAAAAAGCAGACGGATAAGATGACGCTGATGAAAACCAGATATGACAAGGCTGAGACCAATGTTGACCAGATCTGCAAAGGACTGGAGGAACATCAGGCGACGCTGATCAAGGATATTGCCACACTGGATCGTATGTATGATCTGAATCTTACCTATTATAAGGAACTGACTATGTATATCCTGGCCGGAAAGAAGAAACTCGCGGAGATCAGGAATGGAGAACTCAGGGAACTGACGGAAAAGGCACGAAAGAGCGGTCTTGCGGAAGATGCGCAGGCAGCGAAGGATCTGGATTCTCTGTGCGATCGTTTTGAGAAAAAACTGTATGATCTGCAGCTCACCCGTCAGGTTTCTTTGCAGACAGCACCGCAGATCCGGCTGATCCAGGACAGCGACGAAATTATGGTAGAAAAAATCCAGTCGACACTGGTGAATACCATTCCGCTGTGGAAGAACCAGATGGTCATCGCCATGGGCATTGAACACTCCAATCAGGCGGCCCAGGCACAGCAGGCGGTTACCGATGTCACCAACCAGCTGCTGAAAAACAATGCTGCAAAACTGAAAACAGCCAGCATAGAGACAGCCAGGGCATCCGAGCGAGGTATTGTCGATATGGAAACGCTGAAACAGACGAACAGCGAGCTGATTTCTACGCTGGATGAGGTGCTGAAGATTCAGGAGGACGGCCATGCAAAACGTATGGAAGCGGAAAACGAGATGGCCAGGATGGAATCTGAGCTGAAGGATAAACTCATTGAGATGAGCAGGAATGAGAAGACGGTATGAATAAAATGCTGAGCCTGTTTAACTTTCTTGCTATTGAATGAACCATGTTATATAATGTTCAATAAAGTTTTTTCTTTAATAAGGAGAGTACCAAGATGAAAAGATGTATGTACTGCGGACAGGAAAATGATGATTCCGCTGACACGTGTGTTAAATGCGGAAATCCACTCCTGGATGTTCCCGCTAATGATTCTGAACCGATAGAGGAAATTCCGGATATTGATCTGGAAGAAACGTCGGTTTCGGGCGCAGAAAATGAATGTGCTGACCGGATGGAAACACAGGCACCGGGAACGAATGCAGATACAGCATCGATGCAGAACGGTGATAGCGATACGACACCGGATAATGAGCAGGAAGCTTCCGCACCTTCCCCTGAAGTACTGGAGGACGGTCAGATGGTTCCGGAGGAGACCGGGGATACAGTTGGGGAAGCTGAGGGACAGCAGCCTTATTATGACCAGCAGCCTTATTACGGGCCGGCAAATCAGCAGCCGTACCGGGGGTATGATCAGGAGGTTGCCTATGACCAGCAGAGTGCCTATAACCAGCAGCCTGGTTACTATGAGGAAGAAGCGGAGGAAGAAATTTCTCCGATTGGCCAGACATTTCCGGTTATTTTAAGAAAATCACGCAAGCGTGTAAAATCGGCACTGTTTTTCCTTGCTGCATTTTTCTACTCGGTTATGACCGTTGCCGCCATCGCCAATATCGTTGATTTTATCAGAAACAGCTTTATCAGAAACAGCATTGGCAGGAACGCTGTACAGGGCGGCTTTATTGACAGTATAGAAACGGCTATCCATACAATTGTTCTGACAATCGGAAATGCGCAGGCATCCGACTTCGAGAAAATAGTTTTTAAATATATAGAAAACATAGAAAACAAGGATCCGCTGACTGCACTTGCCGTTCAGGCAGTTTTCATACTTCCGGTGATCTTTATTATGATTGGTCTGTGGCTTGCCTTTTCTTCTACAAAGGTTCGGTCAAGAGAAGTATCAACGGGGGGGTTCACGCTCATTCAGACGATGGAAATCATCCGTTTCATCATTGCCTGCCTTGCCCTGGTAGCGGCGGTTACAGTTACCGTTTCCTATGTGGTAGTGGCAGCCCGCCAGTCGACACTGACTACACTGATTGTCGGTATCATTGTCCTTCTGGTCGTTGTACTTCTTGCTGTCATGACAATCATGTTTTATATGCAGCTACTGTTTTCTATTAAGCTTGTTAAGCGCAATGTCCGCTCGGGAGAGTATATCGGAAGAATTCCGGTCTACCTTTTAGTCATAGGTTTTATTCTCTGCCTGCTGACAGCAGCGGCAACCGTACTGCTGACGGCGCCGGATGATTATCTCGGACTTGCATTTTCGGGAGCTCATGCGGTGTGGTACCTGCTGATCGTGCTTTGGGGGTTGGTATACAGAGCAACAGTAAAGGTAAAAATTGAAGAATAAAAATGGTACTATCCGGTGAAGGACGGTTCCTCACCGGATTTTTCAGACCTAAGAATTAGAAAATACAAACCTGTGTGTGCTCTGCACGCGCATGCAGTGTATGCCGCTTTTCTTCAGGGGACGCAAATAAAGATATAAGGGGAATATCATGAGTGCGGAAGAGAGAGCAGAAAAAATGCCGGCGGGGGACAGAATCGGCAGCCGTTATATGGATAAACGGATGCGCGATAAGGCAGATGAACTTTTGCGGAATAATCAGGTGCGCAGCGGTTCACGGTATGCAGACAAACAGAAAAAAGAAAAGGCTATTTACGGCGTCAGGGGCACCAAGGTTGTTGATATACGCCATGCCCGCAGTGTAAAAATAAAGACAGAAAGCGGCAGCAGTCTGAAAGCATTTGCATCCAGAGTAAAAGCGAAGGATCCGGGAGCAATTGCGCTGTGCTGCGCACTGGGCGTACTGGCAGCCGGCTATATCGGAGGGGCAGTTTATTTCCGTTCCCATTTTTATCCGCAGACAAAAATCGCGGGGATACCCTGCGCAAGGCAGACAGCGGAAACGGTAAAAGAGGCTGTAGAGAAAAAGATCTCCGATTATACGCTGACAATTAATGGCCGGGAGGGCGGTGTCGATGTTATTTCAGCCGCCGATGTTAACCTGACTTATAAAGATAACGGCAGTATAGAGAAGGCTTTGAGAAATCAGAAAAGTTATCTATGGCCTTACATGATTTTTCACCCGGTGTCTCAGGTTATGATCGGAACGGATTACAGTGATGAGGCTGTTGACCGGGCCGTTCATTCCATGAACCAGCTGCAGCTGAAAAATGAGACAGAGCCGCAGGATGCGTGTCTGAAGGTCAATGGGGATGGCTATTACGAGATTGTACCGGAAGTTAAGGGAACGACTCTCTATACGAAAAAGGTGGAAGAAGCCGTCATCAACGGATTAAATCTGGGAGCGGCGTCCCTCGATCTGGAGCAAAGCGGCTGCTATCTTTTCCCGAAGATCGTCAGTACAGACGCAAAGCTGAATGAGGAAATGACCGAAAAGAATAAACTGATGGGCGCCGTGCTTTCCTTTTCTTTCGGTGATCATGTTGAAAATATCAGTGTCGGCGATTTTATTGAGAAGAACGGATACGGAAAATACTATCTCAGCGAGAATGCTGCAGCCGGTTATGTGAAATCACTGGCGCAAAAGTACGATACCTACGGCATGGACCGGGATTTCCATACGAGTCTTGGTACAACGGTTCATCTGTCCGGCGGAGATTACGGCTGGGAGCTGGATCAGGAAGCGACGACAGAGGAACTGCTGGCGGCAATTAAGGATAAAAGGCATGGTTCGCTTGATCCCATTTACACGCACACGGCTATGAGCCGGGGAATGGATGATATTGGCGGAACCTATGTGGAAATCAGTATCTCCGGGCAGACCATGTGGTGCTATCAGAACAGCTATCTGGTGGTTGAAACGCCGGTTGTTACGGGGAATACCAGCAACGGTCACGGAACCCCGTCGAACGGCGTGTGGGCCATCGATGATAAGCAGGAAAATGCAACGCTTGTCGGACAGAATTACCGGTGCCCCGTGAAGTACTGGATGCCGTTTAACGGCGGTGTCGGTATTCATGATCTTTCATCGAGATCGGTTTACGGCGGAAATATTTACGAGTATGCCGGGTCGCACGGATGTATCAACACACCGCTGGACGCTGTATCACAGGTGTTTGATACCGTCAGTGTCGGAACACCTGTGATCGTATATGATTGAAATAAAATTTAATGCTCATTGATTAAAAAATTCAGAAAGCGGAGGGACTATGTACCAGTATCTGTTCTTTGACCTGGACGGAACATTGACAGATTCCGAGGAAGGGATCACAAAATCCGTTCAGGCGGCTCTGAAACGCTTCGGAATTGAAGTGAAGGATCCGCACGAACTGGTTCCTTTCATAGGCCCGCCGCTTACTTCGTCTTTCATGGGGTATTACGGATTTACGGAAGAACAGGCACAGGAAGCGGTGGCGGCATTCCGATCCCGGTATAATACAACGGGGCTCTTTGAGAATCGGCCTTATCCGGGAATAGAGAATGTACTGGCTTCTCTGAAGAAGGAGGGTAAGAAGCTTCTGACCGCATCTTCCAAACCCGAACCGCTGGTTCACAGAATTCTGGAACATTTCGGCCTGGCACCTTACTTTGACCTGATGGCCGGGGCCGGGGAAGACGAAAGAAAAGCAGAAAAGGCCTGCGTTATTGAAAATGCCATCGAAAGGTATGGGATCCCCGGGGAAGCACGGAAGGAAATAGTTATGATCGGTGACCGGCGTCACGACGTGGAGGGGGCGCACCGGTGCGGAATTGACTGCCTGGGGGTACGTTACGGCTTTGCAAATCCGGGAGAACTGGAAAAGGCGGGAGCTGATTACATTGTCAGTACGGTAAAAGAAATGGAGACATTTCTGCTGACGCATTGAAAAATAAAATAATACGGTTCCGGCTGCAGAATGCGGAACTTAAGGATACATTTTATTTTCCGGCGGGACGGAAACCCAGCCGGCTGTATTTGCATGATGCCAGGATTAAAAGGGCATAACCCGATTATGCCGGCATGAATCGTGGCGTCTGTAGTATGAGGTGAAGGTTTATGGGGAACAAAGACGCTGCGAAAACGAATTATGGAAAATTATTCAGAGCTCTCGGAGATGAACACCGGCTGCACATTTTAAGACTGCTGGCCGAATGCGAGATGAACGCGCAGGAACTGCTCGTATCCTGCGATATTGTGCAGTCAACGCTTTCTCATCACATGAAAACGCTGCAGGAAGGAAGCCTCGTGCGTGTCCGCCGTGATGGGAAATGGACCTATTATACCCTGAATACGGATGCGCTTGAGATGGCAAAGCAGTATCTTGATGAGTTAAGGGTCGATGCCGCATCTGCACAGAAAAAAGCAGAGGAGCGGCAGGGCGATCAGCCTGCCGCGGCCGTAGCAGGGGAAAATGCAGAGCCGTCCGCATCGACGAAAGCAGAAAAGGCGGCAGAGCCGTCCGCGGCGGCGGAAGCAGAAAAGGCGGCGGAAGCAGGAAAAACGGCAGAGTGGTCCGCACCGGCGGAAGCAGAAAAGGCGGCGGAAGCAGAAAAGAGCGCGGAATCTCATAAAATCGCGGAGAAAACTGAATCCGGAAACAGCAAAGAGGATAAAGCTGTACTGTATCCGCGTTTTGAGGACGATAAGGAAAAGCAGAAGGGAAAAGCTTCCGGAAAAGGGCATGGGAGGCAAAAGAATACAGAGAAAGCGGACAAGGACAAAACCGTAAAGGATAAGCCGTCCACCGTAAAGGATAAGTCCTCCAGGGATAAAGATAAGGCAAAAGATAAGAAGAAAGACAAGAAGAAAAAACATGGCAAAAAATAAAGAAGTAAAGACAAATGTAATGAGAATACTGGATCGTGAAAAAATTACATATACGGTACGCACGTATGAATGCGATGAATTCACAGATGGAATGGAAGTAGCGAAGAAACTTGACATCCCATGTGAAACAATGTATAAGACTTTGGTGACAGAGGGACATTCCAAAAATTATTTCGTATTTGTCCTTCCTGTAGACAAAGAATTGGATTTGAAGGCCGCAGCCAGGAGCGTGAGTGAAAAATCCGTGGAGATGATCCATGTTAAGGATATCAATGCGCTGACCGGATACATTCGCGGCGGCTGTTCGCCGATCGGCATGAAAAAACAGTATGTGACCAGAATTGACAGTCACGCGGAAGACCTTTCGGAAATTACTGTGAGCGGAGGCAAGATCGGGGTTCAGATCACACTGAAACCGGCCGACCTGATCAGAGCCGCGAAGGCGGAATACGCAGATATTATCGTACAGGAGTGATGGATGATGAGCAGTAACGAGGACAGACAGGCCAGAGACAGCCGGCTGGCGGAACTGGTGCATTATTGCATGGTTTCCGGAGCGATGGATCTTAATCTGTATCAGGAATATGATGTAAAAAGAGGCCTTCGCGATTCCAACGGAAAGGGCGTACTGACCGGTCTGACGGAAATATCCGATGTAAATGGGTATCAGGTCAGGAACGGCCGCAAGGTTCCGGTTGAAGGAGAACTTTATTATCAGGGCTATAAAATTAACGACCTGGTGAACGGATTCAGGAACAGGAAATTTGCATTTGAGGAAATTACGTACCTGCTGCTGTTCGGAGAACTGCCCACGAAGGTACAGCTGCGTGAATTTATTGATCTTCTTTCCCAGTATCGGGAACTGCCCAGCAAGTTTGTAAGGGACGTCATCATGAAGGCACCGAGTGCCAACATCATGAATTCGCTCCAGAAGAGTGTTCTGACGCTTTATTCTTACGATCCGGACCCGGATAACATCGAAATTGGCAATGTACTGCGCCAGTCCCTGACGCTGATAGCAACTATGCCGCTGATGGCTGTATATGGTTATCATGCTTACCAGCATTATAACAACGGCAAGAGCCTCATCATCCGTTATCCGAATCCGGAGCTTTCAACCGCTGAGAACCTTCTGCGCATGCTCAGGGATGATGGAGTGTACACCGAGCTGGAAGCGCGTGTCCTGGATATCTGCCTTGTTATTCACGCAGAGCATGGCGGCGGCAATAACTCTACGTTCACGACGCATGTAGTATCCTCTTCCGGAACGGACACCTATTCCGCGGTAGCAGCGTCCCTGGGATCACTGAAGGGACCGCGGCACGGCGGTGCGAACCTGAAGGTTCAGGATATGTTTGATGATATCAAAAAACATGTCAGCAACTGGGAGGACGAGAGAGCGATCCATGACTATCTGGAAAAAATCGTGCGGAGGGAGGCCTTCGATCACAGCGGGCTGATCTACGGTATGGGGCATGCCGTCTACACACTGTCGGATCCACGCTGTACAATCCTGAAGCAGTACGCAAAATCACTGTCTGAGGAAAAAGGGTTGGAGGAAGAATTCCAGCTGTATGAGGCGGTAGAGCATCAGGCATCGGAGATTCTGAGAACCGAGAAGCAGCTTTCGAAGCCGATCTGTGCGAACGTGGACTTCTACAGCGGTTTCGTATATTCCATGCTCGGAATTCCGCGTCAGATGTATACACCTATCTTTGCGGTTTCCCGGATTTCCGGCTGGTGTGCACATCGAATCGAGGAACTGGTCAATGAAGGCAAGCTGATCCGTCCGGCTTACAAATACGTTGGCCATCATAAGGCATACCACAAACTGGAGGACAGAGTGCAGTAAATCATCACTGTGCAGTTTATAATGAGGAAAGCGTCAGAAAACAGACAGCCATGGTTTAAGGAAAAACATGCCGGAATCGGACGGGCATGGGAACATGCCGGAGTATGTTTTACCTTCCGATGTACCATGGACTCAATTGCTGAAATAGTGTAAACTATATTCGGCAATTTGTATAAAAATTTCAGAAAGGGATGTTGCTATGAACACACTTGAATTGCAGAAAATGGCAAATGAAGTCCGCAAGGGCATTGTCACTGCAGTGCACAGCGCAAAATCCGGCCATCCGGGCGGATCACTGTCAGCGGCAGATGTATTTACGTATCTGTATTTTGAGGAGATGAACATTGATCCGAAGAACCCGGATGATCCGGACAGAGATCGGTTTGTTCTTTCCAAAGGCCATACGGCGCCCGGATATTATTCCGCGCTCGCGCACAGAGGATATTTCCCGGTTGAGGAACTGACAACACTTCGCCATATCGGCACCCGCCTTCAGGGACATCCGTGCAAACAGGACCTTCCGGGTGTTGATATGTCCTCCGGCTCTCTCGGCCAGGGCATCAGCGCTGCCGTAGGAATGGCACTGGGCGGAAAAATCCAGAATAAATCCTACCGTGTTTACACTCTTCTCGGAGATGGTGAATGCGAGGAAGGCATGGTCTGGGAGGCAGCCATGTTCGCAGGCAACAGAAAGCTGGATAATCTGTGCGTAATTGTTGACAATAACAATCTGCAGATTGACGGAACGCTGGATGAGGTTAACTCTCCGCAGCCGCTGGACAAAAAGTTCGAGGCGTTCAATTTTCATGTAATCCGTGTAGCGGATGGCAACGACATGGATCAGCTCCGCGCCGCCTTCGATGAAGCGAAGACAGTGAAGGGTATGCCAACGGCTATCATTATGAAGACGGTCAAGGGCAAGGGAGTTTCCTTCATGGAGAATGCCGTTGGCTGGCACGGCAAGGCTCCGAATGACGAACAGTATGCGACTGCGATGGCAGATCTCGAGAAAGTAGGTGAATCATTATGCCAGAAGTAAAGAAAATTGCGACCAGAAAGAGCTATGGCGAGGCACTCGTCGAGCTTGGAAAAGAGCATGATGATATCGTTGTTCTTGATGCCGACCTGGCAGGCGCAACCCAGACAGGTATGTTCAAGAAGGAATTCCCGGATCGCTTCTTTGACTGCGGTATTGCAGAGTGTGACCTGATGGGCATTGCTGCCGGTCTTTCAACGACAGGCCTTGTACCGTTCGCCAGCACATTCGCCATGTTTGCTTCCGGAAGAGCTTATGAGATTGTCCGCAACTCCATCGGATATCCGCATTTGAACGTAAAGATCGGTGCTACGCACGCAGGCATTACGGTCGGCGAAGACGGCGCTACTCATCAGTGCCTGGAGGACCTGGCTTTGATGCGTGAAATCCCGGGCATGACCGTAATTGTTCCGTCGGATGATGTGGAAGCCAAAGCTGCAGTAAGAGCCGCTTATGAACTGAAAGGCCCGGTTTATCTGCGCTTTGGGCGTGCGCCGTCTCCGGTGATCAATGAGAATCCGGATTATAAATTCGAAATCGGCAAGGGCATTACCCTGCGGGAGGGTAAGGATCTTACCATTGTTGCAACCGGTTTTGAAGTAGCGCAGGCTTTGGATGCGGCTGAAAAACTGGCTGCGGACGGCATTGATGCGGAAGTCATTAACATTCATACAATTAAACCGTTGGATACAGAACTTTTGAAGGCATCTGCAGCAAAGACCGGCAGGGTTGTCACTGTGGAGGAACATTGGACGATCGGCGGCCTTGGCAGCGCGGTATGTGAGGCACTGGCTGAGACTAGTCCGGTTCCGGTTAAGCGGATCGGCGTATATGACTGCTTCGGCGAATCCGGTCCGGCTATGGATCTGATCAAAAAGTATCAGCTTGACGGCGATGGAATTTATGCTCAGATTAAGGATTGGCTGAAATAAATTACTGCGTTCAGGAAAACAGAACAGCACTGCAAAAAAGCGCACCGGCGAAATGCCGGGGCGCTTTTTTGCAGTGTGCGGTGAAACTATTGGATGATCCATATTTTGGCGCAAACGATATTTACGCAGGCAGTCCTTTGCTGCTGGATTCAGTAAAAAACAACATCCGTAACGACTTACCTGAGTTTGGCAATAGTAACGCCTGCGCCTCCCTCGTTATATTCACCGTTGCGGTAGCTGTCCACGTGTTTGTTTTTCCGAAGAAAGTTCTGAACAGCTTTCCGCAGAGCGCCTGTACCTTTTCCGTGGACAATACGTACTTCGGAAAGATGTGCCAGGTAGGCATCATCCAGATATTTGTCGAGTTCCAGGACAGCTTCATCGGTAGTTTTGCCGATGAGGTTGATTTCAGGGCTTACCGCGGCGGATTTTGAAACTTTGATTTTTCCGGCTCCGGTGGCAGAAGTACGGGAGCGGGCACCGCGCTCCGGAGAGTAGATAGACTTGCCGCGGGAGGATCTTTCCTCATCGTCCGGGCCGAAACTGTCATCGTCCGGAAGCAGCGCGATGTCCTTTATATTGACCTGCGAGTGCAGGATGCCCATCTGCACGGACATATTTCCGCGCGCATCCGGGAGCGAGGTGACCGTTGCTTTATGATTCAGAGAAAGTACCAGGACGCTGTCTCCAAGATGCAGATCGGACGGCCTGAGAACCTTCGGCGATGCTTTCGGCCGAGCGGCAGCCAGTCCTTTGTTTCCTTTATCTACGCTATTCAGCCTTTCGCGAAGCTGTGTACGGCGCCGTTCCATTTCTTTGGACGATCCCTTTTCACTGCTCAGCTTATTGTATTCACGAATGGATTCATCGGCATAATCCTTAGCTTCCTGAAGAATCTTCTTAGCTTCTGCCCGGGCCTTCGAAAGAATTTTTTCACGGCTGTCATCGAGGCGGGTTTCCTTGCTGCTCAGGGAGCTGCGCAGCTGTTCCAGCTCGGCGCGCAGTTCCTCCGTTTTCATCCGCTCCTTCGCGGCAGCCTGCCGGCTTTCTTCCAGGCTGGCGACGACATCTTCAAAACTTTCCTGTTCTTCGCTGATATGACCTTTCGCTTCCTCGATGATATCATCGGGAAGTCCCAGCCGTCTGGAGATGGCGAAGGCGTTCGACTTTCCGGGTACACCGATCAGCAGTTTGTAGGTCGGACGCAGACTGTTCACATCAAATTCACAGCATGCATTTTCAACACCCGGCGTGGACAGTGCATACATCTTCAGCTCACTGTAATGGGTGGTGGCGATGGTGCGGATGCCGCGGCGATGCAGATTCGACAGGATGGAGATGGCGAGAGCGGCACCTTCCTCCGGATCCGTACCGGCGCCGAGCTCATCGAACAGAACCAGAGACTGTTCATCCGCCAGGTTCCAGAAGGAAACAATGTTCGTCATGTGAGCGGAGAAGGTACTGAGACTTTGTTCGATGCTCTGCTCATCGCCGATATCCGCATACACCTCAGTAAAAAGAGATAACTGTGAGTGTTCCGCGGCCGGAATGTGCAGGCCTGCCTGACCCATCAGAGTCAGAAGCCCGATGGTCTTCAGGGAGACGGTTTTTCCGCCGGTATTCGGGCCGGAAATAACCAGCTGGTCAAAATCATTCCCGATCCGGATGTCAATGGGCACAACCTGCCTGGGATTGAGCAGAGGATGACGCGCGCGTCTCAGATCGACAACCCCGTTGGCATTGAAATCCGGACGATACCCGTTATAGCTTTTTGCCAGCTGAGCGCGGGCAAAAATGGCATCGAGCCGGGTCAGCAGGGTTACATCTGCAATCAGACAGTCACTTTCAGCGGCGGCCATCTCGCTCAGAGAAGCGAGCACAGCTTCGATTTCCTTCTTCTCCTGCAGCGCCAGCTCCTTCATCTCATTATTAAGTTTTACAACGCCCATCGGTTCAATAAACAAAGTGGATCCGGTCGCACTCTGATCATGGATCATGCCGGGTACATTCGCCCGATATTCAACCTTGACAGGCAGACAGTAACGGCCGTCACGCTGTGTGATGACGGTTTCCTGCAGATAGGTACGGGCACTTCCGTTCACCATGCCATTGAGCAGAGAACGGATTTTCTCATTTGCCTCCACCTGTGCACGGCGTACCCGCTTCAGTCCCGGACTTGCGTCATCGGCGACTTCATCTTCGGACGGGAGGCACCGGCGAATTTCACGCGAAAGAGAAGGGCAGGGCTCCAGTGTGCGGAACATCTGTGACAGGCAGTCTTCCACTTCCTTCTCCCTGTCATCGCCGCCTGCCCATTGCTTTACCCGTGCGCATATATCCAGAACCTTACAGATGGACAGCAGTTCACCGGCGCTGAGGGAAGCACCGACCTTCAGGCGGGCTGCGGAAGGCCGAAGATCAATCACGCCGGAAAAAGAAATGCTTCCTTTTTTATACAGTCGTGAGAGTGCGTCGGCAGTTTCCTGCTGCCTGGTTTCTATTTCGTCAGGATCATCAGACGGGGTCAGTTCGGCGCAGAGCATCCGTCCGGGCACTGACCCGGCATATTCCTTCAGCCGCTCGATGATTTTCGGATATTCAAGGATACGTAAAGCCTTTTCGTTCATAATTGTTCTCCGGCAGTATATGCATGTTACCTTGCAACGCTTCCTATTTTACCTTATAATGTGGCTGTGGTCAAAAATCTTTGACTGCCGGAAATGACAATACTTGTAGAAAGCACAGGAATAATGTAAATGAAGTATATTTCAAGTTTTCGTGAAGGCGACCATATTTCCGATGTTTATCTTTGCAAGGCTCATACCAATGCGGTTGCCAAAAACGGAAAAGCTTATGATAACGTAACATTTCAGGATAAGACAGGAACGATTGCCGCGAAAATATGGGATCCTGAATCTTCCGGGATCAGCGATTTTGATGCAATGGATTATGTCAGCGTCAACGGTGATGTGACTATGTTTCAGGGCTCACCGCAGCTGAATATCAAGCGGGCGCGCCGCGCCGATGCCGGCGAATACAATCCGGCGGACTATCTTCCGGTGAGTGAAAAGAATATCGATGAGATGTACGCTGAACTGATGAACTGTCTGGGAAAAGTTAAAAACCCTTATCTGCTGCAGCTGATCCAGAAGTATTTCGGAGATGCCGGTTTTGAGAAGGCTTTTAAGGAGCATTCC
>Ga0256404_1003509_pt1 | contig 31749 bp, 30 predicted proteins | sample RumenRJG_01DNA_FD_185990 | JGI IMG/M metagenome (GOLD analysis project Ga0256404, IMG submission 185990) | Bovine rumen microbial communities from Lethbridge, Alberta, Canada - RJG_01 | ecosystem: Host-associated > Mammals > Digestive system > Stomach > Rumen | place: Canada: Alberta | collected...
AATTTTGTCCTCGGTGATCATAGCGATTTTTGTCTGTATTTCTTTGTATTTCAACACTATAAAGTTACAACAAATTTCGCTAATCACCAAATTTATAAGCACTTATAATTCATCGAACTCACGTTAGTTAAATCTCGGCAAAATTACGACTATTTTTCTAAATTCAAAAAATTTTACTTCTTTCTACCCCACCCTATAACAATTATTAACTTTTTGAGAGATTTTATTAACGGTTTTAAATATTTTTGTCGGCAAAAATCTGATGCCCAATAGACTGTATCGGACTTGAATTGAATGTGAATGAAAAACTCAAAAAAATTTGGTTTTTCATTCACTTAGTTGTACCTTTGCACTACAATCGAAAAATTGACGAACGAGAGTGTGAAAATGGTGCAATTACCAGAAGAATTTCTACGACAAACACGCCTGACGATGGGCGACGAACTCTTCGAACGCTACTTGAAGGCGTTTGAGGAGGAACCGCCCGTGAGCATTCGGGTGAATGGTGCTGTGGCTGACTCCGAGGCGGTGGGCGAGGCGGTGCCGTGGTGTCGCAACGGCTATTATTTGCCAAATCGACCAGCGTTCACCTTTGACCCGCTGCTACACGCCGGTTGCTACTACGTGCAGGAGGCCTCGTCGATGTTCCTCGACCACGTTTTCTCCACACTCCACACTCCACACTCCACGAAAATCCTCGACCTCTGCGCTGCCCCGGGCGGCAAATCGACCATTCTTTTGAGTCATCTGCCCGAAGAAAGCACGCTCGTGAGTAACGAACCGAACCCGAAACGCGCCCAGATTCTCTCGGAAAACCTGCAAAAATGGCAACTTCCTGCTGTCAATTCTTCGTTTCTCCTTCCTCGTTCCTCGTTCCTCGTAAAAATAACGAACAACTACCCTCGCGATTTCCGCAAAGCCAAACTCACGTTCGACTTGATTCTGTGCGACGTGCCGTGTTCGGGCGAGGGAATGTTCCGCAAAGATGCTGACAGCATCGACGAATGGAGCGCAGAAAACGTCGAAAAATGCTGGCGGCTGCAACGCGAAATCGTCGCGGACGCGTGGACGTGTCTGCGCGACGGCGGCTATTTAATTTATAGTACCTGTACATTAAATACAAAGGAAAACGAGGAAAATGTGCGTTGGATGATGGAGGAATTCGACGCCGAACCCGTCGCAATTCCTGTCGGAACCGATTGGCACATCATCGGCTCGCTTCTACCCCACTTCACCGCGCCCGTCTATCGTTTCATTCCGGGCGTGACACGCGGCGAAGGGCTGTTTATGGCGGTTTTACGGAAAAAAGGTGACGAAAAATCGAAGAAAATCGACCTGTCGAAAACGGCTTTGAAAATCATTCCCAACGATTTTCTGGACGCTGTCGCCGAGGCCATCGCCCACGACGCGCCGACGGTCAATCTTTCATACGAACAGGCCATCCAATATTTGCGTCGCGAAGCCATCGTTCTACCCTCGGAAACGCCACGCGGCATCGTCGTCGTCGCGTTCGAGGGGCATCCGCTCGGACTGGCGAAAAACATTGGCACACGCGCCAACAACCTCTATCCCAAAGAATGGCGAATCAAATCAACACATATACCCGAAAAATATGAAGCAATACTTAGACATCCTTGACCGCATCCTTGCGGAAGGAACGCAGAAAGGCGACCGCACCGGCACCGGCACACTGAGCATTTTCGGAACGCAGTCGCGCTACAATCTGGCGGACGGTTTTCCGCTGCTCACCACGAAAAAACTGCATCTGAAGTCGATTATCTACGAACTTTTGTGGTTTTTGCGTGGCGACACCAACGTGAAATACCTGCAAGACCACGGCGTGAGCATTTGGAACGAGTGGGCCGACGAAAATGGCGAACTCGGTCCTGTTTATGGGCATCAGTGGCGGTCGTGGCCCGACTACAACGGCGGAACCATCGACCAAATTCAATACGTGCTCGACCAGTTGCGCACGAACCCGAACTCGCGCCGAATGATTGTGTCGGCGTGGAACGTGGCGGAGGTGAACCGAATGGCACTGCCGCCCTGCCACACGATTTTCCAGTTCTACGTGGCCGACGGACGGCTCTCGCTGCAACTCTACCAACGCTCGGCTGACACGTTCCTCGGTGTGCCGTTCAACATCGCGTCATACGCCCTGCTGCTGCAAATGATGGCGCAAGTGACGGGTTTCGAAGCCGGCGACTTCATCCATACGACGGGCGACACCCACCTCTATTTGAACCACCTCGAACAGGCGCGTCTGCAACTAACTCGCGAGCCTCGACCGCTGCCAAAAATGAAGTTGAATCCCAGCATTAAAAGCCTTTTCGACTTCCAATTCGAGGATTTCGAACTCACCGACTACGACCCGTGGCCGCACATCAAAGCGGAAGTGTCGGTTTAATTTACAATTTACAATTCACAATTAACAATTAACAATTGATAATTCAACATCGGCGAAGCCGACAATTCAACATTCAACATTCAACATTCAAAAATATGATTACCATTATTGCGGCGGTGGCGAAAAACGGAGCAATTGGCTTTGAAAACAAGCTGATTTACTGGCTGCCAAACGACCTGAAACGATTCAAACAACTGACAACCGGCCACACGGTTGTGATGGGACGGAAAACCTTCGAATCGCTGCCGAAAGGGGCGCTTCCGAACCGGCGAAACATCGTGCTGAGCCGTCGGAAAGGCGATTTCGAGGGCTGCGATGCCTTCACTTCGCTCAGCAAGGCGTTGGAAAATTGCAAAGACGAAGAAATTTTCATTATCGGCGGTGAAAGCATCTACAAAGAAGCGATGAAACACGCCGACCGCCTTTGTCTGACCGAAATCGATGACGTTCCAGTGCAGGCCGACACGTTTTTCCCCGAAATCGGCGACGAATGGCAGGAAACGCAGCGCGAAGAGCACGAAACGGACGAGCGCCATGCCCACCGCTATGCCTTCGTCGAGTATGTCAGACGAGCGAATGCGACGGAATAACCGCGAAAATTATTCTTCCTGAATCGGCAATTGGCGTTCGAAAGCACGAAGCGAAATCAGCGTTTCGGTGCGTGCAAGACCAAGCGGCAGCAGTTTCTTATGGACAAAATTGAGCAGTTCGTCGTTGCTGTGGGCAAAGACCTTGATGAATAGGTCATAGACGTTCGTCGTGAAATGACATTCGACGACTTCGGGCATCATTTTCAGTTTCTCGACCACCTCGTTGAACGCCTGCGGTTCTTTCAGGTAAATGCCGATGAAAGCGCAGGTTTCGTAGCCGACTTTTTCGGGGTTGATGATGAACTGCGAACCCTTGATAACGCCCATATTCGTCAGTTTCTGAATACGCTGATGAATGGCAGCACCACTCAAATTACACTCGCGAGCGACCTCCAGAAAGGGGATTCGTGCATCCTCTGAAATGAGTTTGAGGATTTTTTTGTCCAAAGAATCTAAACTGTTTGCCATAACGATTTGAAATTTCTTGCTGCAAAGATAATGAAAAAAAATGGTTTTTCAAAACTTTCATTGAAAATTTTTCATTTTTTATGCTTCAAATCTGATTCCTTGACAATTTTTTGATTCATTTTCTGCGTTGCGGAATAATTGATGCACGAAATGCCGGCCTCGCGCAGTGCCTGCTTGATTTGCATGATGACCTGCATCGGCGTGTGGCGGTCGGCCTTGAGCGAGGCGGTCAGCGCGTTGCGCTCGGTGGCGGAAAAAGTCATTTTTTCCTTTTCGATGGCCGCGGCGAGTTGTTCGGGTTCGACAAAATGATTGTTCACCTGAATTTTCATCGGTGAATCGCCCTGTTTTTCGGTATTTTCCGACGAAGAAATGCCATTTTTCGATGCTGAAACGGCTTGCGAACCGACGTAGATGTAGAGTTGCGGCTGTTTTCCTTTCGGTTTCGAAAGTTCCGTTCCCTGCGGCGTTTCGTAGCGCACGAGCGGCGTGACATTGCGCATGTGGGTGACAATCATGAAGAAAAACAAGACCGTGAAAATCAGGTCGGGCATCGCTGCCAGATTCAGGCTCGGTATCGTATGTTCTCTTCGTTTGATTCGCATTGTCAATTGTCAATTGTAAATTGTTAATTTTCTATCACGTCCGCGATGCGTTGTGGGAAATCTTTCTGCGTTTTTCGAACCTCGCGATAGGCCGCAGCAATTTCGTTTTGTAGTTCAAAATAGGTGTTATAGTCGGCGGTGGGCGCGGTTTGGATGGCAATCAAGTGTTCGGGACCGATTTTCGTCATTATCGAGGCGATTTTCGGTCGAATTTCCGCCATCGCCACCGCCTCATCGTTCAGCGTCAGCGTGTTTTCCTCGGTGATGGTCAGCGCAATGAGTTTGTCGCGCTCCACCTGCATCTCCACTTTTTTCTCGTCAGACGGCGGCATCAGGCGCGTGATGCCTTTGTCGAGGTCCATCGACGAGGCCACGAGGAAGAAAATCAACAGCATAAACGAAATGTCGGCTGTCGAAGTCATATCCAATTCTGGAATGGTTCGTTTTCTTCTTCGTATCATTTTTTTAGTTGTCGAATTTAGAAAATGTAATCAAAATTCTTACTTCCTAATTCTTAATTTAGAAAAAATCAGCGCCACCACCGCCACGACAATCAGAACTGCCGTCGAGATGATGAACATATCGGCCAACCGCAGCCAGAAAGTATCTGTGAAAGGCTTTCCGTTGATGTTGAGCGAGGCCGACGAGGCAATGAGAAAGGTCACAAGCAAGAGCAACGCCGTGCCGCCTGCCGTCAGCCATCCGATGCGACGAGCGCGGGCATTTTCCTTCACCCGACCGCCCTTTATTCGGGCGCGAGTTGTCAGTACAGCCGACCAAACGACCGTGCCTATGGCTGCGACAATGCCAATGGTCATCAACCACAACATCACTTCTGCCAAAACGTCCGTCCTACCCATTTCCGTGCTTCTGTTTGTAGTTTCCGATGATGTCGAGCAGCGTCACGCCAGCCTCCTCCATCTGCGCCACGAGCCGATCGACCTTCGTCGTAATGTAGTTGTAGAACAGTTGCAGAATCAGCGCAACGATGATACCGAAAATCGTCGTAATCAACGCCACTTTCATACCCTCGGCCACCACCGACGCGTTCAGGTCGCCCGCCATTTGAATGTTGTCGAACGCCATCACCATACCGATGACCGTGCCGAGAAATCCCAGCGACGGCGCGATGGCGATGAACATTTTTATCCACGAGCAACCTTTTTCTAACAGCGCAACCTGCACCGAGCCATACGACGACATCGACCGTTCGATGCTGTCGGCAGGTTCGTTGATGCGCATCAAGCCTTGGTAGCAGATGCTGGCAACGGGACCGCGCGTCTCGCGACAAAGCGTTTTCGCACCCTCGATGTCGCCCTCGCCCACCAGTTTGTCGATGTCGGAGAGCAGGCGGCGGTCGTCGATGGACGCGAGCGTCAGGTAGATGATTCGCTCGATGCAAAACGCCAGTCCGAGCACCAGTGCAAGGGCCACGAGCGACATAAAAACGGCATTTCCCTCGATGAATTTCGTTTTCAACACTTGATGAAGGCCGCCGCTAAAAGCCAAAATATTCAACATATTCATCTTTCAAACATGATTGATTTTCCAAGATTCATTCAGCCGTTGTCGGCATTTCGGCATCCATCCACGCCAAAATTCCACCCTTCAGGTTCACCACACGGAAACCCTCGGCAGCCAGTTTTTCGCAAGCACTGGCCGAGCGGCGACCACTACGGCAATAGACGGCAATCGTCTTGTCGGTGGGCAGCGACGCTTTCGCCTGTTCCACGAAATCGCCCTGTTGCACGTCGATGTTCAACGCGCCTGCGAGGTGAGCCTCGTCGAATTCCGCCGTCGTTCTCACGTCGAGCACAACGACATTCTCGCCGGCAATCAGCTCGGCAAATCCTTTCACGTCGGTTTCTTCAAACCCTTTCTGTCCACAGGCCGTTGTCAGGCCGAGAAGCGACAGGATGCAAATCAGTATTTTCTTCATTTCTTTGATGGTTTTTTAATTTTTCGAGCCTTCTCGCGGAGTGCTCAGATAAGAGAAAAGTATCGAGGCCAAAAGCAGTCCGAAGATGACGGAGAGGCTCAGAACGGTGGAGATTTCGACGTGCGGGAAGCGGACGGAAAGCCCAGCAAACTCAGCAAGTGCGTTGATGTATTCATCCATCGTCAGGAGCATTTTCAGACCGACAAACATCAGAATGAGGCCCACGCCGTACTTGAAATATTTGAAGTAGCGAGTCAGTGCGGCGAGAGCGAAATAGAGGGCGCGAAGGCCGAGAATCGCAAAAATGTTGCTCGTCAGAACAATAAAGGGGTCGCGCGACACGCAGAACACCGCCGGAATGGAATCGACGGCGAAAATCACGTCGGAAATCTCGATGGCGATGAGTGCCAGAAACAGCGGTGTGGCAAGGCGATGGCCGTTCTCGATGATGAAAAAATGGTCGCCGTGCAACTTGTCGGACACGGGAAAAAGTTTCCGAACCCATCGAACGACGAGATTTTGCGAGAGGTCGCCCTGTTCGTCATCGTGGGCGAACATTTTGGCACCCGTGTAGAGCAGGAAAAGGCCGAAAATGCCCAGAATCCACTCGAATCGGTCGATGACGGCCACGCCAGCAAAAATAAAGATGCTGCGCAAGACGAGTGCACCGAAAATTCCCCAAAACAGCACTTCGTGCTGGTATTTCCGCTCGATGCCGAAGTAGGAAAACAGCATCAAAAAGACAAAAAGATTGTCGGTCGAGAGCGATTTTTCGATGAGATAAGCGGCGAAATATTCCATCGCCATCTCGTGCGGGTCGTCGGGATAGAACAGCCAAATGCCGAGTCCGAACAACAGGGCAACGCCAATCCACACGGCAGTCATCTTCAATGCCTCGCCGATGCCAACCTCGTGTTCGCCGTGTTTGGTGAACATCTTGAGGTCGGCAACCAGCATCAGCACAACTGACGCGTAAAACACAATCCAAGCCCAGAGGGGAAGATCGATTGAGTGCATTTTCGTGTCTTATGAATTAAAAACGTTAATCCTGCGGTTTCAACGTCGTGGCTTCGAGCATTTGCTCGACCTCGGCATTGACGCGGGCGGCAAATTCCTGCATCGTCATCGTGGCCTGCTCTCCACCACCCTGCTGACGCATCGCGACAAGACCCTCGGCGGCTTCCTGTTCGCCCACAACGAGCATATACGGGATGCGGCGCAGTTCGTTGTCGCGAATCTTGCGACCGACCTTCTCGTTGCGGTCGTCGAGCGTGGCGCGGATGTCGTTTTCGGCAAGATAGTCGGCCACTCGCTGTCCGTATTCGTTGTATTTCTCGGAAATCGGCAGAATGGCGACCTGCTCAGGCGTGAGCCACAAGGGGAAATGGCCTGCGGTGTGCTCAATGAGCACGGCGCAGAAACGCTCCATCGAACCGAACGGCGCACGGTGAACCATCACGGGCGTCTGCTTCGAGTTGTCCTCGGCGGTGTATTCAAGTTGGAAACGCTGCGGCAGGTTGTAATCGACCTGAATCGTGCCCAACTGCCAACGCCGACCAATGGCATCCTTCACCATAAAGTCGAGTTTCGGACCATAGAAAGCGGCCTCGCCATACTCGATTTTCGCATCAAGACCTTTTTCTTTGCAAGCGTCGATAATGGCCTGCTCCGACTCAGCCCAAACCTCGTCGGAACCGATGTATTTCACCTTATCTTTCGGGTCGCGCAGCGAAATCTGTGCCTCGACATTCTCGAACTTGAAAATCGAGAAAACGGCTTTGATGATGTCCATCACGCGCATAAATTCGCCCTTCACTTGGTCGGCGCGGCAGAAAATGTGGGCATCGTCCTGCGTGAACGAGCGGACGCGCGTCAGACCGTGCAGTTCGCCCGATTTTTCGTAACGATAGACCGTGCCGAACTCGGCGATGCGCAACGGCAATTCCTTGTAGGAACGCGGTTTCGAGGCGAAAATCTCGCAGTGATGCGGGCAGTTCATCGGCTTGAGCATATATTCCTCGCCCTCCTCCGGTGTGGTGATGGGTCGGAAGGCATCTTTCGAGTAATGGGCGTAGTGGCCGGAAGTGACATAGAGGTTTTTGCCACCGATGTGCGGCGTGATGACCTCCTGATAGCCGAAATTCTTCTGAATCCGACGCAACATATCCTGCAAACGAAGGCGCAGGTCGGTTCCCTTCGGCAACCAGATGGGAAGACCCTTTCCGACGCGCTCCGAAAACATAAACAGTTCCATTTCCTTACCGATTTTGCGGTGGTCGCGCTTCTTGGCCTCCTCAAGCATCACGAGGTAGTCGTCGAGCATTTTCTTCTTCGGGAACGTGATGCCATAGACGCGCTGCAACTGGTCGCGCTCAGCGTCGCCACGCCAGAATGCACCAGCCACGCTCGTGAGTTTCACGGCCTTGATCAGACCCGTTGAAACGAGGTGCGGACCACGGCAAAGGTCGGTGAACGAGCCTTGAGTATAGGTCGAAATCGTGCCGTCTTCGAGGTCTTGGTCGATGTGTTCGCACTTGTAGGTCTGACCGTCGGCACCAAATTCCTTCAATGCGTCGGCCTTCGCCACTTCGCGGCGCACGACGGGCTCGTCTTTTCGTGCCAGTTCCAGCATTTTCTCCTCGATTTTCGGGAAGTCGCTTTCCTTGATGACTTCGCCGTCTTTCAGCAGCACGTCGTAGAAAAATCCGTTCTCGACAGCCGGTCCGAAACCGAACTGGATGCCCGGATAGAGTTCTTTCAGCGCCTCGGCCAACAGGTGGGCCGAAGTATGCCAGAAAGTATGCTTTCCCTCGTCGTCGTCGAACTTGAAGAGGGCGATGGTGGCGTCCGTGTTGATGGGGCGGTTGAGTTCCACTGTCTCACCATTGACTGCGCAAGATACAACGTTGCGTGCGAGAGCCGGCGAGATGCTCTCGGCGATTTGAAAACCAGTTACGCCCTGTTCATACGAGCGAACAGAACCGTCTGGGAATGTGATTTTTACCATATACAAAATAGTTTTTTAAGTTGATTTATTTCAGATTTTCCTTGAAGAACTGTGCAATCTGTCGCATCAGATGGTTGCGCGTGTTGCCGCCGTAGATGCTGTGGTTGCGGTTCGTATAGACGTTCATCGTGAAGTCCTTGTCGGCTTGGACGAGGGCCTCGGTGTATTCAAATGTGTTTTGCGCGTGGACATTGTCGTCGGCCAAACCCTGACAGATGAGCAATGCACCGTGCAGTTTCGCGGCTCGCGTGATGGGGTTGTCGTCGTAGCCCGACGGATTTTCCTTCGGCGTGCGCATAAATCGCTCGGTATAGACGGTGTCGTAGAAGCGGAAATTCGTGGGTGCAGCCACTGCCACGCCAGCCTTGAACACGGGGCGACCCTCGCTCATCGACATCAGCGTGCAGAAACCGCCGTAACTCCAACCCCAAAGGCCAATGTTGTCCTTATCGACATACGACTGCCGACCGAGCCACAACGCCGTTTCTACTTGATCCTTGGCTTCGAGATTTCCGATGGTCAGATAGGTGCATTTCTCGAATTCAGCACCGCGAGCGCCCGTTCCGCGACCATCGACGCAGACCACAATAAAGCCTTCCTGCGCGAGATAGCTGTCGAACAAACCGCCGTTGCTCATCGAGCCAAACGACCACGAATCGACCACTTGCTGACTGCCAGGGCCGCTGTATTGGAACATCACGACGGGATATTTTTTCTGCGGATTGAAATTGGCGGGCTTCACCATCCAACCATTCAAACTGACGCCTTCAGAGGTTGTGAACGTGAAAAATTCTTTCGTTCCGAGGGTGTATTGCGCCATTTTTTGCTTCAATTTCGCATTGTCTTCGAGCGTCGAAAGCACCCTACCCTTCTGGTCGCGAATCGTATAGACATAGGGATTGTCCTTGTCGCTCCACGTGTTCAGGAAATACTTGAAATCGCCCGAGAAAGTGGCCGTGTTCCAACCGTTTTGGTTGGTGAGTTGCTCGACTTTTCCGTTCTTGCGACTGACGAAAATCTGGCGATCCATCGGACTTTTCTCGGCAGCCTGATAGAAAACGTCGCCCGTGGCTTCGTCGTAGGCGCAAATGGCCGTAATATCGACGTTTCCCGTACCGATTTTGCGCTCCAAAGTGCCGTTGAGCGTGTAGAGATAGAGGTGCATAAACCCGTCGCGGTCGGAAGGCATCAGCAGGTGGTCCTTGCCAACGACGAGCGAAGTCAGAACTTCCTCCTTGACATATTTCGGCACGCGTTCCTTGATGAGCAGTTCGGCGAGTGTCGAGCGCGGATTCACGGTGTAGAGGTTCAATTCGTCTTGATGGCGGTTCATCGTCGTCACGATGACGCGGTCCTCGGTGCCTGCGGGAATGATGCGCGGCATATAGCCGTCGTTGTCGAGCGGAACTTGCAACTGGCGCGTCTGGCGGCTCTTGATGTCGAAACTCCACGCCGTCACTTTCGCGTTGTCTTCGCCTGCTTTCGGATATTTGTAGCTGTAGAGTCCTGGGTAGTTGGCGTATTCGTCGCGCTGCGGCTTCATTCCTCGGAACATCTGCAAAGAATATTGTTTCACTTGGCTTTCGTCGAAGCGAATCCAACAGAGCATCGTGCCGTCGGGCGTGAAGCAGAACGAGCGACTTTGGCCAAATTCCTCTTCATAAACCCAGTCGGGCACGCCGTTGATAACCTCGTTGAACTTGCCGTCCTTCGTCACTTGCGTTTCGGCGTTGTCGTAGAGCAGTTTCACGAGGAAAATATTGCCCTCGCGCACGAAAGCCACCTGCGTGCCGTCAGGACTCCAGAGCGGTGCCTGCTGCTTGCCGTTATCGGAAAGTCGGGCCAGATGGCGGCTGTGGATGTTGTAGATATAGTAGTTGGACTTTGAAGAACGGCGATAGATGGCCTCGGTAGCGGTCTGGATGAGCAGTCGCTTACCGTCGGGCGAGGGGATGTAGCCGTCGATGCTATCGACTTTCTCGCCCTGCGTCTGGTCGGCATCGAAGAGCACGGTGGTTTCCTGCCCTGTCTTGAACGAATATTGCACGATGCGCTTGCCGTCGGACGAAATGCTGGCGTATTGGTCGGTGCCTGCCAGCGGATTGACTCCGTAGATGCGTTTCGGCGAAAATTCTCCGCCCATCACGGCCTTGATGGTCAGGTCGTTAGCGGCGATGGCCGTTGCGGCGGAAAGGAAAAATGCCGCACAAACGATGAATATTTTTTTCATAAATGATGTAATTTTGTTGTGAATGAACATTTTAAGCGACAAAGTTAGGCTTATTTCTTGGAATTTGGGGCGATGCGACGCAAGTTTTGGGAGTTTTTAACACGAATTAGTTGTTTTTCTTCGATTTCACGGTCGATTTTGAAGATGTTTTCGCCGATTTTGAAGTTGTTTTTGTCGATTTCGATTTCGTTTTTGAAGATTTCGCTTTTGAAGATTTCGCTTTTGAAGATTGAGACTTCGTTTGGGTTGAAGAAATCTTGATGTCGATATGCTTGAATCCCATCGACGAAATCATCTGACGGAATTGTGCAACGGCATTCTGTCGGGCGGTTTCAATGTTGGCCTTCGTCATACAGCGCTTGAGCATCTTGCGGCGGGCCTGCTCGGCGAGTTGTTTGCGGGCTTGCTGGCTCCATTTTCCCGTTTCGTAGAACGATTTTGTGGCGGCTTCGTCGAGAAAATTCTCATCGAGCAGTTTCACGGGTGGCAAAACAACCGTAACGGTGTCGCCCGACTGCCGAATCCAGTCTTTTCGCGCGTCGGCCATATCGATGCCGAGCCGCAGCGTTCCCTTGTAGATGCGCACAAGTTCGTCGTCGCTGAAAATGCCTTTCCGCACGGTGTCGGCGATTTCCTCGTCGCTGATGGCAAGAAATTCCCACTGCCCGATGGCTTCCATCTGCTCAATCGTCGTGGGCGAGAGTTTCACGGTGGCTTCGTTGCCAATCGACACGTCGGAATTTCGCAACAGAAAATATGCGCCGACAATCAGCGCGATGATGACGCCGCCGATGACCAGCGCATTCATCATCGACTGCGGAATGGTTTTGAGCAACTGAAGCAAGAGGTCTTGAACGAACGAATTGTCGTTTTTCTTGCTTTTTCGGGTGGTTTTTCGTTTCATTTTTTGTGGGGTGTGAAGTGTGGAGCGTGAAGTGAGAAATGAACTATCAACTGTCAACTATCTAAAAGAAATTTCGATATTTCACTGACCGTAAACTTCTTACGAAAGGTCACGGTGATTTGCGACTCGTCGAAACCCATCGCTGAGAGCAACGGAATTAGTGTTCGGGCAGCATTCTGTCGAGCCGATTCGGTCAGGTTGAGTCGCGGAAGGTCTTTCGCAACGGCAGCACGACCAGCCTGCGTCAAAGCCGTGAGTTCGGCGTCGCTGAAGTTCGAGCGCAACAGCGGAATATACTGTTTCACCTCATCGTGATTCACGCGCGTGCTCGTTATTTCAAACTGTGGGTCGGGCAGGATAATCTCGATTTTCTCGCCGTTTCGCTTGACATTTTTCTCGCTGAATTCGCCGAAATCCACGTAAGTCTTCACCGTCGCCTCGATGGGCACGGCAATGCTGCGTTTGCCCAACGGCAGGTCAAGTTTGTACTTCTGATTGAGAATCGAGCCCTGCAACTGTCGCGTGTCGTCTTGCGTGATGATTTTGTGAAGCCGATATTCGGTGCTGTAGAGTCGCGCCTGCTGCTGCACCTGCATCACAATGTCAGGCAGTTCGACCTCGTCACTCTTCTCGTCGCCCTTGCCACAAGCCGAAAAAATCGTCGTCAGAAGGGCAAAAATCCATATTTTTCGATTAAAAATGCTCATAACTGGCGACAAATTTAAGAAAAAACTTCCGTTCTAACAAATTTATTAGTACTTTTGCAGAAAGAATCAAATTTTTTAGGAAAATGACACAAAAAAATTGGCTGAAAACAGGGCTGATGGCCGCTCTGCTGAGCGTGGCTGTCGGCGGTTGCAAGGAGAAGAAACAAACGACTGACATCATCACGACAAAACCGAAGGTCGAAGCCCCGAAACCCGTGCAGGAAATCGGCGACTACGACCAGGATGTGAGCGTCGATTGGGGTGGCTCGAACTACACCGTCAGGATGCAGCGCATGGCCGACCGTTCGCTGCCCATCGTCGATGATGGCCTCGGAAACCGATATTTCGACAACCAAATCACCGTGCGCGTGACGCGAAGCGACGGCAGCGAATTTTTCGCCCGAACATTCAAGAAATCGGATTTCAGCGCCTACATCGATGGCTCGTTCGATAAGAATTGCGCCCTGCTCGGCATCGTTTTCGACAAGGTGGAAGACGGTGTGCTGCGCTTTGCGGCCAGCGTGGGCTCGCCCGACAAGGCCAGCGACGAATTTATTCCGCTCGTGCTGAAAATTTCGCGTAGTGGCAGCGTCAGCATCAGCAAAGACACGCAGTTCGACACCGGAAATATGGGCGAAATCGCCGAATACGACGACGAGGACGGCGTATGAACAAGCCGAAAGTGGCCGTCGTGGGCGGTGGAGCGGCAGGTTTTTTCTTGTCGATTTGCCTGAAAGAGCGTTTGCCAGAGGCTGAAGTCACGATTTTCGAGCGTAGCCAGAAAGTGCTGGCGAAAGTGGCGGTTTCGGGCGGCGGACGCTGTAATTGCACCAATTCTTTCGAGGCCGTGCGCGACCTGAGCCAGGTCTATCCGCGTGGCCACCGACTTCTGAAACGGCTGTTCAACATATTTGATTTCAACGATGCCTACGCGTGGTTTGAGCGGCACGGCGTCGAACTGACGACGCAGGCCGACGGCTGTGTTTTTCCTGCGTCGCAAAATTCCCAAACCATCATCGATTGCTTTTTGCGCGAAAGTCGGCGGCTCGGTGTCGTCGTTCGCACGGGCGTCGGCATCAATTCTTTGGCTGAACTGGCCGATTTCGACTTCATCGCCGTCACTGCGGGCGGTTCGCCGCGTCGCTCGGCCTACGAATGGCTGGCGGAGGGCGGTGTCGAGATTGTGGAGCCCGTGCCCTCGCTGTTCACGCTGAACATCGCCGACGAAGGCCTTCGCAGCCTGATGGGAACGGTCGTGGAAGCGTCGGCGATGATTCCTGCGACATCGTTTCGAGCCGACGGAGCGTTGCTCGTGACGCACTGGGGCGTGAGCGGACCGGCAATACTGCGCCTGTCGAGTTACGCCGCCCGATTGCTCCACGAAAACGATTATCGGCTGCCGTTGGCGGTGAATTGGGTGAATCGACGACCCGACGAAGTGCTATCGGCACTCGATTCGATGACCAAAAAACACGGACAGAAACAGGTTCTCTCGCTGAAACCGTTCGATTTGACGAGTCGATTGTGGGAATATCTGGCGACGAAAAGCCTTGGACAACGGGCACAGAATCGCTGGGCAGGGCTGAATCGAAAGGAACTCAACCGCCTCGCGAACACCCTTTGCAACGACACGTTCCAGATTGACGGTCGTGCCCCGTTCAAGGACGAATTCGTCACTTGCGGCGGTGTTTCGCTGTCGAGCGTCAATCCGACGACTTTGGCCTGTAAAACGCGCCCCAACCTTTTTTTCGCAGGCGAAATCCTCGACATCGACGGCGTTACCGGCGGCTTCAATTTCCAAGCCGCGTGGACCACCGCGTTTGTGGTTGCTGAAGCGATTGCGAAAGATATATAAAAAGGGGAAACACCTATGGATATTTCCCCAATTGTTCAGTTCTGCAAATGATGTTTTAATCAACTTTCACCAAAGTATTCGCAGCAACATTAGCTTGAAATTCGTAGCCTGCAGGAATTTCCGCTTTTGAACCACAAATGAAGCATGCGGGAACTGTAACAAAACAGAAAAGCAAAACGGACAACGTTGTTCGATTCTTACCTGTTACATAAACATCTCCATTTGTCAAAGGAATCATTTCTCCGTTGGGTGTAATCAATTCTGAAACCTTGATTCCCAAACGACCTTTAGTTCCCCACCATGAAGACTTTTTGGCTTCGTAAACAGAACCATTAACTATAGTTCCGTAAGGAATTGCCGTTACACCATCGACATTGATGTCTCTGGAAACTCTAAATGCCACTTTTTGACCGACATTAACATCTGCGGCCTTTGTGGGATTAACGATTTGCAACGGCACAAGCGTACCAGCCTTAACCGTCACTTCTTTCTGTGCGAATGTAGCTACCGACATTAGGCACAGAGCCAAGATCATAAAAACTTTTTTCATTTTGATTTTTGTTATTTAATTGCGCCTACTCTATTGAATGAAAGCGATTTTCGGCTTCCTCGCTTGTCTTCCGATTGAGTAGGGAAAAAGAAAAGGCGTATAACCATTCGCAACTTGCTTTCTTCCTAGGCTACCGCCAAGTGGCCTTCTACATACACAAGTATTGAAAAGATTCACGCCCACGCGTGAACTTCAGCAATCTTGCTCTCATGTAGAATAATTGGCGGTATTCAGGAAGGAGAACAAGAGCCAAAAGCTCTTTATCTAAAAAGTACGGATGGGAAAACGAATTTCATTTCCCTACAGAAGCGCATCGCCTTGCAATGCTGTCCTTCCAAAAGATTTCTGTACTGTCTGGTTCTTAATTCATTTTTTTTGGTTATTACTTATTGTTATTTGCTAAAAGTTCCTTGATTTTTTCGATAAAAGCCTCGGCTTTCGGAGTATATTCGTCAGTCATTTCCTTGTCGCAATAAACGAAATCATCGTAATCGCCACTATGCCGAATTTCAAACAAACGGCTGAACGTCTTACCATATTCATTAGACAACAGCCCTTTCGATACGAAATGGAGTCCGAGCATTGACCTTGTGCCTGCGTGGGTGCCTGCTGCAATATGATGTTTCAGCAACAGGGCTTGAACAGCGTAAAAGCAGGCATAATAAAGGCGATTGACGGCTGCATTGTAATGGCTGCTATCTGCCAAAATTCTTACCTCCTCCATCGTTTCATCGGCACGTTCAATGCGGTATTGAATGAGTGCCTGACGGCTTTGCTCGTCCAGTGTTTCTCTCATATTTTTATTCCTTCGTTCATTACATTGACATAAAACGGGGTCTTGAACGGGCGGTTTTCCCATTGTTTACGAAGCATAATCATCGGACTAATGAGAATGCCAGTGGACAACTCCAAATCGTAGAGTTCACCTGAAATTTCGTCTTCACGCTTCAGGTTTTGTTTGTCGCCGTCGAGCAGAATAAGCACGTCGATGTCGCTGTCGGGACGGGCATCGCCACGAGCCTCCGAACCATACAGAATAGCGGTTGCCGTCGGGTCGGCACGGCGTATGGCTTGGCTGATTTGTCGTACTACTTCTGGTCGTCTCATAATTCCTTCTATGTATTCTTTTCGCTTGCAAATTTACGAAATAATCCCGAAAAAAACAAATATTTTTGGTGATTTTGCTGAAAAAACACCCCCTTTGGATAGATTACTCCCACTCGATGGTTGCTGGCGGTTTTGACGAAATGTCGTAGCAGACGCGGTTCACGCCCTTCACCTTGTTGATGATTTCGTTGGAGACTTTCGCCATAAAATCGTAGGGCAGATGCGCCCAGTCGGCAGTCATCGCGTCGGTCGAGGTGACGGCACGCAGGGCAATCGGATGCTCGTAGGTGCGCTCGTCGCCCATCACGCCGACGCTGCGGACGGTGCTCAGAAGGATGGCACCGGCCTGCCAAATCTTGTTGTAGAGCACTTCACCGTCGTCGCAGACGTATTCGCGCAGTCCGCGGATGTAAATGTCGTCGGCTTCCTGCAAAATCTGGACTTTTTCGGGCGTGATGTCGCCGAGGATGCGCACGGCGAGGCCGGGGCCGGGGAAGGGATGGCGCGTGATGAGGTGTTCGGGCATTCCGAGTTGGCGACCGACGCGGCGCACCTCGTCCTTGAAGAGCCATTGCAGCGGTTCGCAGAGTTTCAGATGCATTTCATCGGGCAGTCCGCCGACGTTGTGGTGGCTCTTGATGACCTTTCCCGTGATGTTGAGCGACTCGATGCGGTCGGGGTAAATCGTTCCCTGTGCCAGCCACTTCGCGTCGGTGATTTTATGGGCCTCTTCGTTGAATACTTCCACGAAGTCGCGACCGATGATTTTGCGCTTTTGTTCGGGGTCGGAAACGCCTTTTAAGTCATCGAAGAATTTTCTTGAAGCATCAACTCCTATTACGTTGAGCCCCAATCCTTTATAATCATTTAAGACTTGCGAAAATTCGTTCTTGCGAAGCATTCCATGATCGACGAAAATGCAAGTCAGATTCTGTCCAATGGCACGGTTCAATAGCACGGCGGCGACACTCGAATCGACACCACCCGACAAACCGAGAATCACGCGGTCGTTGCCCAGCTGTTCTTTCAATTCGGCGACCGTCGTATCGACAAACGAGGCGGCACTCCACTCTTGTTTCGAGCCGCAAATATCGACAACGAAATTCTTTAGCAACTGCGTTCCTTGCAGGCTGTGGAATACTTCAGGGTGGAACTGGACGGCGAAAACGGCCCCCTCCATCCTCCCCCCGACGGGGGAGGCTTTCCAATAAGCGGCATATTTCACATCGGCAGTCGAGGCGATGCACTCGAAACCGTCGGGAATGGCGGTAATCGAGTCGCCGTGGCTCATCCACACCTGCGAATGGTCGTCGAAACCGCGGAAAAGCGGATTTTCCTTGTCGATGAACTGCAGATGAGCGCGGCCATATTCGCGAGTATCGGTTTTCTCGACCTTGCCGCCATTGACGTGCGAAATATACTGCGCTCCGTAGCAGATGCCGAGCACGGGCACCTTTCCGACAAACTGCGAGAGATCGACCTGAAAAGCGTCGGGGTCGTGCACCGAGAAGGGCGAACCGCTGAGAATGACGCCGATGACGCTCTCGTCGCCAACGGGAAACTTGTTGTAGGGCAGAATCTCGCAGAACGTGTCGAGTTCGCGGACGCGGCGACCAATCAGCTGTGTGGTCTGGCTGCCGAAGTCGAGGATGATGATTTTTTGCATCTTATTAAAGGGATTTAAAGGGTTTTTAAGGGGAGTGAAGGGAGAGAGAAAGGGAACTTTGAACTATGAATTTTGAACTATGAACTTCTCCGCCGCATCCAGCGAATCAAGTTTCCCGACATCCAGCAGGCGAAGGTCGTCTTTCTGACAGCCGTAGATGCGCGTGCGATGACAGGTTTGCAGGTAGAAATCGATGATAGGAAAACGGTCGGGGAAGCGATTCATCAGCGGAAAGAGGCGCGGCGAAAAACTGTGGATACCTGAGAATGCGAACAAATTCAGTTCGATTTCGGTCGTTCCGCGCATCAATTTTAGGTGGTAGTTTTCCATATCGAGCACCGCCGAATCAGGGTTCTTCACCCAGTCGTAAGGACTGCGCAACTCGCCCGTCTCTGTGTTCACCCACCCCATCAGCCGCATCGCATTGTCGAAAAGCAGGTAGCGCTTCGTCGGTCGGCGACTCACGAGCAACACGGCATCCTCTTCGTCGAGATGCTGACGGCGAAACCAGTCGTAATCGACATTGTCGAGAATATCCACGTTGTGAATCAGCACCGGCTCAGCCTCATCGAACAGCCGTGCCGCCTTTTTCAGCCCGCCGCCCGTTTCCAAGAGTTCGTCGCTCTCGTCGCTGATTTGCACCATACGGCTGTAGAGGTCGTTCTGGGCGATGTGGTCGATGATTTGCTGCGAAAAATGATGCACGTTCACGACAAAACGGCTGTATCCATACTGATGGAGGCGCTGAATCGTGCGGTCGAGCAGCGTCACACCACCCACTTTCACGAGTGCTTTCGGCATTGTGTCGGTCAGCGGACGGAGGCGCGTGCCCAGTCCTGCTGCGAAAATCATGGCTTGCTTCATGGCTTGTTCTATTTTTTCGGATGCAAAGTTACGAAAAAAATGCCATTTCTTTTGATGCAAGCACAAAAAATAATTATCTTTGCAAAATAAAATCTCTACAAAACATAAAAACTTATGAAAAAATTTTACACAATTCCTTTCGTTGCAGTTGCATTGCTGGTTACGGCCTGCAACACAGAGAATGACATCGACGAAACCGTCGTAACCCAAGAAGAAACCGAAAGGGCTGGATTCTATTATTCCCCTGCACGGCCCAACGTGTCCCTTTTCCCGTCACCTGACGGTTCCACAGAACTGGCAAAACTTGACCACAGTACCGCCCTGTATCGCTGCGTCAGTAAGGCAAGCGAAAATTTGGGCGCACAGCTTAACGATGGTATGGCGACCGAAGAAGAGATTAAATTCCTCACGACAGAAGTGGAAACGATTCTTACAAAAGCGAAAGCCACCACAGAAACCCAAAAACTGAATGCCATCTATAACTGGGTTCGTACCAACATCAAGTACAGTTACGACGTGACCCAACATTCCGCCTATTACACTTATACTGGGAAAAAGGCGATTTGCCAAGGCTATTCCAACCTTTTGAACGTGATGTGCCACATCGCAGGCCTCAGTTGCTTCAACGGAAACGGCTATGCCACTTCCAGTTGGCTCGGCCACGCGTGGAACTACGCCAAAGCCGACGGGAAATGGTACGTGGTGGATGCCACCCACAGCAAAAAGTATCTTTTGAGCAGTCTGTCCAGTTACAGAAACTACTATTTCCCGATGCAGATTGATGTCACGCTTTTTGAAGACGACAACTTCAAATACACTTGGTACGACGGACACCTTGCCATCACCGAAGTAAAACAGGGAAACGCGCAACTCACCGTTCCCTATAGCGTGAACAGCCTGCGCATTTCATCGTTCAACCCACTCGTTCCGATTCCTACCAATGTTGAAACCATCTATTTGGGCGACAACATAGTGCACCTCGGCAACACCAACGACTACGGCGCATATAAACAAGGTGCAAGCGTCGAGGCAATTCATATCGTCGAATCCAATCCGACTTTCTGTAGCGAAAACGGCATCGTATATCGCCGCAATGGTGATGAAGTGCAGCTCACAATCGTGCCTGCCGCGATGCGTTGGGTGGAACTTTCGTCGAAACTGACAAAGCTCGAGAAAAACGCGATTTTCGGACATAACGCCGTGGAAACGCTCATCATCCCTGCCAGCGTGAAGACCATTGAGTCGTGGGCGGTGGAAAATGCGCCGAATCTGCTTCTGATTTACGTGCCGGAGGAATGCACCTATTTAGGATACGACGACAACTTCAACACCGTGACGAGCAGCGAACCCACGACTAATACGTTTGTCGGCGTCAATCCCAACTGCCAAATCATCAAAGGCAGTGTGCCATCGAGCATCAAGTCAGTCACGCTCTAAAGTTTTCACTTCTGGGAACAAGTACACAAAAAATCGGACACCGACAAGCGATGTCCGAAATTTTTATGTGACATTCAGCCATTTAGTTGAAAATATAGCGGAGGCTGAACAGGATGCTGTAGGTCGAAGCCATCGAGTTGTACGACGTATAGGTCGAAGTCAGACGGTTCTGTCCATCCAACTGGTACTGGTAGGCAGCCTTTCCGTCCGTAACCGTACACTTCAGCAGGTCGGTGCGGTTAGCATACTTGTAAAGTCCCCAATTCGAGTTCAACAGGTTGGGCAGGTTCTTAATATCAACGCCCAACTGCAGGGTATTGCGATACTTACCCACCTTGATATAGAAATCCTGATTGAACTTAAAGTCAAGCTGATGATGCCAAGGCGAGATAACTCCACCGCGCTCTGCATACTGCCCTTTGTGGCTGCTTAGGTAATCATCCTGCTGGATGTAAGCCCAGAAGTCGTCACGCTGCATATCGGCAGTGTAGTCCTGACCATTGACCTTACCGTTGGTGGTAAAGTTCCACTGGTCGAGTTCCTCACGCGATGCAGGGATATAAATCAGTGAGCTGGATCCGCCATCACCTGCTACGCACGAAGTCATAGTATAAGTGTAGCGGGTACCGTTGTTCACATAAGAGCCACTCTTCACGTAAGCCATATTCATTCCCTCATAGACCAGACCGAAGCTGGAAGCATAGTTTTTGGCATATTCCTTGCGATAAGTAGCCGAGAGGAGCAGACGATGGGGAGCCACATAAGTACCGTAACCGAGTTCCATATCGTTCATACCATTGACCGAGAAGCGGCGGTTGTTGTAAGCAGAAGTCACCTGATCTCCCTGTCCCTCACTATAAGTCCAAGACTTGGAGTAAGTGTAAGAAGCACTCAGATCGAGACCAAAGTCAAACCTCTTGGCCAGTTGTGCCGAGATAGAATAATAGTAAGCATCGTTACCAGCGTTGGCAATGAGGTATGCGTTGTTACGACCGTTCAGTGTCTTGTACATACGACGGGTGTCGTTGGGCGCAATCTGCACCTCTTTATCGAACACATAGTTCTCGTTGGTGATGACGGCAGGATTGTACTCACGGCCATAGATACCCTCGAGTGAGAAGTCAATGCCGTAAGGCAACTTCAAGTCAACGGCCAGCGAGGTCTTCCACATAGCGTTCAGCTTCAGATCCTTGTCGATGATAGTCGGCGACTGCGGAGCCAGCACCTGTGAGGTATTGACGCTCAACTGGCTAAGCTGACCTGCAACTGTCGGGTCAAAGTTCGGCTGTCCGCCAGTAGCATCCTTCTGTGTATTGTAGAAATATTGCAGTTGTCCGACATTGGAGTTACCCACAGCCGAAACGAGCCATACGAACGGAAGACGACCAATAAAATAGCCCGTACCGCCTCGGATGACAAGTTTCTGGTCGCCAATAACATCCCAGTTGAAACCGACACGCGGAGAAACTGTCAATTTAGAGGCAGGCAATTGGTCTGTAGAATACTGCTTGTTATTGGCAAAAGTCAGTTTGGCGAACTCGGGGTTGTAATTATCTTTCAAACTTGGATAAATAGGCAATTCGAAGCGCAAACCGGCTGTGAGGCGGAAGCGGTCGGAGATATTCATCTGATCCTGCACATAGAACGAGAACTGGTTGTACTTCATCTTGGCCTTGAACTGCGATCCGTCCATGGCACGAGAAGTAGTGATACCATAGGCAACAGGCTTTGCGCCGTTAGCGAAATCGTCCCAAGACGAGAATACGTAGTAACCGTTACCACCCTGCATAAAGCCGTTGACGGCATCATTGGTTTCAAACTGCAAACCGGCAAGGAATTTGTTGATACCCATAGTCCAAGTAGCCTCATCGGTAGCAACGAAAGTCTTCACCTCGCGCAGGTTACCTGCGGTGAAGGGATCCGGGCCGAAAGTCGTCAGCACGTTGCCATCTTGAAGGATATCCACTGTGGGGAACACACCGCCCTCAACTGAGCGAGGCTCGTCCTGATATGAATAGGTCAGACGCAGAGTATTGTTGACGATGCCGAACTTAGAGTTCAACTCACCAGCGATAGAGGTGAAGTTCTGCTCCTGATAGTAACGGGCACTCTCGAACGGCAGTGCATAATAGGTACCACGTCCGCTGCCGCCAGGATAAATCTTGCTAGTTGTCAGCGGGCTTGTCGATGACGAAGGATTGTTAGATTCCTTAGAATGGGTGTTGGAGAAACGCACATTCAGTTTATGGTTATCGTTGATATTCCAGTCTATGCGAGCCAGAAGACGGTAGGCTGGAGTTTCGAGAGAGTAGCCCTGATAGCGACCGGGATTATAGCCGTATTTTTCCTGCAAGAAGTTGCTCATCTGATCCATTTGAGCTACTGTCGGGCGGTTGTAAACGGTTTCGGCACCCCACTCTGCATCAGCCGTAGGACGTGCATAACGAGTAGGACCTGCTGACACGTTAGCCTCATATTCGCCGTTGACAAAGAAGAAAAGCTTGTCCTTGATAATCGGGCCACCAATAGCTGCGCCATAGGTAGTTGTATGCGACTGCTGACGGGGAATCGCGTTGAAATCAGCCACCTTGTTACCACGCAGGTGTACATTTGTGTTGTAGAAATAGGCCGTTCCTTTGAATTCGTTGGTACCACTTTTAGTTGTAGCATTAATAGCACCACCGGTAAAACCGCTCTGGCGGACATCAAACGGAGTAACCGATACGGTAATCTGGTCTAAAGCATCCAATGAAATGGGCGATCCGCTGGCAGGCAAGTTAGAACCGATACCAAATGCATTGTTGAAAGCAGCTCCGTCAACAGTGACATACGACTGGCGATAGTTACCACCGCCAACGGTAAAACCGCCCACAGTATTACCACCCTGCGGCGTCAATTTCAGAATGTCGTTCATAGAACGGCTGATAGTAGGAATCATTCCCATCTCTCCCGCGCTTACGCTGGTGACGGCACCAGCGCGATCTGTACGCATATTGTTCTTATTACCTGTAGAGACCACCTGAACTTCTTGTAACATTTGAGAATCCTCTGTGAGCAAGACATCAAGCACCGTGTTCTGCCCCAGCACCAGCTGTAAGTCGGTGAACTTCTTCGGTTGGTAGCCGATGTAAGAAACCTCAACCTCATAGGGGCCACCGGCACGCATACCAATGATGGAATAGAGACCATTTGCGTTGGTTACTGCACGATAGACAGTTCCTGAGGGTAAGTGCTTGGCAGAAATGGTAGCACCAATGACAGCCTCATTATTGGTAGTCACCTTACCATCAATGCCAGATGTTGTTACTTGTGCCAATGTCGTCAACGTAAACATCAACAATGTAGCAATCAAAAAGAACAATCTTTCTTTCATGAGTTGTAATAATTTAATTAAATGAATGAATAAAAATGATTAAAAAAGTTTCTCGTTTCTGAATTCGCTTGCAAAATTAGCAAGAAAATTTTACATATACGATACTTTTCTTATAAAAATTTTATCTTTTTTTGGATGACCAGCAAATTGACCACCGTGACAATGCAGAACAACAGCGTTCCAAGGGCGATGGCAGGCCAGAGTGTGCTCGATGAAGCGGTCGGGAAGAGCGAATCGACGATGCGGATGTAGTAGTTTCTGACGAGGCAGACTACCAGAATCGACAGCACGAGAACCACCGCGTTCAGGGCGATGGTGAGCAGTTGGTAGGGTCGCGCCACTTGCGAGGGCCGATAGCCGATGAGCAGCAGGTTTTGGAGTTTTTCGGCGTTTTTCTCGACGAGCAAATAGATGCTGAGCATCAGAATATACAGGCTGAGCAGCGAGATGATGAGGCCGACGACCATCACAATGCTGATGATGAGGCGCAACAGGAAGGTCGTTTTTTCGGCGTTGAGTTTGTCGTCTTCGGCATCGTAGCCGCGCTCTTCGAGGAATTGCGTGATGTTGTCAGCCGAAAGGTCGCCCGTCTGCACGATGAGGCGCGTCGGCGCAGGCGTGGCATCGGGTGCGAAACGACGGTTCGCCATCGTCATAAACGATTCGGGCACGAGAATGGCGTTCAAACGGCTCGTGAAACCGATGATGCGGCCTTTGTAATGCGCCTGCTGGCCGTTTCCGTGCAGTAGCAGGTCGAACTCTATCATACTGACAAGTCCTTCGCTGAGTTTTGGAAGGGCGTGTTTGCTTGCGAACCCGAAATTATACATCGCGAGATAGCTGCGGGGCAGAATCATCGGCACCACTGCCCCACCCTCGTCGAAGGTCCAGTCGGACTTCGGAACGTCGATGAACGCGTCGGGAACGCTCTCGATGGGCAGTTCCGAACTGAGTGCCGCTCTGCCACCAATGCGCATCGAGGCATCGACCTTGAATTCGGCTGCCGTGAACGCCCCAAGCGTCTTGATAAAACCTTGTTCGGCGAGTTCGGTTTGCTCAGCCTGCGTGAAAGCCAGCGAACGACTGTCGAACGTGCCGATTTTCTTGCTGACCACCACGAAATCGCTCTTCAGCACGCCGTCTTCCGCCGTGAGCATCGGCACCACGTCGCGATAGAACTGATAGGCGAGCAAAACGATGCTCATGCCGATGAGGTTGGCGAAGAAAAACCCTGCCAACTGCGGTATGCTGATGTGCTGTCGAAGCAGCTTCCAAACGAGATTGCCCTTCATTTTCGCGATTTTTATAATTTGATGGTTTTGTCGTAATCGAGTGGAATATGCTTTCCGATGCTTGTGACGATGACGGCGGCACCCTGTCGGGCGGCTTCCTCGGCGATGAGTTGGGCCATCAGTTCGCCGTTGCCGTCGTCGAGATGGCTCACGGGTTCGTCGGCCAAGAGGAAGTCGAAGGGTTGCGCCAGCGCACGAATCAAGGCGACGCGCTGCTGCTGTCCGAACGACATCACACCGACTTTCTCGTGGCGTTTCTCGCTGATTTTCAGGCGATTAAACCACTCGTCGATTTGTGCGTCGGTGGCGAAATTCGTCAGTCGGTTCTTGATTTGCACGTTTTCCAACGCCGTGAGTTCGGGGAAGAGGCGAAGTTCCTGAAACAGGCTACTGACGTGCCGTTGGCGCAGTTGCGTCCAGTCCTTCGGCGAGAAATCGGTCGATTTTCGGTTGTCGAAAAGCAGTTCGCCCGTGAAATCGTGGCGGTAGCCGATGAGATAGCTGCAAAACGTGCTTTTTCCCATACCGCTGTCGGCCTCGACAAGGTATTTTTTGCCTTTTTCGAGCGTCAAATCTTGTCGCCAAACCTCCGACTGCAAATCGGGATGGGTGGCGAACACCTGCGGAACGATATTTCTCAGTCTGATTGTGTTCATTTTCTACGATTCTACGAGGTAAACGACGGTGTTGAAGTCGCCAAAAAGCGGCTGAAACTTCTCTTTCAACATCATCGCGAGGATGCCGCCGCTCTTCTCCAAATTCACGACGACCGCGAGGCAATTTCCCTTGATTTTTTCGATGACAGCCTGCGGAATTGGATCCCCAAAGGGTTCAAACGGCGAGGTGGCGGCATTGGGTGTGTTGCCGCAGAAAAATTGCAGCGACGTGGCCGATTTCTGACCATCTTTCGTGCCGCCGACCAGACCGAAATAATACTGCGATTGGCCGTTGGTATAGCAATAGGTGTCTTTTCCCAAATCTTTGATTTCTCCACCTTTCGGTGTTGAAGTTTTCCAATAATCAATGTCTGCAATCCATTGGGAATGAGCAAGTTCTGAAAGCAACAAGAAACGACTATCAGAAAACATCAAATCTCCAAAATACATCATCGCCACGTCGCCATCGATGCTTTTGATGATGTTGTTCATATCGATAGCGGCATTGGCTGAAGCCAGAAAAGCCATCATCGTTTCGCGGTTTTGAATCATCGGCAAAAATTGCTCTCCATCGACGTTCATCGTGATGTTCATAAAGGCATTATTAGTAAAATTCTGGGCATAGCGTCCCTCAATCGGACGAAGGACGCGCTCGTGGTCGTTCAAAGCCTTGCTGACCTTCTCGTCGAACGAAAAACGGTTGCTCCGCGCATAGACGACGCTGTCTTCGATGGTGACGCTGACGGCTTCGAGCACCTGCGAGGGCTCAACACCCTGCGGAAGGTCGAGGTCGGTGGTTTTCAACAGGGTTTGACCGCGTCCGACAACGGCTGCAATGCCTTTTGTCGCATTGAGTTTTTGGAACAGTTGGGTGAACTTCTCGCTGCGGTCACCGTCTTGCTTCAGATAGCGCACCAATCGGTTTTTCGCTGACTGAATGTCGGTGGCAGGCACGGAAAACATCAGCAGAAAAGCGTCGTCGTCATAGGCCGCGACCCACGATTGCCCCAAAACGGCGGTCTGCAAACCGCCAACCTCGGAAATCTCCTTACATTGGTCGTTCTCGGCGAGTTTTTTCAGCGTTTCACCCACTTGTTTCGCGTTAGAAACACGTGCGCACAGCCCAACGGCACCGTCGGCCAACTCGAAAAAATAGAGTTTTTGCGCAAAATCGAGACCGCAGTCGCCGAGGTCGTCAATCGGCACCATTTTTTTGAGGAAATCGCGGCTCTCCACCCCACCCGACTGCTTCATATCGACGTACATCAACGCCGTGCTACCCGACGGCAACGCCTTCGTGTAGTCGTCGTTGGAACAAGAAACCAACGCCAGAATCAGACACAAATTGATAAAAAGAAAACCGTTTTTTTTCATATTAATTTTTATTGATTCAACACCAAATTCGCCATCATCACCGCCACCAAGCCCGCCGTTTCCGTGCGCAGGCGACTCGCGCCCAGCGACACCGATTCGTAGCCGTTTTCCAGCGCCATTCGCACTTCGTCCATCGAAAAATCGCCCTCGGGACCTACCAAAACCGTGATGTCAGCCGTCGTCGCGTGGCAACCGTCCGAAAGCAATTTAAAAAGGTCGCTGCGGTCGATTTCCTCGTAGCAATGGGCGATGAAGCAACGGCCAGAACGCGGCATTTCGATGAATTTTCGGAACGAAACCAGCGCGTTCACCTTCGGCAACCACGCTTTCCGACTTTGTTTCATCGCTGCCACGACAATTTTCTCGATGCGGTCTTCGCGCAACTGCCGACGCTCGGAAAATTGGCAGTCGAGAAACGAAATTTCATCGAAACCAACCTCCGTCGCCTTTTCCGCGAGCCATTCGATTCGGTCGATGTTTTTCGTCGGTGCAATCGCCAAATGGATTCGTCCGCGCCACGTTTTTTCTTGTGGTTGCGTTTCGAGGATTTTGTAGAAGCAATGTTTCGAGTTGGTCATCGCGACGACGGCGCGGAAAAACGCTCCCTCGCCGTCCATCAGGAAGATTTCGTCGCCCTCCTTCAGCCGTAGCACACGCAGCGCGTGAACCGCCTCGTCTTGCGGCAGTTCCGTCTGATTCGCGGCATCAGGCACATAGAAATATCTTGCTTCTTTCACTGCTCACTCCTCCTTCACTCCCCTTTTCCTCCGTCTTAATTCATCGCGCAAATGCGACGCCAGTTCATATTTTTCTTCCTCGACCGCCTTGTCGAGCGCATTTTGCAACATTTCCGTCGAAATCGTATTCACGGGAATCGCCACACCACGCGCCTCGCGGTCGTAGGGCACGCTCTGCTTCTCCATCAGTTGGGCATCGATCCAGATTGGCAGTTTGGCGATGTACGACAGCAGCACGGCGTCGCTCATTCGCAGACTCACGGGTTCCTGCGTCTCGACATCGACCAACAGGGCGCGATATTGCCCCTCAATGATGTCGGTAACGACGATTTCAAACGCGTGGTCGGAGCGCATCGAAATGACGTGCCACAGTACCTCGGGCAACAGTCGTCCGACCACTGGCGCACGGTTGAGCCGCAGACTAAACTGCTCGATCATCGTCCTGTCGCAAGGCATCGCAATCTGGCGAAGTTCTTGCTCATCGGTGAGAATGAGCAGGCCGATTTCGTCGGTGCCCATAATCTCGGAAACGCTCTTGAAAACCAATCGAATCCTATCCATATTTATAATTTACAATTTACGAATTTACGATGTACTATTTATTTTTCAATTTGACTATTTTTCAATTTTCCACTCCACACTCCTCACTTCACACTCCACACTTCACGAATCACCGTTTCTCTGGTTTGAACACCAACGCGAACGCGATGCCGACAACGAGCGAAAAACCTGCGAAAATGAACCAACACGTCTGCCAGTCGCCCAACAGGAAACCGTCTTGCCACGTGCAATATTTATTCACGATTTCGCCTGCGGCCAGCGTTCCGAATGTCGCACCGATGCCGTTGGTCATCATCATAAACAGGCCCTGCGCCGACGCTTTTACCGACGGTTCGCACTCCTGATCGACGAAAATACCGCCCGACACGTTGAAAAAGTCGAACGCCACACCATAGACGATGCACGACAGCACAAACAGCAGCACGCCCGGCATTGCGGGATTGCCAATGCCGAAGAAGCCAAAGCGGAACACCCACGCAAACATCGACATCAGCATCACGATTTTGATGCCGAATCGCTTCAGGAAGAACGGAATCATCAGGATGCAAAGCGCCTCGCTGATCTGCGAAATCGACGTCAGCAGCGTGGCATTGTTGGCCGCGAAAGTATCGGCGAAAGTCGGGTCGCCCTTGAAACTCGTGATGAACGGACCTGCGTAGCCATTCGTGACCTGCAGACACATTCCCAACAGCGCCGAGAAGATGAAAAACAGCGCCATTTTCCGCGTCTTAAAGAGTTTGAAAGCGTCCAAACCGAGTGTTTCAGCCAACGAAACGCGCTCTTTTTTCTTTTCAATCTTGCACTCGGGCAGCGTGAAACAATAGGCAAACAGCACCACACTCAGCACACCCGACACGAAGAATTGCATATAGGTGTATTGGAATTTATGGGCATTTTCGGCCAGTGTGAACGAAAAAGCGCCATCTTCCCACACCGCGCAGTTCACAAACCACATCGTGGCGATGAAACCAACTGTTCCAAGCACGCGAATCGGCGGAAAGTCCTTCACCGTGTCATAGCCGTTGTTTTTCAGCGTCGCAAATGCTGTCGTGTTCGCCAATGCGATGGTCGGCATAAAAAACGCCACGCTCAGCGTGTACATCGCGATGAAAAGACCCTTGTTCGGCAATTCCTGACCGAAACCGGCCTCCACGCCCATCCACCAACACACGAGCATAAAAAATCCCGCTGCCAAATGACACAAACCGAGCAGTCGCTGCGGCTGAATCCATTTGTCGGCCACGATGCCCATCAGCGTCGGCATAAAAATTGACACAATGCCCTGAATGGCGTAGAACCACGCGATTTTATCGCCCAGTCCGGCGGCTCCAAGGTAGTTTCCCATACAAGTCAGATAAGCTCCCCAAACGGCAAATTCGAGGAAGTTCATCACTGATAATCGAGTTTTCAGATTCATATTTTTCTTGTTTTTGTTAGATTTTCAAATTTCGTGGAAATCAGACGGGTGTTTCGCTCGGTTCAGTCGAGAAAACATCGTCGGCATTCCCGATTTCGTCGTCGTCGAACCATTGCGAGAGTTTACTCTTCGCCTTTTCCTTCACATCGTCGGAAACATCGCCCCAGACGCGCTGCAGCACGAAGACGAGCACCGCCAAATCGTCGCCCAGACCAGCAATCGGAATTGCGTCGGGCACCACGTCGAGCGGACTAATCAAATAGCCCAATGCACCGATGATATAAGCCTTGTCCTTCAGCGAAACCTTCGGACTTTCGAGCGTGTAATACAGGATAAGCGCAGCGTAGACCAACTTCGAGCCCGCCCGCTTCGCCACACGCGAAATCTTTTCGACAAATCCACTCTCCGAGAATTTGTCCTTGTATTTCATGAAATCAGGTAAATTTGCCATTTCAATTTACAATTTACTAAGTACAATGTACCATTTATTTTTCATTTTCACTCCACAAAAAAACGAAACGCAGTGCCCCTATAAGCCGGGTTCTGTACCTGACGAATCAGGCGCCTGTCATTTATCTACGCCGCAAGTCACCCTACGGCTCTAGCGTTCTACCCTCCGTCGCAGAATCGGATTCACTCGGGCGGACAACCCTCCAATCGACGGTTTACATGAACTTGCAGCCCCCAGTAGGCACAGCCCGACGATCACCCGCCGGCTGGTGGTCTCTTACACCACCTTCTCACCCTTACCGCCCGCGCGGACGGCGGTCATTCTCTTCTGCCCTCACCTGCAGTCACCCACAGCTTCTATTTTCGGAAGTGAGGCGTCCTATGCTGCCCGGACTTTCCTCTCGCAGAGTCTGACAACGGTTAAAAAACGTGCCATTTTCTGCCAGCGACAAGCCGGAACACTGCATTTTCGGCGACAAAGATACAACTTTCTGACGATTTCGTCGCCAATTTCACTGCTAAAAAAAGAAAAAAACGATAATTCTCTTTGTTATCCGACCACTAAATCGTACCTTTGCAGCCGATTTTCAAGTAAAATTTATGAGTAACATCATCAAAAGACACTATTTGAAGACATCGGCCATCTGCGTGGCAATCATTGTCGCACTCGCTGGCTACTACGTTTTCACGCCGTTCTCGAAGGCCGACGACACACATTATATCTATATTGATGCCGACGACACGACCGATTCCATCAGCAAACAGGTCAAACCCTTCGCAAAGCAATATGCCCTGAGCGGCCTGATGACGCTGCTGCGACATTGCAACTATGCCGGAAATATGCACACAGGACGCTACGAAGTGGAACCTTCGACGACGACTTTCCGACTGTTCAAAAATTTGAAAAATGGTCGGCAGAAACCGCTGATGCTCACCATTCCGTCGGTCAGAACCACCGAGCGACTCGCTGCCGAACTTTCCAGAAAACTGATGCTCGACAGCACTGAAATCGCTGAAGCACTGACCGACAACAACATTTGTCAAAAATACGGACTCGACACCGCAACCGTCATCAGTATGTTCATTCCGAACACATACGAAATGTATTGGAACATCGGACTCGAGAACTTCCTCAATAGGATGAAGAAAGAGTGCGACGCCTTTTGGACGCAGGAACGACAAGCAAAAGCCGACAAGGCTGGAATGACACGCGAAGAGGTCGTCACGTTGGCGAGCATCATCGACGAAGAAACCGCCAACAACGCTGAAAAACCGATGATTGCAGGCATGTATATCAACCGACTGCGCCAGAAAATGCCCTTGCAGGCCGACCCGACCGTGAAATTTGCAATGAAAAAGTTCGAGTTGCGCCGAATCTACAACCGTCAGTTGGCTTTCGACAGTCCCTACAACACTTATCGCAACGTCGGACTGCCCCCCGGCCCCATCCGCATTCCCTCGGTGGCTGGCATCGACGCCGTTCTCAACCACAAGCAGCACGACTACCTTTATATGTGCGCCAAAGAGGACTTCAGCGGCACCCACAATTTCGC
>Ga0256404_1003511_pt1 | contig 31724 bp, 24 predicted proteins | sample RumenRJG_01DNA_FD_185990 | JGI IMG/M metagenome (GOLD analysis project Ga0256404, IMG submission 185990) | Bovine rumen microbial communities from Lethbridge, Alberta, Canada - RJG_01 | ecosystem: Host-associated > Mammals > Digestive system > Stomach > Rumen | place: Canada: Alberta | collected...
CAATGCGAAAAAAAACTATACTCCGCAGGGGGGCAATGAGCCCGTCGCCCGGTTTGCGGTTGCAAACATAGTAACTATTTTCCAAAAACTTATTCTCGATTCAGGGTGACGCATTGACGAAGTCAGGGGGAGGTGTTTTTGTATCGAAAAGTTTGAAACGACAGCCTCTTTACAAGGGCCATCACCCGACAAGTCGGCTTTGAAAAAAGCCTGTTGCGCAACAGATGAGACAACTTGTTTGATTTTACTGTGTGCGGAAACAGTCAAAATGGCTCTTTCAAAACACATTGAATTTATACGTAAATCAAAAAAAATCAAGCTTTTAGAGAAGAAAGACCATTGAAAATTTTGAGACACAAAAGTTTTTGCTTATTTTTGCAAAAATAAAGGGGGGCAAAGAGCTGCTCCTCGAGAATCATTATCCTGCCTCATGGCCTTAAAGGTCTGAGGCCCTTAGTTACATGTTTGTACATAATGACAACCTGCGAAGGCGTATCATGGTGCATAATAATTCTTTCAAACAAAAAAATTGTATGACAGGCTTCCAACATGAGATTGTGCCTTGGGGTCAGATCGGAGTGGAGGTCGTCTTGCATTCTAAAGTTATAGTACACAACATTTGATATGAGGCTTTCCTGCTCTTGCAGGTTGTCAACGACATAAAGCCTTATCATCGAGGCCGGGTCTCCTTTCGAGAGGAAGGGAATCCGGTTTTTTTTGTCTTCATTTCCGGAAAATGATGCTGGCCCGCATATGGAAGCCCACTGGCCCGCATATGGGGCCCCACCGGCCCGCATATGGAAGCCCGCCGGCCCGCAGATGGCGGCTGGGATGGACAAGCGGAAAACAGAAGGCCAATAGCCGTATTTTGTTCTGTCTTTGCCCCCTCGTCCGCGGTTATGCTCTACCCAACCGCAAGCCGGTCGTTGAAGTAAGAAAAGGAGAAGAAACTTAAAAAGGGGGGATGAGCGCCTGTAGTCGCTCATCCCCCCTTAGGCTGTCCTGCGGTGTGAGGCCGCGGTTAGAAAGGTTGGATGCGGAAGGTGAACTGCATGTCACCATACTTCATCCGATACGGTTTCAGGGGCAGTGCTCCCCAGGTGTTGATGCCGCCCAAGCCATTGATCGTGGAGCCGATAATGAGTTCGGTGAACGGACTCTTCTTCAACTCTACAGCGTGGCGCTGGTCCTTCTCGTCACCGTCGTCGAGCTCGCTGATGCTGTAGTGAAGGGCACTGGCCATGAGATACTTGCCGTCTTGTCCGGGTTCAATTCTCACGCCCTTTCCAGAGGCATCCGTCTGTTTCCACCAACGAATGTCGCATTTTGTGCCGGTCTCCTGCGGACGTATATAGGGGAAGAATTGCTGGTCGGCCGTCTGCTCGTAGATTCCCACATTGGCAAAGTCCTTGCGGTCGGGATAGTTCTCTATCGGTCCGCGTCCGTAATAGACACTCTTGTCCATGGCATAGGGCAACTGCATCACCATGCCGAAGCGCAACGGAGCGGCAACATCGGCTCCGGCTGTAGTCTTGAGGCTTTCGCCGACGGTGATTACCCCCTCGGGATCGATGTCATAGGTCAGTGTGAGCGTAGCTTTCACCTGAGGCATGTCGTAAATGGCCGACACTTGGGCACCCGATTCTTTCTTTTCGGCCGTGATCTGCGTGAGGTTCATCTGTGGGTCGCGCCATGCGCTGCACTTTTTCTGCAGTCCGGCACCCATGTCGTTGTCGGTCACCGCGCGCCAGAAAGTAGGCTTCAGCGTGCCGCCATCTCCAAGCATCGGCGTTCCGCCTGCCACATAGCGTTCCAGGAGTCCCGTCTGCTTGTTGAAGGCCATGTCGAAGCCATTGCCCGTAATCTTGATCGAGCCCTCGTTTTTCTTGTTGCTGATCTTCAGTTTTCCCGATTCTTTCCCTTCGGCAAGGCCTGACGGTTTCACATTTCCGCTTTGTCTGAAAGGCATCTGGCGGTAGGCCACAGTCTGCCCGGCCTTCATCAGCGGCTCGGCCTCCTTGAGCTGGAATTCCACGTTGAGCATCGTCTCGCCCTGTGGAGCTATCTGGTAGCCCAGGTCGAGGTTGGCACGCTGCTGCGGTTCCACGTTGAGAGCCTCAACGGTGCCGTTCTTGATGGTCTTGCCGTCCTCCACGACAGTCCACACAAGTCGGTAGTTGCTCAGGTCGCGGAAGAAGTTCTCGTTGTAGACGCTAATCTTGCCGTTGGCCACATCCATAGGCTCAGCCCAGATGTTCTGATACTGATAGGCCAATTCGTAGGCGTGCGGGTTGAGCTGACGGTCGGGACCGATGATGCCGTTGCAGTTGAAATTGTTGTCTGAGGCATCTTTCTTGTTGTAGTCACCACCATAGCAGTATTCGGGGGGGATGGTGCCCGTGCCCGGCTCATATTTGGCAGCGATGGCATCATAGTCGGCCACCGTGCGCGAGGCTTTGAAGTTGGGATGACGATGGAGGGCCTGGTCGACGAAGTCCCAGTCGTAGCCACCCTGATAGTTGGGATATTTGCGTATCAGGTCCCAGTATTCCTTCAGTCCGCCTCCGGAGTTGCCCATGGTGTGGTTGTACTCGCACTGTATGAGCGGCTTGGTGTTGGCCGGATCCTCACAGTATTTGGCACACTCGTCGGGCTCCATATACATCGGGCAGAAGATGTCGGTGTTGTCACCCTTGCCAGCGCGTTCCCAGTGGATGGGGCGCGTCGGGTCGAAGTCCTTTATCCATTTGTAGGCTGCCGTGAAGTTGGGACCATCGGCCGTCTCGTTGCCGAGCGACCACACAATCACCGACGGATGGTTGTAGAGCGTGCGCACGTTGTGCTGGTTGCGCTGCATGATTTGCATGGCGAAGTTGGGCTTGCGGGCCTCGCTGGTGAGTTCGTACCCGAAGCCGTGGCTTTCCTGGTTGGCTTCTGCCGTGACATAGAGTCCGTATTCGTCGCAGAGATCATACCAAATGGGATCATCGGGATAGTGGCAGGTGCGCACGGCGTTGATATTGAGCCTCTTCATGATCTGGATGTCCTGCAGCATACGTTCGCGCGTGACGACGTAGCCTCCATCGGGATCCATCTCGTGCCGGTCGGCACCCTTGATGAGCACGGGCTGTCCGTTGACAAGCAGCTGCTTGTTTTTGATCTCCACCTTGCGGAATCCCACGCGCTGCGGGATGGCTCCCACCACGTTGCCTCGCTGGTCCTTCACGGTTGCCACAAGGGTGTAGAGATAGGGAGTCTCGGCGGTCCATGTCTTCACGTTCTTGATATTGAAGCGCACTTCAATCTCCTTGTTGCCTTTGAACGTGGCCTTCGATTTTCCTACAGCAATGCCGTTCTCGTTGTAGAGGGCATATTCCACCGTCGGGTTCCCCATAGCGTCGGCTTTTACGCTGAGCATACCGTTCTTGTAGGTTTCGTCGAGGTCGGGGGTGAGCAGCAGGTCGGTGACCTGTGTACGTGGGTCACGGCTGTAGAGGTAGCTTTCGCGCGCTACGCCACTCAATCTCCAGAAGTCCTGATCCTCGCAGAGCGATCCGTCGCTCCAGCGGAACACCTGGAAGGCGATGAGATTCTTGCCCGGTTTGACCAGGCGGGTGATGTCGAACTCGGCCGCTACCTTAGAGTCTTCGGCATATCCGGCAAACTTACCGTTGACGTAGAGGTAGATACAGGAGGTGACGCTGCCGAAATGGGCGATCACCTGGCGGCCTTTCCAGTTGGCGGGAATGTCTATCGTGCGGCGGTAGGAACCCACATGGTTATCCTGATAGGGAATGGCGAGCGGCTTGTTCCAGTCGAACTGATAGCGCCAGGCAAAGCCTATATTGAGATATTCGGGATCACCATAGCCATTGACCTCCCAAATACCCGGCACCGACATGTTCTTCCACGATGAGTCGTCGAGGTCGGTCTTGTAGAAGTCGGTCGGTCTTTGATCGGCGTTGGCTACCCAGTTGAACTTCCAGTCGCCGTCGAGCGAGAGGAAGTTGGCCGACGTCGCCATATTGCCTTTGAGGGCAACGTCGCTGTTTTCATAGGTGAAGAAATTAGTATGGAGTGGAAATCGGTTCACCTCATTCACCTGTTGGTCGTGCCATTCGGTAAAGGTGGGCGGCGTGTCTCCGTTGGCCCATACTTGTGCGGTCATTGCCGTTATGACCGCTGTCATCCATAGTCGTTTCATTTTTTGATAGAAATGTTTGATTGTTTTATATATGAATTCGGTATTCGGTTCAAAATTACACAAAAATATTTATAAAACCATGAAATAGGCAGGTAGATGTCATTTTTTGCTACATTTTTTAATTGCGTTTTCAGGCAATATTGCACAGATGTGCTCATTTCACTATCAGCAAACCATAAATATCAGATACAATGACAAGAAGAAAATATTTGATGATGATTGTTGGGCTGATGCTGTTCGTCGTTTCGTCGGCCCTGTTGCAAAGTTGTTCTGACGACGACGATGAATACTACTACGACGTCAATGTGCCCAATGCCATCGTGTCCATAGCCTCCAACGGCAATGGCCACCCCATTTTAGTACTCAACGACAGCACACAACTCTACCCTGTCAACCTGCGCAGCGAGCTTTACGGCGGCAAGCGCATGAGGGCTTTCGTCAGTCTGAGGCAGCCTAACGATTCAGAACTCAGTGACGGAATATATGCCGACGGACTGAAAAACGTCTATGTCAACTGGATTGACACGATCCGCACAAAAGAGATGGCTCCCGATCTGGGTTTGAAAAACGATTCCGTCTACGGCAACGACCCCTTGGAGATTGTCGACGACTGGACAACCTGCGTGGAGGACGGCTTCCTGACCATCCGCTTCCGCACACTTTTCGGCAATGGTAAGACCCACATTCTCAATCTTGTGAAGGGCCCGGCCGACAACGAGGTGGTCGTTCATCAGAACGCCAATGGCGATGTGCGTGGAACGATGGGCGATGGCGTGATCGCTTTCTCGCTGAAGAAACTCGGACTCCAGCCAGGCACCACCCATCAGCTCACGGTGAAGTGGAATTCTTTCAGCGGAATGAAGTCGCATACGTTTACCTACAGAGTGCCGAAGAGAGATTGAAACAGCATCGGGACATTGACAGCATAGGAATAAAAAAGCCCGTTTTGCGTTATCTCTACGCAGACCACAGCTAAGATGAATATATTCGGCAGCAACAAGGAACTACAGATACTCAAGCGTTTCGGCAGGGGAGATGCCTCTGCCATGGACATGCTGTATGCCGAGTACGCCGACTATCTGACCGGTGTCTGCTGCCGATACATTGGCAATGAAGACGACCGCAAGGACGTGCTGCAAGAAGCCTTCATCAAGATATTCACGTCCATCGGCCATTTTAGCTACCGAGGGGAAGGATCGCTGAAGGCATGGGTCACGCGTATCGCTGTCAACGAGGCACTACAATACCTGAGACAGCAGTGCAGGTGGAGCCCCATTGACAGCGACGCCCCGCTTCCCGACCATACGGAGGAGGAACCACCCGATCCCACCATAAGCACCGACAGGCTCGTGGAGCTCATCCAGCAGCTGCCGCCTGGCTACCGGGCCGTATTCAACCTCTTTGCCATCGATGGCCTGAGCCACAAAGAGATAGCCCGACAGTTGGGCATCACACCGAGCACTTCGGCCTCCCAATACTTCAAGGCCCGCGCCATGCTGGCCAGAATGATAAAGGAAAACAAAAAATAATAACAACCCATAGACATGAAGCAGCACAAATCCAACTTAAGCCGCCGTTTTGAGGACTATGCTCCCAAGGCACCAGAGGGATTGCTCCACGACGTGAAAGCCGAGATGGAGCGACGCCAGCTGTCTGTGGGTCGTCCGAAGTTGAGAGAGAACCACCTCTTGATGAGGCGGGTGGCCTTACTCGCTGCCGCTGCCGCCGTGGCGCTGACCCTTGTCATGGTTTGGCGCAGCAGCGAGAAAGCCACCATGCCGACGCTCACAGCCGACAGAGGAACAATGACCGAAGTGCAGAAGACTGAAGAAAAAAAGATGACCGACGCAAGACCAACCGACGACGATGTCCCCGGCAGCGCCACGGTCTTGTCTGGATTATCTTCAAGAAGGAACAGGCCGCTTCGGGGGCAGCCTGAAACGATTGAACTCTTAGCAGAGGCAGGGCATACAGTAGAACAGCAGACAGCCGTCGCTCAGGCTCCGGCCTCAGAGACTTCGGCGCAAAAACAAGGGCAGCCGACCACAAAACGGTCTGCCCGCCATGATGACCATGCCTATGACGAGACGCATGATATGGCAGACTTCGGCAACATCCGCCACAACGCAAGCCGGCTTACCCTTTCGGCCTACTATGGCTCCGGCGGCAGCGACATGCACGGAAACGCGCAGGGCGTGGTCATGGCGGCCGCAGCAACCTTTGGCGAGAATGCCGACTTTCTGGATCTCCAGAATGCCAAGATGACTTATGGATCGCCGTCACGGGTTACGGCTAACATGAAACATCATCGGCCCGTACGGGCCGGGGTCAGCATACGCTGGCAACTCTCCCGTCGGTGGGGAATCGGTAGTGGTCTCACCTATTCCTATTTAAGGTCGGACTACAGCGGGCGGGATGCCCGGGGCGAGACCACAGGCGAACAGCACCTCCATTATATCGGCATTCCACTGAATGTTGACTACAGCATCTGGCAGAGCCGCCACGTCCGCGTATATCTCACCGGAGGCGGAGAAGCACAGAAACTCGTCAGCGGCCGCAGCAATGAAAGCTCAACCGATGGCAGTGAGAGCAGCTACAAAGTGAAGGAATCGCGAATGCAATGGTCGGCCCAGATGGCCGTTGGTGGCGAATACCACCTCCTGCCCGGCTTGGGCGTATATGCTGAACCCGGTGTGGACCACCATTTCAAAAACGGATCTTCGGTGGACAACTACTATAAACACAAGCCCACTTCGTTCTCGCTGAACGTGGGCCTGCGGTGGAATTTCGAATGAGAACAGGCGATGCCCGCAGTTATGATTAAACTTTATTAACTATATCGTGTGCAATATCGTTCGGATTCCTGTATTCTACAATAGGTTGCGACCTCGCAAATCACGAAACTTATAACAAACAAAATACAAAAAAAAATGAAACAATTCAGATCCATTGCTTTACAATTAATGGCCTTAGTCTTTGTCGGCGGTATGCTCGCCTCTTGTCTGAACGACGACGACAACGACAACAACAACAGCTTCTCCTATCTGTCCAAATCAGAGCAGTTGCAGGCCTACGGTGTGATAGCCGGCAATCATGCGGGACGTGTCTATTGGGTCAGTGCCAACGGTATGTCACAGGCAAGGCTCGACTCAGCCGACGTAACGCTCAACGTGGTCAACGACTCTACGGCTTACATCTACAACTTCCCCACCAAGCCCCTGGCCGACACCATCAAGACGGAATACTCAGACCTGAAGGCCGCCATGCTCCAGCAGCCCAACACGACGCTGACCATCTATACGCGCTACTTCCGTCTGACCCCCATCTATTTTCAGGCAGACCCCTACAACATCACTTACAACGTGACTTACGGCGGTGCCAACCACAAGGTGGAAGTGGCCTTCTATACACAAATGCCCAATTACCTGTTCGGCACTTACGATTCCAGTTCCAAGCAGTTGCAGATTGTGATGAATGAGGGAGCCGTTTGGGTGGACCGCGAGAACAACGGCACCAATCCTACGAACCACTTGATCACCTCGCGCAATTTTCTGTATAAGAGTATCTGAAAGGCCGACTGACTGACGGTGAGTGCTGACGCAGTACTGCTGCGTTGGCTTGGTAGCGATTCTTCTGCTTATCCTTATCAATAAAGGGGGATGTATCAAAATTCTGATGCATCCTCTTTTTCGTATTATTTAGGTTCAATGGATATTTCCATGGATTGGATATGTTGTTTCATTTCGTATAGTCCTGACTTCACCAATGAATAAATGGTAATAGAAAATCATGGACGAAAATTGCCTGGGCATAAAATTGCGCCAAAGGCGCATAAAATCGGTGCATCCTTGCATCTGCCCAAAAGCGGTTTGGAATGCCTTGACTTGAAGCTTTCTGCCGTAGAATTTTATGCGTTAGTGTGCAATTTTCGCGATAGCGATTTTCGTCATGGGCAGGCTTGCCTCCAAAGGTGTGGTTCTGAAGTGATGGGGTAGCCGTCGAGCTTGCTCGTAAGGCTACTCCGTCACTTCAGACCCATAGCTCCGGTAGGAGCGTAAGCCTGGACATGACCATTTTCCTTCCCCTTTACATATAAACTTACCATGAATCCACGGAAAATATCCGCTGTGCCGCATTTACAAAGGTAACTAAAAGGGCTGATACCTCGTGAGAAGTGTCAGCCCTAATTTTGTACTATCAAAAAAGTTGTAGCGGACAGCAATAAATTATGATACACCGCCCTATATTTTAGTTTGTTATTATAGCAGTGTTCTTACAACAGGCTTTATCCGCAATGGATGAATCTTCTCACGAGCTTCTCCATAGCCTCCGGATCGTTGGCAACATCGGCGCGCAGCGTGCGGTCGTTGAAACCACGGAGATCGGCCAGTATGGCATCGATCATGAGGGGTGAGAACACTCCGTGCTTTTCGAAGATAGCACGCTGGCGCTCCAGACAGTCGGCCGATGCCGCGCAGCTGTCGGGCAACTCCTTGAGCTGGCTCAACTGCTTGCGGTGGGCCTCATCATGGATGTCGCCTTCCACGAAGGTAGCCTCTGCAACCTCAAGCGGATGCTCCATCTCGAAGCCATGGCGGCAGGCCACGCAGAGTCCGGCGATGAGCTGGTAGACGTCGGCAGAGCCGTCGGGCGAGCGCATCTCCACCGTCTGCTTGTCGCTGAGGTCGCGCATCTCCTGCTTCTCCTGGGGATTGGCCTGCGACATCATGTCGATCTTTGCGGTCCATCCCAACGGGACGCGCACGAGGGCCGAACGGTTGCTGACACCCCAGCAGACATTGGTGGGAGCCTCCTGATGGGGCACAAGGCGGAAGTAGGACATCGGGTTCTTGTTGCCGAAGGCGGTGATGCTCTGTGCCACGTCCATCATTCCGGCTATGGCGGTGCGTGCCGTGTCGGAGAGTTTTCCGTCTACGAGCATTTGGTTGACACCGTCTTTCATCATGCGCATGTGGATATGCAGGCCGCTGCCCGCCTTGCCTTTTGTAATCTTCGGGGCAAACGTGACGTTGACGCCCTCACGGTAGGCCAGATTGCGGATGCACCATTTGGCAATGGAGAGCTGGTCGGCGGCCTCGCGGGCGGGAACGGGCAGGAACTCAATCTCGTTCTGCTCATAGTTGAAGCCGTCCTCAATGAAGTTGCCTACCTCAGAATGGCCGTACTTGATGCTGCAACCTGCCTGGGCCAGATACTCCATGCACAGCTTGCGGAATTCGCCTCCCTTGGAGAAGGGCCCCGACTCATGGTAACCGCGCTGGTCGACGGCGTTGAAACGGTTGTCGTTGGGACGGATGACGTAGAATTCCAGCTCGCCCATGGCTTGGAAGTGCATGCCTGTCACATCGTGGAAAGCTTTCGTGGCCTTGCGCAGGGTGTTCTCGGGTGAGGATTCGAGCAGCTGTCCGTCGCGGTTGAAGAATGAGCAGAGCATACAGAGTGTGGGCTGCGCACTGAAGGGATCGAGGAAGGCCGTGCGGAAGCGCGGGATCACATAGAGGTCGGAAGACCCCGAGGGTATGAAGTTGAACAGGGACGATCCGTCGACGCGCTCACCACCGGTGAGGATCAGGTCGAGATATTCGAGATCATTGATGACAAAGTTCAAGGTTTTCAGTCTGCCGTCGCCAGCGGGATACATGAAGTTGACGAAGCGGATCTGATGGTTCACGATGTAGTGGATGATGTCCTCCTTAGTAAACATCGTGTGGTCTTTCTGCAGCTCCACAACGATGGGATTGGCTGCATATTCAATGGAGTTTCTCATAATGATTGGTTTAAGTTTTAATTGTAGGTTATTTTTGGCAAAGATACAAGGTTATTTGCTCATTACCAAACTTTTAGTCTGAAATTTTCTGAAAATGCCGGCACTGCGGGTATTTTCCGTGAATGTCGGTTGAAGGAATCTGAAAAGAAGGTTTGTTTCCTCAAGAGGAATGAGAACGGGCATAGACGTTTACTACCTTAAGATAGTAGGAAAATTGTCATGGAGGGGCTTGCCCCAAGCTGCCTCTGCTTCAGGCCGTAATTCTTTTTCTTGCCTTCCTCTCCGACAAGCGAGAAGTCAAGCAGCATCTGGCTCCTGCCGTCAGTGATGCCAAGGAAGAGCGCCTTGAAGCCAAGTATCATCGAGTGTGTCACGTGGGAGAACACCTTTCCTATAAGTTCTGTCTGGAAACCACGTTTCGGGAAGTCTGTGTCATCAACCATCAGGCAGACCGGGCCTGTCTGCCCACTGGTGCGGTTTTTCTGCACTTTACGCCAAAGTTGCCTGGAAACTGCGGAGAGGATCTTGCGCCAGTCATGGGAATCTTAACCCCTGACTAAGGCGCGGTAGCTCCGCAGTCTGGGGTGGAACTGGGAAGGAACTGTATTCCGTGCCTCGAAGACACACGGTAGCGTGAAGCGCGCAATGGCATAAGATCTTGAAGATAGGGTGTCCATATCTCGCAAAGCCGCAAAGAACGCAAAGGCACACCCACCGCCCCCCTTGTATTCTCCATAAGAGTCGATATGGCTGCGGATTCGTTACAAAAGCTATGTCTTCCGCAAAAACAAGCGCATGTATTTGCCGCTATCGAATTTAATGCCTATATTTGCGGCAGAATACACTCTTGAAATCAAATGACACTCTCCGCTAAATTCATCATTCCGTGCTTGGCCCTCTTGCCATGCCTGCCTTTGTTGGTCATGTCGCAGGTGTCGCTGTCGAAGGCAGACGTATGCTTCTTGGGCGGCCTGCATGATGATATGAAATATATGATGGTCAAAAGAACATCATTGGTGAAGGTGGCCTGGATTTGATAATGACCAGCGTAGGATTCATACCACCTTACGGTTGGGCAATCTCAAGTGCCTATTTCCTTGAAAAAAGTGCATTGGAGAATAATAATTTAGATTTTTGGAATGAATATAAACCCCATATAAAATGATGGAATTTTATTATATGATGCACTATGTGATTTATCGCTGGTATAGGAAGCATAATGAAGACCAAGATTCGTCGATGGTATATGCTATATCAATACTTGGTGCGCTATCATTAGGTCTCTTTATTTCACTGGATCATTATGTGTGCTTGTTTCTTGATATACCAAAGTTTTTTAATAAACCTTATATTGTCATATACACAATTCTTTGGTTGGTTCTTGAATACATAATTTTTTTCCCGGGTGGGAGATATAAAGATATTTTTAACGAATTCGATAAGCAAAGATACACTCTAAAGATGAAGTCGAGATGCAATGCGGCAAAGATATTTAACTCCAGCTTGTTAGCTCTTAACTTATTGTTAGTCATTTTAGGTGATTATCTCAACCATCATTAACAGCCGAGTGACGAGATCGCATTGGAGTATAACGATATGGATTTTTGGAACAAGCCTCAGAAATAAGATGAAAGATTTTTTTTATATTGTACATTATATTGTGTATCGCTGGTATAGAATACATGGAGAGGATCATCTTATGTCCCTATTATATGCCGGTGGATTACAGATGCTTTTATCATTTATGCTGATTGGAAATATTGGTTATTTTGTATGCTTGTTCCTTGATATCCCCCCTCAAATAGACAAGCCTTTTGGTTGGGGGTATATAATCTTTTGGGTATTTTTTGAATATATCATATTCTATCGAAATGGTAGGTATAAAGAAATTTTTAGTGAATACGACAGGCAAAGATTCACTTCAAGGATGAAGTTTAAATGCAAGGCTGCAAAGATATTTAACTTCAGCTTATTATTTCTTGACTTGTCATTACTATGTTTGGTAGATTATTGCAACAATCATTAACAGCCGGGGGACGTGTGGCAACCGCCATCCAACAATACGGCAGTTGCCACACAACAACGTGTCAGCGGGCGCGAAAGAGGCTTAAACAAAGAATTGGCAAGTCAAGTTTCACAATCCAACAACTTGCGGAACTTGCATTATTTTATTGGTCGTTATCTTTCTCCAACCCGAGAAAAATGCGTAAGTTTGCAGTATGAAATCCATTGTCTTACAAAATTTAGTCATTGGCAACGAAGGTCGCCGTGTGGCAGGACCGCTCAACGCCGAATTCAGGCCGGGGCAGTTGTCGTGCCTGCTGGGGCGCAACGGAGTGGGCAAATCGACACTGCTGCGAACGCTCTCGGGCTTCCAGCCGCCCTTGGGAGGAACGCTGCTGTTTGACGGGCAACGCTTGTCGGACTTGTCGCGGGGACAACGATCGAGGATGATCTCTATCGTGCTCACAGGAAGGCCGCAGCTGAGCAACCTCAAGACCGAGGAGCTCGTTGCCCTGGGGCGCTCGCCCTACACGGGATTCTTTGGCCGACTGGGCGAGGCCGACCGGCAAGTGGTGACGGAAGCCTTGGCCGACGTGGGCATAAAGGCTTTGGCCGAACGCAATGTGGCCACACTAAGTGATGGGGAGATGCAAAAAGTGATGATCGCCAAAGCCTTGGCACAGCACACGCCCGTGATGCTCCTGGATGAGCCCACGGCTTTCCTCGATTTCCCAAGTAAGGTGGAAGTGATGGCCACGCTGTCGCGGTTGGCCGAGGAGCAGCAGAAGATCATCCTGCTCTCTACCCACGACGTGGAACTGGCCCTGCGCACCCGTGCCCGGCTCTATACGTTTGGCGAGGGGCTGACGGAGGTCAGCCACGAGGAGGTGAAGCGGTCGGTTGACGTGCTGATGGCCTCAACCACGGCTTTGCGCTGAAGCCGCCGTACAACCCCAAGCTCACAAAAAAGCGGTGCTATAACGATGGAAACGGCTTATTTTTTGTATCTTTGCAAAAAAGAAACACTCATGACTGAATGGGAAAAAATGTTGGGCGGAGAGCCCTACGACGGCAACGACCCGATGGTGCTGGAACGTCTGTTTGCCAATAAAGACCGCGTGTGGCGCTACAATCAGATTCAGCCCACCCGCTTTGAGGAGCGCGAGGCGGCTTTGCGCCAGATGCTGGGCCGTTGCGGCGAGCGTCCGGTCATCAACGCGCCGTTCTATTGCGACTATGGCTGCAACATCGAGGTGGGCGACCGCTTCTTCGCCAATTTCAATTTCATTGTTCTCGATGAGGCCAGGGTGACGATCGGCCACGATGTGTTCATCGGGCCCAACGTGAGTCTGCTGACGGCTTGTCACCCCACCGATCCACAGCAGCGCAACACCCGCGTGCAGTGGGCGCGCCCCATACGGATCGGCAACAACGTGTGGATAGGAGGCAGCGTGACGGTGCTGCCCGGCGTCACCATCGGCGACGGCACAACGATTGGCGCCGGTTCGGTTGTCGTCAGTGATATTCCCGCCCACTCCATCGCCGTGGGCAATCCCTGTGAGGTGGTAAAAAAACTGTAAACATGAGATATGTGATAGAAAATTGCGCCAATGGCGCAGAGAGCGCCCTGCGCGCTCAGGAGGGTGGAGCCGACCGCGTGGAACTGTGCGCCGGCATTCCCGAAGGCGGAACGACACCCTCGGCGGGAGAAATCGTCAAGGCGCGGCAGCTGCTCACCGACACCCGTCTCCATGTGATCATCCGCCCACGGGGCGGCGACTTCTGCTATACGCCCGACGAACTCGACATCATGGCCTACGACATCGGCGTGGCCCGCAAGGCGGGAGCCGACGGTGTGGTGATGGGCGTGCTGAGGCCCGACGGGACAGTCAACATCGAAGCCATGCGCCGCCTGATGGACGCCGCCCAGGGCATGAGTGTCACCTTCCATCGGGCCTTCGATGTCTGCCGCGATCCGTTTGAGGCCATGGAGGAGATCATAGGCTTGGGGTGCGACCGCATCCTCTCGTCGGGCCAGGAACCCACAGCCGAGAAGGGCATGGCTCTGCTCGGCCAACTGAACGGGCGCGCCGCCGGGCGCATCATCATCATGCCGGGCTGCGGAGTCAACGCAGGCAACATTGTCCGCATCGCCCGCGCCACGGGCTGCAGGGAATTCCACTTCTCGGGGCGATCAAAAGTGGCGAGCGCCATGCGCTACCGCAATCCGCGCGTCAGCATGAGCGGCACGGAAGGCAGCGACGAATACGGTCGGCTGCTCACCGACCCCGCAAAGATCCGGGCCGCACGCGAGGCCTTGGAACATTGATACCTCTCTATAATTCCGACAAAAATCCAATCTGCATTATGAAAGTAAAAACCTTTTTCTTATCACTCTTTCTTCTCTTCTCCGTGGCTGTTGGCCAGGCTCAGAAGCCAGCGATGACGCAAGAGGAAAAACAAGCACTTGATTTCCTTTATGCCTATATGGCCCAGTCGGACAAAATCGACCATAACGAGGCCTTCTATCTCAACAACGTAAGGCTGGCCATCAAGGCGCGCCGCGAGATGCCGTGGGGGGCTAAAGTTCCCGACCGTGAATGGCGCCACTTTGTATTGCCGTTGAGGGTGAACAACGAGGATCTCGACACCTGCCGTGCCGTGTTCTTCCGTGAGCTCAGTCAGCGGGTGAAAGGCATGTCGATGTATGACGCCGCTCTCGAAGTGAACCATTGGTGCCATGAGCATGTGACCTATGCCCCCAGCGATGCCCGCACGTCATCGCCCTTGGCCACCATCCGCACAGCCACGGGCCGGTGTGGCGAGGAGAGTACGCTCACTGTGGCCGCGCTGCGCGCCGTGGGCATCCCCGCACGCCAGGTCTATACGCCCCGCTGGGCCCACACCGACGACAACCACGCATGGGTGGAAGCCTGGATCGACGGCAAATGGTATTTCCTCGGTGCCTGTGAGCCGGAGCCCGTGCTCAACCTGGGCTGGTTCAACGCTCCTGCCTCCCGCGGCATGCTGATGCATACACGTGTGTTCGGCCGCTACGACGGTCCGGAAGAGGTGATGCGCCGCACGCCCCGCTACACCGAAATCAACGTCATCGACAACTATGCTCCCACGGCACGCCTCAACGTCCAGGTAGTGGATGCCAACGGACAGAAGATGCCCGGTGCTACGGTGGAGTACAAGCTCTACAACTATGCCGAATTCTACACCGTGGCAACGAAGCAGGCCGACGGCTATGGCCGCAGTTTCCTCACGGCCGGACTGGGCGACATGCTCATCTGGGCCACGAAGGGCGGACGCTTCGGCTTCTCCAAGGCTTCGTTTGGCAAGGACAGCTTGGTGACCGTGGCTCTCAGCTACGACGCCGACAACCTGCCCCTGACAGGAATCGACATCGACATCGTGCCGCCGGCCGAGCATGCCAACATTCCGCCCGTCACTCCCGAACAGCGCGCGCTCAACACCAAGCGGTTTGCCTATGAGGACTCGCTGCGCCACGCCTATACCGCCATATTCCTCAACGATGCCAAGGCCCGTCAGTGGGCTGCGGCTCATGGCTACGATGCCAACGCGCTGGCCCCGCTGCTTGTGGCCACCTGCGGCAACCACGCTGCCGTATGCCACTTCCTGGCCTCGCTGCCCAAGGAACAGAAGACGGCTGCCGTGAGACTGCTCAAGCAACTGATGCAGAAAGACCTGCGCGACGTCACTGAGGCCACCCTGCGCGACCACCTCGCCTACGATGCCCAGCTGAGTTGCGAGAAGGCAGGCATGAGCGGTGAGACCTTCGACCAGTATGTGCGTAGCCCACGCATTGCCAACGAGCTCCTCACCCCTTTCCGCGCCTACCTGTCGAAACAGTTTGCCGATTACGTGAAAAAGAACAATAAGCAGACCGTGGCCTACTATCAGCACAATCCCCGCTTGCTCGAGAATTTCGTCAACAACTACGTCACCCTCGACGACAGCTGCAACCTCAGCGCGGCACCCATCTCGCCCGCCGGCGTGTGGAAGGGACGCTTGGCCGACCGCCACAGCCGCGATATCTTCTTCGTGGCCTTGGCCCGTTCGCTCAACATTCCGGCCCGTATCGACCCCGTGACAGGCAAGGTGCAGCTCATGGGAGGCAGTAAGACGCAGGATGTATACTTCGACAGCAAGGGACTCACGACACCCGAGCAGGGTGTGGTGATGGCCGACTATCAGCCGACACCAACCCTCGACAATCCGAAATACTACAGCCACTTCACCATCTCCAAGGTAAGCAACGAAGGTCGGCTGCAGCTGCTCAACTACGAGGAGGGAGAAGTTGACATGGGCGGCGGCACCACCTACGACAACCTTCTGCGCAAGGGCACCCATGTCGATGCCGGCGGCTATCTTATGGTGAGCGGTACACGTCTGGCCAGCGGCAGTGTGCTGGCCCATCTGCAGTTCTTCACCGTGGCTCCTCACGACACCACACGCACGCATCTCGTGATGCGTCAAGCCACCAACGGCGTTCAGGTCATCGGCTCCTTCGACTCGGAGTCGCGCTATACCGATGCCAAGACGGGAGAGGTGAAGTCTGTACTCTCCACCACGGGCCGTGGCTATTTTGTTGTGGCCGTACTCGGAGTTGGACAAGAGCCTACCAATCATGCCCTGCGCGACATTTCGGCCGTGAAGGAGCAGTTTGAGAAGTGGGGACAGAAGATGGTATTCCTCTTTACCGACCGCGACCAGTATAATAAGTATATGCAGCGTGATGAGTTCAAGTCGCTGCCTTCAACGGTGAACTATGGTATCGACACCGACGGAAAAATCCTTGCCCAGATACGCTCGGCCATGAAGCTCAACGCCTCCACGCTGCCCGTATTCATCATTGCCGACACGTTCAACCGTGTGGTCTTTGTCAGCCAGGGCTATACCATAGGACTCGGCGAGCAGATAATGGATGTCATACATAAACTCTGAACGGATCACAGCAGACACTCGCCCACCCCATAATCCTCACCCCCCGTGTGAAAATCGGTGACTCACTGTAGGAAGAAAGGTTTATGACGATCGTGAATGATGAATGATGAATTAATATCGTCTTACCAGCGCTATCTCAAGCTGGACCGCAACTACACCGCCAACACCATCGAGGCCTATATCCACGACCTCGATTGGTTGCGGCGCTATATGGACGCGCAGGGCAAGCGGCCCGAGGAGATGAAGCTGGCAGACCTTGAGAATTTTGCCGCCAGCCTTCACGAGTACGGCATCGGACCCACGTCGCAGGGACGCATCCTGAGCGGCGTGCGGTCCTTTTTCAAATACATGCGCATGGAAGGATATATCGACGACGATCCGACGGAACTCCTCGAATGGCCTCATCTTGGCGAACATCTGCCCGAGGTGCTGTCGACACAGGAGGTAGACCAGTTAGAGGGCTCCATCGATCTCTCCGACCCTCAGGGGCAGCGCAACAAGGCCATTATCGAGGTGCTCTTCTCCTGCGGACTGCGCGTCAGCGAACTGGTCAATCTCAAGCTTTCCAATATATTCATGAAAGAGAAGTTCATACGTGTGGAAGGCAAGGGGCGCAAGGAACGCCTCGTTCCCATCAGCGACGAGGCCATCCACCAGCTCCATCTTTGGTTTTACGACCGCCGTCAGCTGAAGATAAAGCCGGGCGAAGAAGACTATGTCTTCCTCAACCGTCGTGGTTCCCACCTCACCCGCACGATGATCCTCATCATGATCAAGCGGCAGGCCAAGGAGGCGGGAATCGAGAAAACCATCTCACCCCACACACTACGCCACAGCTTCGCCACGGCCCTGCTCCGCGGTGGCGCCGACCTGAGAGCCATTCAGGCCATGCTGGGCCATGAGAAAATTTCGACAACAGAAATATACACCCATCTCTCCACGGAAGACCTGCGAAAGGAAATCCTTGAGCATCATCCGCGCAATATCAGATGGCAACAACAACACGATAACGATGAACAAGGATAACGAAAAGGAAATCTTCCCCATCGTGGATGAGGAAGGCAATGTGTTGGGACGCATCACGCGTGGCGAGGCCCACGACGGACGAAAGGTGCTGCATCCCGTGGTGCATCTGCATGTGTTCAACAGCAAGGGGCAGCTCTTTCTCCAACGCCGGCCTCACTGGAAGGACATCCAGCCCGACCGTTGGGATACGGCCGTGGGAGGGCACGTAGACTTTGGGGAGACCATTGACGAGGCATTGAAAAGGGAGGTGAGAGAAGAGTTGGGCATCACCCGCTTCATTCCACAAAAGCTCGGTCACTATGTATTTGAGAGCAGACGTGAGAAAGAATTGGTGTATGTCAACAAGACGGTTTACGACGGCCCAATCCGGCCCAGTAGCGAGGAACTTGACGGCGGTCGCTTCTTCTCGCCCGAAGAAATCAAGGCAAGGATGGGACAAGGATTCTTCACGCCAAACTTTGAGAATGAATACAAGAAGTTCTTCCTGGCAGGAGAACTGTCATGAGCGAAGGGCGGGCTCTCGCAGACGCCGGTTTCCAGATTCTTCGCCGCCACACTTGATGATTTTCGGGCGATCAGAAGGACTCACAGGCGTTGCCCCATGGCTATCAAGCGAGACTCGTCATATTACCGAAGACACTGATATACCTATCGTTGGAACACATGCGCACCCTTGACCTATATCATAAAAAATTATCAAAGATTGCAAAAATCCAAGATTTTTCTTGGGTTGAATAGTTCTTTTGAATATCTTTGCAAGCGTAATCGAGAGATTACGGTTAATTAAAGTTTTTCATTAGGTTAGTAGTTTGATAGATTTTTAAGTAAAAAAGATTTATGTTATCAGACATCGAAGCAATTTCAATGTTGGGCGGAATGGCGGTGCTGGCTGCCTTATGCATCATCACCTTAGTTTGGACCAACATCCGATAGCATTCATCTTTGGGAGGCAGGTGCTCGTGGTGAGTCCCCGCCTTTGTTTTTTCCCTTGCCTCCAAAGCTGATTGTTGTGCAGCAACCGCGATACCCGTGGGTGCCGGCAGACTATTGTGCATGATTTTCCGCCTTAATTCTATTTCCACCCTTGCAAAATTTAAGAGTTATTCAACCTTGCCGCATGAAAAATTTCGAACGATCATTATTGGTTTTTAAAAAAATTTTTTAATTTTGTACATGGAACAGCAGATTATACTTATCTAAACATAGCCAAAAGTGGAAGGAGAACAACTTCTCCCTTGTAGTTGGATGACGAGAGTCGTTCATCGAATGAGGTTAAAACCACGGGCAAATTCTTTTTGACGATAATGACGGCAAAGATTTTCTTCGGAAATCTTTGCCGTTTCATTTTTTATTATTACCTTTGCACCCGTCTAAACCGCAAGAATGCCCAGATGGCGGAATCGGTAGACGCGCTGGTCTCAAACACCAGTGGAGCAATCCATCCCGGTTCGAGCCCGGGTCTGGGTACAATATAAATCCCGTAAGTCCTTTTACATAAAGAGCTTACGGGATTTTTCATTTTCTCTTGGGAAACATTTCGGGAAGAGTAAGCCTTATATAAAGAGAGTGTTATTTTGCGGGGATTATCAAATGACTCCAAACCAAGAGGTGGTACTTGAGCTAAGCAGGTTACTTCTTTTAAGCTCGTGCAGCCTTTAAAGCAGCCGTTAGACACCTCAGTCACTGATTTTGGAATGGTGATGCTCGTCAGACTTGTACAATCCTCAAAGCAATAAGGTGGCATTTTTGTGTAGTTTACGATGCTACGTTTTACTGTTTCTTGACTTCTTAAACGCAGTTTTTCCATTGATTGTGATGGCTTTGGGGATAAAATTGTTATTTTTGCGGTGTAAAATATGATACAAGTATCAAAAATAGTACTCTAATATGATATTTGAACGTAAGAAATATTTGGATGAACTTATCGCAGGACGTGGGAATGGACTTGTGAAGATTATAACAGGTGTCAGACGATGTGGAAAGTCTTTCCTGCTGTTTGATATCTGGCATAACTGGCTGTTGGAACACGGGGTGACTGATAGTCACATCATTGAGATACAACTTGATGATTTCCGAAACAGACGGTTGAGGAAGCCAGATGCCTTGCTCGACTATATAGACTCAAAGGTAGTGGATGATGGTAATCCTTATTACGTAGTCTTGGACGAGGTGCAGCTGGTAGAAGAATTTGTGGAGGTTATTCTTAGCTTGACACACATGAGAAATGTGGACGTGTATGTGTCGGGGTCAAACTCTCGCTTCCTGTCAAGTGATGTTGTGACTGAGTTCCGAGGTAGAGGTGACGAGATACGCATCTGGCCTCTCACCTTTGATGAATACTTTAGTGGTATTGGTGGAGATATACGCAAAGCTTGGTTGGATTACTATACTTTTGGAGGACTACCACAGGTGGCTTTGCTTGAAACGGAAGAAAAGAAAACAGACTATTTACGTAGTCTGTATGAAACGACCTATCTGCGTGACGTAATTGAGCGCAACCATCTGCGTAATCCAGAAGGAATGAAGGAATTGGTGCGTGTATTAGCCTCGGGCATTGGCTCGTCAACCAATCCAACGAGAATAGCCCATACCTTTCAATCTGCACAAGGAGTAACCATAAAAAGAGACACTATAAAACAATACATAGACTATCTGAAAGACTCTTTCTTGATAGAAGAAGCATTACGCTATGATGTGAAAGGCAGAAAATATATTGGTACCGAGACGAAATACTACTTCGCAGACATCGGCATTCGTGCAGCCATTCTCAACTATCGACAGCAGGAAGAAACGCACATTATGGAAAACATTATCTATAATGAGCTTCGCAGTCGAGGATATAATGTGGACGTAGGATTGGTTGAACTTGGTGGCAAGGATGAGAACGGTAAGTTTGTCAGAAAACAGTTGGAGGTAGACTTTGTGGTGAACCGTCCTCCATACAGAGTGTATATCCAATCGGCTTTTCACATGCCTACGCCAGAAAAGGAACAGCAAGAGCGACGTCCTTTATTGTCAATTAATGACCACTTTCGTAAGATTGTCATTGTTGGTGATGACATTCATCGCAAGGAAGACGAACTCGGAGTATTGACTGTCGGACTCTTGGATTTCTTGACAGACAAGGACTTGTTGGAGCAAGGATAATCATTTTATTATATAATTATGCATAGATCCAAGAACAATGCGCACTCTATCGTTAATTCTGCACGCTGATTATTGCGAGAAAAGAAGTTAAACCCACTCTAAGAATGCCTAAGATGTAGCGTGCAAGATGATAGGGTATATTCTGACATGTAAAGAAAACCATCTTTATTTTCTTTCTCGGGGTGTTAACAAGGCATTAATATTGTGCAAGAATCGGAAAGGAGAAGCTGTACAACAACTCTGAATTTCTTTAGGACATTGTTGCCCAGCTCGGCTTTTATATCTAACTTTGCACTTGCATACTTATCATATAAAGCAGAAGACAAGGCAATGAACCATAAACTACTTCTGATTCTCTTCCTGGCATTGTTATCACTAAATGCTTGGAGCCAATCCAAAATAACAATGAAGGGAGAGTGGATGTACACGGATGTAACTCTTTCTGACGGCGGCTCGGTTCACAACGTCCCGGGATTGATAGATACTGGCTGCTCGGTTTGTATCATCGATTCTACCTATGCCGTAGACTCATGCCACATCAAGGATTTAAAAGGAGACAAGATGATGGACAACACGGCCGGACAAAGCATCAAGACGTCGTATGTCTATTTGGACAGCATCTCCTTTGCGTCATCCACATACACTCATGTGTGGTGCTTCATTGTGGATTTGGCCGGGAAACTGAAGCAGTTTGCTCCAAAGTTTATTATCGGTGGTGACATCTTAAAAAGGGATCTGTGGTGCTTTGACCTGAAGACGTACCAACTCCAACGCCTAAGCAATTTACCCACCAACGTCGCGACTTCCCTGTCCTGGAAGCAGCATGCTGACGACGGACTGAACATGATTATCTTTAAAGGGAAGATAGCGGGCAAGAAGACACGTATCTTATTTGACACCGGTTCCCGATTCAATGAACTGCTCCGGGCATCTGAGCTGACGCCGACATCTTATGTAGAGCTTCCCTGCGCCGACATAGCAAATGGGCTAACGTACAAAAAGGTTGCGCAATGCAAAAATATCCCCGTAGAGATTGCTGATGAGCATTTCAAGGTTGACTTCAACAAAGAGACAAGAGACGGTTCAGACTACCCCCGCCTTAACGCGAGCTTTCTTATGGGAAAAAGATGGGTACTTGATTATGAGCATCGGCAGCTGCTCATATTGCCAGAATAATTCTGCGGACAGCAGGTGGCTTAGCGCTTTGTGGCTGTCATCGTTGGCAGCTTGGCCCTGATGCTGTTGCTGATCGGAGGAATGGCGGACTGCTCGATGAACTGGTCCACATCCACTATACCCATCTTCTCGTCCTTGAACTTCTTCACATCCTGCTTGTCGGCGAAAGAAGCCTTAGTGATGTACACTTCTTCCCATTGGTCATATATCTTGCGGACGTCCTTAATGGTTACCGTCATCTGTCGGGACCACCGGCTGGAGACCATATCGGTATAGGTGATTCCATCAGGACGAAGCGCATAAACCTCGCTTGAGTGGGAACTTTTTAACTGCTGTTTATATTTGCCAAGAGACAAGGACTTCACAGTGTCTGGATAAAGATGGTCGAAACTGAACAGCACTTTTGCAGCGAGCGTGTCAGTTCGCCAGAATGCCGGATTCATCGCTTCCTTGTTTTTGCCAACACCATAGAAGTCAGGAACGGGAAAAGGAGGTGCGTATGATAAAAGACTTCCATTCCTGCATTCTTCTTTCTTGATGCTGTCGTCAGCTAAATATCTTGCGGCAAGCGTACGATGGTCTACCTCACCATTCTTAAGTTTGACAAAGTAGTAAGCCACGCCATCATAATAATACTCCAGTTGTCCGTTATAGAACTGCGGTGCTCTGAAATAAGCCTCAAACACAACGTATTCAGGACGTTTCGTGACAACTGACACCTCGTTTAGCGCTTGCTCCCGGGTATCCATGTACAACACCTTGTCCTTCAAAGTGTCGGTGTCAACATCTTTGTTCAGGTAGGCCACATGGGATACGGAAAACTTAGGAACACTGTCCTTAAAACGAATATAACCTTCGGAGTCTGAAGTCGTCAGCAGTGTTCCTCTTGCATTGAAGACCGATGCAAATTCAATAGGTTGCCGTGTATGGCTGTCTAACAGCCTGAACTGTACTTGTGCCTTTGCTTCTACACCTAAAAGGCAACAAACAACCAACGCAATAATATTTTCCACAAACTTAAGATTTAGTGAATGAGAAGAGGGAAAACTATTCCTGCCAGATTACAGACGGCATGAGCGATGAAGCAATATCTCACATCATGGTATCTGATAAACAGATAGCATAAAGGTATTGCAAAGACAAGCGTGTCAACCCTTAAGAAAGAGTCTCCAAGATGGGTGCAGAAAAACAAGATGGAACTGCACACAATGATAGCAACGGGGTTAAAGCCACCTCTTTCCATCATGCTGACGAGCCATTTTCTGAACAGCATTTCCTCAGCGAAAGGACCTAACAGGCCTGTCGAGACAATAGAAATGAGCAGTGGGGATGGTTCCGCAGCAGGATGTGGATAGGCCGTATTGCTCAACTGACAAATGAGATATATGGCAAGTTGCCAAAGCAGACCTAAGAGAATGGAAATCGAAACCACTTTCATTTGAAGTGCCGATGGCCGCAACATCCATAAGTCAAGCTTTTCTATTTTATTCTCTATGGCCAACGCGACTAATAGGAATGCAGAGCAGGCCATAGCCATGAGATCTGGTGCCAATTTGGAAGCGACTGCGTTGTCCCCGTTATTTAAGAAAAGGCCCATAAAAGGTGCAGCAACTAAGATCGAGCCCACCAAGCATATCACCAAAAAAACGATCATCCTGCTAACACACTTTGGCTTACTATAAGTTATATTGTTCGTTTCGCTTCTTTTATTGTCCATGTACTCTAAATTCCGCAGCACTATAATTTAGATTTATTTATAAGTTCCTGAGCAGCAAAATATTGCTCAGGATGTTGCCATGTCGGAAAATTCACCTAACTCTTAGTGCTGCAAAAAAGAAAACGAATCACCAGCAAGACATGGCAAAAATACGAATATAATTTGAGAAACTTACACCTTTTGGTGGAATTTTTCCCATCATTGAGTACTTTGTTACGATTTCAACCGCATCGACTTGAAGAAGATAAAGACGCGGCAAGTGGGATAGCGCCAAAGGCAGTGAGAGACGATCTACCTAAATTGCAGGGGCCGTGCCTCGTGCCGGCCCTAACCCTACCAACTCGGCCCCTGCAATTGGGCTCAGCATTACGGACGCAGGATGCCCGATTGTGGCACGTTGCCCTGGCTCACTTGCTCGTGCTTGATCTTTCGGCCGAAGTCAAAGCTGTAGCTCAGCTTCAGATAGACCTGAGGGCCATAGGAGTCGGAATGTTGCCAAGTGTCAAAGGCGTAGCATCCGTAATCGTAATACTGATGATAGGGCTTGCTTTTGGAGAACATGTTCCTCGCACCGATCTCAGTCTTCAAACCGTAGCCCGACCAGCCCGCCGCCATGCCATAGGAGGGACGCGACTTGAGAAACGCGGGGGTGGTGTATAGTTTCTTCTCTGCGGGGCGGAAAAAAGCGTAGGCGTTGAAATTCTTGTAATAATACAACACGTCCATCTGGTAGCTTACCCTATTGTAATGCGCGGCGTATGATCCTGTGATCGACTGATGATGATAGGCTGCGCCAGCCTTCAGCTGAAGACTTCTGTTGAAGAGGAAGAGGGAAGCCATGAAACCAGCGTCTACACTATAATAATCGCCGTTTGTTTGGTAGGTGTGTACCAGTGTTGGCCCGTCGATATTATAATCACTCTTCAGCACATTGATGAGTTGCCAATAGCCGACAAAGGCAGATATTTGGAAATTTTTCTCGATAATAGTGTGCGAAGCTACGGCGTTCACAATCCTCGTCGTACCCAACAGGGGATTGCCCTTCACGACCTCAAAGTAGTTCACCCGCTGGCTCGCCTCCGTAAATGTGTTGAGAGTGGGGTACGACGAGCCCATCCGCGCGTCGAGTGCCAGACGGTGGTGCTGCGTTACCATCCAGATGAAGGTGAGCACAGGGCGCGGCCACACCTTGGTGGTACGCTTGTTGTCGTTGGCCTTGTAGCTGCTGATGTCGAAGCCCGCCTGCAGGTCCAAGGAGGCATTATTGCCTATCTGCAACTGGTAGGTGGGGTAGAACTGCAGTTCATTGCTCATCAGGTCCTGCCTATTTTCGCCGTCAGCCATCAAGTATCTTGAGTTACTCTTCATGTAGGTTTCCCATACGAACAGGGAGAGGCTGCTCTTGGCGTTCAGCTGGTGGCGGTAGGTGAGCCGGGTTTCAAGATTGTTGAGGTGTTCCTTGGTGTCGTTCCTGATCACATCGGCCATGGCCGACTCGCTGTAGCTCCGATGGTAATTGTTGTCGCTGTAACTATAGGTCACCTGCCAGTCTATGGAGTTCTTGCTGTCGAAGTTGTGTCTTAGGAAGGCATGGCCAGAATAGGTCGTGTTGCGGCTGTCGGCAAGGCTGCTCATCTCTGACGAGGGGTATACGGCGGGTGAATATTCTGTTGTAGAGGAAGACTTATCTCCAGGATTTTTCCCCACGAAGACGCCAAACTGTCCAAGCAGGGTCGTCTTGGGGGTATTGTAGGTTGTCCGAAAGAGTGAAGAGTAGTTTCTGTTCTTGCTGACCCCATAATGTGGGGTGACAGTCCTAATGAAGGGTGTACTCGTAAAGACGCTCTGCCTTTGCTCCGTCCTCAACCCATCGTCCTTCGACAGTCTCACCCCGCCCAAGAGCAGGTAGTTCACTTTGTTCTTGTCGAGGCTCAGCTGCAAATTGTATTGTCCCGATCGGTCGATGAGCCTTGTGTCGGCGGAGGCGTCGACATAACCTCCCGACTCGTAGTGGTAGAGCACATAGTTGAGCACCTTCTGCTCGCCGGGAAACAGGTCAGCAGCGTTCTCATAGTATTCCACTCTCTTGATGTCCTTGGCGCGCAGCTGCCCGAGGTCCGTCAGCGTCACCTTGCGGTGCTCAATGTAGAAACCGACGTTGGTGCGGTCGACAGCCGAGACGTTTCCCGTCATGGGGTTCACGTCCAATTGTGGTATGGCAAGACGGAACAACAGGTCAATGCCGTCGTGGCTCGCATTGCGCTGTTTCTTGTCGGGCAGATAGGATGTCTTGTTGCCATTGGCCACGACGCGGTTTCCCTCCACGGTCACCTCTTTGAGGTTGATGGTCTTCTCATCCCTCTCCAACGGCGGGTTGATAGTGGTCACTGGCTGGGGCTGCATCGTGCCTTCTGATTCCTTGTATCCGGCCTTGGAGAATTTGATGGTGCAGGGGCCGGCAGCCTTGTACTTCAAAGAATAATGGCCGTTGTCGTCCGTGACGGTCTTGTAATCAAGCGTGTCGCAAGTCAGGCTCACCGTTACGCCTTCGAGCGGCTGTCCGCTTTGGTCTACGACCGTGCCGTTCAACTCATACGTTTCCTGACTCTGCCCAAAGGCGAGAAGAGTTGAGAATAGAAGTAGTAATAAAGTAAGGATGTGTTTCATTATCTTGTGTTTTTTTGATTAACATTGTAGAGGTTCAGAAGACCGTTTTTGTTCGAGAAGCTTGTAGAAAGATATGTGTATTCCACGCAAGCTTTGTCATTCGCTCGAAAGCCATGAAACAATACGTTTAGAGCAGGTTGCCCCCCGCACTGCATCGCGTCGAGCTGTTTGACGAAGGGGAACCTGCTCATCTGCTTCAATATTATTGGGCCGGTTTGGGCTTGTTGTATGGGGTAAGTCCGTCGTCAGAGTAAGAGTTATTCAGCGATTTTCCTGGATGCTGTCTCGACCGTCCGTGAGAGAACGACCAAGTGGCTGTCAGGCTGAACATATTCCTCATGGGCTTCCATGTACTCTCCTGACGGTACTGAAAACCAGGAACACTGCCCTTCGTCATCTCTCCCTTCCCAGCATAGTTCCACCTCATGCCCACCGACCAGGCCTTGTACTTATAGATAAAGCTGAACGAATACTGTGCGCTGCTTTTGATGGTAAGGTCGCCCCTCCTGTCTTTTACGGGCGAATTGGCCGAGGCCATTACCGATAGTTTTTGGGTGTTATAAATAAGGGCACCGCCGTATCTTAAATAGGACAGACGTACCGCCTCGGAGGGTGTGTCATACCGTCTGTAGTTGTACTCGATATAGGGATTGACCGAGAAACATTTGCCTATCTGCTTCCGGGCGAACAACTTCCAAGAGTTGTCGAATAGGCTTCCTATCCGCTCCGGCCGCAGGACAGCCTGATTGCCCTCCACCGCCAGAACAGGCACATAGGTCGAATGAAAGTAAGTCGGAATGTACTGCAACGAGATATAGTCTTGACTCTGGGGTTTGAAATAGGCCACGTTAAGATTTCCCTTGTAATAAAGGTTCGGCTTCAGGTTGGGATTCCCCGTTGAATAGAAATTGTAGGTCTTGGACGTCACCGAAGAGGTAAGCTCACTCAGCGAGGGGGGGTCCACTTGCAGCTGCATGGTCAATTGCACCGTAAAGCCTTTCAACTTTTTCTGTGGCCACCAGTCGGCATAAAACCTCAAATACGGAGCCGTATAATTGCGGTTTCTCTCTGCGCTTGTCTGGTGGATGTACTGCATGCCGACCGATGGATATAGATTCACCCTCTTAACGCTCCAATAGATTCCTGAGTAAAGAAACAGGTTATGCTTCTCCGGTCTGTAGACTGCGTTTCCGGCCTCCTGGCGCATATAAGAGCCACTGTACCATGCACCGGCACTGAGAGAGCCCCCTGCGAGCTGCGAATGATAAGTGGCGTTGGCGATGAGGGAGTAGATTCGATTGCGTATGCTGTTGGCCACATAATAATCTCTCTCCAGCCCGTCGAACGACTCGTAGATCATATTGTCCGATCGGGAGTGGGTGAATGTGTTCACGACATTGAAAGCCAGCGACCGCCTCTTGGGTAGGGTCAGCTGGTAGAAGAGATCCACCACGTATGAATGGGAACGGCTGGAGAGCGTGTCGTCGCGGTGTCCGGAGAAGACGTCATTGCCGATGTATTCCTTCAGGTTGGTGGGATTATACTGGTGCCTCGGATCGAAATCATAGCCCAATTTGATGTTCAGTAGGTGGGGGCCTTGAAACCTCTGATAGGAGACTTGCAACCCATTATAGAAGCCCATATACTTCTGTCGGTCGCCGGAATAAAGCGTCTTTGAAGAACTGCCGAAGGCATCCTCAAAAGTAGTTTCGATGTGGTGTATGCTGCGGTAGTCGTTGGAATAGTTCACTCTCACTTGGTTCAGAGAGTCGGTGTAGGCCAAATTCAGCTGGTTGTAGCCATAGCCTGTAGTGAAGGAGTTGAAGGTATTGACGTATGCGGTATATAGTTTGTCGTGCCGTCTTTTCATCACGATGTTGGCGACGGGGCCCGAGGTGAGTGCCATGTATTTTGGAGGCGGCACATTGTAGTATTCCACATGCTTGATGTCGGAACCCTTAAAACCTCTCAGATCCATTGCTGTTGAAGGGACACCATTGATGAGAACAAGGACTTCCTTCTGGTCGTAGGACAAAAGATTTTTTGCATTCAACTGCGGATAGAATAAGCTTAGTGATGACACCGCATCCAGGGCATTGGTACCGAACATGCGATTTTCTTTCGTCAGGAAGAGGAGCTGATGATCGCCCCTGTTGATGATGTTGTCGCCGGTGACCACGAATTCCTTCATCTGGATTTCTTTCGCCACGCTGTCCTGGGTGGTTTTCAAACTGTCCTGCGAATGCATCGACATAGGCAGCAGGCTGAGGAAGAATGCGAATGAGATGACAGGTAATTTCATCGTTTTTTGTTTTTAATGATTAAGCAAGTAGTAGTCTCGCTTGCAAATATAAAAAAAAAATGATAGCTTCCAAACGTTATAAACAAAAAAATTACACGAGCCCATGCTTATTCATATCTTAATTGCTGATTACCAACATGTTCATTCAAATAGTACATAAAGTACACACGGCGCAAACGATGTCTTGAAATCAATCGGTAACCGGGTAATGCCGATTACGAGCATGCAGGTTCTTGTCACTGCAGAACTGAAAGCAGAAGACGGTGAGACCATACGGGTGAGGCAATGCACTGAGGCGGAAGAGAAACTATCCAACATCTATCGCATGCTCGGAATCAATCCTCATCCGTTGGAAAAAATATAATACGTGGTACACCCAAAGCCACCCTCAAAAAAATGCCAATACTGAGCATCAATCAGTTACATGAGGTATATCTGCAATGTGGGTTAAAATGGTAGGAAAATAGTCGTGTGAGGATTTCACGCTTGGCGGATTTTAGCCAAAACAGACACACGGAGCTATGAAAGGGAAGGGGCGAGTACCCACGTCAGATCCGAAGGATATTTGCGTTGAAAGACTTCGTGCCAGAGGTTTTAAAGATTTTCTCATTAAGATTAGCGCGCAGATTAGATACACTCTGTTTTTTTAAGCCGAGCAAGTTTCCTATCTCAGAGGGGAGAAAGTGAAAACGAGTCAATATACACACCAAGACCTCCCGCTCCGTCAACCCCAATTTCTCATCGGTAATGTAATGGTAAAATTTTGGAGCCAATTCATTTACCAAATGTATAAGGTCGGCCCACTCACTGGATGTTGCTTTTAATCCCTTTTGCGCATGATCATGCAGCCTGACGACCATGTCATTGGTGACCAAACTCTGTTCCGCGTTCCAATCCTCTACATTTGAGTATTCCGTATATGTTGACAATGCCTGCTGAAGTTTCATTATTTCCTCAGTCTTTGCCTTCTTGGCCTTTTCAAAACCAAGTTTCATCATCTTCATATCTATCAGCGCCTGATGATACAGATTCAGGGTCGCGGAATATTTGTCTCTCAAAGCTTGCATCCGCCTTTGCCTCTTCGCTTTTTGTCGCTTTATCAATAGGTATAGGGCAAGAGAGGAGATGATGATCATGATCAACACGCACGCCAAAACAAGATACAACCGGCTGTTGGCCAAAGACTTCTCATTGGCAATCCTTTGGTATTCACCATAGTCGTAGAGAGCCTGCGCACGGGTGACATCCGCTGTAGATAGCGACAGGCTCAAGGAGTCGTTGGCGTCTGCGAACAGGTTGGCATATTTGGCCACGGAGTCGGCAACCCCCTTTGCTGTATAAACGTTGAGCAGCCCGCGATAACCACTTTCGAGGCTGTTGAGGCCCGAAGACCTGGCTATGAGTTTCCTGTAATAATAGGCTGCGGAATCGGGCTTCTGTTCCTTTTCATAGAACTCTCCCAAAATGTGATAAAACATTTCATGCCCCGGCTTAATCTCTCCTTGAGCAGTCGCCAATCCGGACTTGTGAATGTATTCATCAATCAGCTTCCTCGCTTTGTCCAGCTCTCCGCTTTCTATGCAATGTTCAATTAAGGTGCTTAGCGAAGCTGCGGCATAGTCTTCCCTACCGATTATCTTGTATTCGCGGTAGACTTTCTCTGCCATCAGTATCGTAGAGTCTTTTACACCCATGAGGGAATAGGCGTGTCCCGCAAACTCCATCGACTGTATGGCTGTAAGCGTATCGGCAGCTATCAAGGCGTAACGGCCGCTGGTTTTCCATGCTGAAATTGCTTTTTGGGGCAATCTTTGTTTGTAAAACAAAATGCCTATTTGACCATATATCCTCGACAATAGTTTTAAATCGGCTTCTCTTCCTATTGTGTCAGCGCATGAAGCGGCTTCGAGTAAATAGTTCAAGGCCATAGGACTATCGCCCTTATCCCTATAGACGCATCCCATCATGTAGTTGGCCATGGTCAAATCCCTATTGCTTCCGTGCCGATCGTAATACCTCAAGACCTCAGGCATGAATTTTATGGTGTCCATAGGTAAATACAATTTGTTCATGGTCTCAGCGCACAGCAGATTATACTCCATTCTGTATCTTTCGCTGTAATGATTTGCCTCACCCTGTATAGTTGAAAGTATCTCCATAGCGGAGTCTGGAAAAGAATCTACAAGAGACTCTGCCCTTTCCAAGCCCTGGGACTTAGGGGAAAGGCAACAAGACACAATGCCGAGAATGGCCAAGAAACAGAATATCTTTCTCATAGTGGTTGAATCTGTAGTGCAAAAATAATGATTTTTTCTTATATCGCAAAAGGAAATCGAATACAACAAAAAATTATATGTTTTGAGGAACATAACAAAGAGGCCTGGCCGATTCCTGCAATATCTTAGGAGGGCGATGGTACTCATTGATATTATGCACTGAGCTTCACGGCTCAGTGCCTGTCTGCTTTATGTCCCCCAATATGTTGTTGGAAACGGTCTTGCGGTAAATGTGGATCAATTTTTTTGCCTTATTCTTCCAAAGGCTACCTCAGATGTTGAGATACCCCCAATAACAGCAGCCTTCCTTCTTAACTTAAATGATTGAGTCCACTTTAAAATGTAGTATATTTGTAAGCCAGGGTCATTCCTGAAGTTCTTTCAGGCGGCGATGCTGAAACGTATGCGAACATTGGCGGGTCGTAAAAAATGCCAGGAAATCG
>Ga0256404_1003512_pt1 | contig 31720 bp, 24 predicted proteins | sample RumenRJG_01DNA_FD_185990 | JGI IMG/M metagenome (GOLD analysis project Ga0256404, IMG submission 185990) | Bovine rumen microbial communities from Lethbridge, Alberta, Canada - RJG_01 | ecosystem: Host-associated > Mammals > Digestive system > Stomach > Rumen | place: Canada: Alberta | collected...
ACCGACCCCATGTATTTCCATAAGTCAGCAAAAAACTAAGTACAGCACGGCCGTGCTTAATATTCAGCACGAGCGTGCTTAATATTCAGCACGGGCGTGCCTGATATTCAGCACGGGCGTGCTTTACCGGAGAGAACCGTCCAAACTCCCACCTTGGACGGGCCAAACTCCCACTTTGAACGGGCCAAACTCACACTTTGAACGGGCCAAGCTCACACTTTGGACGGGGCTTTACTCTGGTTGTTGATATTCCAGCTCATCAAAATGAGTGAAGCCTGACGCTTCCAGCTTTTGGCGACTCAAGGAAACGTCGGCAGGCGTGTTGTAATGAGGAATGAGCGGAAGCCGAATGAGCACCGCCTCGGGACTGACGTGAGCAGCAAGCCACTGCAGGTTCTGAAGAACGCGTTCGTTACCGATGCCTGTATAGGAACGGTAGATGGCTGGATTCATGTCCTTCACGTCAATAATCCACTGACAAATGAAGGGAGCAACAGCCTCCACATGCTGCAAGGGCACGTTGAGACTGGTCTCTATGGTCACCCCCCACTCTGCCGGCATGAGCTGACAGAGCTCACAGATGACGTCGGAACGCAGCAGCGGCTCACCGCCTCCAAAGCACACGCCACCACCCGTAGCACGGAAATAGAGGTCGTCACACAGGAGTGCTGACAGTATCTCGCTGACCGTCATCGTTCGCCATACGCCTTCAGCCACTAAACATTGCGGATTCAGACAATACTGACAATGCAGGGGACAGCCGTGGAAGGCCACCAGCGTGGTAACGCCAGTGCCATCCGTGGTCAGCCGATGACGGCAAATGCCAATGAGCGGAGCTTTATGTGGCATTGCTTACTTCGATTTAAAAGAAATGGGAATGTTATATCTTACTACTGTAGTTTTTCCACCTGTTCTGGCAGGCACCCACTTGGGCATCAATTTGGCAACACGCAGCGCTTCGTCATCGTAGGGCTCACCTATACTCTTTACCACCTTGAAATCGCTCAGCGAACCATCTCTTTCTACAATAAAACTAATAACTACCCTACCCTGTGCACAACTCTCACCTTCTGGATAACGCAGGTTGTCCTCTATAAATTTTGCCAAGGCACTATTGCCACCGGGAAATTGCGGATAAGAATAAGGCACTTCTCCATATATCACCTGTTCATCTTTCTTTATAGGAGTAATGGTGTCAACAGGTGCGGGCACCTTTCCCCTAAGAATCTTTTCCTCCTCAGGCTCTATCCTTTCAGGCTCTGGGGCTACAACGTCACCAGCCAACTCATAAATGGTAGAATCGTTCTCACAACCATTAGGCACCTTACTCTGAGCGCAGGCGGTGAGCGACGACATGCCTGCGGCAATGCCCGTCAGCACGACGGCTTTACCCAGCATGCGGCGCACGGCCAACTGCTCTTCCAGGTACCTTACTTCAGCCTCGCAAGCCGGGCACGTCCCGGCACAAGGTCCCTCGTGGTGACACTCACGTGGCGCATACTTAATTCCGTTGGCATCGGCAATCTGCTGACGAATGTCTTTCAGCACGCTGCATGTTCTTTTTCCTCTTTCCATAACGCTAATAGTTTAAAGTTTGCTGCAAAGTTACGTAATTATTTTCAATCTCACAATAGTAATGACCATATTGACACAATAATATGATGGTAAGCACTTGATAATCAGATGAACCAAAGAAAAGAAAAACAGCATCTTGACACACGCTGAAAAAGGGGAAAATAAGGAAAAGTCTATAAAATATATGAAAAAACAGAAGTTTAGTTGGTTAATTGAAAAATTTTACGTTACTTTGCAAATTACAAATCAAAAAGAATAAATCAAAAAGAAACATGGCATTTACCCAACGTGCAAATGAAATCTTTCGTCAAGTGATAAATGACTACCACCTGACTGATAATATTGATACGCCTATCAGAAACCCCTACGAGCGCGACTCCATAGAGTACAGCCTCTACCTGAAGTGCTGGATTGACACCGTACAGTGGCATCTGGAGGACATTATACGTAATCCTCACATTGACCCTGAAGAGGCTTTGGCACTCAAGCGCCGCATTGACCGCTCTAACCAGGAGCGCACAGACCTGGTGGAAGAAATAGACAGCTATTTCCGCAAGGTGTATGAGGACGTGCAGCCGGCTGCCAATGCCCGCCTGAACACAGAGAGTCCGGCATGGGCCGTTGACCGCCTGAGTATTCTGGCGCTGAAGATTTATCACATGCAGGAGCAGGTAGAGCGTAAGGACGCTGACGCTGACCATATTGCCCGCTGTCAGGCCAAGCTCAACGTGCTGTTAGAGCAACAGGTTGACCTCTCGACGGCTATTGACCAGCTGCTGGACGATATTCAGGCTGGACGAAAGTACATGAAGGTGTATCGCCAGATGAAGATGTACAACGACCCGAGCACGAACCCGGTGCTGTATAAGGTTAAAAAGTTAAAAAGTTAAAAGGTTAAAGAGTTAAAAGATTAAAGTTGAAACACGATCATATACTCATTATTCGCTTCTCTGCTCTCGGAGACGTGGCAATGACGGTGCCAGTGGTCTATTCGCTGGCACAGCAGTATCCTGAGCTTCGCATCACGATGCTCAGTCGGCCGTTTGCCCGTCCGCTGTTTGAGAACTTAGCGCCTAATGTCAACTTTATGGAAGCTGACATCAAGGGTGAATATCATGGAGTAAAAGGCCTGAATACGCTTTACCGGCGACTGGTGGCCAAGCAGTTTACGCACATTGCCGACCTGCACAGCGTGCTACGTTCAGAATATCTACGCATGCGTTTTAACCTTGGACGTTTCAAGGTGGAACACATTAATAAGAACCGTAAGGGAAAACGCAGGCTTGTTGCCCAGAACAACAAGCAGTTCGTACAGCAGCCAACATCGATGCAAAACTATTTGAACGTCTTCGAACGGTTAGGATACCCTGTGAAGCTTTGCTTTAAGAGCATCTATGGTGAAGAAAAAGGCAGCCTGATGCAGCTGCCTCCCATCTTTGAGACCAAAGAGGAGGGCGAACAATGGATTGGCGTAGCCCCCTTTGCTGCCCACGATGGCAAGATTTATCCGCCTGAGAAGATGCTGGAGGTGATTCGTCAGTTAGCTGCCAAGTACCCTAAGGCACACCTGTTGCTCTTCGGACGCGGCGAGCGTGAGGAGGCAGTCTTTCCCCATTGGTGTCATGACGTACCACAATGCATCAACGTCAGCCTCTATACGGAAACGCTGCGTGAAGAACTCATCCTGATGAGCCACTTAGACGTCATGATATCTATGGACTCAGCCAACATGCATTTAGCCTCGCTCACGGCTACTCCTGTGGTAAGCGTCTGGGGAGCCACTCATCCGTATGCCGGCTTTATGGGTTATAACCAGTCAGACGATAACGCCGTACAGCTCGACATGCCCTGCCGTCCGTGCAGCATCTTTGGCAATAAGCCCTGCTTCAGGGGCGACTATGCCTGTATGAACGACATTCAGCCAGAGAGCATTGTAGCGAAAGCAGAAACTATTTTAAATAGATAAATTAATTATTCACTAAACAAAGAACATTATGAAAAAGTTTGTTTGCGACGTTTGCGGTTATGTTTATGACCCCGCAGTAGGTGACCCTGACAACGGTATTGAGCCAGGCACAGCATTTGAAGACATTCCTGAAGACTGGGTATGCCCGGTTTGCGGCGTTGGTAAGGACGAATTCTCAGAAGAGTAAGAGCTGAGAAGCGAACTTCCAGATGATGATGCCAGCCGTTACGCTGACATTCATGGAGTGCTTGGTGCCTAACTGTGGTATTTCCAAACAACCATCGCAGGCATCAACCACTTCCTGATGAACACCTTTTACCTCGTTTCCTAATACCACAGCATACTTCTTTTCCTTTGAAGCCGTAAAGTGTTGCAGCTTCGTGGAGTGTTCCACTTGCTCAACGGCTAACACCTCGTAACCTGCTTTCTTGAGTTCTTCAACGGCTTCGAGTGCTGTATGATAGTATTTCCAGCTGACAGCATCCTCGGCACCCAGTGCCGTCTTATGAATCTCTGTGGCCGGCGGTGTCTGGCAAATACCACAAAGTGCGATGCCTTCTACACGGAAAGCATCGCAGGTGCGAAATACACTTCCTACGTTATACATAGAGCGCACATCGTCCAACACCACCACCAAAGGCAGTTTTTCGGCCTCACGATATTCTTCTATCGTCAGGCGCTGCATTTCTACAGTCCTTACTTTTCTTCCGTTCATGGGTGCAAAGGTACGAAATTTAGTTCATAATTCATAGTTCATAGTTCATAATTTACTGTTGATAACTGTGTGGATAACTTGTGAATTTAAGAACAAAATACCCAGACGACAATATGCATAAAGGGATATGAACATAATTATTCAAACGTTTTACGTAAGTTTTCCACAAAAAATGATGGGAAAAAGATATAAACTTATTAATTTTGCACCAGAATTGAGAAGTGTGCATAAACTGATTACTTAATTGTAAATCAATAAGTAAGTATAAACAAACGTAGTGAATAACACTAAACCACGGGTGAATAAACAAATAAGCAAGGAAAAGGAAGAAAAGTTTTCAACGTATAAACACCCTATCATACAACTCATTTCTATTTTAAAAAGAAGAAAAATAAAAAAATAATAAGTATATGGAGTTGAAAAAGCAGTGGATAGAGCAAGGTTTCATTAATGAGCCGGCTCCCGAAGGAACTAACCTAAAGGCGGAGATTCGCCGCATGTGTGAAGAGAAAAATGCCATTATCCTGGCTCACTACTATACGCACGGAGAGATACAAGACTGTGCTGATTTCATTGGTGACTCGCTGGCTTTGGCCCGCAAGGCGGCTGAAACGGATGCGAAAATCATTGTGATGTGTGGCGTTCACTTCATGGCTGAGACCTGTAAGATTCTTTCTCCCGATAAACTGGTACTGTGTCCTGACCTGAATGCAGGCTGTTCGCTGGCTGACTCTTGTAAGGCTGACGACCTGAAGAAGTACAAGGAGGAGCATCCTGGCTATCAGGTAATCTCGTATGTTAATACGACAGCTGCCGTCAAGGCGCTGACCGATGTTGTTGTTACCAGTGGCAATGCGAAGAAAATAGTTGATACGTTCCCGCAGGATGCCAAGCTCATCTTCGGTCCTGACTATAACTTAGGCAGCTATATCAATTCTATTACTGGACGTGAGATGTTACTCTGGCAGGGTGGTTGTCATGTACATGAGCGGTTCTCAGTACCTGAAATTCTGAAACTCAAGCAGCAGCACCCCAAGGCATTGGTACTGGCCCACCCGGAGTGTAAGGGTCCGGTGTTGGCGGTAGCCGACGTGGTAGGCTCTACAGCCGTTCTCTTGAAGTATGCCATAGAACACCCAGAGCAGGAGTATATCGTGGCTACAGAGGCCGGAATACTGCATGAGATGCAGCGTAACTGCCCCACTACCCTCTTCTACCCCGTTCCGCCTGAAGTAAGCGAAGGCTCAATAGGCTGTCATTGTAATGAGTGTGACTACATGAAGATGAACTCTATGCTGAAGATTTACAATGCGCTGAAGTACGAATGGCCGACCGTTGAAGTTGACGCAGAGATAGCCAAGGAGGCCGTTAAGCCAATAGAAAGAATGCTGGAATTGAGCTGATGGTATCTGTTATTGTTCCTGTTTATAACTCTGAGCATACGATAGGAAAATGTATTGAGAGCATATTGTCTCAAACATTTTCTGCCGTTGAATTAGTGTTGGTGAACGATGGCAGTACGGACAAAAGCGGCCAGATATGTGATGACTATGCATTGAGGGATGGCCGTATTAAGGTCATCCACCAACTGAACAAAGGAAGAATAGCAGCCCGCTGGGCTGGTGTGGAGCAATCGGAAGGCAACTGGATAGCTTTTGTGGATAGTGACGACATGTTGCCAAAGACTGCTATTGCTGACCTGTATGAAAAGGCAGACGACGATACGGACATCATCTTAGGGAATGGTCAGAAACTGCCTAATGAGCATCGTGAAGTTATTCCTATGGAGGAGTTCCGTCATAAGGCAGTATCGGCAGAAGGAACCATTGGTGTCCCCTGGGGCAGTCTTTATCGTCGTAGTGTGATAACAGCTTATCTTTTTGATCTTTCTCGCGACGTGATTAGCGGCGAGGACTATATATTCTGGCTGCGGCTGGTGTTCAGTACTAACAGGCCAGTCAAGGTGGTTTATAAGAATGTCTATACGAAGAGTGAAGACCGTACTTCCGGCTATTTCAAATGGACAGCAGCTTATGCGCAGATGCTCAATGAGCTACGTATAAGCTCCATTCCTGAAGAACAAAGAAGCAAGTATGCTGCCGACATGCTGCATGACCGCATAGCCAACCTCTTTGACGTTGCCGTCAATGAATCAAGAACTGGCTGGAAGCACAGCCAGTTCTACCAGGACATTCTGCATGACACCACCTTATCGTTCAAACAGAAACTGTTTCTCAGTATTCCCTCGTTGTGGGTGAGAAAAAGAATTAAAGAAAAAAATAGTATTTATTATTTACTATTTTTAGCGGTAGTATTTTTTGCAATACTGGGTTTAAACTTATTGGATGTTCCAACGCTAAGCGATGATATGATTTATCGTTTTATGTGGAATATGAATGAGTCAGATGCTGTACATTCTATTGATAATCTAAATGACTTGTTACAATCACAATGGAATCATTATTTGACTCAAAATGGACGTTTCATATATCATTTATTATTTCAAGCATTTACAGTATTTACATCACCTATATTAATACAATTAATAAATAGTATATTATTTGTTGTTTTATTATGTGAATCAGCTTATCTGATAACAAATAAAACAGAGTCTTTATTATTTGTTTCAATCTTTATTCTTTTTCTATTGTTTGTTGTATTTCAAGGATTTAGAACAACAACGTTATGGAGTCTTGGAGCATTTAACTATATATGGGTAACAGTAGCTATTTTATCCCTATTGTTATGGTTGCGCCATATCAATAATGAATCATTCAGCATACGTCATTTATTATTGTCGCCTTTAGCATTATTGGCTGGTTGGAGTCATGAAGCCATATCTTTACCTATTTGTATAACTTTTTTGATATATATTTTTATAAACAGAAAAGGATTGTTGAGAAAGGCATTATTGCCATATATGATTTGGTTTATTATTGGAAGTTTATTGGTTCTATTTCCAATTGGTACATGGAACCGAGCAACCGCAGGAATAACACTAAACAATCGATTGTTGAGTGGATGTTTAAATATTGTTTTTAATATTCGTATTTTATGGATATTATTACTTACAATAATTATTATTTGGAGAAAAGAAAAATATATTTTAATCAAACACTTTAATAATAATTTTTATTACTATATAGCATTAACAATATCTTTTGTTATAACAGTTTTATGTGGAACTAATTTAGAGCGTGTTGCGTTTTTCACAGACTTTATTGCTATGTTATTATTAATGCGGTTAATATTGAATAAATTAAATAGGAGATGGTCAAAAATACTTATAATAATAAGTAGTATTTTAATTATTATATGCTATTTTCCTGCTTATTTAGTTAGAAAAGAAAATAAAGATAGTTGGTTGTATGCGGAACAGCAAATGAAAAAGTTAGGAACCGAAATTGTTTCTGTGAAATATCCTTTAAAGGGTAAAAACTTAATATTAGATTATTTTAGAAATCATTATGTTAATCCTTCTATAGATTTTGGCTATTACTGTTCCTATATGGGTTTTGATTATAAGGATGTTAACATGCGCTGTGTAGCTCAATTATATGGAAAAGATAGGTTAATTTTTTTGCCAGAAGATATTATTTTGAAAATTGAAAATGATAGCACAGCTTATCAAAATTATGAACTTGACGAGCATAAGTTGCTTTATGTATGGCGAATTCCTAATTATAAGAAGAAAGTAAGTAAACTGACTTTTATACTTGGAAAAGAAAATACTTCAAATCTTCTACCTCATCAACGTCTATTATCATATAAAGAAGATAGTTATGAACTTGATGATTTTCATTATGAAGTAGTGAGGATTAATGGCTGTCAGTATCTTATATTTACAAAACCAACTACTAATATATTCAGACGAATAAAAGAAATAGATTACCAATAATATTATGCGAAAAATAATTGTATTTTTAATTTTATTATTTCTGAGTTTACAAAACGTTTGTGGTGATGACTTTTCACACACACTTCCTGTAATTTACATTCATACAGTTGATAATCAACCTATAACTTCTAAGTATGATTATATCGAAGGAACGTATTATTTAGACCCAATGGGTATAGAAGGTATAGAAGCAGTAGGAAGTAAAGACGAACCGTTGGCTTTAGAAATAAAAGGACGTGGAAACTATACTTGGGGATATTTTGACAAAAAACCTTATAAATTGAAACTTGGTAAGAAGCAAGCTTTGATGGGCATGAGTAAAAGTAAGCATTTTGCACTATTGGCGCATGCTGATGATAATGTTGCGTTTCTTAGAAATACAGTAGGATTTGAAATAAGCCGAAGAATAGGCTTGCCATATACTCCAAAGCAATGTCCCATAGAAGTAGTTCTTAACGGAGATTATATCGGTCTTTATTTTTTAACAGAAACTATTCGTATTGAAACTGAAAGAGTGAATATTGTTGAACAAGCAGATGAAGAAACAAACCCCGATAAAATTACAGGTGGTTGGTTGGTAGAGATAGATAATAATAATGAAACTGAACAGATAAAATTTTCCGTTGAAGGAACAGACTTGGAGTGGTTATGGATAACTTACCATTCGCCCGAATTATTATCAAATGAGCAAACAGAATATCTTACTAACCAGTTTGAAAATATAATACAAGCCATATATACTGAAGACAAACAATCAACTGAATGGGAACAATTAATAGATATAAATACACTTGCAAAATTATATATAGTGCATGAAGTTATTGACCATTTGGAAGGTTTTTTAGGTAGTTGTTATCTTTATAAAGATTATGGAGAAACCAAATGGAAATTTGGCCCTGTTTGGGATTTGGGAAATGCATTTAATGATTATCATAGTAAAGATAAATTCATTTATCAAGATTCTCCTTTTCCAACGAGTATTATAAAGGAAATAGCTCTGTTTCCAAGATTTCAGCAAGAAGTAAGAAAAGTTTGGAATGATTTTTATCCATATCAATTAGAATCAATAGATGATTTTATAAACTCTTTTTTGAATCAGATTGCACTGGCAGCAGAATGTGATGCATTACGCTGGCCTAATTATGGAAATGCTAATGTATATGCATCTTCTGAAGTTGTATTTGACCGTTTACATTCTAAGATAGATTGGCTTAACATACAATGGAATACTTCAAGTGGTATTATAAAAAATAATGAAATACGTGATACTAATCAATATTTGTTATATGATTTTAATGGTCGTCAAATAGCTGATAAGAAGAAAATGTATATAATGAGGCAGCAATTACCTGATGGTACTGTACAAACTAAGAAATACTTGAAATAATAAGATAGAAAAGTATGACAAAAAGTATATCAGATAAAATTTACAGTCTGAATGTATTGATGATTATTCTTGTTGTGGGTTTACATACGATAGGTGAACATCCACAATTTAGATTTTTTCGTGGTATAGTAGATATTGCAGTACCAGTATTTTTTGTTATCTCTTCTTATTTGTATTTCCAAAATTTTGAATTCTCATGGCAATGTTATTATAAGAAGCTTTATTCACGCTTTCGATTATTATATATACCTTTTGTCTTATATAATGCATTATTTATACCTTATTTTTATTTGAAAGTTTCAGTGATAGGAATTGAGAATAATAGAGAAGTGTCCTTTTATTGGCTTGATATGCTGACTAGTATTTTTTTCGGTATTCCCACAGTGCTCAATGGTCCTCTTTGGTATGTACAAGCACTCCTTTTATTTGTTATCTTAGCCCCTATCTTAGGTTTCTTGATAAGACAGTCAAAATACATGGTACTTATTATTATAGCGTTGGGAACCATCATGGCTCAATATTATTCTTATTTTACTATATTACATTGGATACCTTGTCTTGCTTTAGGCTGTCATTGTGCATTTTATGAAGAAGATGTTATAAAAATGATTCAGAAGATAAAAAGTATATCTCATATAAAAATATTATATGGTATATTTATTGTAATTTATATATTATTTTGCTGTTATGTCATTGATGATAAAACATACGAATCTTTTATTTATTATTGTTATAGGATATTCAGCCCCTTATGGATAATTCTTCTATATGGATTATTTGATAATTTACTACCAAGGTATTTTGTAAAAATAGTTTCACCATATTCTTTTTTTATTTATTGCACCCATACTTTCTTTATATATACAGTACAACATTTCATTTCTTTATATTTTCCACAAATGAATATCTATGTATATGCTATAGTGAGCTTTATAATAGCTTTTCTTTTGGTATTACTTTCAGGTATTCTTATCAGTCGTATAAAACCTTTATGGATACTATTATCAGGTTTCAGAGCCAAAAAATAGAAGTTTGTCACTAAGAAATATAGCAGCTAATATTATAAACCAAGGCATCAGAATTATATGAAATCTGGATTCTCCATGACCAAAAAAGAGCAATAAGAGTGTACAGATAATAATAATACTTAAGGGAAGTATATGTGTATTTCTCTTGTAATATTTTATACTGCATATAGCAGACAGTAGAATAAAGTAATATATGCATAGGTTACCAATTGTAAACCACTGTATAATGCTATAGTGAGGGAATGAGTTGAAAAGAGTGGTAAGGCTAATCTCATCGTAAAGATGTTCCTTTTGCTGCATTTTCTCCGATAGAAAAGCACACATATTTACGTTATCTGATATGTAGGTTCTTACTAATTTCTCTGGTATTCTTTTGACATATTCAATTGGATGTTCCAAAACCCAATTGATAAACACAGAGCGATAAGCGTCATCCTTTTGACTAACATTGAGGTCCTTTCGGGCAGCAATGCTATATGGATTAGTTTTCCAAGTAATAGTATCACTGTTATCATATTGTTTTACTGCCAGGTTTCTCCAACCAGTCTTAGATTGATATAGAAACAAACCTGTATATGACATGGTAATAAAACCTATCATACAAATAGCAACAACATATCCAGCAATAGTTGAAATGGCTTTTTTTCTTTCCTTGAAAAGTAGTAAAATAACTATTCCTATTAAATAAACTATTCCCATAGGTCTAAACCAATTGGCAATAGCTATCAGTATTCCTCCCATAAAAGCATGCCTATTTCTAACGATACACCATATTCCTATCATGCTGAAAAACATAAATGGCAGTTCGCTCAGTATTGATGTTGATTCGCCGTAGTTGGCAGGATATAATACATAGATGCTAAGTGCTAAAAGAGCTGTTTTATGATTGGTAATATGTTTAACTATATCATAGAATAACCAGGCAGTAGCACCCTTCATAAAAGAATATATGAGCAGCAGTGGTGTAATACTGTGAAATAGCCATAAAAACAGTTCCACTACGGTAATTGCTCCGATATTCCAAAGGAATGGATAGTCGTTCAAAAAACTTTTTGCAGGAAACACTTCTTTAGCTTGTAATGCCTGATTAGCTAAAAATAAATAACTTTCACTGTCAGGATAAGGGGTATAGCCAAAAACAAAGAGAATAATGATTTGTAGAATAGTAAATCCGCCAATCATGCAAATAATTAATCTCTTTTCTTTCATAGATAATAAATTTGTGTTATTTTACTACGACTATATGTTTGCCATCTACAATCCATACACAGTCAGCACCGTTGTTGAGTGCATGTTTGGCTATGGTTGTGGCTTTCTCCTTATTCTCGGCTGATATAAGCGTATCGTTAATTTCTTCAGGCCACTGATAACTGGTATAATGTCTTACAGATAGGCCCCAAGCAAAGGCATCGATAGAAGGAACACCAAATGACGAATATTTTGGTTCGTTATTGTCAATGTTGATGCAATATGCTCGTTTTACTTTTTTTTCAGTTTTTATAATAGCTTCGGTTGCCAGTTGTTTACTTAATAATCCTCCTTCTCGAGCTCCCAGAAAATGATGTATGTCAGTGATTATGGCAGCTATAAGGAAGAGTACAAAGGTAGCGATGGTCATACGATATGCCTTTAGATTGATATTTTGTATAATGACAGCAACAAGTAGAGCGGCCAAAGACAATGCAGCATAATTGTGCATGATGCTTACAAGTGTAAGTAGGTGTGGAGCAGCTAAAATAAAGAAACACAGAATGAGTACGATTACAGTACGTTTTTTTAGCAGAGGTAGTACTATTTTAATTAGCCAAAAAAGAAACGGCATAGCTAAAATAACTGTGAGCAATGCTAAAAGCCAATTTCGTTGAGGGGCAAATACAAGGCTCATGTAGTCAATTGGTAGCCATGTATAGCATAGTAATTGTATAAAGTCTTTTATATGGTCTAAAAAAGTAAGGCTAATGTATTCATTATTTATAGAACCGCTGACTCGAAGTGTTATTCGCGCAACAAAATAAACTATTGCAATGAGTAAACCAATAGTTATGTGTTTTACTATGATTTTATTTTTAGCTTTTCTGAACGCATAACTGATTAATGGTGGAATAATAGCCCAAGCTAAGCCGTTTTCTTTTGCCAGCGCTCCTAAAATAACGAAAAACGGCCACAACCATAACATTTTACCGCCATAAAGATAGCAATAGACTGCTAAAAGACCAAAGAATTGTGCGTAGGTCTGATTTAGTCCGTCAACAGCAAGGGTTGTTCCCAGTGTAGCTGGAGAGAAAAAAAAGAACAATATTGCAATGTTGGTAGCTAAACTGTTTATTGATAATTTTCTACAAATCGCAAAAATTAATAGTGTATTGACGGTGTGTCCCAAAATAATCAGTATATGGTTTAGCCCAGGAAACATGTCTGTATGTCGGCCCAGAAAGCATCCAAATAAATAGTCCCATGGTCTCCAAAAGCTGTCGTTGGGCAGTAATTGGGTTGACCAAGGTGACGTAAATTGTGGTGACTGTAGTGTAGTATAGTCATCAAAAGTGGGAAGAATAGAACATACTCCCCATAAGATAATTGGCAGACACAATAAAATAATAAACAATGATATGTATCTGTTCATAAAGAAATCAGTTAATGATAGCTATTTTACAAACTACCCCTTTTTCTCCTTTGCTTGTGGCTGTAGCAACCATATAGATGCCGCTGGCTACACGATTACCGTTTTTATCTCGTCCGTTCCATGTAAAGAAACGTCCGTTACTTTTTCCCTCTGCCACTACCGTGCCATTAGTTGTCATTATTTTTACGTTAGCATCATTACTCAAACCAGTTATGGTAATGAGTCCATTATAGTCAGATGTGACAGGATTCGGATAAGCATAGACCTCGTCCTCGGTCATTTCTGTAATTGAACTGTCAACACCACTCATATAAGAACAAAGTCCTTTGTCAGTTGCAATAAACACTTCACCAGTTTCATTATCAATGCTAATAGATTCTATATTATCTGAAAGCAAGGGACTATTTGTAGTAGTAAAGTTATGTATTTGTTCCATGTTATCATTACTGATGACAAACACACCGCTACCTTTTGTACCAAACCATTTTCTGTTATCTTTGTCAATATCTAAACATGTGGTTTCTATACCAGACAACAAATAATCACCAAATTTAGTTCCATCATTACGTGGTATGATAACCTGAGTGAATATCGGGTTATCGCTTTCTATTTGATCTTTTTTAAGAAGAAGAGGACCTTCTGAAGTTGTAATCCATAAGTCATTATTATAATCTTCTACAACATGAGTTACGCCTCCGTTGATAGTAACAGTTACTCCATTTTGATTAATAAAGTCGAAAAAGGATTTAGTATGGAGTGATCCACTATTGTCTAAATAGAAATAGTGAATGGACTGATAATCCCAAAAGTCATTTGCAAACCATGTATAACCTCGACTGTCTGACATCATATTAACCAAATAGGGAAGGCTTTTATCATTGTATGTACCGTCTTTAAATATCATAATACTCTTAAAATCAAAGGATTCCCATTCATTTGTGTCCATTTTCATTCTAAGAAGAGACTTAGTAGGAGCCTGACTATTTAAGCACCATACATAATCCTTATCGCAATATACTCCGTAAATTAATTGATATTCTGGACTTTTCCCATCGAACATTTCTATAGGACTATTTGTGTGTTGGTAATGCTTTATTAGTTTACCATCAAGAAACTCATAGAGACCGTTTCTTGCTCCTGCAAAGACATGATAAGGATTATTTGGGTCAACGCCAAGCTGACTGACACTCTTATACGTATTCAGCCCAGTTATTGCATTTAGATCAGTATCTTGGAATATAATCCATTCATCTCCATCCTTTACTTGAATACAGCCCGGATTACTGTTATTTCCACTACATGTATAAAGTTTTCCATATTGATGTTTCAGATAACCAAAGTAGTTATACTTCGGCCCTCCCGGATTCAGGGTCTGCACGGTTTCCAGGTACTGGTTGTAGTCGGTGCGGTCTTCGTTGAAGATGGAGGCATCATACTGGGTGGTTAAGGTCCAGTTATTGGGGTCCAGCAGGTTGCTGGAGAGGGCGCAGGTGAGGACCCGTCCGTCACTTTGCTTGGCAAAGATGGCATCGCCCGAAACGGCTACCTGACTGATGTTGTCATTGAGGTTATAGCTCTCGCTCACCTCAATGCGGTCCATATCTACTTTGACCACGCCGAAGCCGCAGGCCAGATAGGCGTATTGGTCTTTGATGTAGATGCTGTTTACCGTCTTGTTGGCCGTCATCGACTTCTGGTAGAGGTCGCTCAGGTTGATCACTTCCCCACTCTCTTCCATCAGGTCAATATTCTGGTTCTGATAGATGATGATGAGTCGTTTAACGGTAGGGTTCCACTTGGTGTGGGTAATGTAGGTGTCACTCAGTCCGTTTACCTTGTCGAAGGTGGTGATTGACTGGTCACTCAGGTTATAGCTGTACAGGCCGTTGCTGGCTTGTACGAAGAGCATGTTGCCTGTTGAGCTGATGTTCTGCACATCGTGATAGGCCATGTAGTTACGCCAGGTGCCTATTTGACCATTGACATTTAAAGGTAAAAAGGTAAAAAGGTAAAAAAGTAAGAGACCTGACAGGTATTTGACCAGTTTCTGCACGGCACGGGCACGGTGGCTGATTTGGTTCTTCACGTCAACTCCCAGTTCGGCAAAGGTGCCTTCATAGCCGTCGGGTTTGAAGACGGGGTCGTAACCGAAGCCTTTCTCACCTCGTTTCTCACGAGTAATCTCACCTTCTACAATGCCTTCGAAGAGGTGGGTGTCAGGTTTTGGGTTCTGGGTGATGAGGGCTATGACGGTACGGAAGCGGGCCTTACGGTTGTCTTCATCGGAAAGTACACGTAGCAGCTTACGGGTGTTGGCCTCGCTGTCGTGTCCTTCGCCTCCGGCATAACGGGCTGTGTGAACACCCGGCTGTCCGCCGAGTGCATCAACTTCCAGACCAGTATCGTCGCTGAACACATCCATGTGGTAATTGTCATAGACGTACCGGGCCTTCTGCAGGGCGTTCTCTTCGAGTGTCTCGCCCGTCTCAGGAATATCCACGTTACAGCCAATATCCTTCAGCGACAGTACTTCAACCTTGTCGCCTAATATGCCTCGTATTTCCGAGAGTTTATGCTCGTTGTTCGTTGCAAAAACTATTTTCATGCTTCTTCTCCTTCAATGTATTTCTGCATATCTTTCCGCTGATGCTTGATCTTCACCTTCATCTCGTCGAAGCCTTCGCCATAGACACCGATGACGCTCGACTGGCTGACGAATGCGTTGGGGTCAATCATCTTGATGAGGCGGAACATATAGACACTCTCGTTCTTACGGGCCAGGATGCAGAGCACCTTCATCTTCTTGCCCGTGTACCAGCCGTGTCCGTCGAGAATGGTGACGCCATGATTCATCTCTGTTCCAATGGCGTTGGCTATCTCCTGCCATTTCTCAGAGAAAATCATGAACTGTACTGACTGCCGGCGCATGTTCATGGCATAGTCAAGCACATAGTTTTCGATGGCCATCACACAAAAGCCGAACATCACCTTGTGGGCTCGCTCAATATAGTCGCCGAACTGCGGGAAGAACATACACGACCCGATGATGCAGAAGTCAGCGGCAAAGAGCACGGTACCCAGCGAAACCTTGCTGTTGTACTTGTTGACGGTGGCCGCAATGATGTCGGTGCCTCCCGTTGAACCGTTATGAGAGAAGACCAACGAGAGGGCCACACCCGTGATGACACAACCAATAATCATTGACATGAACTCCTGGCCTTCGCCCAGCAGCATGATGGGTAGTCCGTTAGGCTGCTTGGGAATGATGTACTGTGCGAACATCAGCATGAAGTAAAGGGCGAAGATGGCGTAGATGGTCTTCATCATGAACTTGAAGCCCAGTGCGTAGAGTGCCACCACCAGCAGTATTCCGTTGATGATGATGTAGGTGTTCTCCAAGTGGAAGCCCGTAGCGTAGTAGATGATGGCCGACAGACCGGTTACACCGCCGGCTACAATCTCGTAGGGCATGAGGAACACCGTGAAGGAAATGGTGTACATCAGGAGTCCAAGGGTTATGAAAAGATAATCCTTGAACTCGCTCCAGTATAATTTATGATCAACTGTCATTTATTTCAGAACAATGTTCACCATGCGCTTCGGCACGATGATGACTTTTACTACTTGTTTACCTTCTATGTATTTTGGCGTCCGTTCGTCAGCCATGACGTCAGCCTCGATGGTCTGGTTGTCAGCATCGGCAGCAAACTCCATGTCGAAACGGGTCTTGCCGTTGAAGGCCACACCCATGCGGACACTATTTTCAACGAGGTATTGCTCATCCCACTCAGGCCACTGGGCATCGCAAACGCTACCCTCGCCTCCCAGTATGTGCCATAGCTCTTCAGCAATGTGCGGCGCAAAGGGAGCAATGAGAACGGTCATCAGACGGAACAGCTGTGTGTTGTGACACTTCAGCTGCGAGAGTTCGTTGACGCAAATCATGAAGGCAGAGATGCTGGTGTTATACGAGAACACCTCAATGTCCTGACTCACCTTCTTGATGAGCTTATGCACGCTCTTCATCATCTCCTTCGAGGGCACGTCGTTGTTACGGGGAGCCGTCACCAGGTTCCAGAACTTCTTAAGGAAGCGGTGGCAGCCGTCGATGCCGTTGGTGTCCCAAGGTTTCGACTGCTCCACAGGACCGAGGAACATCTCGTACAGGCGCAACGTGTCGGCACCGTACTTCTCGACAATCATGTCCGGGTTGACAACGTTGAACATCGACTTTGACATCTTCTCAATAGCCCATCCGCAGATGTACTTGCCGTTCTCCAGTATGAACTCAGCGTCAGCATATTCCGGACGCCAGGCCTTGAAGGCATCAATATCGAGCACATCGGCCGACACGATGTTCACATCAACGTGGATGGGTGTCACCTCGTACTTGTCCTTCAGACCCAGGCTGACGAACTTGCCTTTGTCCTCACCCTCGTTCTCAACGCGATAGACGAAGTTGGAGCGGCCCTGAATCATTCCCTGATTGACGAGTTTCTTGAATGGCTCGTCCTCGCAGATGTAGCCTGAATCGTACAGGAATTTGTTCCAGAAGCGTGAATAGATGAGGTGACCTGTGGCGTGCTCCGTGCCTCCCACGTAGAGATCAACGTTGCGCCAGTATTCGTTGATGTCCTTGTTGACGAGCGCCTGGTCGTTCTTCGGGTCCATGTAGCGCAAGTAGTAGGCGCTTGAGCCGGCAAATCCCGGCATCGTGTTCAGTTCGATGGGGAAGACAGACTTATTGTCAATTTCAGAGCAATCGACCACTCGGTCAAACTTCGTGTCCCACGCCCACTTCTTGGCGCGTCCCAATGGGGGTTCTCCGGTTTCCGTCGGCTTGTATTCATCAATCTCTGGCAATTCAACAGGCATGCATTGCTTCGGAATAGCGTAGGGCATGCCGTCCTTGTAATAGATGGGGAACGGCTCGCCCCAGTAGCGCTGACGTGAGAAGATGGCATCGCGCAGACGGTAGTTCACCTTGACGCGGCCAATGCCCGTCTCCGTGATGTACTTCTTGGTGGCTGCAATAGCCTCCTTGACGGTCAGGCCATTGAGGGAGAAGGCCCCTTTGTTTTCGGAGGCGGTGCCTCCGCCTACAGGACTGTTGCACATGATGCCCTCCTTGGCGTCGTAGCTCTCTTCTGAGACGTCGGCACCCTCAATCAGCGGGATGATGGGCAGGTTGAAGTGCTTGGCAAAGGCATAGTCACGGCTGTCGTGGGCAGGCACGGCCATGATGGCTCCTGTGCCGTAGCCAGCCAGCACGTACTCTGCTATCCAGATGGGTATCTTCTCTTCGGTAAACGGGTTGATGGCATAGCTTCCGGAGAACACGCCCGTTACGGCGTGGTCCATCTGTCGCTCACGCTCTGTGCGCTTCTTCACGTAGGCCAGGTATTTCTCTACTTCTTCTTTCTGCTCGGGGGTGGTGAGTTTCTCAACCAGCTCGCTCTCGGGAGCCAGCACCATGAACGTTACGCCAAACATGGTGTCGGCACGTGTGGTGAAGATGGTAAATTCGTTGAGCGTTGAGTGTTGAGCGTTGAGTGGATTAGCTACCTTGAAGACTATCTCGGCACCTTCTGAACGACCAATCCAGTTGCGCTGGGTCTCCTTCAGCGACTCGGTCCAGTCAATGGTGTCAAGACCATCGAGCAGACGCTGGGCATAGGCGCTGACACGCAGACACCATTGGCGCATTTTCCGCTGTTCAACAGGAAAGCCGCCACGGACGCTGACGCCGTTCACTACCTCGTCGTTGGCCAGCACGGTGCCAAGTCCCGGACACCAGTTAACCATCGTGTCGGCCAAGTAGGCTATGCGGTAGTTCATGAGCACCTCCTGCTTCTTCTTCTCTGAGAAGCTGGCCCAGTCGCTGGCTGTGAAGTGCAGCTCCTCTGTACCCAAGGCTCCACAATCCTCCGTACCCATCAGCTCGAAGTGCTCAATGAGCTTGATCATGGGCTGCGCCTTCTGCGACGACAGGCTGTAGTAGCTCTTGAACATACGCTGGAAGGCCCATTGTGTCCACTTGTAGTAAGCAGGGTCACAGGTACGCACCTCACGGTCCCAGTCGAACGAGAAACCAATCTTGTCCAATTGCTCACGGTAGCGGGCAATGTTCTCGTTGGTGGTCTTCTCGGGGTGCTGGCCTGTCTGTATGGCGTACTGCTCAGCCGGCAGTCCGTAGGCATCGTAGCCCATCGGGTTCAGCACGTTATAACCCTTCAGCCGCTTGTAGCGGGCATAGATGTCGCTGGCAATGTAGCCCAACGGGTGACCAACGTGCAGTCCTGCTCCGCTGGGGTACGGGAACATGTTGAGCACGTAGTATTTCTTTTTTGAGGGGTCTTCCACTACGCGATAGGTACCATTCTCCACCCATCGCTTCTGCCATTTCTGTTCAATCTCTTTGAAATTGTATTCCATTGTCTTTGATTTTAGATTTTTCTAATTTGCTTGCAAAGATACGATTAAGTGGGCAAAGTACAAAATAAATTTATTTATTTTTCATCCGCTTCAGCCTTTTTCCACTTCGTGTTTGCGGGCGTTTGTCTAAATAAGCCTAAAAAATTAACACTTTCTTTTCTGATGAAATAGAAACGGAAAAAGCTTCTTTTTGCCTTCTGTTGGAGTTTGCACGCAGAGAAGTGCCACTTTGCCGTAAGAGAAGTGCCACTTCTCACCCTGATATGTGCCACTTCTCACCCTGAAATGCGGCACTTCTCACCCTGATTTGGGCCGAAAAACAGGTCAAAATGGCCTAAATCGTGGTCTAAAATGCACCAAATCAGCTTGCTTTTTGACCCCCTACCCTGCCCCCTCTGCGTATCTTTCTGAATGATAATTGGTTAGCGAAAACGGCAAAAAACCGACGTATTTCACTCCCGAGTACCAGTTGCTGACCTACACGCTCGTTTTTTGGCCTTTGTTATTTAGAATTTAACAAACTGAAGACTTGTTAACAGTTTGGTCTGTTCTCCACTTTCTTTCCCAAAACAGCCCTATTCTGCCTCTTTTACATTTTTATTCCTTAAATATTTTGGTCGTATGGAAAAAAAGGCTTAACTTTGCAGCAATTTCAATAAAATAACTCATTCTAACAATTAAAACTTAAAAACTTATGAAAAAAATTTTACGCGTTTCATTGATGGCCCTGCTGGCTGTGTTCGGCATGGGTAATGCAATGGCTGAGGATGTAATCTGGTCTGAGGATTTCTCAAGCTATGCAAAAGATGATGTACCTGCAGGCTGTGTTGACGGTGCAAGTGCTACAAAGATTTACAACGAATCATTAGCTGGTGGTACTGCCCCTGAGCTGCTGATTGGTAAGAAGAGCGACGAAGTTGCTGGTGGTTCTTATACTGTAACTATTAACCTGAATGGTAAATCAGGCGAAATGTTTTTGCAGTATAAGGCAAATTATGATCGTATTCAGGTAACTACTACTACTGCAGGTGTTACTATCGGTGAGAAGGAAGTTTCTGGTAAGTCTTATACTTATCCTCTGACCGTTGCATCTGGCACATCAAGCATGACGTTGGTATTTACTAATGTTTATGCAAGTAATGTACGTTTTGATGATGCTAAGGTTTATCAGGGAACAGCTAAAAAGCCTGCTGGCCTTGATTGGGGTACAGGTTCAAGAAGTGTTACTATTGGTGCTGATGACAATGTATTCCCTGAACTGAAGAATGAAAATGGACTGCCGGTAACTTTCTCAAGCTCTGAGACAAGTGTTGCTACAATCAATGGTAGTGGTGTGATTACTCTTGTTGCCGCTGGTACAACAATTATTTCTGCTGAATTTGCAGGTAATGCTGAGTATGAGGCTCAGACTGTTTCTTACACTCTGACTGTGAAGGATGCTGAAGGTCCTGGACCGGAAGTTCAGAGCATAACTGTTGCTCAGGCTTTGACTATTATTGCAGGTCTTGAGGATAATAAGACTACCACTGAGGTATATCAGGTAACTGGTTACATCGTTGGTACTCCTGACTTCCAGACGAGAACTGACGGATCTTATTATGGCAACTGCAACTTCGACATTGCTGATAACGCCAGCGGAACTGACTTGCTGACTGTATTCCGTGCCAAAGGATTTGACAACAAGAACTTTACAGACGAAGAGATAGCTGCAGGTATTTTGAAGGCTGGTGACAAGGTGGTTCTCCAGGGTAAGCTTCAGAAGTTTGTGAAGGAAGGTAATACGACTCCTGAAATGACAAGTTGCTATCTTATCAGCGTAAACGGTAGCACTGGCATTCAGAACATTACCGTTGACGACGTGAACGCTCCTGCTTACAGCTTGGACGGCCGTCGCGTTGACGCTAACTTCCGTGGTGTTGTTATCAAGAACGGCAAGAAGCTTATTCAGAAGTAATAAGCGGTAAGGTGAGCTGAGGCGGTGCCTCAGCGTACAGGACACAAAAAAAGAGGGGCGACGCTCCTCTTTTTTATTTCCCTTGACAGATGGCGGCAGCAAGGTCATTAAGATGAAGACAACGGCGGCGCATGTCTGTCAGCCGTTCGTTCTGGAAAGGGTAGGGGGCAAGCATCAGCAGGCGCCCTTCCGCACATGCCTCAAGGTAACGGGGCTGCGGCTTGAAGTAAGGCGAGAAGCCCTTCAGCAGTAGCACAATGAGCGGCACGCCAGCCGCCATGCAGGCAGTAGCAATCTCCCTTTCGCCAGGACTGATGCAGGGTGAGACGATGACAGCCCCTTCGCGCCCTGCCTGCAGGAACTGCTGCTTCTGCTGTTCTATCTCCCAAGGATAGAGGTGGCGTGAGCATTGCACCTGCAGCTTAACGGGGCGGTCTAACAGGAAGCGGTTGCCCATGGCCGCCATAGGGAGGCCGGCGGCGCTGATGGTGCCTAACTGGGTGAAAAACTCGGGGTGCTGTCGCTTGAGCAAGAGGCGGCGCGGGTTGTCGTCGAGATAGGCCAGCCAGCGCTGCAGCTGGCCCTGCCTGAGCAGGAGGCGGTCGTTGTAGCCAGGCTCCCAAAGGGTGCCGTGGGCGGGGTGCTTGGGGGATTTTGGCTGAGGCGGTGCCTCAGCGTACTTGACGGGTGGGTTTTCTGTAGGCTGTGGCACTGCCGCAGTAAGGGCTCCGAGCTGGCGGGCGGCCTGGCGGGTGCCGGTCTTGAAGCCATTGATGACGTGCCCCAGGTGGCGCTCTATCTTCTCTTTCACAAACAAGATGCCATGAATGTGGTCTGGCATGATGCAAAGCTTGATGGGCTCTATTTGTGGATAATACTGAGGTATGGCCTGCCAACTTCTGGCAACAGCCTGGCCTAATGGTGACAGCATTACACGGGGTGAGTCTTCACCTTCCCTGATGTCTGGGTTTCCTTCCAGCGTTCCCAGCAAAGACCGTCGTCCCTCAATGGCCAGCGTCACCATGTACAGGCCCCGCTCCGTGTAGTCCTTCTCTTCGCAGCGGCGCTTCATAGAGGGCTTTTTGCCCTGTGCCCACTGCCTGTGACTATTGTCTTTTTGCTCCATTTTTCTCTTTTTGCCCACAAAGTTACGAATTATTTAATAAAAATAATTACCTTTGCATACAAATTAAAAAAACGGAAGGCTATGGCAAAGAAAGATAAAGAGCTGACCCCAATGATGAAACAGTTTTTCGACTTCAAGGCAAAGTACCCCGAAGCCTTGTTGCTGTTTCGTTGTGGCGACTTCTATGAAACCTATTGTGAAGATGCTGTCATCGCTTCACGCATCCTTGGTATTACGCTGACAAAACGTAACAACGGGGCAGGCGTGAAGGGCGACGAAATGGCTGGTTTCCCGCATCACGCCCTCGACACTTATTTGCCAAAGCTCATCCGTGCCGGCAAGCGCGTGGCCATCTGCGACCAGCTCGAAGACCCCAAGCTGGCCAAGAAACTGGTCAAGCGCGGCATTACGGAGTTGGTGACGCCCGGTGTTGCCATGAGCGACACCGTGCTGAACTATAAGGAGAACAACTTTCTGGCGGCCATACACTTCGGAAAAGGAGCCTGTGGCGTCTCGTTCCTCGACATCTCGACGGGTGAGTTCCTCACAGGCGAAGGCACCTACGACTACATAGAGAAGCTGCTCACCAACATACAGCCCAAGGAGGTGCTCTACGACCGCACGCGCAAGCAAGACTTCGAGCGCCTGTTTGGTACCCGCTACTGCACGTTCGAACTCGATGACTGGGTGTTTACTGACCAGACGGCACACCAAAAGCTACTGAAGCACTTTAACGTGAAGACGCTGAAAGGCTTTGGCGTGGAGCACCTGAAGAACGGCATCATTGCCAGCGGTGCCATTCTGCAATACCTGGAACAGACGCTGCATACGCAGATAGCCCACATTACCCATCTTTCACGCATCGAAGAGGAGAAGTACGTGCGACTGGACAAGTTCACCGTGCGCTCCTTGGAGCTGTTAGGCACCATGCAAGAAGGAGGCATCTCGCTGCTGAATGTCATTGACCGCACCGTGTCGCCCATGGGCGGCCGACTGCTGCGTCGCTGGCTGGTGTTCCCGCTGAAAGAAGAACGCCCCATCAACGAGCGGTTAGACATAGTGGATTACTTCTTCCGTGAGCCTGAGTTCCGTCAGTGCATTGACGACTCCTTACACCAGATAGGCGACTTGGAGCGAATCATCTCGAAGGTCGCCGTAGGGCGCGTCACGCCTCGTGAGGTGGTACAGCTGAAGCGGGCACTCATGGCCCTGCAACCCATTAAGACCGCGTGCCAGCATGCCCAGAACGAAGCGCTGCGCAGGGTAGGGGAGCAGCTCAGCGTGTGTGAGACGCTGCGTGACCGCATAGAGCGTGAAATAGTGAACGACCCGCCGCAGCTGGTGCAGAAGGGTGGGGTCATCAAGACTGGCGTGAACAGCGAGCTTGACGAGTTGCGCAACATAGCCTATTCAGGCAAGGACTACCTGCTGAAGATTCAGGAGCGCGAGGTGCAGAAGACGGGCATCTCGTCGCTGAAGATAGGCTTCAACAACGTCTTCGGCTATTACCTCGAAGTGCGCAACACCTATAAGGACCAAGTACCTGCCGACTGGGTGCGCAAGCAGACGCTGGCACAGGCCGAGCGCTACATCACCCAGGAGCTGAAGGAATACGAAGAGAAGATTCTCGGGGCCGAAGACAAGATACTCGCTTTGGAGGCCAGGCTCTTTGGTGAGCTGGTGGCCTCGATGCAGGAATACATACCGCAGATACAGATTGACGCCAATCTCATTGCCCGCCTTGACTGTCTGCTCTCTGCTGCCAAGACGGCCGAGGAGAACCACTACGTGCGGCCCGTCATAGACACTACCGACGTCATCGACATCAAGCAGGGCCGCCATCCCGTCATTGAGCAGCAGCTGCCCTTAGGCGAGCGTTACGTGCCTAATGACATCTATTTAGATACCGACCGACAGCAGATAATTATCATAACAGGCCCGAATATGGCCGGTAAATCGGCGCTGCTGCGCCAAACGGCACTCATCGTACTGATGGCGCAGATAGGCTGTTTCGTGCCCGCAGAGAGCGCGAGAATAGGTTTGGTGGATAAAATATTCACCAGGGTAGGGGCTTCCGACAATATTTCGCTGGGCGAATCCACCTTTATGGTGGAAATGACCGAGGCATCGAACATCCTCAACAACGTCAGCGACCGCTCGCTGGTGCTCTTCGACGAACTGGGGCGCGGCACCTCTACGTACGACGGCATATCCATTGCCTGGGCTATTGTGGAATACCTGCATGAGAACAGCCGCGGCAAGGCCCGCACGCTCTTTGCCACCCACTATCACGAGCTGAACGAAATGGAGAAGCACTTCAAGCGCATCAAGAACTACAACGTCTCGGTGAAGGAGGTTGACGGCAAGGTCATCTTCCTCAGGAAACTGGAGCGGGGTGGGAGTGAGCACTCCTTCGGTATCCATGTGGCCGAGATTGCCGGTATGCCGAAGTCGATAGTGAAGCGGGCGAACGTCATCCTGAAGCAGTTGGAGGGAGCGTCCCCCGACCCCTCCCAAGGAGGGGAGCTGCGTGTCAGCAAGCCGACAAAGGAGATTACTCAGAGCCGTGAGGGCATGCAGCTTTCGTTCTTCCAGTTGGACGACCCTGTGCTGTGCCAGATACGCGACGAGATACTGGGGCTTGACATTAACAACCTGACGCCCGTTGAGGCACTCAACAAGCTGAACGACATCAAGAAAATAGTCAGCGGGAAATAAAAACCCTCAAACCTCAAACTTCAGAACCATCTTACAGCCTGCTGTATAATTACTGTCAATGTACAGCTGGTAGCCAAGCAGATCGGCCATCTTCTTACACATGGTAAGACCAAGGCCCAGGCCTTGCTTGAACTGATCAACCTTGAAGAAGCGGTGGAAAATGTTGGGGTGTTCTTCTTTGGGAATGCCGATGCCTGTGTCTGTAATGATAAATGCCAGCGTGTGCAAAGGTGCGTTGTAAGCCGAGCGCAGTTCCACAGAGCCCTTCTCGGTAAACTTCATGGCGTTATCCATGAGTTGGTTGAGAATCTTCTCCATCACCTTGCGGTTGCTCTTGAAGGTGAAGCCCTTGGGCACCTCGTTCACGTATTGCAGCTCAAGGCGGCCGTTATTCTGTCGGTGAGCCTCGTCCATCACCTGGTTGCAAAGCTCCTCGCAGACAATATTGTCCTCCTTGTCGTACTGGTTACGGCTCTCGTCCTGTGCCACCTCCAACAGTTCGTTGACAATGTTGGTAATCTCGTGCGTGTTCTTGCTGATGGCGTTCAGCATTTCGTCGCGTTCCTTCTCATTGAGCTGGTAAGAGGGGTTCGTAATAATCTGTGCAAAGCCGGTAATGACATTCAGCGGGGTGCGTATTTCGTGGCTCACCTGCTCGATAAAGGCAGACTTCATGCGGTCTGACTCCTCAGCACGGTCGAGGGCCGACTCAAGGTCCTGGTTCTGCTTCTTCAGCTGCTGGTTGATGCGACGATACCAGATGCTCCACGCCATGCTGACGGCAATGATACCCAAAAGCAGCAAAATGACGATGACCATCCACAGCTCGCGCTCCTCGGCAGCCTGCTGGTTAATCTTGGCCACGTTCAGCTCGGCATTCACCTGACTGATGTTGTTGTAGAGCATGTCGCTGTTCAGCGAGTCGCGATAGTCACGGCGCTTGTTGGCCTCTGAGACGGCCAGGTGCTCGTTGCCCATCATTTCATAGATCTTGATGCGGAAGTCAAAGTTCTTCAGGGCATCAAAGTCTTGGTTAGTGGTCTTGAGCAGTTCCAGTGCCTCGTCATACTGGCCGTTGAAGGCCGTATGACAGATTTTCATCGTTCCTACGCCGTACTCATCCAGGTCGGCATGTTCTTTGATGAACTGCTGAAACTCGTCGTAGGTTTTCAGAAACGTGCGTCGGTCCTCACGGAAGAAGCTGATACCGCCCTTCAGGGCAAGATAAACCTTGTAATAGTCGGGGAAGTGCTTGCAGAGAGCTCCGAATTTCTCGTTCCACTCCCACGCTTTGTCAGCTTCGCGCACCATCTTCAGCGATGCCAACCGTGAATAGATGCTCATCAGCGACCCTGTGTCGGCTGGGGCAATGTCGTTAATGGCCTGTTCGTAGTAGTGGTTGGCCATGCGGTAGTTGCCGCGACTCTCGTAGATGGTGCCCATGGCCGTATAGACAATGTGGTACTGCTTCTGGTTCTTCTGCTCCATCTCCTCCAGTATCTCGTCCGACTTCTTGATGGCCGTGTAGGTCTGGCCGTGCTCTGCCTCGTAGAGCACCTCGTTCAGCCGTATCTTGTAGTAAGAGTCGGTCTTGCCCTTCTGCAGGTAGTAGTCCTTCATCTGTTGGGAGGCCTTGTAGAACCCCTCGGCATCCTGACTTCCGTAAAGCCGGAAATAACGTTGGTAAAGACTGTTGAAGGCCGTGTCCTCCTGCGCCTTTGCAGGGCAACATGATAACAGACAAATGGCAAATGATACTGCTATCATCCATCCCGTCCTGATATGTTTAATAGTTGTCAGCATACGTCATTGTCCTTTGTCTATTATCAATTATTCCTTAGGCCGAACGCCGCAATCCGCGCCACATGCTTATTGCTCCAATGATGATGAACGGAATGCTCAGCAGCTGGCCCATGTCGAGCGGCATGCCTGCCTCGAAAGCCACCTGAATGTCCTTGGTGAACTCAATGAAGAAGCGGGCGGTGAAGATGTACGTCAGGCAGAGTCCGAAGAAGAACCCCGTACCCACCAGCTGGGGCTTCTTGCGGTAGATGTACCAGCCAATGAAGAAGAGCAGGGCATAGGCTATGGCCTCGTAGAGCTGGCCCGGGTGGCGCGGCATGCTGTCAACACGCTCGAAGATGAACGCCCAGGGCACGTCGGTAATCTTGCCGATGATCTCTGAGTTCATCAGGTTGCCCAGACGAATAAACGTGGCGGTGGTGGGGGTGGCTATGGCTATGAAGTCGAGCACCTGCCAGAGCGGCATCTTGTAGTGCTTGACGTAGAGCCAAAGAGCGAGAATGATACCTATGGTGCCGCCGTGGGAGGCCAGGCCCTCATAGCCCGTAAACTTCCAGCCGCCGTCAGCTAAGAAGTGAATGGGCAGCAGCATCTCAATGAATCCCTTGATGCTGGTCAGGTAGAGCTGCGGCTCGTAGAAGATGCAGTGGCCCAGACGGGCACCTGCCAGTATGCCGATGAAGCAGTAGATGAACAGCGGGTCGAACAGCTCGTCCTTGATCTTCTGCTCCTTGTAGAGTTTCTTCACAATGAAGTAAGCCAGTGCCAGGCCAATCATCCAGCACAGGGCGTACCAGCGTATTTCGAACGCTCCCACATGCAGGGCCGTGTGGTTGGGGTTCCAGACGATGTAGAGGAGCCCACCCCCAGCCCCTCCCCAAGGGAGGGGAGCCTGGCTGCTGGTGAGCAGAAGGGTATTTAAAATTGTATTCATTCTTCTTGATTATTAGTATGTCTGTTCAAGCCCCTCCCTTGGGGAGGGGTGGGGGTGGGCTCTTACACATTAAACCTAAAGTGCATGATGTCACCGTCCTGCACCACGTACTCCTTGCCCTCTACGGCCAGCTTTCCGGCTTCGCGGACGGCAGCCTCTGAGCCGTACTGAATGTAGTCGTCGTACTTGATGACCTCGGCACGTATAAAGCCCTTCTCAAAGTCGGTATGAATGACACCGGCGCATTGCGGAGCCTTCCAGCCCTTCTTGTAGGTCCACGCCTTCACCTCCATTTCGCCGGCGGTGATGAAGGTCTCAAGGTTCAGCAGCGAGTAGGCCTTCTTGATGAGGCGGTTCACGCCACTCTCCTCCAGGCCCAGCTCCTCCAAGAAGAGCTGCTTGTCCTCGTACGACTCCAGCTCGGCAATGTCCTCTTCCGTCTTAGCGGCTATGACCATGGCCTCGGCACCTTCCTCCTTCGCCAGCGCCTCCACCTTGCGGGTGAAGTCGTTACCGCTCTTGGCGTCGGCCTCGCCAACGTTGCAGACGTAGAGCACGGGCTTCGAGGTCAGCAGAAACAGGTTGCGGGCGCAGTCCTGCTCCTCCTTGCTCTCAAACTCCACGATGCGGGCATTCCTGCCCTGCTCCAGCACCTCCTTATAGGCTTTCAGCACCGTCACCTCCACCTTGGCATCCTTATTGCCGGCGGCAGCAGCCTTCTCGGTCTTGGCCAGACGGCTCTCAATGGTCTCCAGGTCCTTCAGCTGCAGCTCCGTGTCGATAATCTCCTTGTCGCGGATGGGGTCAATGGTACCATCCACGTGGGTAATGTTCTCGTCCTCGAAACAGCGCAGCACGTGGATGATGGCATCCGTCTCACGGATGTTTCCAAGAAACTTATTACCCAAGCCCTCGCCTTTGGAGGCACCCTTTACGAGTCCGGCTATATCTACTATTTCACACGTGGCAGGCACGATGCGTCCGGGATGCACGAGCTCGGCCAACTTCGTCAGCCGCTCGTCGGGAACGGTAATCACCCCCACGTTAGGTTCAATTGTACAGAAAGGAAAATTCGCTGCCTGAGCCTTCGCGCTCGAAAGACAGTTGAAAAGAGTCGATTTGCCTACATTAGGCAGTCCGACAATACCACATTTTAATGCCATTTTTCGTTATAACGTTTATAATTTGGCGACAAAATTAAACAATTATCTGCGGATTACAAAATAAAAACTTGTTTTTATCAGAAATAATGTTTACCTTTGTACCGTTTTTAGAACTAAACTTAGTGGAAGATGAATATTTTGTTTAACAATTAAATACTTTTACATTATGCAATTTTTAGAAGCTGTACAAACGTGTGTTGTTAAGAAGTATTGCGACTTCAGTGGTCGTGCTTCGCGTTCTGAATTCTGGTGGTACGCCTTGGCTTACCTCGTCGTCAGCTATGCCTGGTCATTCATCGTGGGGCTGCTGACGGGCGGTGCCGTTATGATGAATACCGACGGAACCTTCCACTTCGAGGCCATTCAGCTGTTAGGCTACATTCCCAGTCTGGCCCTGCTGCTGCCTACACTGGGCGTGTGTGTTCGTCGTCTGCACGACGTTGGCAAGAGCGGCTGGTGGTATTTCCTGAACTTCGTCTGCTGTGTAGGTTCACTCTACCTGCTCTATCTCTACATCCAGGACAGCGAGGGTGACAACGAGTACGGACCCCGTCCGCAGAACTAAATCAAAGCACATAGCAAAAAATAATTGAGGCATCCCTTCTTTAGGGGGTGCCCCAATTCTTTTTGTTACGTCTATGCTTACTTCCTGCCAGTCTCTAACCACAGCTGGAAGAAGCGGTCGTAGATGCTGTAAACATTGTTGTCATGAGTAATGAAATCCTTTTCCAGAAGACCTTTTACGGCAGAAACCACAGAGCTGGTAGAAGGAAGATGGTATTTGTGGACAAACTTTCCACCAGAGATACTTTTTACCTGCCCTTCTGCAGCTATAGCCAGAAACACGTTGCGTTGCTTTTCTGGCATTTGGCGCAGCAGCTCCCCGTAATATGCAGACGACAACTGCAGATAGGTGTCAATGGCCTTGTCAATCATTTCCATGGTGCAAGTCTCGGCCTTCGGTGTGAGCATATAGAGCATGTTCATGATGCGTTGCACATTGGCTGTTATTCCATCAAAACGCTGATATACAGACGCTACAACGTCATAGGATATTTGTCTGTCACCGTTCTTGGCAAACTGGGGTTCTGCAAAAGCCCAATAGCGGTCTAAAGGTATGGGCCCAAGGCTCATGGGCACCACTGACTGGTAGAAAGGACGTGAAGGCGACAGGAACATCTCACTCATCAGGTGACGCTGGGAACCGGCAAATACAAAGTTTGCGTTCGGGCATTGCTGAATCTGAGTACGCAGGGAGGCTTCTACATTCTGGTTGTCATTATAATAAAGAATCTGCTGAAATTCGTCTATGGCGACGAGGCAGTGTTTCTCTGCCGTACGCAGATAGGCGAAAATCTCATCGAGGGTCGTTTGCGGAGGCACCATCGCCCCGACACCCAAGCCCCATTGGGGATTGCCGTTGATGTCGAAGGTTATTTCGGAACGAATGGACAACAACGTGTTCAAAAATCCCTCCCAGACCTTTCTGCCTTTTGGCTTTAAGGCGTCGAGGATAGATTTTCCAAACATGCTGACGAAGTCACGAAAAGAGTTGGTGGCATAGATGTCGATGAGAAAACAATAATAGTCCTTTTCTATGTTTTCTTGCTGGAAACAGTGCTTCATCAAGTCTGTCTTACCCACACGGCGTGGCGACATCAGTGCAATATTATTACCATTGGTCAGCAGATTGGTCAGCATTGCCGTTTCGTCCACACGGTCACAAAAGTATTCTGGTCCGGCATAGCCATTCGTTACAAAGGGATTGTCAATCATATCATTGCTATTTTGCTGCAAAGATAGTACTTTTATGGTAATTATCAAAAAATAATTATCAAAAAATGACAATTTTCGGGAAAGCAGGCCCACTTTCTGTCTTATTTAAAATAAGACATTTCTTCGATTTTCTTATAAGAAAAATTCATCGTTATCCCCCAACACCTACCTCTAAATAGCTGAAAGGCCGATATAGACAGCGTTTCAGATGAGGTAGGTGTTGCCCTAACACCTACCTATGACCTACCTGACACCTACCTCAACACCTACCTGATGAGGTGACTAATGGCTCGTAAATAGTATGGTTTATACCGCGAAAGTGGCGCATTTAGCCGGCTAAGTGGCATGTTTAGGTAGTGAAAACGGCACTTTTACTACGGCAAAGTGGCACTTTGAGTAAGGAGAAGTGCCACTTTTTTTTGGAGAGAAGCGGCATTTCTCTTGGGGAGAAGCGGCATTTCTCTCAGACAATGGTGACTACCATTTTTTGTTCTTCATTTCGTAGGTAGGTGTTGAGGTAGGTCTTAGGTAGGTGTCAGGTAGGTGTTACGGCAACACCTACCTGCTCCCAAACCCAGTGTACATCGGCATTTCAGACGTTTGGAGGTAGGTGTTGGGG
>Ga0256404_1003513_pt1 | contig 31717 bp, 28 predicted proteins | sample RumenRJG_01DNA_FD_185990 | JGI IMG/M metagenome (GOLD analysis project Ga0256404, IMG submission 185990) | Bovine rumen microbial communities from Lethbridge, Alberta, Canada - RJG_01 | ecosystem: Host-associated > Mammals > Digestive system > Stomach > Rumen | place: Canada: Alberta | collected...
ATTTTATTATATATTGTGGCACTTTTTGCCTTGCGGAAACGAGTTTGACCAAAATGACCATGACCAAAATGACCGCAAGACGATTAGCATAAGTCTCTGGTTATCTGCAGCAAAATGCTAATCACGCACGGTCATTATATCATTACTGGCTATAACTTTTTATCCCCAACAGTACAAAAACCGTGCAAAATCGCCCCCAAATCTCCACCGTTTTGCCCCAAATTTAGCTCCAAAAAGCATCATTTCTCCCCTACTTTCGCCCCAAAACTCGCCAAAACCGCCCTAAAACACGACGAAAAACTTCAATTTTGAACCCTCTGACGACAGTCTGAGGAGCCTCTGACGACCTTCAACGGACATAACGGACATAACGGACAAGCGTTAATTTGTGTCCGTTCGATTGTTTATTGTCTTGTTATCCTGAAAGTACAGCAATCGCCACCTCTGAGTATCGTGTTGACGATTTGAACATCAAATATGCTGTTCGGCTCAAGTTGTGACAGAATATATAAAATGCTCTGGCGCGAACACTCGCATTGCTGCGGACAACTTCTCATTCCACATTTCACTTTAGGGCACGAACACTCCAAATAACTCAGTTCATATACCTTCCCCGGGACGATGACTTTACCTGTATAGGATTTATTATTGTACGCTTCCGCATAGATTCTGTCAAAATCCCCATTATACTTGTCGTATATCTGTTGATGCAGCGGGAGAACAGAATCCTTAACGCATTCTATTGCTTCTTCCAGGAAATCAATATCTTTCTTCATGTGTCTTCAGAACCTCACTCCGCATTTCCTGCGCAGAATATCAAAGCTAGGAGAAGGAGTCTTTTCATGATGTTATCAGAATTTTCGGGGCAAAGATAAAGAAAATTTTTGAAGAAACATAAACAGGAAATCCGGAAAAGTGTAAAAACAGAATATTTTAAGTCATATCAAGGTATATCAGAAACAAAAAAGCGCCCGCAGGAAAGTCTGCAGGCGCGTTGAACCCAAACGTCTATCTTGTTACGATTCTTTCTGGAAGACATAAGTGAACGAGACGCCGTTGCTGGCTGTTCCTTCCCACGTCATTCTGTCACCGTTGATGGAGACATAAACAACGAACGAACCTGCGTCACTCTTTGCCGTAATCACATTGTCTTTGATGGTGTATGTACCATTCTTGCCGATGGATGCCTTTGTCGATGTGAATGTGCCGTCAGACTTGACGGTTATTTCGGCGCCAACCAGCAGGTCTTCAACAGATTTGCCCTGATATTTGTCTGTACTCTTGATGCACATCCAGGTGCCATAAGCGTCTTTCACATTGAATGCTGTCGGCGTGGGCAGATTATCATCTTTGTCATCGCCGCACGAAGTGAAAGTCGGCATTGTCATTACTACGAATAAAAGAATGCAGATTTTAAGAATCTTGTTCATCGGTTTGTTTGATTATTAAAGTTATTATCGTATTTTTTCTCTCTCTATTCATCTATTGGACCAAACTTTGCGAAGAACTTCCAGGGTGGTAACGCTTTATAATAGTCTATGACGAAACCTGGCACACGAAGTTCATCTATGGGATCATCACTAAAAGCGTTAGAGGCCGCCACCGGCACAGATTCAGCCTTGCACATTACGTATTTTAGTTTGGGGCAATTGGCAAAAGCCTTAATACCGATCTTTACCGTATTCTCTCCCAAGGTGATGGAATACAGCTCGCCACAACTCTGGAAAGCATAATCACCAAACTCTACCACACTTTCAGGAAACCTGATACGAGTGAGTTTATTACAGTCATAGAAAGCGGCATTACCTATCTCTCTCACATTTCCTCCAATGCTTAGCTTTTCCACACCACTTGCAAAAAAGGCTCTACTCCCAATCCTCATTACATCATCTGTGATTGTAACAGACGTCAGTTTTTCACATTCTGCAAATGCGTCTTCGCCGATTTCCGTCACCTTTCCTCCAATCCTGACAGACTTCAAGCCAGATCTCGAGAATGCATAATTTTCGATGGCAGTTATTGTGGCAGGCATTGTGACAGAGTTAAGCATTGCGCATTCAAAAAAGGCTCTTTCTCCAATGCTCACAACATTATATGTATAGCCCTGATAAGTCACTTTGCTAGGAATAAAAATATCACCTGTGTAGTAGTCAGGTATTGTCAAGCTGCTGAGTCTGGTCACTTCCACATCGGCTCCGGAGATGGATTTATACCCAATGCCGCCAACGCAGAAGAATTCGTGCTGCGGATAATCTTTCGGATCTACTGCAGGCGTAGGCTCGTCATCATCGCCGCATGAAGTCAGACATACATTCGTGCTGAATATAAGGAGGAATGCTGCGAGATATTTAAGGACTTTCATTGTTGTTTCAGTCTTTTTCTGGGGCAAAGATAAAGAAAATTTTTGAAGATAGATACGTTGTTGGGAGAAAAAGTTGCAACTCTACCCTTTTCACATCATTGTATAAAGCCAAGCCTTTTTACCATATCATGACAAGAAGCTGTACTGTGTCAATTCTCTAGTATCTTTGAGAGAATTTCCGCAGCCGATTCACATCCCTGTTCTGCTGCTCTTTTGAAATACTTTAGCGCCTCTTTCTTGTTCTTCCTTATACCATTTCCGAAATAATAGCAAAGTCCCAAAACGTAAACTGCAGGAATATAATCTTTCGAAGCAGAGCGCTTAAACCACTTCAAGGCTTCTTTCTTGTCTTCAGCAACACCTTTGCCAAAATCATAGCAATCTCCGATCTTGTATTGGGCTTGGTAATACCCTATTTCTGCAGCCTTTTTCCACCATCTGAAGGACTCTCGGATATCGATAGTCAGACCCTTCTCGCCATATTGATACCATTCTCCCAAGAAAAACATAGCCTCAGGATTTCCCATCTCTGCAGACTTCCTATATGCCGCCACGACATCCTCATTGCTGGCATTAGTCTCTTCAAGACACCTGCCTATATGAAGTTGCGCATCAGCATCACCCAACTCCGAAGCTTTCATGAACCAATACACCGCTTTGGTATAGTCTTTCTCAACACCTTCTCCTTTGTAATAGCTAAGACCAACATTAAATTGTGCTTGAGCACTTCCTTGTTCTGCAGACTTCTCATACCAATGATTGGCTGCAACGATATCTTTCCCAATACCATACCCATAAAAAAGGCAACAGCCCAAGTTACATTGCCAATTTTTGTATCCCTCTTCTGCGACTTTCTTTATCCAACTGACTGGACGTCCATGCACTCTATATTCTTCACCCATGAACCCATTGTCCCATTGTGTAGTAGCAACATTCCACGAAATGCAGTTCAGTGCACCACCCTTACGAACAGCTTCTAAAGCAAGCAGTCCTATCACCTTGCAACGCGGCATAGCATCCATTATCTGTTGCAATGCTTGCTCGTCTTCTGGTATTCCTAATTGTGGTACTAAAACCAGGTTGCCTATCTGCAAGAAGTTGATGTATGCCCAACTGCGTTCATGCTTTCGCTTCACATTGTACACTAGCGGAATCACTTCTACATATTTCTCTAAACGCTTTATAAACAGATTAGCTTTCGCAGCATCAATGTCAGCATAGTTAGTCATCAACACACGATTGTCTCCTACATAATGTATTATGCCATCACTATGTCCAAAGATCTCTTTTCTGTCCCATGGAAGGAATATAATGTCACATTCAAAAGCCTCCTCTAATAATCGTTGAACTTCGTTGCGCGACTTATCCTTGTTCTCATAGAACACTTTTTCTGTCATCACAATCTTGTCATCACATCTTACCACATTACCTCCATCAATGACCAAATCTAAATCAAAGACCTTTCCATCTTGCCGTAAGCAATCGATATTTCCGATGCGATTCACATCCGTTATGGTTCGTTGATAGTATTTTGTTTGCAGATAGTCAGGATTGTATTTGTAAAAGACGAAACGTTTCTCGCTTGTCTGAATCGGCATATAATCACGACACCATATATCCTTTGAGTTATTCAGCAATCTATAGTCGATGTCGTTGTCCGTCAGAATCCCAGTTATATTTTTGTATAGAGTCGGGCACCTCTTTGGCAACAGATCAGAGAAGAATACAGTATCCGTCAGGCAGTCAACCATGTGGTTGCCATGATGGATTCCGTAGAGGATATTCCAGTTAGTGGTGTTGTTTGTGGTCATAGAGCCTTTATTGAAGATGGAATGTAGCCTAAATTGTCTTTCGCATAATGTGAAGCCTGTTCATTGGTCAAACAATGCGCCTGTACTTTCTCCTTTAAAAATTCAATGACCATCTTTTCTTTAGCAGGATATTTACTTTCACGGAACAACTCATCGCATAATACAGCCCGTAGTTTGCATTCACAAAATTCGTCATCTACCGTTTTTCCCAAATTAATTCGGCTTGAAAATAAAACATCGCAATTAGCATTACTTTGAACAACCTCTATAGTCTCGCTTTCAATTTCCGGATAATTTAGATTACTATGTTTCTGTATGGCCTCCAATACTTTATGTGGGCCTATAACCATTTCTTCATTAACGAGTGCACTTCTTATGAGATAAGTGTAATAAATATCATCCTTATCACTCACAACAAAATCTATTCCAGCATAGTTACCACCTTTATAAGAATCTGACGACTTTGTTCCACATCGATGCACATAGAAGTGATTTTTTTTATTCTTTTGTAAGTCATTTTGATGAACAGAATTGTCTTCAAAGCCACCTTTTTCGTAGTAATACACTTCAATCTCTTTGGGACGGATTGATATTCCTTTCAATACCAAAACTGATTCTGTAAGAAACAATCTTGCTTCTGCCTGAAGCTTCTGACACATTTCTTGAAAACAATAGCTCATTTTTTCCATAACTAGTACACTTTTTGTTTGGTTTCATGCTGCAAAGGTAAAAAGGATTATGCGAGTGACCAAGATTTTTTTGTTAAAAAGTTGTTAAAACTTCCGAAATAGTTATTTAATTATTTTTTAATAATTTATATATCTATTTATACCTAAAGATTTCAAATATTTATATGTGCCAACACAGAACTCTGACAAGCGTTTTAAATCTTCAGGAAAACATTCTGGTGTTAACCGACTGTTTCCACTCGGAACACATATTATTCAGTCTTTTTCGAGGGCAAAGATAAAGATTTTTTTGAGGAAACGTAAACATGAAATCCGGAAAAGTGTAAAAACAGAATATTTTAAGTCATATCAAGGTATATCAGAAACAAAAAAGCGCCCGCAGGAAAGTCTGCAGGCGCGTTGAACTCAAACGTGCAATCTTGTCACGATTCTTTCTGGAAGACATAAGTGAACGAAATGCCGTTGCTGGCTGTTCCTTCCCAAGTCATTCTGTCGCCATTGATGGAGACGTAAACGACAAACGAACCGGCCTCGCATTCACAAATTATCTGTTTTGACGATTACTCCTCAATAGCAGTCTGTTTGAATGTCAATAGGCATTGATTATTACTAACCTATACGACTAACGCATGGGATTTTATTCTCGACTGAAATCGAATCTTGATGTGTCGTATGAACCTTTCTTTGGTTCTATTTGTCCCGTATTTGTGTCAAACCGATCCTTTTGGGGATTCCAATCGCCTTTCTTGAAACTACCATCATAAAAGCACAATCTGTCATGCTCCTTATCTGTTCCCGTCTTACCCAATGAACGATAAGTTTGTGCCAGCTCTATGTTTTGCTTTTCTGATACATCTGCCAACACCAACTTTGGCATTTTCCCGTTCTTGCATGCATTCAATATTTCGTCTTTACAGTTCAAAGGACCTGCTATAATACCTTTCTCATCTTTTAATGCTCGAATGAGAATACCGCCAAATTTTCCAAAATCCTCATTATATTGGCTATCAAAGCAAATATCTATTCCGCTAAGATGATAGAACAGCTGTCCTGCATCATAACCTTTACGAGGATATGTTACTTCTTGCCATTTAAATAAATCAGGGTCCCCCAAATATTTTTCTCTATCATAATAATAGAATTCAATTTCTGCGAAACGAAAAATTTTGTTGTCACATTCAATACCATAGTTATTAAATAGTTCTTGTGCAATTTCTCCACAATTGACTTTGAAACTCTCGTAATTTGATAATCCATCAAACGGATTCTTCAAGAACTCAAATTCTTTTTCCATGATTAATTTCTTTTGATTTTTATTGTAATTATACAAAGATAAACTGGCATTAGCCCTTATCAATGGTATAAATCTATCACTAAAACTTGTTTTTTATCATATTATCAATTTCATTTTTGATTTCACCTTTTTTAAAATCTTCATAATCTACTATAGGAATACGTGCGCATTTTGCTAAAACTTTCAGATAGTTCTTATAAATTGTCCATGTTAGGCAATTCAACGCGCCACCATTCTCTGCTATGAAGTCGCGCATCTGCACTTGATAGATATTGTCTTCATACTCGGGGTAAAGTTCCATGTATTGGGCCAATGTTTCCGCATCTGAGACTTCATCTCCAAGCCCTGGAATGATAATGAAATCACATGTTTGTAAACAGTTGATATATGCCCAACTCAAATCGTCGTACTTGCTTAATTTCAGTTCTGTGACTTCAAAATGCTTTGCGAGGGATGAATACATTTCTTTGGCTATCTTGTCATCATACAGTTTCAGATTTACCAATACTTTGGGCTTGCCGGATTTATTTATTCCAACATACCTTACTATTCCGTCTACGTGCCCAAAGACATCTTTCTCGTCCCATGGAAGCCATACGACGGTCAAATCTGGTGACATAAAAGCACATTTAAGAAGGCACTCTATTTGTTCTTTACTGAAAGTCGGATTTTCTTTGAAAACCTTTTCTGTCATGATTACATATTCCGTTTCTTTACCCTTTTTCCTTCCTTTGCAGAATACCATATTACCCCCGTCAACGACGAGCGGAACATCTACAATCTCGTATTCTTGTGCAATCGGACTATTTTTTATGACCTTATCTACATCAGTAATATACTTCTTCTTGTCTTGTAGATAATCCGGATTATAGACGAACTTTATGAAAACATACTCATCCATCTGTATTGGCATAAAATCTCTTACCCAATAATCTTTAGTGTAAGAGACTGTTCCAAATCCTTTGTGATAAGAGAACAATATGTCCGAAAGTTCTGCATACAGTTTCGGATAGTGTCGTGCCAAAAGAGTTGAAAAGACAACTTGGAGTTTTTCATTTTCTGTAATAATCATATCGCTATTCTTTTTGATGTTAAACATGGTGATTCGTCGACTAATCACGCTGCAAAGGTACAACACAATGGCACTTTAAGCAAAGATTTTTCGTTAAAGTTTGTTAAGGTTTCCAAAATTGTTATTTATTGATTTTCAATATATTAAATAAGTATTTTATTAATATTTTTCTTTATTTTCTTATTACACTTGATCTGCTGTATCTCAAGTATTTAAAACGTCAAAGTAATACAGTGAGCATATTACGACAAGTTTACCATCAATATCGTCATAACACAATAAAGGAATCTACCCGAACCTTCATTTCGGTTGAAAAGACTCCGATGACGAGCTGTCAACGAATTCAGTACGACATTTTCGATTGTGTCAACAGATTCAGCATAAACCAAAGCAATTTATGCCGATTCTTATTACTTCTCTATTGACTTTCCTTCTTCAACCTCTCAATTTCCGCTTGCTGCCGGTTATAGCTACTGAGGGCACGCTGCTTCAGGTCTTCGTATTTGGCTTTCCACTCAGCGGCTTCGGCTTGCGCCTGCACCAATTGCTGCTGCAGGGCTGGGACAGCCCGCTCCAGATCAGCAAGGCGCTGGTCCTGCTGCCGGCGATAGCCCGTACGGGCAGCATGCATGCGTTCCTTGATGCCTCCTTCTGTGACAAAAGTGCGCTCTAACGACTCCATATATTTGTTCATCATGGTGTCTACCTGAAAGCAAAGAGTCAGGCCTACATAGATGCTCTTGAAAGGCTTATCGCTATCCTTGGACATTATCTCTTTTCTTTTAGGTTTGACTTTTTATAGATGGTTTCTATAGTTGCTATAGATTCCTTTTCACAGTATTCTTTCCTTTTTATATATTCCGCCCCAAAGATACAAAAAGTTCGCGACTTTGACAAAAGAATTCCGAAAATCAGTCCGTAATTTGTAGAAAATTGATGTTGCAATATCTGCAAGATCTGCAAACAACTCGTGACGGTTTTTTATGTTTTTCTTGGTTTTCTTTAAAATGGATTCGTGCAGATTAATGAGATTCGTGTTCGACTAATCAGAGTGTACATAAAACCTTACATCCAAACCCGCTTTCACGGTCTCTGGTCGAAGACAGCGTGGTCTCTGCAGGGTATCTGATTGGGGGCTCGCAGAACAATCCGATATTGATTATCAGGCGTTTAGGCTTCCGCTGCAAGGCGTGTTTCTTCGAGAATCCGCCGCCGAAATTTTGACAAAACAATCTCCTGTCCCGACTTCCGAATCTCACTTCTCTTCTGTCGCTATTTTGACTTTCCCGTGGGCTCGGAAAATTTCTCCCGTGGGAGCGCAAGATTTAGGATTTTATCCTGCGGCGCAGCTGCACGGAGTTCCACACATTGTGCCAGATGGCGTAGAAGCCGCCGGCAACACTCGTGACGGGATCCATAAAGGTGGCGCCGACCCAGATGGCGAAGGCCGTGTTTTTCTGTCCGAGCGCCTGAGAAGCCGCAATGACGTCGCCCCACCTGCGGCCCAAAAGACGGCCGACACCAAACTGCAGAATACATGACAACAGGCTGCCCAAAGCCATAACCGAGAGCGTCGTCCACGTGGCGCCGGAGAGCACGATGTTGCGCACCGTGACGCAGATGGCCAGAGCCAACGCCACCGTCCAGAGATAAAACGCCATATCGGGAACGGACGTCAAGAGGCGCTGCAGACGGGGCGAAGTGTGGCGGATGAGCTGCGCCAGCAAAAAAGGCCCGAAAAGCAGCGGAAACACACGGCAGAGAATCATCCAAAACGATGCGGCGAAACTCTGGCCGGACCACAGGAGCGGCACCAGCAGCGAGATGAAAAGCGAGGCCGCGAGATTGATCAACACCGTGTAGAGCGTCAGCGTGCCAGGATTGCCGCCGAGCTTGAAGGTGACAACGGCGGCGGCCGTCGCCGTCGGTGTGATCATGCAGAGCGCAAAAGCCGCCAGGAGATGCGTAAGCCACTGACTGTCAGCGTCAACGCACAGCATCAGCAGGATGGTCAGCACCCAGAGCGAGCATTGCAGCAACAGGCCCCAAAGCTGCCAGGAACGGAAGCGCAGATCGCGAAGGTCCACCTTGAGAAACGTGAGGGCCAGCATCGCAAAGATGAGCGCCGGCATCACCAGCGACGAGACGGAGAGCAGCGCGTCGTGCGCCTCCTGCGAAAGAGGTAAGGCACGCAGCAGGAAATAGGTCAAAGCGCCCGCCGTCATGCTGACGGGCAGCGTCCATTGGCGCAGGAATGAGATGAATTTGTGCATAATTCGGCTTTTAAGCATCGAAACCGGGTGCAAAAGTACGAAAAAAAAGAAAATATTTCGTATCTTTGCCGCGCTTTTTTGATTATATTTATCCAAGCATTATGAAGTACTACGTAAGATATTTCGAAAACGAAACCCTGGTGGACGGCCTCAAGGAGGCTGCGGATTTCCTCGGCGCCCTGCCCGGGGTGGAGCTGGACGACGACTGCATGGAGCAGCTGACGACCTACTTCACCACCGACCAGAAGGGCAGCAAGAAGATCTTCATGCCCAACCACCGCAGTTTTCTCATCATCAAGACGACGGTGAACAGCCTCGAGGAGTTCAAGGCCAACAACCAGAAGAACCTCGAAACGGCCGAAGAGAAAGCCGCCCCGACACCCAAAGGGCTCGACCTCGAGCAGGAGGGATGGTACGAGTGCAAGCTCAGCTTCCAGCGCATCGTGGCCAATCCCGAAACGAAGAAGTGTTTCTACTACAACGACGCTCTGGAGGCCAAAGTAAAGGCCAAGAGCGGACGCGAAGCCTACGAGCGCATGGTGGAGCACGTGAGAAAGAACCCCGACGTGGACGAAAGAAGTCAGATGCCGGCAGCCGCCAGCAGAAATTTCACATGGAAGTATCTCGGCGAGACCTGTTGAAAAAGAGCCTCCTGGCGCTGATGCTCGCTCTGCCCCTGTGGGCCGGAGCGCAGATGACGCAGCCCGAGAGCGACCCGCTGCCCTACCCCTGTGTGCCGGAGCCCAAAGTGCGCACCATCGAGGAATGCTATCCCGGCAGACGCTCGGGAGAGAGGCGCCCGGGCGACATCTACGGCATCGACGTGTCGCACTATCAGGGTCAGATCGACTGGGACGAGGTGGCCCGCGACGACCGCGTGCGCTTCGTCTATCTCAAGTGCACCGAAGGCGGCAACCTGCAGGACAACACCTACAGGCGCAATCTCAAGGAGTGCCGCCGTCTGGGGCTGCCCGTCGGCGTCTATCACTTCTTCTCTCCCACCGTGAGCGCACAGGAGCAGCTGGCCAACTTCCGCAACACGAGCGACCCCAGAGTGCAGTCGCTGCTGCCCATTGTGGACATCGAATCGGTGCCGCAGATCCGGCGCGGACGCCGGCGCTGGGAGACGGGCAACATACGCGAATGGCAAAACCGCCTCAAGACCTTCGTCAAAGGCGTGGAGGAAATCTACGGCGTGAAGCCCATGCTCTACACCTACACCAACTTCTACCACAAATATCTCATGGGGATATTCCCCGACTATAAATACATCATTGCGTGCTACCAGAACGAGATGCCCAAGATGAAAGACGAGCTCGGATTCATCATGTGGCAGTTCACCTCCAGCGGCAGCATCAGGGGCATCAGAGGACGCGTGGACCGCTCCAGGCTCATCGACCCCAACGACCTTAGAGACATAGAATACAGACGATGAAAAAGAATACAATAAGTGTGAACATTTTCTCCAGTAACGACCCCAACGGCATGAACTTCAGCCGCCGCCACGACGAGGGCGACATGCCCATCATCCTGGTGCCCGACGACGTGCCCTTCCCCGGCGTGCCGACCCACGTGCAGCTGAAGATGAAGGGCGCGATGAAGACCGCCAAGCTCTCGGAAAAGAAGCAGCTGACGGTGGCCCTCATCCCCGTGAAAAACAGCGTGGCCGAAGGGAGCGAAGACCGCGAGCTGGAATATGAGGACGTGATGCACATGGGCGTTGCGGCCGTAGTCATCCACGTGATGACGATGCCCGACGGCACCGAAACGGCTTTCGTCAGTGCCACCAACCGCATCGGGCTCGACTCCATCATCTGGACCAAAGGTCTGGCCGAAGGTCATGTGACCAGTCTGACGGAAATCCCCGCAGACCACGACGACATGGAGTACATGGTGACGACGCAGCAGATACGCTCCACCGTGAACGAGATCGGCGAGATGGACGACAAGGCCAATCCCGAACTCATCGCCACACTGCTCCGTCATCAGGAGCCCTCGCTGATGGTCAACTGCATCGCAGGCCAGTTCCCCTTCACGCAGGCCGAGAAGCTCGGCATGCTGGCCAAAGACACCGATGCGGAGCGCGCCACACGCCTCCTGCAGCTGCTCACGCAGATGAAGAAGTTGCTGACCATACGCCGCAACGTGGAGCGCAAGACCAACTCCGACCTGTCCAAGCAGCAGCGCGAATGGTTCATCAACCAGGAGATACGCAACCTGCAGACCGAGCTCGGCGAGAACGACGAGGTGAACCTCAAGGAGAGCGACATCCAGGAGATGACGCGCGAGGCCCGCAAGAAAGACTGGCCCTACACCATACAGATGGCCTTCGAGAAAGGTCTGCGCAAACTGCGCCGCATTCCCCCTCAGAGCAGCGACTACAACGTGGAGCTGGGCTGGCTGCAGACGCTGCTCCGTCTGCCCTGGGACGAATGCACCAAAGACCAGCTCGACATCAAGCGCGCCCGACGCATTCTCGACCGCGACCACTACGGCATGGAGAAGGTCAAGGAGCGCATCCTGGAGCATCTGGCCGTCTTGAAACTCAGGGGCGACATGAAGAGCCCCATCCTCTGCCTCTACGGTCCTCCGGGCGTCGGCAAGACGTCGTTGGGCAAGAGCATCGCCGAAGCTACGGGGCGCGCTTATGTGCGTGTCTCTCTGGGCGGACTGCATGACGAGGCCGAGATCCGCGGCCATCGCCGCACCTATGTCGGCGCCATGCCCGGACGCATCATCAAGGGCCTCGACAAGGCCGGTGTGAGCAATCCCGTCTTCGTGCTCGACGAGGTGGACAAGGTGAACAACGGCAGCTTCAACGGCGATCCCTCCAGCGCGCTGCTCGAGGTGCTTGACCCGGAGCAGAACAGCGCCTTCCACGACAATTACCTCGACCTGGACTACGACCTCTCGAAGGTGATGTTCATCGCTACGGCCAACGACGTGCAGAGCATCCCCGCACCCCTCTTGGACCGCATGGAGCTCATCGAGCTCTCGGGCTACACCACCGAGGAGAAGATTGAGATCGCCCAGCGTCATCTGGTCAAGAAAGAAAAGGAAGCCAACGGACTCAGCAACAATAAGGAGCTGAAAATCAGTAAGGCTGCGATGGAATACCTCATTGAGAACTACACCCGAGAGAGCGGCGTTCGAGGACTGGAGAAAGCCATCGGCAGCCTGATGCGCAAATGCGCCGTGAAGCTGGCCTCCGACGAGAAGATCGGCAAGATAGAGAAGCAGGACGTCACCGAGATGCTCGGCAAGCCCAAATACACGAAGGAAATCTATCAGGGCAACGAACTGCCCGGCGTGGTGACGGGTCTGGCCTGGACGAGCGTCGGCGGCGTGATCCTCTTCATCGAGACCTCCATCTCGAAGGGCAAAGAAGGCAAACTGACGCTCTCGGGCAATCTGGGCGACGTGATGAAGGAAAGCGCCGGACTGGCCCTCTCCTATATACGGGCGCACGCTGAAGAGCTGGGTCTGAGCGAAGAGATCTTCGAGACGCACAACATACACATCCACGTGCCCGAAGGCGCCGTGCCCAAAGACGGACCCTCGGCCGGCATCACGATGGCCACTTCGCTGGCTTCGGCCCTGACGGGAAGGCGCGTGCGTAAGAATCTGGCCATGACGGGCGAAATCACCCTCAGAGGCCGCGTGCTCCCCGTGGGCGGCATCCGCGAGAAGATCCTCGCCGCCAAGAGAGCCGGCATCAAGGAAATCATCCTCTGCAAGGAAAACGAGAAGGACATCCTGGAGATTCCGCAGGATTACCTCAAGGGCCTCTCCTTCCACTATGTGGAGACCGTGAGCGACGTGTTGGACTATGCTTTGCTGAAATGACATTCAAGGTAGAACACAGCGACGAGCGCTCCTGGGCAAGAGCCGGGCGCATCTCCACCGATCACGGGGAGATCGAGACCCCCATCTTCATGCCCGTGGGCACAGTGGGCAGCGTGAAGGGCGTCTTGATGCGCGACCTCCGCGAAGAAGTAGGTGCACAGATCATTCTGGGCAACACCTATCACCTCTACCTGCGTCCCGGCACCGACATATTGGAAAAGGCCGGAGGACTGCATCAATTCGGCACATGGGACCGCCCCATTCTGACCGACTCGGGCGGCTTTCAGGTGTTCTCCCTCACGGGCATCCGCAAACTGACCGAAGAGGGATGCACCTTCCAGAGCCACATCGACGGCAGCCGCCACATGTTCACTCCGGAGCGCGTGATGGACATCGAACGCAGCATCGGCGCCGACATCATGATGGCGCTCGACGAATGCCCGCCCGGCACCAGCGATTACGCCTACGCCAAGAAGAGTCTGGGGCTGACGCACCGATGGCTCGACCGCTGCTTCAAGCGCTTCAACGAGACGGAGCCCAAATACGGCTACAACCAGAGCCTCTTCCCCATCGTGCAGGGCTGCACCTACAAGGATCTGCGTCAGGAGAGCGCCCGCTTCATCGCCGACAAGGGCGCCGACGGCAACGCCATCGGCGGACTGGCTGTGGGCGAACCGACGGAGGTGATGTATGAGATGATCGAAGTGGTCAACGACATCCTGCCCAAAGACCGCCCGAGATACCTCATGGGTGTGGGCACGCCGCAAAACCTCTTGGAAGGCATCGCGAGAGGCGTGGACATGTTCGACTGCGTCATGCCGACGCGTAACGGACGCAACGCCATGCTCTTCACCTGGCAGGGCACCATGAACATGCGCAACAAAAAATGGGCCGACGACTTCTCCGCCCTCGACCCTGAAGGCACCGCCTCGGTGGACCGCATCTACTCCCGGGCCTACATCCACCACCTCTTCAAGGCTCAGGAACTGATGGCCCTCGAGATCGCCTCGATACACAATCTGGCCTTCTATCTCGATGTGGTGAAGACGGCGCGCCGCCACATCATCGCCGGAGACTTCACCGAGTGGAAGCGCAGCGTCATCGAACAACTGGGACAACGGCTGTGAAGAAGCTTGACCTCTATATCATCAAAAAGTTTCTGGGCACGTACTTTTTCAGCATCGTGCTCATCATCAGCATCGCCGTCATCTTCGACTACAACGAGAACGTGGCCAAGTTTGCCGAGAAGCATGCCCCCTGGGAGGCCATCATCTTCGACTACTATCTGAACTTCATCCCCTTCTACGCCAATCTCTTCTCGGGTCTGTTCGTCTTCCTCTCCGTCATCTTCTTCACCACCAAGCTGGCCGACAACAGCGAAATCATCGCCATGCTGGCCGCCGGCGTGAGCTACAAGCGGCTCCTGAGGCCCTATATGATCAGCACCGTGATCATCGCTCTGCTGAGTTTCGTGCTGGGTGCGGAGATCATCCCCAGAGGCAACGTCAAACGCGTGGACTTCGAAAACACCTACAAGCGCAACCGCGTGCACAACGTGGCCACCTACGCCGAAAACGTGCAGCTGCAGGTGGCGCCCGGCGTCATCACCTACATGCAGCATTTCGACGGACGCACCCACACGGGCTACAACTTCACGATGGACCAGTTTGAGGAAAAGAAGCTCATCTGCCATCTCTCGGCCTCGAGCATCGCCTATGACACCATCGGCGACGTGCGCTTCATGTGGCACATGAAAAACGTGCAGATACGCGAGATGAAAGGCATGAAGGAACACATCACCCACTACGACCAGATGGACACCGTCATCACGATGGAGCCGCGCGACTTCCTCTTTGTGGCGCATCTGCAGGAGACGATGACCAACAGCCAGCTGCGCGAATACATCAACCGCCAGAAGATGAGAGGTTCATCGGGGCTGGCCGGCTTCGAAGTGGAATATCAGAAACGCTTCGCAGCGCCCTTCTCGGCCTTTATCCTCGCCCTAATCGGCTTCGCCCTTTCGGCCAAGAAGAAAAAAGGCGGCATGGGTATGGGTCTCGGACTGGGCATCGGACTCTCGGCCGGATACATCCTGCTGCAGACCATTTCTTCAAGTTTCTCAACGGGTGCGGGCATGAACCCCATGCTGGCCGCCTGGATTCCCAATATTCTCTTCACATTCATCGCACTATGGCTGGTAAGAAAACTCTCCTGACGGCGGCCCTGCTTCTGGGCATGACAGCCACGCAGGCACAAAATGTCTGGGACAGGCTTTTCATCGACGAGCACCGGATTGACACTGCCGACACCCGCGTGTTGAAAGTTCGCGTGGACGCCACGGGCTTCTTCCACGACAACGAGTACTCCAGCCGCATGACCGACGGCTACACGCTGCCCGGAGCGCTGCTTTCGCCCCGTCTGACCTACAACCCGATCGACGAGATACACATCGAGCTCGGCGTGCACGCCCTCTGCTTCAACGGCGCCAACAAATATCCCAACTACGCCTATCACGACATCGGGATGTGGAAGGGCGACCAGTATCAGAGCGGATTTCACCTGCTGCCCTGGATCAGGCTGCAGGCGCAGCTCAAGGGCGTCAACATCATCCTGGGCGACCTCTACGGCGGACAAAACCACCGGCTCATCGAGCCCATGTGGAACAGCGAGACCAATCTCTCGCAGGATCCCGAGATGGGTGTGCAGGTCAAGTGGGACTCACGCCACATCCAGATGGACACCTGGCTCAACTGGCAGAGCTATATCTTCAAACTGGAGCGCCATCAGGAAGCCTTCACCGTGGGCAGTGTGTGGCGTGTGCTCTTCGGCGATCACAGCAGGGAGACGGGGCTGAAATGGTCGTTGCCCGTGCAACTGCTCATCCAACACCGGGGCGGAGAGCAGGACGACAAGTCGCTCAATCTCGGCGTGCAGACTCTGTGCAACGCGTCCATCGGCGGCGCCGTGAGAGGCCGCATCTGGGGCGCGGAGCTGAATTTGCTCGGCAGCTATCAGCAGGCGGGACATCTGTGGCCCTTCCAGAGCGGAATGGCGCTGCATGCAGGCGGCGACGTGCGTCTGTGGGACCAGATGGCCGTCAAGGCCGGCTATTTCGGAGCGCCCAAGCAGTTTGCCAACCTCTACGGTAGTCCCTTCTTCAGCACCGTCTCACTCCAGGACAACAGCGCGATGGACGGCATGCACACCGTCTATGCCAAAGTCTCCTGGGACAAGACTTGGGCCAAAGCCTACACGCTCGGCGCCGCTCTTGATCTCTACCAGAGTTGGTACAAACACCCGGAAGGCAGTCGCAGCGAACTCAATTTCGACTTCGGCATCTACCTCAGGGTTTGCCCCGAGTTCGTCATCAAGTCGTGGAAGAAAAAATAAAGGCTGCGCTCTCCTACTTCTCTGCCAGGAAACAGGTGGAGAGACCGAAGAGATAGCGGTGAAACTTCACGCGGCGGAATCCGATTTTCTGCAAGAGCGCTTTCACCTCTTCCGCCTGCGGAAACGCCGCCATCGATTCGGGCAAATATTCATAGGCCGAACGGTCGCGCGAAACAAGGCGTCCGACCAGCCGCATGATGACGCGCGAATAAATCCAAAAGCCCCAAGTTGCAGGCCAGCGTCTCGGCACCGAGAGCTCGAGAATCAGCAGATGTCCTCCCGGCTCCAGCACGCGATGAAACTCCCGAAGTCCGTCTTCCAGAGATTCAAAATTCCTGACGCCGTAGGCACAGGCCACCACGTCGAACGACGCATCCCCGTAAGTGAGATGCAGACAATCCTGCGGCTCGAAGCGGAGATCGGGTGCCTTCTCACGGGCAATCTGCATCATGCCCTCAGAGAGGTCGCAGCCCGTCACTTCAGCCTTCAGTGTGTCGCGCAGGAGAATGGAGAAATCGCCCGTGCCGCAACAGGCATCCAACACTCTGCGGGGCCTGAAGGGCAAAAGACGACGGACAGCCTTACGCCTCCACCCCCGGTCGATACCCAGGGAGAGGAGGTGATTCAGGCGGTCGTAAGTGGGTGCGATGCGATCAAACATCGCTTTGTTGGTCAGCGGGTCGAGAGCCATTCGCTGACGTTCTTCTGTATGCGCTCTTCGATATCGCCGGCTTCTTCGGCAGGCACGAACTTCTGTCCCGTGATGTGCTCATAGAGCTCGATATAGCGCTCGCTGACACTCTCGGCATATTCGTCCGTGATCTCTGGCATCACCTGTCCGGGCTGATTCATGAAATTGTGTTCGATGAGCCACTGACGGACAAACTCCTTGGAGAGCTGACGCTGTGCCTCGCCCTTCTGGAACTTCTCCTCGTAGCCTTCCTTATAGAAATAGCGCGAAGAGTCGGGCGTATGGATCTCGTCGATGAGAATCACCTTGCCGTCGCGCTTGCCGAATTCGTATTTGGTGTCCACGAGGATGAGGCCCTTCTTGTCGGCAATCTCGCTGCCGCGCTGGAAGAGTGCACGCGTGTAGCGCTCCATCACTTCGTAGTCTTCGCGGGAAACAAGACCCTGACGGATGATTTCTTCCTTGGAGATATTCTCGTCGTGACCCTCGTCGGCCTTTGTCGTCGGTGTGATGATGGGCTCGGGGAAGCGCTCGTTCTCGCGCATGCCTTCAGGCAGTTTCACATCGCAGAGCTCGCGACATCCGTTCTTGTATTCTCTCCAGGCGCTGCCGGTGAGATAACCGCGGATGATCATCTCCACACGGAAACCTTCGGCCTTGAGACCCACAGTGACCATCGGATCGGGCGTTGCCAGCTTCCAGTTGGGCACGATGTCGGCGGTGGCATCCAGGAAAGAGGCGGCAATCTGATTGAGCACCTGACCCTTGAAGGGAATGCCCTTGGGCAGGATGACATCGAAGGCGGAGATACGATCGGTGGCCACCATCACCATGAGGTCGTCGTTGATGTTATACACGTCACGAACTTTGCCGTGATACACGCTCTTCTGCCCGGGCAGAGAGAGATTAGTTTTTGTCAGTGCTTTCATATGCTTCAACAATTTTTGTTACGAGTTTATGGCGAACAATGTCGCTCTTGTTCATGCGCACGAAGCCGACACCGTCGACCTCTCCAAGGATATCCAGCGCTTCCACCAGACCGCTCCGCACGCCTTTCGGCAGATCCACCTGAGAGGGATCGCCCGTGACGATCATGCGGCAGTTTTGGCCCATACGGGTGAGAAACATGCGCAGCTGTGCGGAGGTGGTGTTTTGCGCTTCGTCCAGGATGACGACGGCGTCATTGAGCGTGCGGCCGCGCATGAAGGCCAAAGGCGCAATCTGCACGATGTTCTGCTCCATCATCTCACGCAGCTTCTGTGCGGGAATCATGTCCTCCAGCGCATCGTAGAGCGGCTGCAGATAGGGATCGATTTTCTCCCTCATGTCGCCGGGCAGAAAACCGAGCTTCTCCCCCGCCTCCACTGCCGGACGCGAGAGGATGATGCGACGGATGCTCTTTTCCTTGTAAGCCTTCACGGCCAATGCGATGGAGAGATAGGTCTTACCGCTGCCGGCGGGGCCGGTGATGAAGGTCAGGTCGTGGTGCTGAAACGAAGCAACAATCTGCTTCTGATTGTCGCTTCGGGGGCTGATGGGCTTGCCGCCGACGCTGTAGAGAATGGCGCCTTTTGGGGTGTTCTCGCCCGCTTTCTCGCCGCGCGTAATCTTCACGATATCTTCTTCCGTCAGCCGGTTGTAGGTCAGCGTGTGGCGAATCAGCCGCTGCAGATTGTCCTCGAAGGCCGACATCTCCAACTCGTCGCCCATGATGTGCAACACATCGTCTCTGGCCACAATCCGCAGTTTCGGATACAGAGACTTTAGCAGACGCATGTTGCAGTTTCCTGCGCCGTAAAATATCTGCGGCGCTACATCGTCCAGCGTCAGGTGTTTCTCAATCATGGCGTTGGGCGTTCATTTTCTCCGTATTCTCTTTGGCCATGCGCACATAGGCGCTCACATAGTCGTCCTGCAGGAACTTCTCGGGCGCGCCGAGCACGATGGCTTCTATCTCCGGCGTCATGATGGGGAACTCGTAGGCCGAGGTCATGATCATAAAGATGCCGGGACCGAGCACGTTGTTGTAATTCGACTTGATGAAGCGCGCTACCAGGCGTTCGGAGATTTGCTGTATCTGAAGCGCTTCGGCATTGAGCAGGCGCACGATTTCGTCGTGGTCGTATCCGGCCATGATGAGCGCCGACTCTTTGTGCGGGATGTTGTGCATCAACTCGTCCACCACGCCTTTCTGCTTGACGAAGGAATAGAGCGAGTCGTTGAGCGGCGTGCCGCCGAGGCTTTGCTCCTCGTTGGTGAACTTCAGATGCACTTCGCCTTCTTCCAGAACGATGGGCATCAGACTTTCGTTCTCCACAAAGAGATGGGCAAAGAGCGTGCTATCGAGCGTACCGGAGAATTCAAAATGGCCGTGTTGCACGGTGGTGCTGTCCATATTGACCAGCTCCTCGTTGGCATAACGCTTGAGGTAGAGTTTGCGACCCTCCAGAGCGTCGATGCCGTTTTCTCCGATCACTTTATAGTGCGGACGACACCCTGCGAGCACCAGTGTCAGGACGAGCATCATCCACAGCGAAAGGGATTTCATCATATCCGACTGCATCTTTAGGGATTAACCACCACGAAGAGGTCTTCGTCGTCGCGGTGCATGAAATACTTCTCGCGGGCAAATTTCTCCAGCGATTTGGCGTCGGAAAGACCGTTCAGGTCGCGTGTGTCTTTCTCGTAGCGCTTCCGATAGTTCTCTATCTCCTGCTTCAGATCCTGAATGACCAGGTTGCGCTGATGGCGGTGAAGTACGCTGTTTTCGTCCAGGAAACCCACTACCAGCACAACGATGCTGACGACGAAATAATACTTATACCGTCCGATAAAATCCCAAATGTCGCCGATTTTGCGTATTTCTTTCTTCATATCAGGCACAAATGTACGAAAAAAAATGAGAGTTATCATTTAAGCGTCTGTTGTTTTTTGTAAAACTTTAATTTTTTTTGTACTTTTGCGTACGAAAATCAGAATCCGATTATGGAAGAATACATTGTTTCGGCCCTAAAATACCGTCCGTTGACGTTCGACTCCGTCGTCGGGCAGCGCACGCTGACCGCCACGCTCAAGAACGCCGCCCGCTCGGGAAAACTGGCCCACGCTTATCTCTTCTGCGGTCCCCGCGGTGTGGGCAAGACCACCTGCGCCCGCATCTTTGCCAAAACCGTCAACTGCCTCTCGCCCGACGCCAACGGCGATCCCTGCGGCGAGTGTGAGAGCTGCAAGGCTTTCGCCGAGGGACGCAGTATGAGCATCCACGAGCTCGACGCCGCCTCCAACAACTCCGTCGACGACATCCGCGAACTTTGCCGCCAGGTGCAGATTCCGCCTCAGGTGGGCCGCTACAAGGTGTTCATCATCGACGAGGTGCACATGCTTTCGGCTTCGGCCTTCAACGCGTTTCTCAAGACGTTGGAGGAGCCGCCCTCGTATGTCATCTTTATCCTGGCCACCACGGAGAAGCACAAGATCCTGCCCACCATTCTGAGCCGTTGTCAGGTGTACGACTTTGCCCGCATGACGCTTCAGGGCACGGTGGACCATCTGAAATACATCAGCCAAAAGGAAGGCATCACAGCCGAGGACGAAGCCCTTCACCTCATCGCCCAAAAAGCCGACGGCGGCATGCGCGACGCGCTCTCCATCTACGACCAGATGGTGTCCTGCTGCGGCAATAACCTGACGCTGGAGGCCGTGAGCGATGCGCTGGGCGTGCTCTCCACCGACAGCTATTTCGAGATGGTGGACCATTTCATCAGCAAGGAGGTGCAGCCCTGCCTCGTTCTTCTCAACAACATCATCAACGAGGGTTACGAAGGCGGCAACTTCATGAACGGCCTCGCCTCCCATCTGCGCAATCTGCTGGTGGCACGCGATGCTTCCACCCTGCCCCTTCTGGACACTTCGGAGGCTCTGCGCGCCCGCTATCAGGAGCAGGCCGCCCGCTGCGACGTGAGGATGCTCTACAGGGCGCTGCGTCTGTGCAACGACTGCGACAATCAGTATCGCACATCGCGCAACAAGCGCCTCTCTCTGGAGATCACGCTCATCGAGTGCGCCCAGATTGACCCCGACGCCCCTGCAGGTGGGCTTCGGCCCACCAAGCTAGCCCCCTTCTTCACGCAGCCTGTGGCTGCCGCGAGAAAGCAGACTTCTGCCGCTGCTGCGCCCCAAGAGCAGAACCCGACGCCGCACGTCGTCTCGGCAACACCCGCTCAACCCGCTCCCGCCTCCCGTGTGCGCCTCTCCTCGCTCGGTCCGAGCCTGAGGATGAACGCCGCCCCCAAGACGGCCGCACCTGTCGTTCAGACTGTGGAGGCGCCCATACAGCAGGTTGCCGCTCCCACAACCGCAACGCTCACCGACACCGATCTCTTTCGTGCCTGGTCGGAGTTTGCCGGCACATTGCAGCAGGAGGACAAAGCCATGTCGATGCGTATGCGCCGCATGACGCCTCAGGTTACGGGACCGGATTCCTTCACCGTCACCGTCTCCAACGAGCAGGTGAAGACCTATCTCCAGCAAATCTCCTCCCGGCTCATACGCTATCTGCGCCGCAGCCTGCTCATAACCAACTTGAAGATGGACATCAGCGTGGCCTCTTTCGAGACGGTGCAGCAGAGCATCTCCAAAAAGGAGATATACCAGAACTATCTCAACAAGAATCACTCTCTGAAGAGTCTGGTGGACGAATTCAAACTTATTGTGGAATAAATGCATCTGCTCTGGAAACTTCTTCGCCGCCACCTTTCGCCGGGACAGCTTGTCGGCTTCGCTCTGGCCAACTTTTTGGGCATGATGATCGTGCTCCTCTCGGTGCAGTTCTATCAGGATCTGGCGCCTGCTTTTGCCGGCGACGACGGTCCTCTCCCTCCGGACTATCTGATGGTGTCCAAGCGCGTGGGCGCTTTCTCGTCGGCCTCGCTGGAGTTCACGCCTGCAGAGCAGGAAGAGCTTTCCCGCCAGCCTTTCGTCAAGAGTCTGGGCGCTTTCTCCGCCTCGCGCTATCGTGTGAAATGCCGTGTGGGCATGCAGGACATCCGCTTCTCCTCTGACATGTTTTTCGAGAGCGTACCCGACCGCTTTGTCGATGTCAACGCCCGCGTGTGGCAGTGGCATGAGGGCGAGCCCGTCCCCATCGTGTTGCCCAAATCCTATCTGGCGGTCTACAACTTCGGCTTTGCCCAGAGCCACCGTCTGCCCAAGATCGGCGAAGGTCTTCTGGGGATGCTCGACGTGGATGTCGAACTCATCGGCGAAGGCCGTCACGACATCCTTCCGGCCCGCCTCACGGGCTTTTCTTCCCGCCTGAACACCATCCTTGTACCCTCGTCGTTTCTCGAGTGGAGCAACACCGTCTATGCGCCTTCCTTTGAATCGGAGAAGCCTTCCCGCCTGATTCTCCAGGTGGTGAATCCCGCCGACGAGCGTCTCGTGAGCTACATGAAGCAGAAGGGCTACGACATCGACGAGGACAAGCTGCAGGCGGGCAAGACGATGTATTTCCTCAAGCTCGTCGTCGCCATTGTGCTGGCCGTCGGGCTGCTCATTTCGGCCTTGAGCTTCTACGTGCTGATGCTGAGCATCTTCCTATTGGTGCAGAAGAATCAGGAGAAGCTCCAGTCGCTCTTGCTCATCGGCTACAGTGTGAGCCGTGTGGCGCTGCCTTATCAGTGTCTCACGCTGGGCGTCAACCTTTTGGTGTTCCTCTGCGCGCTCGCAGCGACGCTCTTCGTGCGCGGCCTCTATCTGGAGCATCTCTGGCGCATGTTCCCCACCATGCAGGAGGGCTCGCTCTGGCTCATGCTCTCCTTCGGCACCGTGCTGCTCATCCTGGTCAGCGTGCTCAACATTCTGGCCGTTTACCGTAAAGTCAAACAAGTATGGAGACACTCCTGAATCTGTATAAGGATTTGTTCGGGCACGCTCCCGCCCGCACGGAGCCAATTCAGGGCAGCGGCAGCAACCGGGCCTACTACCGTTTCTTCGAACCTGACGGCCGCTGCACGATCGCCTGTCGGGGCACCGCCGTTCGCGAGAACGACAGCTTTCTCGCCCTCTCGCGCCATTTCGCCCAGTGCGGACTGCCCGTGCCGCGCGTGCTGGCCGTCTCGCCCGACCATACGGCTTATCTCCAGGAGAGTGTCGGCTCGCGCAGCCTCTTCGACGCGCTGAAGGAAGGGCGTCAGAAGGGCGGACGCTACAGCGAAGAAGAGCAGCAGCTCATGGAGCGCACGCTGCGCCTCTTGCCCCACGTGCAGGTGGAGGGCGCACGCGGCCTGGACTTCTCCGTCTGCTATCCCGCTCCGGAGCTCGACCGCACGGGCATCCTCTTCGACCTCAACTATTTCAAATACTGCTTCCTGAAGACCTCTTCGGTGGAGTTCGACGAATATCTTCTCGAGGCCGACTTCCAGGCTTTCGCCACAGATTTGCTTTCCGCAGAGGATGCTTTATCCTCCCTCACGGCGTTTCTCTATCGCGACTTCCAGGCGCGCAACATTATGCTCGACGACGGGGGCAATCTGCATCTCATCGACTATCAGGGCGGCCGCAAAGGTCCTCTACCTTACGATGTGGTGAGTTTCCTCTGGCAGGCCTCTTCGCTCTTTCCCGACGAAGTGCGTCAGCGCTGCATCGGGGCCTATCTCGACGAGCTCGCGCCGCTCACATCGCTCTCGCGCGACGAGGTGACGGACTCCTTCATGCGCCGTCTGCCGCTCTTCGTGCTCTTCCGCCAGCTTCAGGTGTTGGGCGCCTACGGCTTCCGCGGACGCTACGAGCGCAAGCAGCATTTTCTCGACTCCATCCCCGCCGCACTGGACAATCTGCGGCAGATTCTCCCCCAATGTCCCTATCCATACCTGCATGATACGTGTTTACAGTTTTTCCTTTAAGAAAGGTATTCCCGAGGACACCAGCGGCAACGGCGGCGGCTACGTGTTCGACTGTCGCGGCACCCATAATCCCGGCCGCTACGACGAGTATAAATCCCTCACCGGCCTGGACGAACCCGTGATCCGTTTCCTTGAGGACAACGGTGAGATCCTCACTTTCCTCGACCACGTTTACGCTTTGGCCGACGTGCATCTGGCGCGCTACATCGAGCGCGGCTTTGAGGATCTGATGTTCTCTTTCGGCTGCACGGGCGGACAGCACCGCAGCGTCTACTGTGCGGAGCATCTGGCCCGTCATCTCAACGAAAAATTCGGCGTTGCCGTGCAGCTCTGCCACCGCGAACGGGGCATCACGCGCCTACTTCCAGCTCGCGGATAAACCGCTCCGCCTCCGAGAGCGTCTCCAGCTTGCCAACGTCCATCAGGCGCAGCCCTTCTTCCTTCACACCCTTCACCTTCATCTCGCCGGCCAGGCGCAGATAGAAGTCGATGATGCCGAACTTCTCGGGAAATTCATCCATCAGCGGGAACGCCTCCGAGCTGATTTGGTGTATGCCGCTGAAGGCCAGTTTCCGGAGAGGCCCTTCGGGCAGACGTCCTTCGCGCCCGATGCCCTTCACCTCGCCGGTCTTCACGTTGGTCCACCCTTTGAGGTTCATGTCGTCGTCGAAAAGCAGATAGCGCGTCGTCTCCCGCTCCGACACCATCAGCGTGGCCGCAGCGCCTTCACCCTTGGCCCAGAAGTCTTTGAGGTCGGCGTTGGAGAGAATGTCGCAGTTGTGCACGAGGATGCGGCCTTCGCCCAGCAGGAGGCGGGCTTTGCGTATGCCGCCTCCGGTCTCGAGCAGTTGCTGACGCTCGTCGCTAAAGCGGATGTTGAGGCCTTCCGTCGGATGCGCCGCCACCCATTCTTCTATCATGTCGGCGAAGTGGTGCACGTTGATGACGACGTCCGTCGCACCGGCATTTTTCAGTTTTTCCAACTGGTGTTGCAGCAACGGCTTGCCCCCCACCTCAACCAACGCCTTGGGCATACGGTCGGTCAGAGGTTTCAATCTGGTGCCGAGCCCTGCGGCAAAGATCATCGCCTTCATCGCTCGTAGCTGAAGAGGCGTTCTTCGGCGAGTTTGGCCCACTTGGTGTCGGGCCGTCCCCAGTTGGCGTAGGGGTGAATGGAGATGCCGCCGCGCGGGGTGAAGAATCCGGTCACCTCGATGTATTTGGGGTTCATCAGTTCGACGAGGTCCTTCATGATGGTGTTCACGCAGTCCTCATGGAAATCGCCGTGATTGCGGAAAGAGAAGAGGTAGAGCTTCAGGCTCTTCGACTCCACCATGCGCTCCCCGGGGATGTACGAGATGCGTATCTCGGCGTAGTCGGGCTGCCCGGTGATGGGACACAGCGTGGTGAATTCTCCGCAGTTGAGCCTCACCCAGTAGTCGTTCTCCGGATGCAGGTTTTCGAAGGTCTCCAGCACGCCCGGATCGTAGTCCTGACTGTAGGCCACTTTCTTGCCAAGTGACTTCAAGTGCTCTTTTTCCTTATCTCTTGTTTTCATTTAGCGCTTATATGTTATATGTTAGAGTTTCAATATCTTATCGTAATTCATTTCGATGTGTTTCCCGATGGACGTTACGATGACGGCGGCGCCCTGCCTGCGGGCTTCTTCCATCATGATCTCGCCCATCGTGCGGCTGTTTTCCTCGTCGAGATGACTCACGGGCTCGTCGGCCAGAAGGAAGTCGAAGGGCTGCGCGAGCGCTCTGATGAGCCCCACCCTCTGCTGCTGTCCGAACGACATGTGCGCGAGCCTTTTGTCGCGACAGGCGGCAATGCCCAAACGCTCAAACCAGCCCTCGACGGTCTCGCGACTCAGATGGTCCGTCAGCTGGTTTTTGATGAGCACGTTTTCCATCGCTGTCATTTCGGGGAACAGGCGCAGTTCCTGGAAGAGCTGGCTCATGTGCCTCTGTCGGATGTTCACCCACGAAGAGCGGCCGTAGCGGCTGATGTCTTCGCCGTCGAAGAGGATGCGGCCCGTGTAGTCGTTGCGGTAGCCGTAGAGGAAGGAGCACAGGCTGCTCTTGCCCGTGCCGCTGGCGGCCTCCACCAGATAGGTCTTGCCGCGCTCCAGCGTGAGCTCCTGCTGCCACACATCGCTCACGAGATCACCTCTTTCGGCGAACACATTGGGCGTCACGCGCTCCAAACGAATCTCATTCATGCCTGCAAAGGTACGAAAATTTTCTCCGAAAGGCCATTTATTGCGTCATACTTTTACTTTAGGTTTCGCAATTTATGAATTATTTCGTAACTTTGCGGCGAAAAACAACAATTACACACTTCGCTTCCTATGAAGAAACTCCTTTCCGTTCTGATTCTCGTGCTTGTGGCGCTGCTGCCGGCCCACGCCGTGCTGAAAGAAAAAGACCTGGCGCGCACACTGGGCGTCCTGCGTGCAGAGCTGGCCTCCGACTATGAGAAGCAGCAGCAGTTCCTGCAGATGTACGAGCAGCAGGGCGCAGCCCAGCATCAGCAGCTGGTCTCCTACATGAACCAGTGTGAGCAGATCGGCCTGATGCTCTACTCCCAGTCAGTCGACAACACCTTCGACCAGGCTTATGCCTGCCAGCAGGCCGTCGATCTCTACTGGCGCCTGAGCGACAAGAGCGGCAACACGCTGCCTTACGACAGGATCATCGAGTGGCTCCACAGCGAGCTCGACCGCTACGACGCCCTCATCACTTCGCTGCGGAGCATGCCGCCCGTAGCCAAGAACGATGAGGATCTGCTCAGCCAGAGCGACAGCATTCTGCTCAACGCCATCGACTCGCTGGCTTCCACTTTCGTCGGCCAGGATACGGGCGCCGTTGCGGCTATGGAGGTCACGCCCATGATGCAGGGGAACAAGGACGACACGCCAGACGAGCCGCTCTATCTCACGGGCCAGCAGCTGGAGGATCGCGCCGCCTGTCTGGAATATGCCGACAGCATGCGCAACAACGTGCAGCACTTCCTTGAAGCCCTTGAGGCCGAGAGCGTCTACTACCACAGCGTGCAGGACAAGGTGGACCAGCTCAACAACTTTGCCCAGAAGCGCTACAAGGTGCTTCAGGACTATATCTTCAAGATGGGCACCGACAACTACATCACCGTGCTCTCTACCCTGCCCCGTCAGCTCCGCATGGTCCGTCGCGCCGCCAGCACCAAGTATAAGCCCTTTGCCGAGCACGAGCAGGAGAACGACTACTCCGAGTGGCGCGGCAAATCGGTGCTCTTCATCAGCGTCTTTGTGGCGCTCTACCTCTCCATCGCCCTCATCATCGCCTTCGCCCTGATTCAGTGGTGTCTGCCCAAGCGCTGGCGCGGCCGCAACTGGCCTTCGCGCCGCACGATGCTCACCTGGGTGGTCGGCACGGCCCTCTTCGCCATCTACGTCATGGTGGTGCGCCACTTCGTCAACCGCAACTATATCCAGATGGGCACGGGCCTGGTGATGAACTTCGCCTGGCTGCTTGAGGCGGTGCTCCTCTCGCTCTACATCCGCCTGAAGGGCCGTCAGATGATCGACGCTGCGCTCGTCTACACGCCGTTGCTCATGCTGGCCTTCCTGGTCATCATGTTCCGCATCGTGCTGATTCCCGACGCCGCCATCAACCTCATCCTGCCGCCCGTCCTGGTGGTCTTCACGTTGTGGCAGTTGTGGCTCTCGGGGCGCCATCGCCGCGAGCTGCCTCTGCTCGACACGGCCTACACCCACATCACCTCCGTCGTGATGGGCGTCTCGGCCATCGTCTCGTGGTCGGGCTACAGCCTCATGGCCATCCAGATCATCGTGTGGTGGACCTTCCAGCTGGCGGCCATCACCACCATCACCTGCCTCTACGACCTCATGGAGATGTATGAGGAGAGCAAACTGCTCGGCCGCGTGAAGCGCATCGAGAGCGCCAAGGGCTCCGATGTCGATGTCGAAGACCGCCGCCGCATGCTCCAGCGCATAGCTTCGGGCAAATACATCACCTCCACCTGGTTCTACGACTTCATCAACCGCACCTTAGTGCCCATCCTGGCCGTCTATTCCGTGCTCATCAGCATCTACTGGGCGTCGGAGATCTTCGCCATGACGAGCCTTTGCATGAAGATATTCTTCAAGGACTTCATCAACCAGCCCGACCTCATCCGTGTGTCGCTCTTCAAGCTCTGCGTGGTGGTGGCTCTGTGGTTCATCTTCCGCTATGTCAACTACGCCCTGCGCAGCTTCTACATCGCCTATCGCAAGAAGGTGTCCCCGTCTGAAGGGGTATACAACTTCACCCTCTCGCGCAACATCATCGCCATCGTCATCTGGGGCCTCTACGCCATCACGGTGCTCGTCCTGCTCAATGTGCCCAAGAGCGGCATCTCCATCGTCACCGCCGGCCTGGCTACGGGTCTGGGCTTCGCCATGCAGGATCTCATCGAGAACTTCTTCTACGGTCTCTCGCTGATGACGGGCCGCCTGCGTGTGGGCGACTACATCGAGTGCGACGGCATCTCGGGCAAGGTGGAGAGCATCACCTATCAGAGCACCCAGGTCATCACGGCCGACGGCTGCGTCATCGCCTTTCTCAACAAGGCGCTCTTCAGCAAGAACTTCAAGAATCTCACGCGCAACCACAACTACGAGCAGATCTGCATTCCCGTCGGCGTCGCTTACGGCACCGACGTGCAGGCCGTGCGCCGCATCCTCACCGAGGCGCTCAAGCCCCTTTGCGAGGAGCGCAACAGCGCCGATGTGCCCATGACGGATCCCGAGCGTCCGGTTGACGTGCGATTCAGCGACTTCGGCGACAGCAGCGTGGACCTCAAGGTGTACGTCTGGATGCTGGTCGAGGGGAAATACGCCTTCACCGGCCGCGTCAAGGAGGCCATCTACAACGCCCTCAACGCCAACAACATCGAAATTCCGTTCCCGCAGCGCGATGTGCACCTTATAAATAATGCATAATAATCAAGCAAGCTTGTTACTGCGCTCACCTCGGGCGGATGTTTAATGGTCAATGGTCAATGGTCAATGTTCAATTAAATAAGGAGGAGCGCGGGCAGCTCGTCGCGAGCTACCGCAAACTGTTGCATGCAGGGATTGCGCTTCACGAGGGTGACGCAGCGAAGATTCGCGAGCGCCTCCGCAAGGCTCATGCCGAGGGTCGACTCCACAGGGACGCCTTCGGGCTCCACCCCGTCGTGCGCAGCCTGCAGACAGCGCTGCTGGCCGCGGACGAGATCGGGCTCCGTCGCGACGGTCTGGTAGCCGTCATGCTGCGCCCCGCCGCTGTGGAGGGCGATGACAGCGTGGCAGCGGACTTCGGCGAAGCCGTGGCGCGCATCATGCACGGCCTGGAGCGCATCCAGCAGCTCTACCGCAAGACCCCCGTGGTCGAAACCGAGAACTTCCGCAACCTCCTGCTCTCCTTTGCCGAGGATATGCGCGTGATTCTCATCATGATAGCCGACCGCGTGGCCCTCATGCGCCAGATACGCGACTGCACCGACGACGCCCTGCGCCGCGAAATCAGCCGCGAGAGCATGTTCCTCTATGCGCCGCTGGCGCACAAGCTGGGTCTCTACCAGTTGAAGTCCGAACTGGAGGACCTCTCCCTCAAATACACCGAGCCCGAGGCTTATTACCACATCCGCGAGAAACTCTCCGAGACGAAGGCCAGCCGCGACGCCTACATCGGGCGCTTCATCGGTCCCATTGAGGAGCGCCTCAGGGAGGCCGGCCTCCGCTTCCACATCAAGGGACGCACGAAGTCCATCCACTCCATCTGGCAGAAGATGAAGAAGCAGAAGTGCCCCTTCGAGGGCGTCTTTGACCTCTTCGCCATCCGCATCATCCTGGACGCTCCGCCCGAGAAGGAGAAGATGCAATGCTGGCAGACCTTCGCCATCGTCACCTCGATGTACCAGCCCAACCCCAAGCGTCTGCGCGACTGGCTCAGCGTGCCCAAGAGCAACGGCTACGAGAGCCTCCACATCACCGTTGTCGGCCCCGAGCAGAAGTGGGTCGAGGTGCAGATCCGCACGGAGCGCATGGACGAAGTGGCCGAGCGCGGTGTGGCGGCCCATTGGCGCTACAAGGGCATCAAGAGCGAGACGGGCCTCGACGAGTGGCTCACGGGCATCCGTTCCATGCTGGAGGCCAGCGAGGGCAGCGAGGCCATCGACCAGTTTCGCATGGAACTCTATGAGGACGAGGTCTTCGCCTTCACGCCCAAGGGCGACATCTTCAAGTTTCCCAAGGGCGCCACGGTGCTCGACTTCGCCTACCACATCCACTCCAAGATAGGCAACACCTGCACCGGAGCGCGCATCAACGGCCGCGCCGCCACGCTGCGCCAGCCTCTCAAGAGCGGCGACCAGGTGGAGATTCTCACCTCCTCTTCGCAGCATCCGCGCCCCTCGTGGCTAGCCATCGTCAAGACCTCCCACGCCAAGTCGAAGATACGCCTGGCCCTCAAGGAGACCGACGCCAAGGAGCGACTCTTGGGCAAGGAGACGCTGGAGCGCCGCCTCAAGAACCGCAAGCTCGACCTCGAGGAGAACGCCATGCACCAGCTCGTGCGCAAGCTGGGCTTCAAGGAGGCCAGCGACTTCTATCTGCAGATTGCGCGCGGCGGTGTCGATATGGGCCACGTCATCGACGTCTATTCTTCACTCCTTCAGGGCGACACCCATGAGAACGCTCCGGCCGAGAGTGCCTCGCATTTCGTGCTCCATCCCGAGCGTCAGCAGGAGCAGCACAGGGGCGACGACGTGCTGGTCATCGGCAGCCGCCTCACGGGTGTGGACTATCATCTGGCGCGCTGCTGCCAGCCCGTCTACGGCGACAGCGTCTTCGGCTTCGTGGGCATCGGCGGCATCAAGATCCACCGCACCGACTGCCCCAACGCGCCCGAGCTGCGCCGCCGCTATCCCTACCGCATCGTGCAGGCCTGCTGGAGCGGCAAGGGCGAAGGCTCCTACCCCATCACGCTGCGCATTGTGGGCCACGACGACATCGGCATCATCAACAACGTCACGAGCATCATCTCCAAGGAGGACCGCCTGACGCTGCGCTCCATCAACATCGACTCCCACGACGGCCTCTTCGAGGGCAATGTCACCATCATGGTGGACGACACGGACCGCCTCTCCTCGCTCATGAAGAAGCTCTCCGCCGTCAAGGGCGTGAAGCAGATTTCGCGCCTTTAGGCTTGGGCCTGATTTTTACGCCCTAACTGGAGAAAATTTGCGCGCCAGTTAGAAAACCGATTTTGCGAAAATGCGAAAATGCGAAAATGCGAAAACCGCCAGCGTTAAGCGCCAGCGGTCTTCTCTAATTCAGACGGGAGTTTATGAGTTGAAT
>Ga0256404_1003516_pt1 | contig 31708 bp, 24 predicted proteins | sample RumenRJG_01DNA_FD_185990 | JGI IMG/M metagenome (GOLD analysis project Ga0256404, IMG submission 185990) | Bovine rumen microbial communities from Lethbridge, Alberta, Canada - RJG_01 | ecosystem: Host-associated > Mammals > Digestive system > Stomach > Rumen | place: Canada: Alberta | collected...
GTCGGAGCCTTTCGTTAAACCGTCATGCGGTAGGAGTGAGCCACCGATCCACAGCACCTAAACAATATTATACCATAGTTCTTGGAGAGGAACTCTAAAAACTACTACTTTTATTATACGAGGAGTGTGTAAAATGGTTTCTTTTATTTCGGCACTTGTGATACTTGTGCTGGGCTATATTTTTTACGGCAAAGTAACTGAAAAAGTGTTTGCTCCCGATGACCGTGTAACGCCTGCTGTATCGGAAAATGACGGCGTTGATTTTATGCCCGTCAAGACCTGGAAGGCTGTGCTGATACAGCTTCTTAATATCGCAGGGACAGGACCTATATTCGGCGCACTTATGGGTGCCTGCTTCGGACCTGTGGTATTTTTATGGATAGTTTTCGGTTCTATTCTTGGCGGTGCCGTCCACGATTACATGGGCGGAATGATATCTGAAAGAAATAGAGGTGCGTCAATTGCAGAGCTGTCGGGAAAATACATAAATAAAAAGGCACTGTACATAATGCGTGTTTTTTCAGTTCTGCTTCTGCTTCTGACGGGAACCGTGTTTGTAACAAGCCCTGCAGAGCTTATTGCAAACCTTACTCCAAGCATATTTTCAAAGGGCTTTTGGATAATCGTTATACTTGCCTACTATCTGCTTGCAACACTTATGCCGATAGACAAGATAATCGGCAGGTTCTACCCTGTGTTCGGTGTTGTGCTTATAGTTATGGCGCTGAGCATTGCGGGCGGACTTATCTTTCTGCCAGACTACTCTATCCCCGAGGTGACCCTTGAAAATCTTCATCCGGATAAGCTTCCCGTGTGGCCGTTTATGTTTGTGACGGTCGCGTGCGGTGCGATATCGGGATTCCACGCTACGCAGTCACCAATGATGGCAAAGTGCATCACAAGCGAGAAGGAAGGCAGAAAGGTTTTCTACGGTGCTATGATAATCGAGTCGGTAATAGCGCTTGTGTGGGCGGCGGCAGGAGTTGCTTTCTACGGTGGAACACAGATGCTCAACGATGCGCTCAGTGCAAACGGTCAGTCATCAACGGTGTACGAGATATGCAAGAATATGCTGGGCAGCGTCGGCGGAGTTCTGGCGATAATCGGCGTGGTCATATGCCCTATCACCTCGGGCGACACGGCGTTCAGAAGTGCAAGGCTTATCCTTGCAGAGTGGACAGGGCTTAAACAGAAGTCCTTTAAGAACAGACTTATCCTGACTCTCCCGCTGCTTGGCACAGGCGCAATTCTTACGCAGCTTGATTTCAACATTCTATGGAGATATTTCTCGTGGAGCAACCAGACACTTGCGATGATCTCGCTTTGGGTAGCTACTCTTTATTTGCTGAAAAATTCAAAAAAGATACTCTATACTATAATCACGGCGATCCCTGCATCCTTTATGTCAGCGGTCAGCCTGACGTATATTCTGATGGCAAAGGAAGGCTTTTCGCTCTCGTCAGGAATTGCATACCCTGTCGGTATTATCTTTGCGGAATTACATTTATTCTTCTACATTTTATATGCCCGCAAGCATATAATTAATTCTGCTGCGTCTGACAATGATTCGTCTCAGAAGGATTGACCTGAAACACGGATTTAACAGTCTGCCAAACGATTGAAAATGCCAAAGATGAAAAAAAGGTAATGCCTGAAACCGAATAGAATTACAAGCCCTCGAATGTGCTTCAGAGGGCTTACTTTTTTGTGGATATCCATTCAAAAAGAGCCAGCCTTGCGGTCAAGGTGAGCGTAGTGCTTGTCCTCGTCCTCATCGCTGTCCTCGATCAGCGTAGCCAGCGCAGCAATATCGCCCACAGTATCAATTGCAGCGCTTGTGATGCTATCAGCGCACATCATATCCCTTTCGTTTCATCAAAGCTATGAACTGCTTTTTGGATTTCGCTTGCTTCATACAGTCTGTGATTGCGTTCATCAAAGCGAACTTGAAGCTCTCGCCACGCACAGCACTGCGGTACTCCTTATCGCCGAGAACATCATTCTGCCCGTCTTTATTAAATGTAGGTTTCTGCAAGGTATGAACACCATAGCTTTCGCAAATCTCGTCCGACAGCTTCATCAGCTCGTGCAGGCTGTTGTTGTCTGAATGATACTTCCTGCCGTCCTCAAGCTTGGTTTTCTTTTCTCTTCTGACATACCCGAGCAGCTTTTTCAAGCCGCCCGTTGTCTGATTCTTGCTGTTTGCAAAGTGGATTATCGGCATCACTTCACCTCCTTTAGCATTTCGCCCAGCCGACCGTAGATGTCCATAAGCAGACCTCTGCACTCTTTCAGCTCGGCAACTTTCACCCTGCCCTCGTTGCAAAGCCTGGTCAGCTGATTGAGATTGTTGCCCACAGCTTTGAGCTGTTTGCTCAGCTCGTGGAAGCCGTCAAGCACAATTATCTTCTTTCCAAGCGCCGACCGCAGGACGAAATCGGACAGCTTGAGTCCTCGGATTGCGGCTCGCTCTCTGATCTTTCTCCGCTCGTCCTCGGTGCATCTGACTGTGATAGTTACATCTCTTGTTCTCAATTTCATCACTCCTTTCCTTTCGCTATGAGGGGGACCGGGGGCCGCCCCGAGCCGGCAATGCGGGAGGCAAGTTCGAGCCAGCTTGCTGGGTTGTGGACTGCCGCCTGCGATGCTGGCTGGTCACAAAGTTGAGTGGTTTTTGGACTGCCGTTTGCACCCCTCAAATTGACCCTTTATTTCCTCGCTATCATTCGCAGAAAAGAGAGAATTGCACTCTCGTTCTGCATTTAAATCTCACATTGGACTCACTCCTTCGTTATTCATTTTTCAAGATGCTGTGAAACATAGCCCTCTAATATAGAGGCAGTGAGCAAGGTGTTTTGAGAGGGGTAAATTTGAAAATTGTAATATTTCTTGTAGCCTTGCACAATAAACCGAACTTTGACTTATTGAAATTTACAACAGATAAATAGTAGCGCTCGTGTGCGTCGATCACAAGGACCTTGCGCGGCGCACTGATGAAAAATGAAAAAGCAGCACCCACTTTTTAAGTGAGCACTGCTCGTAAAAAACACTATTCTATTTTGTTGACTAATCTATTTCATTCTTGAAAAACTCTATCAGCAGATCCATGACACCTTGTGCTGCACGGATCGTTGCTATCATCAGCAAGTCTCTGTCGCACTTTGCAAAGTCGATGCTGTATCCGGCTCGTTCAATGAGCTTAGTCATCAACACCCTTTGAGTTCTGCCGTTGCCCTCTCTGAACGGGTGAAGCAGGTTCAAGTCGCTGTAGAACTCTGCGATATCGGACACATACTCCTCTTTGCTGTCGTGGGTGAAATACTCGCAGCTGACGAGCCTGTCAAACAGCTTTTCAGTTGCCCTTTCAAGATCATCTGCCTTATGAAACCTTGTACCTTTCTTTGAGAGATCGGCTGTTCTGTATGAACCTGCCCATTCATAAATATCACCGAATATCTCTTTGTGAAGTCCACAGTAATACTGCGCATCTATAACGCCGTCATAGTCAGCATCAAGCAATAGTTTGATCTTGGCGGCAGTGATTATCATTTCAATGTCCGACAGTTCTTGTTCATCACGAATGTTCAGCTTGTTTATCAGAACACTTGTACCCTCATAGCAGTTGTCGGTGCTGCTGTCAATAGAGTAAGCCATGCTTATCCACCAACATAAGTGCGGAACTTGCCAGCCTTGCAGTCCTCGATGAACTTGCTCAATGAAAGCTCGCCCGAGGCAAGTGCCTTGCAGATATCCTTGTCCTTTTGGGTGAAAGTAAAACCTTCCATCTCAACGGAAGCGATGGCTTGTTCAAGATTGTTGTTCTTGTCCATTGTTATCAAGCCTCCTTAACTGCACTTATTATACTCTGTACAAATGGTTTTGTCAACTCTTTTCACATCTGCACCACGATGCCCTGTACGGCGTTTTCGAGCAGAAGCTCGGGTAACTTGTCGCCGAAAACAATGCGGGCACAAATCGGCTCACAGTGCACAAGTTAGCGTCACCCCTACCGTCACCCGTCACATCAAGTGTCACTTCGTAAAGTGCGCAGGCAAAGGATTTTCATAGCGTGGGTGACGGTAGTGACGGTAAAACTGCACAGGGTAGGTTACTGTCACCCGTGTCACTTTGAACAGCTTTTGACCGCAGCTGTGCCGCACAAACTCTGTAAACTCGCCGCTTTCAAAAATATATGTGATCTGAGTTACTATACAGATAGTAATGTGCACCAACGAAAAAGAGCACCCTTTCGGATGCTCTCTGATTCTATTATGGGTAAAATTTTTCAAAGTGTATAGTTTTGCAGGACATTTAAAAACCATTTGCGTGGACATTTTTAATCTACCAATGCTCACATCAATATATTGAGCAAACACCAGCAAACAACCGGCAAACAGAGATTACACCGCAACTGCAGTGTTTACTCGAACCTGTTTGCTCGTTCGGCGGATTCTTTATATCCCACTGTATTCGTTGTGCATCGCAGTTTGATGCAGTTATTTGGGCTGCTCAGCAAATTTTGATTCCCTCAAAATACATGTTCGTTATATGATATAATTATATATACACGTTGCACATATGCAGCAGTTTGATTTCTTGCATTTGGCAATGGATTATATCAACAAAATATGTTATAATTAACCTGGAATAATTCTCTATATTCTAATATGAAACGGAGGAATATGAATGAAAAAGAAAAGATTGTTAAGTTTATGCATGGCAGCTGCATTACTGTTTGGTTCGGCGGTGGCGCTACCCGAGGGCGTGTTTGATGATGCTGCAGGTATTGTGGCGAGTGCGGAAAGTACAACAAGAGTTTCAGGTGATTATGAATATCAGATTCTTGAAAATGGCACGGCTCAAATTACAAAGTATAACGGAGCTGGTGGTGAAGTAACAATTCCCTCAGTTGTCGGGGGAAGAAGTGTTACTAGCATCGGTTATTTATCTTTTTCTGATTGTGACAAGCTTGTAAGTGTAATAATACCTGATAGCGTACTGAGTGTTGAGACTAGTGCTTTTTATAATTGCAGAAATCTTTTGCACGTGTCTTTCGGAAATAACGTTCAGTCTATTGATTCAATTGCATTTGCTATGTGCGAACATCTTACAGACTTAACTATTCCCAATAGCGTAAAATATATAGGGGATGGTGCTTTCTTAAACTGTGAAGAGTTGTTGTCAGTTAGCATACCGAAAAGTGTTGTTGATTTTGGAGCAGCTGCATTTTTAAATACAAAGTGGTTGAAGATTCAGCAAGAGTCAGATCCGTTAGTTATTATTAATGATGTTCTGATAGATGCTTCATGTTATAATGAGTCTAGACTAGATATTCCACAAGGTGTCAAGAGAATTAGCTATGTCTGTAATTCAACAATTAAAAGTGTAACAATTCCTAATAGTGTAATTAAAATTGGTGATAGTGGATTTGAGAATTGTCCTAACTTAAAAAAAGTCGAACTCTTAGATAGTATCGAACGTATTGGCGACTACGCTTTCTATAGATGCCCAAGTCTTAATAACATAACTATTCCAAAGAGCGTAACAAATATAGGAAAATATGCATTTGGATATGACAGCGATGAAGATTATAATCCAACAAAAATAGATGATTTTAAGCTGTACTGTTATATGAGTTCAGCCGGTCAGACATATGCAATTGATTATGGGCTTGATTTTACAGTGCTTGACTTATCATATGATTTTAATCGTTTGGCTGGAAAAGGCAGATACGAGACAGCTGTCGCTATCTCTAAGGCAAGTTATAATAAGGCGAACACAGTCATTCTTGCAAATAGTATGAATTATGCTGATGCACTCGCCGGAGTAACTTTAGCAAATAGCGTAATGGCCCCAATTTTACTGACAAACACAGACAAGCTCGAGGAATCAACACTCAATGAAATAAAGAGACTTGGTGCAAAACATATTATAATTCTTGGTGGTGAGGGCGCAATCAGTACAACAGTTGAGACTACTCTCAAGAAAGAGGGTCTCGCAACCGCGCGTATCGCAGGTGCGTCGCGTTTCGGCACAGCAACAGCTATCTCTGAAAAACTGAGCAATGCTCCGACAGATGTGTTCTTCGTTTACGCTTTCAATTACGCAGATGCGCTTTCAGTTAGCGCAGTTGCAGCGGTTAAAAGAACACCCATTATCTATCTAAAAACAAATGGCGAACTTGATGATGCAACAGCTGCTTACCTCGCAAAGCTCAAAAAGGCAGGCTGCGTCAAGAACGCATATGTCATCGGTGGCGAGGGAGTTATCTCAAACGATATGATGAAAAAGGCAGGCAGCGCTCTCGGTGTAACTCCGGTAAGAGTTTTCGGCGCAAACAGATTTGAGACTTGCGTTGCAGTCAACGAGAGATTTGCAGATGTTCTTGACGGCGATATGCTCTGCGTCGCAACAGGAATGGACTTCCCTGACGCGCTCGCTGGTGGAGTGTTCGCGGCACTTAACAAGGCGCCTCTGTTCCTCGTGAATGGAAAGTCAAAAACTCTCACTTTGAGTGAATCACAGAAGTCTTATCTTAAGTCCAAATCACCGCAGAAGATTTATACCTTTGGCGGCACAGGCGCAGTTCCTGATAATCACGTAAAGGTTGTATCTGGTGCAAGTGTATAGCTCACATACCGCAAAACCAATGCTTTCGAGCATTGGCTTTGTTCGTATAAATCATCTTTTACATTACAGTACTAAACAAAACTCCTTTATTGGTCAGTACACTGTAACGCCAGCAATTCAGACATTGTTTCATATTTTCATCGGATGCTTTTGCGCTGTTCATATTACTCAGGGCACTAAAAGGGCACTATTATTTCAAAAGCAGCATAAAATCAGCATAGTTCACAATAAGTTCAATTTGCAAATTCGCCGTAAACTTGCGATCATTTGAAATTGCAACAGTTTAAAATAATTGTACACGGTCACTACGAACCAGTAGGTCGGGGGTTCGAGTCCCTTCCAGCGCACTGAACAAATGCCGTAAATACGGCAAATACCGTTCCTGATGAAAATCGGGAACGGTATTTTTTATGTAAAAATTGGTGCTCAGGGCACTATTGGGGCACTATTTTGACAGCTGACACGAAAGCAGCGGAATATATACACTTTGCACATTCAAAACGGTTAGATTTGGGGCATTTGGCAATAGGAATTATTAACAAAATGTGATATAATATACTCGCAATGATCAGCAGTATGTACTGCTATGAAATGGAGGAGTTTTAGTGAAAAAGAAAAGGTGGTTGAGTCTGACGCTTGCGGTGTGTATGCTTTTAGGTTCGGCTGCGGCACTGCCGAAAAGCACGCTGGCAGAAAGCACAAGTGTGACAGCAAGCGCGGAGAGCGCACCAACATCGGGCAAGTGCGGTGAGAATATCAACTGGTCGCTGAATGACGGAGTCCTGAATATCAGCGGATCGGGGAAAATGACTGATTATGATAGCGGCAAAAGTCCATTTTGTTTCAGGACAGATATCAAGTCTGTTGTTATTGGGTCAGGCGTTACAAGCATTGGCAGTACTGCGTTTTATGAATGCGATAACCTTACAAGCGTAACTATTCCAAACAGTGTTACAAGCATTGGGGTTGGTGTTTTTGTTCACTGCTCAAGCCTTGCAAGCATAACTATTCCAAGCAGTATTACAAGCATTGACAAAGGTGCGTTTTTTGGCTGCACAAGTCTTAAAAGTGTTACCATTCCAGGCAGTGTTACAAGCATTGGCGAGCAGGCGTTTTTAGGCTGCTTTAGCCTTACAAGCATAATAATTCCAAATAGTGTTAACAGCATTGGTGAGTTGGCGTTTTATGATTGCTATAGACTTACAAGCGTAACTATCCCACAAAGTGTTACACAAATCGGTAAAGAAGCGCTCGGTTATACTTACGGCGTTAAGGTCGATGGATTTACGATCTGCGCAAAAAAAGGTACGGCGGCGGAGAAATACGCAAAGGACAACGGTTTTAAATTCGTTGAGATCAAATTGCCGAAAGCGACCCGCCTCGCAGGCGCAGGCAGATACGCGACTGCTGCCAAGATCTCAAAGGAGGGTTTCCCTGACGGAAGCGACACGGTGGTGCTTGCGTACGGCTTGAACTATGCTGACGCTCTTGCAGGTGTGCCGCTTGCAAAGGCAAAGAACGCTCCGATACTGCTGACGACACTCAAAACTCTGCCTGCTGAAACACTTGCAGAGATCGAGCGCCTTAATGCAAAGAAGGTCATTATTCTCGGCGGAACGAGTGCGGTCAGTGCAGATGTTGAAAAGGCACTGACAGACAAAAAACTTGAAGTCGAGCGTATAGCAGGCACAACACGGTTTGAAACTGCCGCGAAGATCGCCGATAAAATGCAGCAGCAGAACGAAAACAAAGCACCGACAGATGTTTTCTTTGTTTACTACAACGGCTTTGCCGATGCCCTTTCGGTAAGCGCGGCTGCGGCAGTAAAGGGCGCACCGATAGTCTACCTCACGACGAACGGCGCACTCAACGCAGATACGGCTGCGTACCTTGCAGATCTCAAAAAGACAGGCACAGTAAAGAACGCCTATGTCATCGGCGGAACGGGCGTTATCAGCGACGATATGATGAAGAAAGCCGGCAATGCTCTCGGCGTTGCACCGACAAGGGCGTTTGGTGCAAATAGATTTGAAACCTGTATTGCTGTCAACGAAAAGTTCGCAGGCGTGCTCAACGGCAATATGCTCTGTGTTGCAACAGGTATGGATTTCCCCGATGCGCTTGCAGGCGGCGTTTACGCAGCTAACAACAACGCACCGCTGTTCCTTATCAACGGCAAGGTAAAAACACCGAGCCTCAACGACAAGCAGAAGGCTTATCTCATAGAGAAAAAGCCAAGCAGCATAACTGCGTTCGGCGGCACAAGCGTTGTTCCCGATGGTCACATCGCAGATATTGCTAAAACTCGATATAACGCGGCAAAGCTCCTCTGAAAAGGGGAGCTTTTTTATATCCGGAATATCACACAGACAGAAAAAAGCCGATCCCACGAGTGAGACCGGCTTTGATAATTATGCCGAGGCTTTAGCTATTTTATCCGCAAGTGCGTTGGGAACTGCCCCCGTACCGCCGAAAACATAGATGATTTTTGTTGTTCTTGCTTTGAGATATTCTCTTTGCTCGGCGTTCAGGCTGCCTGATGCAAGAAACAGCGGCGAGCTGTTCTTTGCGGCGAACACTCCGCCTGCAAGCGCATCGGGGAAATCCATTCCCGTTGCAACGCATACAGCCGTACCTGTGAGCACGGACTTGAATGCCTTATTGACCTCAACGCAGGTAGAATATCTGTTTGCGCCGAAAACTCTTGTTGCTTTTGAAATGCCAAGCGCCTTTGCAGCCTTTGCTGCCATATCGTCCGAGATCACACTCTTGCCACCGATAACGTAGGCGTTCTTGACGCTGCCTGCCTTTTTGAGCTTTGCAAGGTGAGCCGCTGTGTCAGCATTCAGATCTCCTTTTGTCGTGAGGTAGATTATCGGCGCGCCCTTTTTCGCAGCTGCGGCGCTGACCGAAAGTGCATCGGCAAAGCCGTTGTAGTAAACAAAGAAAACATCTGTCGGTGCTATTTTGTTCAGCTGCTGCATTTTATCAGCTATCTTCGCGGCAGTTTCAAATCTTGTCCTGCCTGCGATGCGCTCGACATCAAGCTTACGGTCTTTCAGCGTTTTTTCGACCGCTGCGCTGACTGCACCTGTGCCGCCGAGTATCTTGACCTCGCTTGCACCGAGGCGCTTTATCTCTGCAAGGGTCTTTGCATCTATGGCATAGGTATTTGTGAGCAGTATCGGCGCATTCAGCTTATGCGCAAGCGGCACGCCTGCAAGGGCATCTGCATAGCTCATACCGTTTGCAAGGACTACTGTTTTTGCAGAGGAAGGATAGGCTTTCTTTGAGATCGCAGCCGCTGTCTCGTATCGGTTCGCGCCGTAGATGCGGCTGTAAGGTATCTTATTGATCGTGATGTTGTTGACCTCGCAGAAATTGCTCATTATCTCGTCGATCTCGTCAAGTGTTGCCTTGCCGTAAGGGTCGATGCGCTGCTCGGATTTTTCTGCGCCCGGTTCGCCCTTGCCCGGCATTATCAGCCAAGTTGCGCTCCAGCAGACAGCCTCCCAATGCTCGAAATCCACATCATAATAATCAAGATACTCATCGCTTCTGCCGAAGTCGATAGCACGCTTGTAATCCATATATTCGGAGTACCTCATCAGCATGAACACAACGTCCTGCCTGGAGATATACTTGCCTGTGCCGAAAACATCGGCGGTGCTGTAAGGATAGCCTACGCAGATAGAATTTGCCTCGCCCCAGAGCAAAGCGTCCTCATACGGTGCGCCCGCTTTGACATCCTTGAACCTTGACTTTGAGATCGTGGGTGTCGGGCTGCCTGCCATCTCGTAAAGCATCTGCACGAAATCCTCACGGGTCATAAGATTTGCGGTATTGGTAACATTCTTATCCTGGTCGGGATAGAGGTCGGCGATGCTTACAGCTGCCTTTGTGCTGAGCTTTACCTTATCGTCGATCCAGATATAAAACTTCTGATCGCTGCCTGTGGAATCGTCGCCGCCGTAGTTTATCGTCCAGGACTGTCCGACGGGCACATCACCGTCGGGGAAACTCATATACTCTCTTGCATATGTGCCGTCCTGATAGGTCTTTAAAAGATAGGGACAGCTGCCGATGTTGAGGCTTGTAAAGCCGCAGAGCCCTGCGTGCAGATAACGCATATACGGGTTATGTGTAAGATCAAGCGACTTTATCGGAGAATCGTTGCAGATAAGGCACGCCATTTTTGGATTGTGCGAAAGATCAAGCGAGGTCAGGTTTTTATTGTACGAGCAGTTGAGCTTGTTCAGCTCGGGGTTCTTGCTGACATTGACCTTTGTTGCGCCGATCATTGCGCAGTTGTAATACTGAAGTCCCGGGCAGACGCTGATATCGACAAATTTAAGATCGTAGTTTGCCCAGATATCAAGACGCTTCATCTTTGGATTGTGCGAAAGATCAAGCTTTGTCAGCTTGTTGTTCAGCGGATAATCCATACCGTTATCGGGATTGTTGAACGCATCAAGGTGAGAGAGCTTGGGGTTTTTGCTCAGGTCAAGCTCTTTGAGTCCGCAGGATGCACAGATAAGATGTTCAAGCTCGGGGAACTTTGTCACGTCAAGCTTGCCCAGGTTACACTCGCTGCACTCAAGGTACGAAAGCTTTGAACAGCCGTTAAGATTCAGTGTTCGCAGAGTCGGGTTATCAAAGCAGTATACCCATTCAAGCGTTTTGGCATTGGGCGAAAAATCAAGCTTGGTGAAATTGTTGTTTGACACCCACACGCCTGTTATCTCGGGGTTTTTGCTAAGGTCAAGCTCTGTCAGCTCGTTGAAAGAGGCATATACACCGCGCAGCTCGACAAGATGCTCGATGCCCTCGAGCGAGCGGATACCCATTTTGTCGCAGTGGATGTTTCTTGCCACAAGCAGCTCGTCAGGGTCAAGGATATTGTTATGATCCTTGTCAAATGCCTGTGACACATACGCTCTGAACGTGTCATCAGGGAAATTCGCTTCGGTGACCTTGACAGGCTTTATGCCCTCTGCAAGCGGACTGTACGCCTGTGCGGCGAGCGACACAGATGTGCTGCCAAGCGCAAGTACTGCGGCAAGCAAGCCTGCAAACAGCCGTGATGACCTCTTTTTCGTTTTTTTCATTTTAATACTCCCCTTCATTATTTCAAACGCCGATCTTTTAATTGTTAAAAAATCAGACTAAATATCACAGATATTATATCACACCAAAGCGGTTTCGTCAAGATGTTTTGCAGGGCAATTATGCACGCGCAAGCTTTTCAAGATACCGCGCGGCGCAGGCTTGTGCCTTATGCGGACAGACAAAGCCGCGTTTTTCAGCAACCGCATTTGAGAGGCGCGCAAAGAGCTTGTGAGTTGCGGCAAGTGCAGCTGCGCAGTCGTTTCTATCGTAGTGAGCAAAGCAGCGTGTCAGCTCGTCAAGGATCTGCACATCCGCCCATTTGTCGATAAACCTGCCGTCGTGCCAGACATCTTTATCGCTGTGGTACTGCTCGATGATCTTTAATAGGCGGGTCTTGAGGTATGAATCTATACACATTTTTGCTGACCACATTTCGCCGCGCAGAAGCTTTTTTGCCGCCCAGATATTATGAAAGTAAAAATCATTTACGATGTTTTCAAACTCACCCGAGGACATAAGCGGTCTGTCGGTTACGGGGCTGACGTACTTTTTGGCAAGCTCTGCAAAGCTGTCTGCGTCATACAAAAACACATAGCCGCGGTCCATAACCCACTGTGCAGCGCCCTCTTTGAACGCGCTTTCAAGCTGCTGTGGAGTGAGAATTATCATATCAACGTCTTTGTCGTCATCATAGATGCAGCGCCTTTCCCTTCCGCCGCCGAGAGTCGGCTCGATGAATGAGATGCTGACATCGCCCAAGCGATTTGGGTATTCGCCGCTGAACCATTTTTCAGTATCGCGCGAGGCAATTATCAGGTCAAGGTCTGAAAATTCATCGGCAGGGACGTCGCTTCTCACCGACGAGCCTATTGCGATAACTGCGCGGATATTTTCGTCCTGCTCGGCAAGACGCACAAGTCTGTTTTTTATATCCTTATATCGGTCGGTCATACAATTATCCTCCGTTTGATCTGTCAGGTGGTGTTCATTTCGCGCTGTATCCAGTCGATAAGCACATCTGCGATGTAAGCCTGCTCCTCGCTCGTCAGTATCTTCCCCGAGGGGATATTGTGCCACTTTTCAAGGCAGGCACGGCAGCAGCAGGCGGTCGCGTGCTGTGCGATGAAAACGGGGTGACCTTTAAGCGGTGTCTGCTTGCCGTCATTTTCAGGGTTTTCTGCGCAAAGGCGCTTTGAAATAAAGTCAAGAGCGTGGGTGCGGATAGTGGCTATCCCCTTTTGTGCGGCGTACTGCTTGTCCTTTTGAGAGAGGTGAAAGCCGCTTCGGAACTTTGACCCTTTAAGGCGCGCAAACAGCTCCTCTCGCTGCGGGAGAGCATACTTTATCGCGCTGCCGCTGTTCATACCGGGGGTATAGCTGTACCCCGACTTTTTCGCCTGTGACATTTGCAGCTCGCGCGGTATGCGGTAGAGCCTTGCGTCCTTTACGAATACAGCGCCTGTCTGCTTGAAGGTGAACGGCACGGCGCTGCGCACACACTGTCTTCGCAGCTCCCTTACCCAGCGGAAGTCGCACTGCCTTGCTTTATCGCCCGATTCGCCGCCGCAGGTAACGTGCTCGATAAGTCCCGAGGCAAGATATTTTTCCATATCTATCTGTTCAAGCATCGGCTCGCATATGACCTCCCGGTGCTTTATCGGCAGGGAAAGAAATATCGGCAGACGGTAGTCGGTCCTGTCCTGGTTCTCGCAGGTCGAGCAGATAGTGACGTTGTCCCAGCCGCCGCCCCAATCGTGCGGTGCGCACTTTTCAAAGCGGTCTATTCGTTTGGTGATGATGTGAAAATGCAGGTCGCTGCGCAGGCGGATCATATCCCAGCACTCCTGCCGCCAGTCGTCTGCGTCTTCAAGAAAAAAGTCGGAGGTCATACAAGCAAACACGATGCCGTCAGAAGCGGTCAGCTTGTACTCACCGCTTCTGTTCTTTTTGATCGGCAGGTCAAAGGTGCGCGTTTTGCACACAACAGATGCGTCCTTGCCGATGCTTTCGTCACGTCTGTAAACGTAGCAGTTTGCACAGCCTGCGCTTATTTTGTGACACCCGTGCCACATATTCCAGATAGTCATACGCCCGCCTCCTTCCGCGTTTATTTTACCACATATCAGCCGCGATTTCAATAGTTATATCTACGGAGCGTGGATTGACGGCACACGGTTTTTTATGTATAATTAAGCTGTCGGGAACAAAGGAAGGCTACAAGGAGTGATACAATGGATCAGGTAAAGACAGGTGAACTGATAAGGCATATGCGCGTTCAGCTCGGGCTTACGCAAAAGCAGCTCGCCGAGCGGATAAATGTAAGCGACAAGGCAGTGTCAAAATGGGAATGCGGCAACGGCTGCCCCGATATTTCACTGCTCGGGGAGCTTGCCCGTGTTTTCGGCACTGAAGTCGGGGTGCTGCTCTCGGGTGAGATAGACAAAAATGAAAGTGAGAAGGGTGATATGAAAAAGATAAGATTCTACGTTTGCAAGGACTGCGGAAATATCGTGACGGCGGCAAGTGATGCGGCTGTGACTTGCTGCGGCAGCAGGCTGTATGCACTTGAGGCGAGAAAAGCCGAGCCTGACGAGCAGCTGAACATACAGGACATCGGCGGTGAGTGGTACATAACATCGGATCACGAGATGACCAAGCAGCACTACATCAGCTTTGCGGCATATGTTTCGGACAGCAGCGCAACTATATTCAGGCAGTACCCTGAATGGAGCTTGCAGATACATCTTCCGATGTGCCGCAGCGGCAGACTTGTATGGTACTGCGCAAAATGCGGTCTGCTTTATCAGGATATACCGCGCAGTTAGACAAAAAAAGACCTCTCACCAGCCTGTGCTGCGTGGGAGGTCTGTGTGTTTATTTGAGCTTCAAGCCGACCTTGAAGGCATCTGCTACCCTGCCGCCGACCTTGTAATAGCCGTGGGTATACGGATCAAATGCGATCGCTTCAAGTGCGTCTATATCGAGCTTGCCGTCATTGAGCAAATTCTCCTCGGCTGATGTGCGCAGCACCTTGCCGATAACGCCAAGACCTGTCGGGTCGCTCTGGTACTCAACAAACTCGCACTCGATAGCGATGGGCAGTTCATTGATGATCGGTGCATCGACAAGCTGTGACTTTTCAAATGTCATACCGCTTCTGGCAAACTTGTCAGGCTCCTTGCCGCCGCTGACTACGCCGAACCAGTCAGCCTCGGTAACGTGCTTTGCATCTGCGATGTGTATTACAAACCCTTTTCTTGCCTTGATGTTTTTTACGGTGTTATGTGTTTCGGTAAGGTTCAGCGCGACCATATCACGCTCAAGCATCGTACCCCAGGCAGCGTTCATAACGTCAACGGTGCCGTCCTCGTTGAAGGTCGAGATAAGCAGCACGGGCATCGGAAAGATCGCCTCGGTAGCAGTGATCTGTTTTTTCATAACGGTATCCTCCTTGATGATATGTTTTTTCAGCCCTGCAAAAAGGGCTGTTTATATTATACTATTTAAGTAGCATAAAAGTCAAGAGGAGGTTTGGAGATCTCAGGACAGGAATGTGTGAAACCTACTACTGACACAATACAAGTTTGTCCTTTTAGCCAACTGATTTTTGATGCTGCATATGCTATACTGAACGTGCAGAATGAAAAAAAGGACTGGTAGGATTGAAAAACGATCTTCGGCAGCAATTGCACCTTGAGCCGCAAAGCGGCTGGCTCAATGATCCCAACGGACTGTGCTTTTTCAAGGGCAGATACCACGTTTATTTCCAGTATGCACCCGGCAGCGCGGACGGCTCGGGGAAGAAATGCTGGGGGCATTTTCAAAGCAGGGATCTGATAAGCTGGGAGTTTACGGGGACGGTGCTTTTCCCCGACTCGCCCGATGATGCAGACGGTGTGTTCTCGGGCAGCGCAGTTGTCAGGGACGACACGCTGTACCTTTTCTACACGGGCAACGTTGAGCAGCAAGGCGACTTTGATCTGATAACCGCAGGGCGCGGTGCGAATACCATACTTGTCACCACAAAGGACGGCGTGACTATGAGCGAAAAAAAGGTCGTGCTGCGCAACAGTGACTACCCGGGCTACTGCTCCTGCCATGTGCGTGACCCGAAAGTCTGGGAGCAGGACGGACGGTACCGTATGGTGCTTGGTGCAAGGACGCTTGACGACAAGGGCTGCGTGCTGTTTTACAGCTCACGCGACCTTGAATGCTGGGAGTTTGAAAAGCAGGTGCGCACAGATGATCTTGGCTATATGTGGGAATGTCCCGATGTGATACGAATGGGCGGAAAGGAATATCTCAGCATATCGCCGCAGGGGGCGGCGCACGGTAAGTACAGCTTCCAGAACGTTTACAGCTCGGGATACCTTGATATGAACACAGGCGTTTATACCGAATGGGACTGCGGCTTTGACTTTTACGCACCGCAGTCGTTTATCGCACCTGACGGCAGACGTATACTTATCGGCTGGATGGGCATAGGTGATATCCCATACACCAACCCGACTGCCGCGCTTGGCTGGCAGCACTGCCTGACAGTTCCGTGCGAGCTGACGCTCGGCGGCGACGGGAAGCTGCTGCGAGATCCCGTCGCGGAGATAAACAGTCTGGTCACGCACAGGCAAGTGCTTGCAGGCGGCATCGGGCTTTTCAGAAGTGAATTCTTGTACCTCGGGGCGAGTGATTACCCCTGCGAGGAGGAGCAGTTCAGGGTATACAGGCGCGTGCTTGAAGGTATGCACGGCAAAAAGGTCATCATCAGGACGCTGGACATAGGTGCGGACAAGCAGATAGATTATTTCGGGCTTGACAAGGAGGAAAACCCCGCACTTGGATTAAGGGCGATACGCATCTGCCTTACGCGGCCTGAGCTGTTTGAGACGCAGCTGCGCGCGCTGTATCGGGCATCTGTTTACGGAAAGCTTGGGATAATGTTCCCGATGATAACAAGTGTCGGTGAGCTTGAAAGGATCAGACATATCTGCGAAAAGGTCAGAAATGATCTTAGCGGCGAGGGTATACGCTTTTGCGAAAATGTCGAGATCGGCATTATGATAGAAACTCCCGCGGCGGCAATAATAAGCGACAGGCTTGCGCCGATGGTCGATTTTTTCAGCGTGGGCACAAATGACCTCACGCAGTACACGCTTGCCTGCGACAGACAAAATCCTGCGCTGGAACAATTTGCGGACACGCACCACGAGGCGATACTTCGCCTGATAGAGATGTCGGCAAAAAATGCTCACGCAAGCGGTGCATGGATAGGCATATGCGGCGAACTTGCAGCCGACCTTTCGCTCACGGAAACATTTTTGCGGATGGGTATTGACGAGCTTTCGGTATCTGCGCCGTTTGTACTGCCGCTGCGCGAAAAAATACGGTCGCTTGACCTGTCAAAGTAAATGAAAAAGAGCTTATCCGCACGGGTAAGCTCTTTGAATTTGTGTACATTACTTGTTTGTTTCAGCCTCATCACTTTCTTCGCCGTCAGCGGGTGACCACGAGGGCTGGGGATCATCTATCTGAAGATAGCCGTCGGTCCTGGCAACTATCTGGTACTGATCCTCGTAGACGATCTCCCCCGGGGAGTTTGTATAGACCAGATAATAGGGGTGGTCATACTTTTCAAGCAGCCACAAAGCCGGGCGGATCATCTTTAGCATCTCATCGGAGTTCTCTGTTTTGAACCAGCAGATGACAGGCTCGCGGCGCTTGCACTGCGGCGGCCACGGGAGATTTTCGGCAAACCAGCTGTCGATCTCGAGGTACAGCTCCTTGTCCTCGTCATCCATTACGTCCTGCTGGATAAGCTGCCAGCACATACTGAAAACGCCCTTTGCATACATGGTGTTTCTTGCAAGGGCTTTTCCCTGTATCCTCATATATTTGTATCGATCGATAAACATAATATCACTCCGTTTCAAACGCATAGCGGCGCTGCTTTAAGTATACTGCATTTTTTCGGTCACGTCAAGCATACGGCGCCGCTGTCAAGCGTTTTCTTTTCATAGAAATGATAGGCATTTCCGCACTTAACGACACACCACGGTCTGTTTTCACCTTGCGCTATTGGCAAGGATAGCTTCTACAAGCTCTCTTTTCTCGTAAAGGACACAGCCGCCCTCGTGGTCGTCAAGCAGTATCTCTCCGCTTTGCAGCGCTTTGAACAGCGGCGAGTTCATAGCTGCCTTCAGTGAGCTGTTTCTGATATTGACATCGGAATACGGCGAGAAGGGGCAAGGCTCTGCTCCGCCGTGTGAGTTGATATGGAAAAATCCTCTGCCTGCTGCCACGCAGCCGCCCGAGCTTTTTTCATCGCCCGGGAATGCTATGTAGACCATTTCGGGACGCTGCTCACGGAGGCGCTGTATCTGTGACATCAGGTATTCACGCTGTTCATCTGACGGTGCAAGCTCTGCACTTTCCGTTGTTACGGGAACATATTCCACAAAGATGACAGCCTTGCAGCCTCTTTCGGACAGGCTGTTCAGGAATTCGTCCGAGGTGACCTGCTTATAGTTTTGCGTTGTGACGGTGACAGATGCACCGAATACAAGTCCGCGCTTTTTGAACTCCTCCATATTTGCGATAAGCTTATCGTAGATGCCTTTCCCGCGTCTGTTATCGGTTATTTCCCTGTTGCCCTCGATGCTCATTATCGGTACAAGATTGCGGCATTTGTTGAGCAGGGTAAAATACTTTTCATCAATGTATGTGCCGTTTGTGAATATCGGGAAAAGGATATTCTGCTTTTTGCCCGCCGCCTCGATGATGTCGCGCCTTATCATCGGCTCACCGCCTGCGAGCAGGATAAAGCTGATACCGAGTTCATCGGCTTCATCAAAGATGCGCAGCCACTCCTCACTTGTCAACTGACAGACGGGTTCTGTATCGGTAGTGGCATGATTGCAGCGCGAATAGCAGCCTGCACAATGCAGATTGCACTTGCTGGTAATGCTCGCTATCAGAAAAGGCGGGATATGCTCGCCGTTATCCTCGGCGGCACGGCGCTTTTTTGAAGCAGCACCGGCAGCCTTGGCAAATTTCAGCATAAATGCACTCTCTCTTGGATTTTTCAAGGTTGCCTTTATCGCTTCCTTTACAACTCTCTCAACGCCTTCGATGAGATAATTCTGCAAGTCAAAGTTCTCATTCATTTTTATCACCGGTGACCTTCATATGCTTTGCTCCTTAAAGAAGTGCTTTCACGCACGCTTCGACCTGCGACATATCAGCAGTCGGTTCAAATCTTGCTGCAACATTTCCCTCGCGGTCAATAATGAATTTGGTGAAGTTCCATTTTATATCGGGCTTTTTATCCCAATCGGGATCAGCCTTTGAGAGCATATCGCTCAGAAGTGCCGAAAGCTGATGCTCGCCAAAGCCTTCAAAGCCTTTTTGGGATTTGAGGTAGGTATAAAGCGGCAGCTCGTTTTCTCCGTTGACATCTGCCTTTTTCATCCGGGGGAATGTGGTGTTGTAATGCAGTGTACAGAACTGATGTATCTCGTCATCTGTTCCGGGTGCCTGCGCGCCGAACTGATTGCACGGGATATCAACGATCTCAAGACCCTTATCGTGATAGTCACGGTACATTTTCTCGATAGGCTCGTACTGTGGCGTAAAGCCGCAGCCCGTTGCGGTATTGACGATCATAATGACCTTGCCCTTGTAGTCGGAGAGGTCCATTGTTTCGCCCTTGCCTGTGGTTATCTTATAGTCGTAGATCATTTTTCTTCCTCCATTCTCATAAGTACTTTATCAAGCAGCTTTTTTAACTGTATGAGTTCATCCTGGTCAAGGTCGATGCAGCCGTGCATTGACGGCGGTACGTTTACTGCCTTCTCCTTGAGTGCTTCGCCCTGCTCGGTGAGCGATATGAGCAGCTTTCTCTCGTTATCATCGGGGCGGGTACGGTTTATCATCCCCTGCTTTTCAAGCCGCTTCAGCAGCGGTGCAAGCGTTCCCGAATCAAGATGCACAAGCTTGCCGAGCTCGCCCTCGGTCATTGCGCCGTACTCCCACAGCACCATCATAACAACGTACTGCGTATAGGTAAGCCCAAGCGCTTCAAGCGGCTTGCGGTACTGCCGCACGACCTCTTTTGCACAGGCATACAACGGAAAGCAAAGCTGGTTATCCAGCCTTATGCAGTCATATTTATTATGTATATCTGCCATAGATGCACCTTCCTTGTTTAGTGACTTATTGTGCGCTATAATATTGTGCGCAACCATTGTAGAAATTATAACTCTCTATTGTTAACAATTGAACACGAAATTATGATGATTCATAAAAGAATGCGGCGGCATTCAGTGATGTGACCACTTCCCTTTTCATAAGCGTTTACAAATCTGTGAAATGTGTAAATATCTTTTGAGCCGATTGACAATTATAAATCAAAATAGTATAATTAAAAATGTTGATGAAAAACAACCAAGGGGGTAAATAAATGAAAAAAAGAATTTTATCCGCAGTGCTTGCGATGTGTATGATGCTTTGCAGCGCGGCGGCATTGCCCGAAAACTCGTTTGCGCAAAGCAGTGACATCGCTGCATCTGCGGCAAGCTTACCGATAACGGGCAAGTGCGGTGACAATGTCAAATGGTCTTTGAGTGACGGAAATCTGACTATCGTTGGTACAGGAAAGATGTATAATTATACAAACAGTGTACCTTCTCCGTTTCACGACTATGTAGACAGTATCACCTCTATCGTTATCAAATCCGGTGTTACAAACATTGGCGACCGTATGTTCTACGGCTGTCAGTCACTTAGGAACGTAACTATCCCGAGCAGCGTTACGAGCATTGGAAATCAAGCATTCTCGTACTGCACAAATATTTACAATGTGAATATGCCAAGCAGCGTTACGAGCATTGGCAATTTTGCCTTCTCCAACTGCTCGTCGCTCAAAGACATAGCTGTCACGAGCAGCGTTACAAATATCGGCAATTATGCATTTGCTCACTGTTCAGGCTTTAAAACCATATCTATCCCAAACGGTGTTGTAAATATCGGCAGTCAGGCATTTTATGATTGCAAGAACCTTACAAGCGTTGTGATACCCTCCAGTGTTAAAAGACTTGGTCGGGATGCATTTTATGCCTGCACAAAGCTTTCGGTAATAAGTATCCCAAGCACGCTTACAAATATCGGCGGGTACGCATTTACGGGTACCGAATGGCTCAAGACACAGCAAAAGCACAGCCCGCTGGTCGTTGTGAATAATATACTTATCGACGGTTCAGCATGCAGCGGCAAGGTCACTATCCCCAGCGGCGTTAGATATATCAATGAACATGCGTTTGACAACGATCTTACATATTCGCATTTCTCGACCGTTACAAGCATAAGCATACCCGACACCGTTACAAAGATCGGCGACAATGCCTTCCGTGCGAGTGAGCTTACAAGCATGACCATACCAAAGAGTGTTACAAGTATCGGCACTGATGCGTTTGCCTGGTGTACAGATCTTACGGACATAAATGTTGACCCCGATAACAAGCAGTTTTGCTCGGTCGATGGTGTAGTGTACAACAAGAGCAAAACCGAACTGGTAGTTTGCCCGAACGGAAAAAGAGATGTAACGATACTCCCGACTGTCACAAAGATCAGGGACTACGCATTCCATATATGCCTTTATCTTACAAGCGTTACGATCCCCGAAAGCGTTGAAAGCATTGGCAAAATGGCATTTAACGACACAGGTATCCGTGTGATAACCCTCAGGCCGAGTGTAACTTCTATCGGAAGCAAGGCACTGGGATACAGTGATGATACAAAGGAAGACAAATATACTATCAGATGCTTTAAAGGCACGGCAGCCGAAAAGTATGCAGCGGATAACGGACTTACCACCAGGCTGCTTGACGGCATCAAGCATTATCCTGCCAAGGCTGAGACCTGCACACAGGACGGAAACATTGAATACTGGACTCTTGACGGAAAATACTACCTGAATGATATAGCCACGACCAGCACAACCAGAGATACCGTGATCATCAAGGCAAAGCACAAGAGGCTTACAGGCGTATCAGCAAAGGCTGCGACCTGCACCGAAAAGGGAAACAAGCCATACTGGTACTGCACGACCTGCAAGAAGTGTTTCTCTGACAGCAGCGGCAGAAACGAGATAACCCTTGCAAGCACGGTCATCGAGCCGATAGGGCACTCTCTTGCCGCAGTTGCTGCAAAGCCTGCGACCTGTACAGCAAACGGCAATATTGCTTACTGGTACTGTACAAGATGCCAAAAGTACTTCTCGGATAAGAACGGCAAGAACGAGTTATTCCCTGAATGGACCATCCTCTACGCAACAGGACATAAATTCTCGGACTGGACGACCACGGCGTTCAACGTTGAAAAAGGCACATCGACAATGACGAGGAAATGCACGGTCTGCCAGGCGAGCGAGAGCAAGACAGTCAAGGATGCTGTCATCCGCCTTGCAGGTGCTGACAGATATGCCACAGCAGCGGAGATCTCCGGTGCTTCATTCACGGGCAAGTCTGATACTGTTATACTCGCATACGGCTTGAACTACGCAGATGCGCTCGCAGGTGTACCGCTTGCAGTCAAGCTCTCCGCGCCGATACTTCTGACCGCAAAAGACAGTCTGCCGGACGCGACCCTTGCAGAGATCAGGCGGCTCGGTGCGACAAAAGCCATTATTCTCGGCGGCACTGCCGTTATCAGCGAAAAGGTCGAAAAGATACTTGAAGACAACAAGCTCAAGACCGAGCGTATCGCAGGCAAAACAAGATTTGAGACCGCGGTGAAGATAGCTGAGAAAATGCAGGAAAAGGATAAAAAAGCACCCGTGGAAGTGTTCTTTGTATACGGACTGAACTATGCCGATGCTTTGTCTGTCAGCCCGATCGCAGCGCGCCTTAACGCGCCTGTTATCTACCTTACAACAAGCGGCAGCCTCAATGCAGACACAGCGGCGTACCTTGCCAAGCTCAAAAAGGCAGGTACAGTAAAAATCGCTTATGTCATCGGCGGCACGGGCGTTATCTCTGACGATATGATGAAAAAAGCAGGTGATGCACTCGGTGTTAATCCTATAAGGGCAGCAGGTGCGAACAGGTTCGAGACCTGCGCTGCATTAAACGATATGTTCCGGTCCCTTCTGTATGGCAATATGCTGTGTATTGCCACGGGAATGGACTTCCCCGATGCTCTTACGGGAGGCGTTTACGCAGCAAAGAACAATGCTCCGCTATTTCTTATCAACGGCAAAGCAAAGACACTGAATCTGCTTGATAAACAGAAAGCTTATCTCAAGCAAAAAAGAGTGGATAAGATCACCACATTCGGCGGAACAAGTGCTGTTCCCAACGCACACGTTACGGAGGTTGCAAAGCACTCTGTCTGACCGCTTTTATGTGCGGCGATATTTCGCAGACGATCACATATGAAAAAACAGCAGCTTTGTTAAGGTAGTCCCTCACAGAGCTGCTGATTTATTATTATGATTTGCTTACTGCTTTTAGCTGGTTATTAGTTTTCGCTTTCACAGGCGGTGGTCATAAGGCCTGCTACGATACCTACCATTGCACAGAGAATAAATGCGGAAAAGATCATTGCTGTTTCCTCCTTTTATTTTTTTGTTGTTGTCTCTTTCTGTGATTTTATATTACATCTGTTTTGCGCAAAACACAATAGACAGATGATCTGTGTTGTGTAGCATTTACTACATTCATCGGAAGTTTTGCAGCATATACTACAGATCCCCCTTAAATTGTAGTATACTGCCGTCAGGTGTTTGTGCCTGCATATGGGATCGAAAAATGCACAGGGTTATGATATAATGCTTTTACCGACGAAAAGGAGGTAATGCAAATGTCGCAAAATGTACTGGTAACAGGTGCGGGCAAAGATCATTCGGCTGCGGCGGTGCTGCAATAAAGCAAAGCTCTTCGATCACAAAATGACAGATCGGAGAGCTTTTGTTTTTATCTCAAAAAACATCGGCACAGACAAAGCGACAGTAATTGACTATTTAGTTGAATTGTGCTATAATAAATGTGTATAAAGTTTTTCGGAACTTGAATGATACGAACATATTACGGCAAACGATCAGCATAAACAGGGGGGATCTTAATGCAGGAACTGCTTGAACGAAAAAACGGTCTGCACAGAAGCATACTAATTGTTGATGATGACCCGATAGCAAGGGAGCTTCTCGGGGCTATGCTGGGTGATCTTTATAAGATCGTCTATGCACAGGACTGACTTGAAGCTATGGATGTTATAAAGCGGGAGTATCATACCTTGTCGCTTGTGCTTCTCGATCTGCATATGCCAAAGCTTGACGGCTTCACCCTGCTTAAAAAGCTTCATGCTGACAACGAGCTGCGGCGTATCCCAGTCATTGTACTGACCTCGGAAAAAGGGTCAGAAGTACAATGCCTGCAAAGCGGCGCTGCTGATTTTATCACAAAGCCTTTTGATGCCCCTGAGATAATAAGGGCAAGGGTTGAACACTCTATCGAGCTTGCCGAGGACAATATCATCATACACGAGACCGAAAGAGACAGCCTCACGGGGCTTTTCAATAAAGAGTTCTTTTTTGAATACGGGAAAAAGATCGTCAGAATGAACGGTCACAACGCTATGGACGCGATTGTTATCGACATCAACCGCTTCCGCATCATAAACGAGCTTTACGGCAGAGCCTACGGAGATCTTCTGCTCAAAAAAATAGGCAGCTGTGTTCATCAGACTGTACAGGAATACGGCGGTCTTGCGTGCCGCAGCGACAGCAACAGCTTTTTTATGTATATCCCCCACGATAACGATATAACCGAGCTGATAGAGCAGTTCATCGAAAAAACACAGCGCGCTGTCGGTGATGATAAGATCAGCCTCAGGATAGGTGCTTTTTCAGATGAGGGCGATCCGCTTGATATGGAATTGCATTTTGACCGCGCTGCTCTTGCATGCCGCAAGCTTCGCAATACTTATTCGACCTGCTATAATATAATTCCGAGCTTCATGACAAGGAGCTTTTTCACGAAAAGCTTATCAATGATATGGACAAGGCGCTTGAGGAGAAGCAGTTCAGGGTGTACTATCAGCCAAAGTACAATATAACGGGCGATACACCTGTGCTTTCAAGTGCAGAGGCGCTGATAAGATGGTTCCACCCTGATCACGGGATGATAAGCCCGGGCGTTTTTATCCCGCTGTTTGAAAACAACGGACTGATACACAAGCTTGACAGATTTGTATGGGATCAGGCAGCAGGACAGATAAGGGAATGGAAGGACAGGTTCGGCATCACGCTGCCAATATCGGTAAATGTTTCAAGGGTAGATATGTTTGACCCAACGCTCGGCGAGGAGCTGACGGAGATAGTCGCAAACAACGGCATCACGGCAGCGCAGCTTCTGCTTGAGATCACGGAATCAGCGTATACGGATAATTCACAGCAAATATCGGCTGCTGTTTCTACGCTCAGGTCGGCAGGCTTCAAAATAGAGATGGACGATTTCGGCAGCGGGTATTCATCGCTGAATATGCTGACTTCCCTGACATTTGATGCGCTCAAGCTGGATATGGCTTTTATCAGAAATATTTGCAGCGACAGCAAAGCTGCACGGCTGGTCGGCATCATAATAGAGATAGCACGGCTCCTTGAGGTGCCTGTAATTGCAGAGGGCGTTGAACACAAGGAACAAATGGAGCTTTTGAAAACGCTCGGGTGCGATGTGATACAGGGCTATTACTTTTCAAAGCCTCTGCCGCCCGATGAATTTGTGCATCTGATAGAAAAACAGCAAAAGGAGAATGGCTATGCTTACAGCTGATAAACTCAGGGAATTCGGGGCAGATGTTGACGCGGGGCTTACACGCTGTATGAACAATGAAGCATTCTATATCACGCTCGTCGGTAAGGTGATCGCAGATAAGCGGCTTGATCTGCTCCGGCAGCAGCTTGCGGATCATCAGCTCGACGCGGCATTTGAAACGGCACACGCATTAAAAGGAATGTATTCAAACCTCTCTCTTGATCCGCTCACAAAGCCCGTAAGTGAAATCACGGAGCTGCTGCGCGGCAGGAAAGATGTTGATTATTCTGCTTATCTTAATGAAGCAAAGGCACAGTTTGAAGCGCTGTGTGCCTTATAATGTACAATGAAAGAAAAAAAGATCAAAGCGGGAACGATTCTTCGGAATCTTCCCGTTTTTGCAAAAGCAGCAAAAACGATCGAACCGCTGCTTTTTAAGTGAAATATGGTTTTAGAGGGTGATCTTTGTGAACCGCAAACGAAACACATTATTTATAACTATCATCGGGTTTACAGCCGTAGCGATAATACTGGTGATCGGTACGCTATGGATAGGAGATCTTGCAAAGCGTGATACAGAAAAAGCGGTCAACTCCGTCAGCCTGCTGTACCTTGACGAGCTTGCAGGGCGGCGTGAACAGGTGGTATCATCTGCGCTTGAGGGCAACATCAAGAATATGCAGACTGCCGTAGGGCTCCTCACAAAGGATGACCTTAGCGATATCGAGCATTTGCAGGCGTATCAGGCTCGAATGAAAAAGCTGTACACACTTGACAAATTCGCTTTTGTGGACACAAGCGGAGTGATCTATACATCTGTCGGGACGACAAGCGACATCGACACCTACAACATCGACCCCGCCTCTCTTTCCAAGCCCTGCATAACGCTGAAGGACACCGAGGGTGAACAGAAAAAGGTAATAATCGCGATCCCTGTGGAAAACATCTCAGTCGAGGATCACAAGCTTGTAGTGTGCTTTATGGAAATAGATATAAACACTATGCTTGAGGGCGTGTCGCTGCAATCAAGCAATAATGACACGACATTCTGCAACATCTACACAAAGGACGGTGCCGCCCTGACCGATATGGTGCTTGGCGGTCTTGCCAAGGAAACAAATCTTCTTGAAGCGCTTGAGCGTGCATCCTTTGAGAACGGTGATACCGTTCAGGAGGTAATGGAGGATTTTGCAAGCGGTACAGGCAATGTTGTTTCCTTTACATACAACGGGATAAAGGAGACACTTTCCTATAAGCCGATAGCGGGAACTGACTGGATGCTCACTTACCTTATCCGCGAAAGCGTTATAAGCGACAAGATAAGCTCCGTTTCAGACGGGATAATTCTGAGGAACCTTGTGCAGACCGGTCTGACTATCGCTGTGCTGTTTGTGATATTTATCGTAATATTCAGGCAGAACAAAGCCAACACAAAGCTTGCACTTGAAAAGCAGACCTCAGAGACAGAAAGCCGTATAAAGCAGCAGGAGCTTGAACAGCGCCTTGAACTTCAGAACAGGCTGCTGGAGGAGGAAAAGCAGCGCACCAGACAGGATCATATGATAACCGCGCTTGCATCGGATTACACAAGCGTGTATTATGTTGACCTCGATACAGATGAAAGCATTTGCTATAGCTCAAAGGTCTCGGAAAAGGACGGGCCGCAGAGCGGGGAGAAATTCTCTTTCAGTGAGGGCTTCACCAGATATGCTAACGAACGTGTTGCAGAGGGCTACCGTGAAGGATTTCTCGATTTCATTAAACCCGAAAACATCAAAAAGCGGCTTGAGAGCGAGCCTATACTTTCTTACAGATACCTGACCGTTCACGGCGGACGGGAGAGCTATGAAATGCTTCGCCTTGTCGGTGTACGGCGCACAGAAAAGACAGACGGTCATACCATTCATGCGATAGGTGCGGGCTTCTCCGACATAGACAGTGAAATGAGAGATTCACTTGAAAAGAATCAGGCATTGAGCGATGCTCTTGCTGCCGCAGAAAACGCGAGCAAGGCAAAGACTGCTTTCCTGTCAAGCATGAGCCACGAGATAAGAACACCTATGAACGCTATCATCGGACTTGACAACATCGCGCTGAGCGATCCCGAGCTATCCGAAAAGACAAGGGAGTATCTTGTAAAAATAGGCGGCTCGGCAACTCACCTGCTAGAGCTTATAAATGATATTCTTGATATGAGCCGTATCGAATCGGGAAGAATGGTCCTTAAAAATGAGGATTTCTCGTTCACCAAGCTTATGGAGCAGATAAACACTATCTTCAGCGCACAGTGTGAGGAAAATGAGCAGACATACTCCTGCCGCGTACAGGGAGAGATCGACGATCACTATATCGGCGACAATACAAGGCTGCGGCAGGTACTTATCAATATTCTCGGAAATGCTGTAAAGTTCACTGCCAAGGGCGGAAGTATTGATTTCTGCGTTGAGCGCACAGCAAAATTCGGCGGCAGATCTACCCTTCGTTTCACCATCACTGATAACGGGATAGGTATGAGCAAGGAATATATCCCGCACATCTTTGACACATTCAGTCAGGAGGACAGCTCTGCTACCAACAAGTACGGCAGCTCGGGACTGGGTCTGGCGATAACAAAAAATATCGTCGATATGATGAACGGAAACATTGAGGTCCACAGCGAAAAAGACAAGGGTACGACATTTATCGTGACAGTTACGCTTACGGACTCACCGCACAAGGACAGCGATGCCGATTACGAACAGATACAGCCGTATGATATAAAAGTGCTTGCAGTCGATGATGACCCGATAGCCTGCGAACACGCAAAGCTCGTACTTGAAAAGACAGGAATGTCCTGTGACACGGTGCTTTCGGGTGCGCAGGCGATCGAGGCGGTGCGCGTACAGCACGCACGGCACGAGCTTTACGATCTTATTCTTATTGACCTTAAAATGCCCGAAATGGACGGAGTCGAAACAGCAAAGAGGCTGCGCGATATAGTCGGTCCGGGATCTGCGATAATCATTATTACGGCGTATAAGTGGGACGATGTACTTGAAGAAGCTGTGAAGGCAGGCGTTGACAGCTTTATCTCAAAGCCGATATCGTCGGGCAGCGTGCTTGAAGAATTCCGAAGTGCAAGCAAACGAAAGCACATATCCGAGATCAAGCAGCACAAAGCCGATCTTAACGGAAAGCATATACTGCTTGCCGAGGACGTGCAGATAAATGCAGACATTATGGAAATGGTGCTCAAAAGCCGCGGAATGACCGTTGACCACGAGGTGAACGGCAGACTTGTGCTTGAAAGGTTCGCAGGAAGTGAACCGGGCTACTATGATGCGATACTTATGGATGTCAGAATGCCTGAAATGGACGGACTTGAAGCGACTGCTGCGATACGCAGGCTTGACAGACCCGATGCAGCGAGCGTACCGATAATCGCGCTGACAGCAAATGCATTTGACGAGGACGTTCAGCGAAGTCTTCAGGCAGGTATGAACGCGCATCTGACCAAACCGATAGACAACGAGGCACTGTACTCGGCTTTGGAAACGCTGATACAGCAGTAGGCAGATACTGTACAAGTGCCGGGATATACAACAAGACACAAAAACCTCGGCATAATCATCAAAGCCGGTCTCACTCGTGGGATCGGCTTTTTTCTGTCTGTGTGACATTTCGGATATAAAAAAGCTCCCCTTTTCAGAGGAGCTTTGCCGCGTTATATCGAGTTTTTAGCTATGCCTTCAATATGACCATCGGGAACAACGCTTGTGCCGCCGAACGCAGTGATGCTGCTTGGCTTTTTCTCTATGAGATAAGCCTTCTGCTTGTCGTTGAGATTTGAAGTTTTGAGCTTGCCGTTGATAAGGAAAAGCGGTGCGTTGTTGTTAGCTGCGTAAACGCCGCCTGCAAGAGCATCGGGGAAATCCATACCTGTTGCAACGCAGAGCATATCGCCGCCAAGAACATCTGCAAACTTTTCGTTGACAGCAACGCAAGTTTCAAATCTGTTTGCACCGGCAACTCTTGTTGCCTTTGCAAGACCGAGAGCCTTTGCAGCCTTTGTTGCCATATCATCGGATATAACACTCGTGCCGCCGATGACATAGGCGTTCTTGACACTGCCTGCCTTTTTGAGATCTGCAAGGTACGCAGCCGTATCTGCGTTGAGTGCGCCGTTTGTTGTGAGGTAGACTATCGGTGCGCCCTTGACCGCCGCAGCCGCGCTTACCGAAAGCGCATCGGCAAAGCCGTTGTAGTAAACAAAGAACACATCTGTCGGTGCTTTGTTTTCGTTCTGCTGCTGCATTTTATCTGCGATCTTCGCGGCAGTTTCAAATCTTGTCTTGCCCGCGATGCGCTCGACTTCAAGCTTTTTGTCTGTCAGCGCCTTTTCAACATCTGCACTCACCGCACTCGTTCCGCCGAGGATAATGACCTTCTTTGCATTAAGGCGCTCAATTTCTGCAAGTGTTTCAGCAGGCAGAGTTTTGAGTGTCGTCAGCAGTATCGGTGCGTTCATCGCCTTTGCAAGCGGCACACCTGCAAGTGCGTCAGCATAGTTCAAGCCGTACGCAAGCACCACCGTGTCGCTTCCGTCAGGGAAACCTGCCTTTGAGATGTTGGCAGCGCTCGCGTATCTGTTCTTGCCGGAGAGTCGAGTAAACGACAGATTTACAGTCGAGTTCTCTGTTATATTACATACTTTGCAGGTGTGGGTCTTTGTGACCTTGCCCGATACCGGATCATATGCGGTCGATGTCCAAGCGGACCAGGTATGAGCAGTCTTGGGGATAACCCAGCTATCATCTGTATACTCGAGCATTCCTGCGTTGTCCCGGAACTTCTTGTTGCAGACAGTGCAGGTATAGTATTTTTTGTTGCCCTCAGCTGTGCAGGCAGCAGCTTTGGCAGGTACTTCTTCTAAAGTGTGCTCTGCTTTGGTAACTGTTTGTGCCTTGGTTATCTCGGTGGTAAGATCTTCGTCGGAGTAGTATTTATCCTTGTATACCCAATACTCGATATTGCCGTCCTTTGTGCAGGTTGCGGCAGCTGCTTCAACGTGCTCAACATCGAGCAGAACGCACTCGGTATGGTTTTGTTTTTTTTTGGCATATTCCTCAGCTGCTGTGCCCTTGTAGCAGAATATCTTACATCCATAAAACGCGTTCCAACCAATGCTTGTAACACTTTTCGGTATAGTTGCGCTGGTAAGGCTTGTGCAGTTATAAAACGCATGATCGCCAATGCTTGTAACGCTGTTTGGTATAGTTATGTCTGCAAGGCTTGTGCATTCACAAAACGCATTACTGCCAATGCTTGTAACGCTGTTTGGTAAAGTTATGTCTGCAAGGCTTGTGCAGCCTGTAAAAGCTCCCATCATGATATTGGTAACGCTATCAGGAATAGTAACATCAGTAAGAGCTGTGCAATCTGTAAAAACGCCTTTCCCTATGGTTGTAACACCTTTTTCAATGGTTACACTTGCAAGCTTTGTACAATTCCAGAACGCCAAGCCTCCAAGCTCCTCAACACTGCCCGGGATAGTAATGCTTTCAAGACTTGTGCAGTCTGTGAAGGCACACATACCAATGCTTTTAATGCTGCTTGGAATAGTAATGCTTTTAAGATTTGCGCAGTGTTGGAACGCTTTGTCTTGGATCTGTTCGACACCGTTTAAAATGACAACGCTTGTCAGCGACTTGTGCGCTTCGAAGGCGGATTCGCCAATACTTTTAACACTGCCGGGGATAGTTATTTCTTTAAGATCTCGGCAGGGTATAAATGCACCTTTACCAATGCTTGTAACTGTTTTTTCATCGAGCGTTGACGGGATAGTGAGCGTTGTGTCAGTACCGACATAGTTTATTATCTCGATCGTTCCGTCAGTCAGCACCTTATAATTGTAGTTACCTGATTTTATTAAGTTACTCTCGGCGCTTGCGGTAATGCTTGTGCTATCCGTGAACACGTCTTTCGGCAGTGCCGCCGCCGAGCCGAAAACTAAAGCAAGAGCTAACAAGCCTGATAAAATCTTCTTTTTCATTTTTATTCTTTTCGTAAGCATCAAACCCTCCGCACCTAGCTCACCAATGTCTAATAAAGTATAATAAACTCCAAGGAACACCATGAAGTAAATTGAATAATCCAAATTGATCCATGGAGTTCATTGGAGTCGA
>Ga0256404_1003517_pt1 | contig 31703 bp, 28 predicted proteins | sample RumenRJG_01DNA_FD_185990 | JGI IMG/M metagenome (GOLD analysis project Ga0256404, IMG submission 185990) | Bovine rumen microbial communities from Lethbridge, Alberta, Canada - RJG_01 | ecosystem: Host-associated > Mammals > Digestive system > Stomach > Rumen | place: Canada: Alberta | collected...
TATTGTATATATAAATTTTTCGTTTGGTAGTTTTGCTGTATAATGAAAAAGGTCTGTGTTAATTGATAATTTTTTGTTTTCTGTATCATGCTCGCCTTTTGTTGATATATCGCGTTTTCTTTCTAAAGAAAAAGAGTAGTCTGTTAGACCTTCCTTCTTTAGCAAATCCTGCATATCATTTTTAAGTCTTGTGATGGCATTAAAATAAAACATATAATTATATTATATATTCTTTAATGGCTTTCAAAATAAAATCTTTTACAGAAATTTTTGATTTATATAATTCAAAAAGCGTTTCTTCCTCTTCTTCTGAAAGGATTACGTTATATTTATTTAAAAAATTAAGCAACTCATCTTCTTCGGTTGTAATAATCCTTATTATAAAATTCATATATCTTGGAAGTGAATTTGTGTCATCCAATTCATACTCTAATAATGATTCTAGAAAAATACAATTTATGGCGAAATTTAAAGCTCGTCCTTTATAGTCCTCATTGTTTTTTCTATATGATATTATTTTATTGAGGGCTTCTTCTGTAATCATATTGATTACTTCTGGAAAAAGTTCTATTGTTTTACTTCTGGCCATGTCTTTAATTTTTAACTTTAATTCTTTTTCTTTTTGGGGGACTATAATGGTCATCAAAAACCAATAATCATAGCCATTTTCCATCACTATGTAATCTTCCATTCTGTTGTTGAAAAATTTAGGAATGGCATGATATAGATTTTCGAGCTCTTGTTTATCTTCTTCAGAAAAACTTGTTAAATATTCTTTTAATTCTTTCATAACTATATTATATGCTATTTTTGGTAAATTGTCAAGGCAGGCTTTCTCCTGGGCCTTCGGCCTCCTCCCAGCTCCCCTCACTTCCCGTTCGGCTCGCATTTTCTTCTTTCCCAGAAGAAAAATCTGACAAAACACTTCCATACCAGCCGCAATTATGATATAATAAATATATAAAACGTATATAGGAGGAATTATTATGACAGAAATATTCAATAGACCATTAGATGAATTTATGGAAAGAGAAAAAGAACTTGAAGAAAGCTTTAAAATAGAAGCTCCTGAAAAAGGGATAAAAATCGAAAAAGCAGATTGGTTTGATGAAATGAGAGCCAAATGGAAAGAAATGAACAAAGATAAAACCGTAGATTTCACTGTGACACCATGGGAAGCTCCAGGAAGTGGTGGTATGGAATTAAAAGAAAATGGAAAAACTCTTGTATCTGAATTATCTAGAATAGATGAAAAAGGAAATAGAGATGCAGATATGGTTAAAAAATGGAATGATAGATTTGTTGATGGAAATATTGGTGGATTTATTGGAGCTCTCATTCAATTAAAAGAATATGATACAAAGATAGCTGAAGAAAAGAAAACACATACATTGGCTGAAAAAGTATTAGATGATGGAACTGGAGTTATTTATAATTTTGTAAATCAGGCTAATATAGTTATTGATAGGAATTTAGATAACGCCGGTCTTGATAGAAGTTTAATCGATGATGGTCAACGTTTCGAAATATTAAATAAAGCAATTGATGCCGGTGAAGCAACAATATGTTTACTTCAATGGGGTGTTACAGCACAAGAATGGGATTTGGGTAAAGCTTTCGGACATCAATTCGGAAATACAAAAGTTAATGAAATAGACCCGGCGTTCAATACAGTTGTTTCCATGAACGGTGATAATATTATGGCTTTGATTGAAAAAAATTCTGGAGCTCCAATTCTTGAAGTGGATGACTATTCCAGAATTGTAAATCGTCAAATCATGGATGTCTTCGGTCCTGCTGCAAAAGAAGCATTTGAGTTGGCTCAAGAAAAACAATATCTTGTTTAACAAGAATGCTGATTGTAAAAAGGAAACACAAAAAAACGAGCATAGCTCGTTTTTTTCTTATTTAAAATATAAATCAATTATTTCTGGAACATCACATGCTGTGACGTCTACATATGTCGTTTCATCAAAAGTGATTTGAGCAATTGGCGGTGTTGGTTTATCAACTTTATAATGTTCCGTTAAACTTTCGTTTAGTCTTTTGTAGGCCTCAAAATTCTCTAAGTTTTTTATGATGTCTTTAACCAACGCTGAACCCGAATCTCCCGACACCTTTGCCAAAGCCTTTGAGTCATTTTCGTAAGTTATGATGACATACTCATCAAACCATTCACGATTCGGATTTATTTTCTCTTTAAAATATACCAATGATTTTAAATCGTGATATTCTCTTGTTGATTTTAATGTGTCTTCTAACTTTTTCGTAATTTCATATTTTCTTTCTTGGAACATAATGCGTCACCCTAATCTGGATATTCGCAACCGTTAATCATGTAGTTTTCAGCTTCAGTCATGTATACATAACATGGAATTTTGTGCTCTGAAAAATCCGGTTGCTCAACGGTACCAAATCTCTTGTTGGAAATTTTTGATGGTGGAATGTCGTTACGGTGTAGTTTTAAATATTCAATTCTACCCGAAAACTTAAACCACGCTGATATTCTCTTAAATAACATAATTACACCTCCTTTAGTTAAGATTGGAAAGAGACTCCGTCCTCTATAGGGCGGAGAGGAATTGCCACCCTCCTTTCTTTCTTTTAATATGTAAATCCGTTATCCTAATGGATTGCTTTGTCTCTAAAATTACTCTTGTGCCGTTACAATGAACTCCTACTGCTGAGTATTTCTTTCCTCTGTAAGTTAATATATCCCCTGGTTGTATTTCGTAATGCCTTCTTCTTATGGAAACTCTTCCTTTAGAAACCTTATCTCCTCTGAAGATTCGCTCGTTGTTCGAATTGTTTCTTGGAATGCTTCGATTTGTTCTGTTACACGCTAATTCGCTTCCGCTTTTAACTTCTCCGGTGCGTGAATCTATATACTTAGCATCGTAGAATATACTTAAGACTCTGTTGTTTCTTCTATGTTTCTTGATAACTGATTCGTGTGTTCTGTGTGATGGGTGAAAGTTGCCCATTGCATATGCATCGTTGGCGTGAGATTTTTCTATCTGACCTAAAGCTCTTCTTGAAGCTTTGGTGTAACTTCCATAAGTTGTGTGGATTCCTATTCCTGGGAATTTTTCTTTAAGCTCATTGACAATATACCAACGCACGACATTCATGAAGCTTGCATCTTTCAGAGAAGAATTTTTGGGCTTTAGACCATCTAATTTCCCGCCGGGTTTGTGATTCTTCGGAGTGTGACATTTATTACATATTGTTAGCAGATTGCTAGCAGAATCGCTACCACCGTTGCTTCGATGGACTATATGGTGGACGCGGAGAATTACTCCATCTTTTACACTCTTCCCACAACATTGGCAAGTATAGTTGTCTCTGACGAATACTGCTTCTCTCGTGTTGGCAAGACCATACTTCAATCCACGTTGATAATCTTCTCCTTCAAGCTTTATTCCTTGCTCAAGAGCTTGCATAAGATGTGTATCGAATTGTCCGACCTCAACGTATATGTCTTTCACTGGGATGAGTCCTACAAGCCTGCTGATAATCTGGATGTGATTGTTTTTCTTATGCTCCACAGTTGGTGCTAACCAACCTTCTGGAATTCCTCGATTGTTGAATCGTGGTTTGCGATAACGCAATCTGTTTCGTCTTGTGCGACGATACATTGCTCTTGCTTCGTGTCGTTGTTTCTCATCCTTGAGGTTGTCAAATTGCGCATGAAGATATTCATGCTTCTCTGATTTTACGGAAACACCGATATGTTCCGAGCCTGTGTCGATACAAATCTCCACCGGCTGTGTGTTGTGTCCACTTTGATATGTAAGCTGAATGGCGAACGGCATGTAGCTTACAATAATAGCTTTTTTGGCTTTTAGTAGTTTTCTAGCTTTTACAGCTAAGGTTGGCATCAATGCTGTGCCATCAGAAGCTATTACGAATACTGGTTTCGGCATTTGATGCCTCCTTTCTTTAAGTTTCAGGCTTTCGCCCTGGTCTACACCTTCCAGGAGAGCTTACGCCCTTTCTGGATTCTCCTGCCAAATGCAGGGTGGTCCACATCGCCAATGTTATGCATGTTTTGAAGGTATGCACACTTCTCCTACCCATCAGAGATGTTTAATACATACCCTTAGAGCCAGGAACTTGTGGAGCATTCCTGGGTAAGTTGCTTAAGCATCACTGCATAACGTAGTTCTCGAAACACTGAGGCTAATCAACTGGGCTTGGCTTATAAGCCCCCACTTCAGGATTCCATTAGGAATTTAAGTGGTGGGTGGTTGACAAATGTAACACGTTAATCTATGACTCAACCTGGCATTTTATAGAACCAGATTGGAAATGTTGATATTTCTTATGTGGAATCAATACCTGTCCGGTTGGAGTATCAAATGTGACATCAATATCATTTGCATTTCTATAATTTGTAATTGTAGCCTTTAAACCGCAATTCATAACCTTAGAAGTACCGATTCTAGACTTTGTTTTACCCAAAACCAATGAATTACCCTTATTAAGTGCATTCATGAAATTTGGATTTTGGATGCTTCCATTTTGAAATTCATCCCATTGACGTTTCTTTATTACAGTTCCGTCTTCAAACTGTACGTCGATGTCTTTGTGATTACGGTATTCAATAACCGTGGCTTTCATACCACAATTCATCTTTACTGTAGTTCCTATTCTCTTCGATTTGTCTATCATAAACACTATCTCCTCTCGGGTTTTGTGGTAAAATCCTATGGATTATGTGAATACGTCAAAACCCTCTTCTTTCTTTTTACATCTTAATTGTACCATAAATTTTGTTATTTGTCAAGCGTTTTAGAAAGCCAAAATATTGCTGGTAAAATAGATGCGAGAATAGTTATTTCCACAAATATATTATATATCAAAAAGCTGAAGAACTTTACATTTTTTGTCAAAAGAAAACCCACGTTCCTAAAGATTGCCAATTTTTGTCAAAAGGAAGCGTTGTGACGAACTTGACAAAGTTTGTCAATAGAAAAAACATGTGCCGTAGCTTACTTGACAATTTTTGTCAATAGAAGCTGCGTATACTATAACCGCTTACGCGGCTCTGCTCCGCCTTTGCTTTAAGGAGCTCGGGCCGCATGACCATGGTTCCTATAGGCCATTTTTCAAAAATTTAATTATTTTTCTTGAAAATCTACCGTATGATAGGCAGGTCATACGGCCCCGAAAAATAACTAAAAAACCATTGAAAAAATGGCGAAACGTTAAACTAAAAAAATAATTAAAAATTTATGTAAAAATCAACGAAACGTTACAAACTCGACAAAATAATAATTAAGATAACGTAAACAATGTGGCGAAACGAATATAATTCAACAATTATTTTGGATATATATTTAGTGTCATTTTTATATGTTTTATTTTAACAATTGATATATAATTGTATTATTTGACACGATATTACAATTTTACATATTTATACATTTTTATTTACATATTTATACGCTCGCCGCGGGGCGTGGCTCTGCTCCGCCAATTTGGAGAAGGGGGCTGGGCGCCCGGCCTCATGTCTTAAGTTCAACACTTTCGTGTTAAACAAATTTTTTAAATAATTAAAATTAAAGAAACTTTCAGCATTCGCCAGGCGCCCAGCCTGTGCGAATACCGCCGAGGCCTTCGCTCGCTTTGAATGGCTCGCTTCGACCTTCGGCTGCCAAAACCCTCGAATTCTCGAAAAATACCTACGTCGCAAACCGGTATCCAAAACCCGCGGAACATTTTGCGGGAAAGTCCTTAGACTTGACGCAAAATCACAACACTTCGCGAAAATGGAGTGAGCAGTCCTAAGCGAACGAAATTGAGCAAAAATCCGCGAAGCGGCAAATTTTTTTCAAAAATTCCTAAAAAATAGTAGATTTTAGGCGAAAAACTACTAAAATTTAGTAAATTAAATAATTTATACCCTGCGGGGGCCTGGCTCTGCTCCGCATTGTCCAGAGGGGTCGTGGCCCCAATGGCTGTTCCAAGGTTAACACCCTTGTTGAACAGCGAGTCTTAAATTTTATACATAAAAATTTCCATAAACATTAGCCATTGGGGCCACCCTGACTCATTCGCTTCGTAAATTCGCGAATTCGTCTTTCTGGACAATGTGCCAATGTACGCCAGTCCTTACAAACTTGGCTTTATGTCTCAATTTTATATTATTTGTATAAAATTGGATATTAAGAAAAATTTAACTACGTTAAAAAATAGAAAGGGGGTTATGAAGAAGACATTAAGAAAAATAATTTTAGAGTGTTTCTGTGACACTCCCGTTTTTCATTTTATTTCAACTGTAAAATTACCTAAGTAAAGATAAGAAGAAAAAGATTTTTCACCTTCATTTTATTACGATAAAAAATCAGGGCTGCGATGCGAGCTGAAGTAAAACTTCAGCGTAGGAGAGATTACCAAGAAAAATTTTGTTAACACAAAACTCAAAACTTCATTAATTCCTATATATCCATTGTCCAGAATCGGCAATTAGTTTTACTTAATTGAGACTCTGGACAAAAGATATTACGAAATTTATAAAGTTTTATAACCAATGCATAACTTATAAAAACCGGTTAACCCTTAGATTTAACTGGTTCTGTGTTTCTCTTTGAACCAAATAAATCCAAGGAGTAACCTAATTTTATAACTTATTTTTGGTTTAGATATTAAGAAAAATTTTTATGATAAATCTACTTCGCTCAAGGTTAACAGGGGCTGGTAGGGGCTTCGCTTCGCTCCGCCCCTACCAGCCCCACGTAAACTCTTTATCTCAAAGACTTTTCATAAAAACCTTTTATCTGCGGCAGAAAATTTCTTTCACTTTAAAGAAACAAAAAGTTAATTTTAACGCTGTGCTTAATCATCTCATCAAGAAACTTCGTTTCGTCGATGGGTTGATGAGATGACCTCCCTTCGCTTGAGCTCATATAAGAGAATGAATATTGTGTGATATATGTCACTTAATAATAAAAGGCCTCGATAAGAATCAAAGCCTTTTTAAATTTCTGATATGTAATAAGTTGTTTATGAGTGATTTAATAATAGTAGAGGGAGAAGGAGGAACCAACTCCCTCTTATTAATCAAGTTACCCTACCACCTCTTGATAAGTCACCATACCGGTTCACCCATTTGACTTCCCCGTATAAAGTTTATTTCAGAGAGTGGGAATTATAGTATTTCCCAACGTTCTTTCTTTCTCTTCTTAGGTTTAGGTAAGAACTTACCTGTCTTAAGGATGAACTGACCGATACGTGAATTCTTGTCGTAAATCATGGTGTAGATATCACCCTTTGCTTCTGCCCAACCATTGTTTGCTGTCCAAGCATCTGCAACTGGAGCTGATTGAGCACATACTTCTAATGTGATATCATTGTCAGTTGTGATAAGTTGGTGTGTATGAGTGTGACCTGAAATCACTTCAATGTTCTTGTATTTACCTACAAATTCCTTTGCTTGTTCTTCAACGAAAGGAAGATATTGTCTACGTTTGCCTTCAACACCGTGAGTCATAATGATTAAGTTATTTCCGTAGTTTACGACAGAACGGTTGTTTGTGGACTTTTGAACAGTTACTCTTTCATCTTTTGAATACATTACCCATAATGCAGAGATTGCACTTTGGAAAGAGTTGTGGTCGTGGTTACCTGGAACGTTTGCAACATAAACGTTATTGGTAATTTCTAATGCCTTTTGAATACCATAGTTCATTAGTTGTAACCCTTTAGTGAAATAGTCAGGGTAACGAGTGTCACAATCTACGGCGTGCTTTAATGAAGTTGTTAAGTTGTCTTCGTTGTCTGCGTTGAAGAAGTCACCACCATAGTTGATTACAACTTGTTCATAATGGTATGGTAGTTTCTTTAATCTTTCTACTTCTGCATCGAATGCGTCTTCGAATACTTTGCAACCAATGTTTGTATCATATGAATGACCATAGACATTGTCTTTGTCTGCAAGTCTTCCAAGATGGAAATCAAACATATTGATTGTTGCCATAACTGATTCTTTTGTTGCATCAACTTTAATTCCTTTAGATGCTTTCAAAGGTTTAATCTTCTTAATTTCACCAATTAAGTCTTCAACCTTTTCATCTGAAAGTAAATTTGATTTAACTGCAACAACTCTCATCTTACCGCCTTTTGGTAACATAGTTGCTTGAGTGATTACATATGAATCATCAAAGCCTGCTGCTTTCTTGATTTGTGCATCTGTCATACCTTTGCGGTAATCGATGATAATTGTATCTTTTCTTTGGATTTTTGACATATTAGTTTTCCTCCATATTTGTCATAGCCGGGTGACGGCCTTTCTTCATTTACAATTTTATATTACCATAACTTTGGTGTTTTGTCAAGAGTTTCAGATTAATGTTTAATATTTTTTTATTAATCTTTTCTTAACTCTTTACATTTATGATGTTACCACATTAATTTAAATTTGTCAAGGGTCCTAGAATATTTTTTTATAAAATTTTGAGATGAAATTATGACAAACATGCATGCAAAACAAAAGGTCCGCATTGGGACCAGATGTTTTTATATTTTAGCCAAAGGGCGCTAAGGAGCTTTGTCGATTACCAGTATACTGGCGTATCTCCGTTGACTGGCTGAATTGCTACAGGTTCAGTAGATGGTGCTTCATAACCTGGGCCGTTGTACACGTCTGCTACTGCAGCTGCTGGCTGAATTGGAGCTGGAGCTACTGGGGCTACTGGAGCAGCGGGTACCGGTGCTTGGTACGCAGGAGCAGGAGCTGCTGCTGGCTGTGCCATTGGTGCCTGTGTAGCCTGAGGCTTTGGTGCTGTATTTCTATTTAAAACTTCAAACTTCTCAACAATGTTACTGTAGTATTGAGTGTAGGTTCCGTCTGCGTTCTTGTTGTTACGATAATCAACAGAACATTGTACAGAAACTCTAGAACCTTTTTGGCAAAGTTTCGCCATATTTTCTGCAAGTCCATTCCACATTGTTAATGGGATAAATAATACATCTCTTTCGCCTGTGGCATGATTTACACCGTTGTCTACAGCGATTTGTACTCGTCCTCTTGTCCAGACCTTACCATCTCTGCCTGTGCCTTTTTCTAAGTTGATATCAGTTGTTAAATTTCCTGTGAATAATGCAATGTTCATAATTAATTTTTCCTCCTGGCCTTGTTGGCATTTAATTGCGTTTTTTAATCGCACTCATCAAGTGCGAACAGTTTTTCGAATTCTCTGGAATATTTCGATAGAAACTTGTATCCAATTACAATGGATGCAAACCATATTCCGAGAAATACGAGTGTTTCGATATTAACTGTGAAATCATTTATCATGAAGAATAAGATTGAAATAGATAACCACGTGTATGTTAGTACTTTGTCTACGATTGGCTTAAGTTTCATCTCAGGTCTCCTTTTATTGATTACACTGTTATATTAACATATAATTCCTGATTTGTCAATAACTTCAGAATAATTTTATTCCGAAGGAATAAGATTTTTGTATCGTGCTGCACCGGTCAACAAACCGAAGTCATGTTCCCTTTCTTGCACTGCTTTTAAAACTGGTGGTAACGTTAATAATCCAAATAGGAATGCTTCCCAATCTTCGTCATGAATGAACACCACGTGTGGGTTTGGGTCTAGTGTATTTCCTGGATAAATACTCATTTCGACCGCGACTGCTTCATTGATAATTGATTTAGTTGTTTTATTGAATGCATACTTTTCTTCTTTGTTTTTAAATTTTAAGTATGGAACAACGTTATATCTTAGATAGTCAGTTAGACATTCCTTGGAAAATTTCATCTCGTCTTCGTAAGCTTCCTTGATGGAATTGAATATTTTCTCATCTGTGTTATAACCTTTCGGAGAAAGATTTGGAATGTCTTCCATTGCGAAATTAATTTCTTCATCAATTCCGTCGAAGTCGTATCCGAACGAACCCGTTACCTCGTGAGGTTCATTTAAAACAATCATCGACTTAGCATAATCTTCAATCGGATTTTCTTCTTCGTTTGGAAGTTCAATATAAGTTGCTTTATTTTCTAACATGTTCTTTTACCTCACAAATTTTCTATTCCTGGAAACGGTGGTTTCTCAGAATGATTTGAATCTAATCTTTTTACTATATCCCTGAATGCTGCTGAGATTGACTCGGTGTGGACCGGTGCGTAGAATTTTCTACCTGATGCAAATTCACCTACCACCCAACAAAAATAATCGTCAACTCTCTTTACCAGCAAAGAATTAATATCTTTATAATCGTCTAGTTTTTTTAATATTGGAACTAGTTCGTTACAGACTTCTTGTAATTTTCTATCTCTTTCAGTCATAAGCTTATATTCCTTTCTTGCTGATAAATGCATCTTAAGCGCTTAACGCGTGTTTTTATTTTATTGGGTCTGGGTCAGGAATTCCTTCATCCTCCCAGATATCGGCCAATGTTTCGGCCAATTCGTCTTCAGTTACAACTGTATAGCCTCGAGCTTGAAGCATCTCTACAAATGTTCCTTCATGTGAATCATCGAATGGCATGATGTCATCATATCCTTCTTTTAAATATAAATCAAATGCTTCTCTATATGTTAATACGTTTTTCATTTCGTTTAATTCCCCTTTACTTTTCTTGAATAGTGAATTTTAACCTCTTCACTAATGTCTTTAACTTCCTTGTTTGGGTCGTTTTGTGCTTCGATTATTGCCGGTTCAACTTCTTTTTGGAAATGTTTAATTCCTTTATCATTGTTATAGAAGATTTCGTCTAACAACGAAGGCAATTCCTTAAGTCTTGAGATTCGTACGAACTCGTTGCAATCTTTGTTTGTAGGTGAGTCCATTAGAATACAAAACATATATGGTGAACACTTTTGAAGATTTTCTACTTTGTCATCTACTATGACGTCTGCACGAATTATTTCCTTGTCTTGGCACGAGATAATTCTTTTTCTATTGAATTCAGGTAAGTATTTTTTTAACCATCTTAGTTTTTCCTGAAGTTCGCTTCCATCATCGTCGGATGTTGCAGTAACGATATATAAATCATATCTTGTAGAATTGATTAATTCTCTAATTGCTCCTACTGCTCCTCTTTTTGGTTCTAAATTTTCGAAGAAACCGGGAGCACGGAATATTGAATAAAGGTCATCTAATGTACAGTTTAATGATTTTGTAAGGTCCCATGCTGACATGTCAGCTGGTTTGAAATTTGTTCCGTTTTGTTCGTTGTAAGCTTTGATGACAGCTCTTAAGAAAGCAGCGATTACATCGTCGAAATCGAGAATAACTCGAACTCTATTGTTTTTTGAATATAATTTTTTTGGGTTTACAATTGCTTCCGTGTTTTTATCTTTACACATAGTTATTCTCCTCTTTTGCAGATAATTAATTAAAGTTTAAATATCTCCTTAGTTAATTCTTCAACTTTTACTCTTAAATCTTCAAGAGTTCCGTCGTTCATAATTGTATAAGTTGTTTCATAGTCGTTTAAATCGTTTTCGGAAATATCGGCCAATGCTTCTGGTGATAAATCTCCTGTGTAGAGACTTCCGTCCGGGTTTGTTCTAATTATTCTTATTGTAATTAGATTTATATCATCCTTTGAACCAAAGAGCGAAGTCTCTGATTGAAATCTAAAATCTGTTATTCCGAATAATGTTTTGTCCGAGGTACGGATGTCTTTTAGAGTATGTGCAGGATAGTATGCTCCGTTTGCCATATCTTGATAAAATTCGTTATCAGGGTATTTTGCTGCCAGTGTATCCACATACGCTTTAATCGGTTTACTTAGGTCCTGGAGCAAACGTCTTCCCGGTTCGTCCTTCAAATCGTCAAAATAGCAGATTTGTCTTGCTTGCTCTTTTAAGAGTTTTGCAAAAGATTCATGTTCTATTTCAATTCCTTTAGAATTTAAATAATCTTTCATAAATCCGAAAGATACATCTTTTCCGTTTCTCGCTTTACCGATGAAACCTATAACAGTCTTCTTATTTTTCATGGGCATTCCCTCGACCTTCTTCTTTTTACATTTTTATATTACCATATAAAAAGACCTTTGTCAATAGTCTCAGAATAAATTTTTAAGACTGTTATAGGTCTTTGTAAAGCTTTTTATTCTATTGTTCTTCGAATTGACCAATATTGTTTATTTGTAAGAAATTTATTGTTTCTTTTTAAATAAAACTCTGGATTTCCAAGAAAATGCTCGATTAACTCTTCTATTTGTGAATATTGGTCGTATCGAATTCTTAAAAGTGGGATTTTGTGTTTTTTACATAATTTTGTTTTTAAATCGTCGCGGCCAAACATTTTTGTATTATGTTCATCTGTTGCAAATGGCCATCCTGTAAAATGTTGTTCGCCGTCGAATTCTATAATACCTAATTTTTTGGACGAAAAATCCGCACTTAGTAGTTTAAATTCTTCTATGTCAAAAACATTTTTTATTCTTGAATTATATGAAAATTCGACTTTTAATTTTTCGAGAATTTGTGAAACTTTTGTTTCCCCAAGCGATTTAGATTGTTCTTGGGGCGCTGTTAACGCATCTTCTAATGACCACCCATCTTTTATTCGTCTTAAAAAGTAAGGAACTCTGGTGTTATGAAAATTACACATCTCTGTCATATTCTTAAATGTGTTGCCAAGGTGGTCTTTGCAATCTTTCCAATTATGTTGTTTTTTAACTGGTGTTATTAAAATCTCTTCTAATGTTTTATCTATCCATGCAGCCTTACGTGTATTGAATGTTTGAGGGCTCATGCCGTAATGTTGAGCCATCTCTTCATAATTTAAAAATTCGTTACCGAGATGGTCATATACTCTTTTATTTTGCTTTTCTTCTTCCTTTTCGATAATACTTTTAATAAACATGTCAAAATTCTCTTCGGGCATGTCTTGCAATTTATATTGTTTTATTCCGTAATACTTTGCTATTTCTCCTTTATTATGGAACTTCTTGCCAGAAGAAGAAATATACTTAGTTTGTTTTAGATATGAATCTAAATCTGAAAGACATTTTTCCAGTGAATACCCGTGGCTCAATCTATATGAAAAAGTCGATAAAGAAACGCCATAATGATTGCACATTTCTTCTTGATTTTTAAATTCATTTCCAAGGTGGTCTTGGCACTTGTAAACTTTCTTTTCGCATTTTGTTTCTAAAATTCTTTTTAGAGACCAACCTTTCTTATTGCGTTCGTGAAAAGCGTGCTTTGTGATTTTGTAGTAATCACACATCTCTTTTTTCGAATTAAATGTATTTCCTAAATGGTCTTGACACTCATAAACGTTTGATGGTGATGTGAGAGCTTCTTCTAAATCCATTCCTTTTTTTATTCTTTTGTCAAAAGAAGATATTGATATATTATAGAATTTACACATTTCTTTTTTTGTTCTAAAAATATTACCAAGATGGTCTTGACAAATTGTACTCTTTACAGGAATTTCCAAAGAGTCCTTAAGTGTCCATCCGCGAGAAAGACGATATTCTACAAGAGCTGTAGAAAGACCGTATTTAGAACACATTTCTCCATTGGTGCTATAAACATTACCAAGATGGTCCTTTACGGTGTAGTCAATCAATTCTGTTGTCAAAGCATCTCCTAAATTCCATCCGTCTTTTACTCGTCTTTTAACAACATCCCTTGATATATTGTATTTTCTACACATCTCGGAAAAACTTTCGTACTCATTTCCTAAATGGTCCTGACATTTTTTCTTCATAATATTATTATACCACACAAAAATAACATATGCAACTTTTTTACCAACTCTTTTCTTACCAGCAAAACAACTTAAGGAACACGAAGTATTCCGGATGCAGTGTGACTGCATCTTTGAGAATTTTTTGCCCCCAGCGCAGTAAACTGTTCCCTCGAACACTTCGTTTTACGCAGCTAAAGCTTCTCCCTCTCGGCGCCTCCCGCCTCTCGCTTCTTTTTTGACGTGGGAAACAATCCAACATCTCACTCGCAGCCCACGTGTACGCATTCATTTCCCCAAGTTTTTCTGAATCCAGCCCAATGTGCGCTGCGTCACTCGTTTCTCTCTTCACGTGAGATGTTGTATTGGAAAAAACGTCCTGAAAAGAAGCTTTCCCCAATATGCACCAACAAAGTTGGTGTCGAAACAAGTTTCGATGCTCTCTGTGACAGCACGCCAAATTCTCTTAGCTTATAAAATAGAATATTTATTTGGTCAAAGATGTCCAGAAGAAGTTTGGATACGGTTCCTGAGCATCTCGGGATTCAAAAATTTTTGCCCCCGCATTTGAGAGGTATTGCTTCGCAAATCCACTAGCGCTTTTCCTCTCATGCTCCCGCCTCCAACTGGATAAATCCAGTTTTCCCCAATATGTCCTTCTTGTTAAGGACGCCAATTTTTGAAATCCCCGAAGGGGACAAAAAACACTCGTTTCTTAACGAAAAAGTCTTCTTGCTCACTATCGCTCCGGAGGTTTTGTCGCTCTTTCAATCTCGCTTTTAAGAAGACTGTTTCTAAAACTCATTGCCCTGAGCTAGGGGGCTTTTTGTCCCCGTCAGTGATTTTTTCTTAAAAATAGAAACTGTAATTTACCGTAGGAGAGTTCCAGATGCCAGGCTTCGATTTTCTCTCCTTTACATCTGGAACACCTCCACGGTACATACTTTTTCTATTTTTTTATTTTTTTGCTCGCTCACCTTTAGTCTTGTAACCGGTGGTTCCGCTTCGTTGTCGCTGCACCAGGTAACCGTCTACGGCCCACTCGCTTTTTTCTGCCATAAGTTAAATCCTCAAGCTCACAAGAACTCGCTTCTTCGAAACTTGATTCTCTTTGTTACGAAGCTGCGCATTCTTTAGAGCTTTTCGGTAATTAACTTTTTACCCGTACCGCCTACCCATTCTACGTTGCAATCGTGCTACCAAATTAAAGCAGTTTGCCACATCCTTACTTTTTTTGTTTCTCAAAAAACATGGGATGTGCAAACGCTTGAATTTAGGCACTAATGCAACTTTTTCGCCACCTTCATTTTCCCAGCATCAGTCAACCCTTCAGCCCTAGCTGCTTTCCGATAATTCTTCTCTTCAGCAGAACGGCTGCGAATTGACACATGCGGGAAATTTCGTCACCCAAAGCCTGCCCGTTTTTATTTCGCTCATCTTGTAGATTAATTCGTATAAGTCCACTTAAAACATTTCGTTGAAACGTTCAGTTGACAAATCCGACTAAATCTACAGAATCGCTATATTTTTTGTTGTCTTTTAAAATTTTCTCCCTACCGGTTTCATCACTTTCCCTTTTTGGACAATTCGCGGCAAAAGACCATTCTTCATACCGGTTACTTCCGTTTCTCTTGCAGCACCAGTCCGGAAATTTTAAACCCGCCTATTTTTAATTTCCCTTCTACACCAGCTGCCGGGAGCACAATAATCTCTTCTTGATTTTTTGCCTCTCCCGTTGAAGGTGTATTCATCGCCACACCCGCGCCAGTTGTGAGCGAATCTGAAATATTCGCTCTCTGCCGTCATAAATGCGGTTACTGCACAGCGAAATTTTCGTTTCTCTACACTAATCGCGTTCCGCACCACATCATGACGTCTCGATTGACGGGTCGTCGAACACTTCGTTCCTCGCCGGTAGCTTGTAAAAAAGAAATAAAACTCATCTTCTTTATCAGCAACAAAATAAAAACGGAAAGGACTTTCGCCCTTCCCGTAAGGTAGGTATTTTTAATTTGCCTGTGGACAGTATACTGGAGTATATTCAATCTTGTGTTTATCGCACCATCTGTGAATAAATTCCATAACTTCTTTTGAAGGCTTTCTGTTGTGTGAACAATAAGCCTGTCTTAATTTATTTCCTCTAACTTCAACATCAACGAATGGTGTGTCAGGACTTTTCTTCTTACGAAGGAAAAATACATTCGTTTGACCAGTTGCAATACTATTTACATACGAAGCAAGACAGTTTGACATATCTCTTGCTTCCTGCAATACATCTTCTATTGAATTTGGTGTTGTAATTAAATAATCTTCTTTGTCTGATTTCCAACAGAATGATTTAATTTCTTCCATTCTCTTCTTTAATTCAATATCTTTATTCTTTTCTTCTAATTCTCTTCTAATTACTTCAAGAATTTCTATTGAATACGAATGTTTTTGGTGTGTTGATGATAGGTGTACTGGATACTTTTCTTTAATCTCACCATATATTTGCAGTTGCATTTTTAGGTCATCAACCCAATCTTGAAGCAAATTATTAAGTGTGTAACCTTGTATCATCGGTTGATATACAATATATTCGATAAACTTTTCACACTTGAAATCTACATTTGTTAATAATTGATAGAATTTGTCTGTAAAATCTCTTGAACTATCGTAACTATAATCGTTTGGGATTGTACCTTGTTCTCTTAAAGCATTTAACAAATTGAACAAACCACTTTCACCAAATGTGTTGTATATAATTTCAATAGGCGAAGTTTCAAATTGTTTGTTGTCGCTACTCCAATTATTTGAAATCTTCCAAGAAAGATTATAGTTATTGTAATCAGTTCCGTATTCGTCTTTGAAATAATCGCCTTCTGTAATTGTATCGGTATCAAAACAAATCCAAACAATATCTTTCAAATTTGAAGGAATAGTTACAATTCTATCTCTGTAATAATATCTATTTCCTGTAGAAATTTCTTCTCTAATTAAAGATTTTGCATCGTTTTCAGTCATATCTAAACATAATAAATCTTTAACTTTTTTTAGAATATTTATATGATTAAGATAGAACTTACTTAATTTATGGTACGAACTGTAATTTGTAAGACTGTTTGCGAATATTAAATTATTCTTTGCAAGAATTTGAAATGTTTCGTCATTTAATATTCTTATTAAATGTTCATTGTCTCTTTTACCCTTTGGTAAATGTTTTACCCAATTTACATCAACAGTTAAAACACTGTCTTCTAATTTATCAAAAAACTTCACATAGTTGTCTAATGTTAATTGTTCAATATTTCCATTATTGTCTTTTATGTAATATTGTCCTTTGCTGACAAGTAATGCTAAATATTTTTCAGTCTGTTTTGTTGTTCTTTTTATGATACAATCACAATGGTCAGCCCACTCAACAGAATAGACAACCTCTGGTTTGGCTGTTGCTCTTTTTGATTTTTCTTTTTCGTCTGGGTTTTTAATTTCTTCTTCATCAAGGAAGAAGTCTTTGAAATTAAATTCGTTTGTTTTTTCTATTTTACTCATTTTTGTTCCTACCTTTTATGTCTTTATATTACCATAGATAAATACTTTTGTCAATAGCACCAGATTATTTTTTTTAATAAAATTACTAATTTACCCTGTACAAAAAACACGCCAGATGACGGTGAGATGAGGATTTTTGCCCCCGGCGTGTCAAAAGGGGACATTCCCTCATCCGTTTCACTTCCGCAAGCTCGATTCGGCGCCTCCCGCCTCCAAACCCTGTAATTCTTTACGATAAAAACTGTGCTCACTGAGTAATCAAGACCCTGGGTTGAATGAAGGAAAAATTTCGATTTTTCAAGTTCCGCTCGAAAAATTTCCTTCATGTCTTGTGCTTGTTGTACTGCGCAAAATTACTTTGTGAGTACAGGCGGAAATCTCATTACAGGGTTTGACCCAATATGCACTAAAATGTCGGAATAAATTCCGATGTTCTCATGCTATTCGAACACGCCAATCCTCATTAGATTCAAAGGAAAAGAGTTACGTTAACTCTGGATACTATCGCTAGTTGATTTTGCATTCTTTAAATCAGTATCGATAGTATCCAGAGAATACCTTCACTCTTCCCTTTGAGAAAAATTTTTAGTCACGAAAAGAAGCGCGCAAAAAACTACGACCCTCATGCTGTGTCATCCGTGTCGAAAATCTCCTAACTTTGTTGTTTATTTTTGACACCGCTGACACAACACTCCGGCGTATTTTTCACACACCTCTTTTCCAATAAGATTGAATTGCAAGCAATTCCGCTGACTTCTCTTGTTGCTCAAGAGCCTTCGGTAACCCTACTGGCTCCAGCTGTCCTCCTTGTCTTCGCCAAAGTGGAAGCAACGCCAGACGGGTAACCAACCGCGCTTGAACCCCTACTTTTCGTCAGCTTCGCTGGTATAATAGATAAAAAGTGGTGATGACACCATGACAAATAAAAAATGCCGTTTGGACCGACATCTTTTACGAAAGGAGTTTTTATGGAATTACTACAGGTGTTTTGTGTTTATAAATAATGCAGGTTTTACAGATTTAATAACTGTGAACCCCTCGGCATAATGTTCAACATCATTTTCTTGATGAGAAACAATGTTGTTTACAATTTTACGCCAACGCAATACTGTTTTAGAACTTGGCAATATTTCCAAATCTCTAATTTTAAATCTTTTGTTTTCTTCAATTTCATCTTTTAATGAAGTTGTATTAAATGGTTTTCTCTTAACTAATCTTGATACGATTTCTCTTGCTTCTGTTTCTGACATGTAATCTTTTATTTTTCTCATTTATTCCTACCTCTTTCTTACAATATAATATTACAACATAAATGTGTTTTTGTCAAGAGTTTCAGATTAAATTTTTGAATAAATTAAAAATGCCGTTTACACGACACTTTTAACGTAATCATCAAGAAGTCTCCGTCTTCTGTAAGGCTGAGATGAATTGATTTTTTCTTATCTTCTTGATGACTACTTTTTGAGTTTTAGGCTTTCGCCTTGGTCTACACCTCCCAGGAGAGCTTTCGCCCTGTCTGGATTCTCCCGCCAAATGCGGGGTGGTCCACATCGCCAATGTTAAGCTAGGTTTTGTATCCTATGCACACTTCTCCTACCCATCAGAGATGTTTAGTGCATAAGCGTAGTGCAAGGGACTTGTGGAGCATCCCAGGGTACCTATGTATTCTAGCTTAACGTAGTGCTCGAAGCACTGAGGCTTATCAACTGAGCTTGAGATTTCTCTCAAGCCCCCACTTCAAGATTCCGTTAGGAATTTAAGTGGTGGGTCGTTGACTCGCTGCTTTATCTAATCAAAAAACTACATGCGCTGTAAAGTAATATTGCTTTTTTACTTTACATATATATTATACCATATTTTATACAATTTGTCAATAGTTATAGAATAAAAAAGAAAAAAGTTGATACTAGACCAACTCTTTTCGAAAGGGGGTGATTGCCATATCTCACAATAATGGAGGCATACATTATGACAACTGTAAAATTATTATTTAAAAAATTTGGCTCTTCCTTAATTAACAATAACTTTACATTTATATTATAACATATATTTAAGAAAATGTAAATACCAAATTTAAAAATATTCAAAATTCTTTTTTACCAGCAACAGTACATGAGAAGAATGCATTGTACCCTTAAGCGATGCCGCTCCTGATTTTCTCCCCCGACTTCCGCAAAGCGGACCATGAAGTTCCATGCTTCGCCCACTTCATTAGTCTCCCGCCACGCCCGGTGGACCTACGGTCCGCCAGAAAATCACTCACTCCGGGACCCCAGACTCGTTTTGCTCCTGCGTCTCTCCACTTCGTCTCGAGTCCCTTCTTTCGGTTTAAAGAATTTAAAAGAAGTTTTTTAGATGGCCGCAGATTTTAGATATTAAGAAAAATATTTATTTTCCCTTTTTTCACTTAATCACTTTATCGCATACCAACGAAAAATTCAAATCTGTCGCAGCCTTCCACTTATCAATTCTTGAATGTTTCAGGAGCGACTGTTTAAATTTTTCTTATGGGTGCAAGTCGTGATAGCCGTTCAATTCATCGCCACACCCGAAGAATTTATTCCGAATCAAAAATCTTAACGCTTCTCATAAAATTTAAAAAAATTCTTCAAAACTTAATTTTCTTCACTTTGCTCATAAAATTAACTTTCTCATAATGTTTTTGTAAATTTCCTTGCGACTTCCTTCACCTTTTCTCTTCTTCATTTCATTCTTTGCCTTTTATAAATAACTATTTTCTTCCCCTCTTTATATCCCGAAGAGTTCTCAATTCTTTCGCTCTCTTCCGGCTATAAATTCACTGCCTACCCCATCAATGAATCAATTACACTATAAAATTCCTGCGCTTTGAGATTGCTCGGATATTTTATTACATTCCATACAATTCATTGTGCCAATCTTGTAAAATAAGAAAAGGAACCTACGGTTCCTGTCTTTCTTGTGCTCATCCCTTGGGCCTTCGGCCATCTTTACAGCCGCCTTGCCCCTGGGGCTTCGCCCAACGCTCGCTTGCGCTCGCGTTCCCTTTGACGAAACGAGTTATTTTATGCCATAATATGACAACATGTCATCTTTGTCATACTCATAATACGCTTGAACATAACTTAAATTTGGTTCCCTCTCAGACCTCCACTCTGAAACCGAAACCCAGACTTCAGCAAGAGCTTCCTTGATGTCATTGCGATGCTCCGTTTGTTGATAATATGATTTTATGAGGGCTCTCTCTTGTGCGGAAAAATTTTCTTTGTACCATTCCCAGAACATTTCTTTAGAGAAATTGAGTTCGTCCATGATACATTTTTCTTTTGATGTGAACATTTTTTCCTCAGAATTGTAGTATTCGCCCTTTGGAGCATCTTTTAACTCTTCCAGTTCTCTGGAACCAAAGTTCCAATCTTCGTCTGGCTCTCTGTTTGACCAAGTGATGCGTCCGGCGATGGGTGATGTGCGCTCGTTCGCTTCATTTGGTTCTGGTGTCGGTTCGACAGCGACCAAATGGGGAAACGTCGAATTGTATTCTTGTTTAATATCTTTCATTGCCGTGTCATAGGCAAGCTTGATTAAATCCTTTGATTCGTTTATGTTTAGTTCTTCATCACGTAAAGAATTCATTAATTCACTCATGAGATTAACCTCCTTTTATTTATAATATTATTATATCATAAATTTTTGAGGTTTAGGAAATATTTGGGAAATAAATTTTTGTTTCCCCTCTTCCACTCAAAACTTTTATAAAATTTTTGAATTTTACACAAGTTTAGAGCTGGAATTCACTGCCCACGCCCAAACGCTTTTTAGGAGGGTTTGTTCTGTTTCACATTGAACAAGTCCCTCCAAAAATCTCGCCACTTATAGCGTTTCTTGAGTAATCGTCAAAAGGACCGTCAAGTTGCTTTCTGCACCGTTGAGGTCCGTTTTGACATTGCTCTTCGAAACTTACTTTTTTCTTATATCACCCTCAAAAGAACTTCAACCCCTGACAAACACGCAAATTTGCCGTTTTCTGGAGAAGTGATTCTCTTTCTCCATTGACGGCAGGTTTGCAGTTTGTCTCCATAACCAACCCAATCTCAGTCTTTTGTGGTGTTTTTTTATTTATTTTCCCTTCTTTACTTACGTAAATTCATCGCCATGCCCGTAGAATTTAATTTTACTTTAGCTGCATATGTTATTTGCTGGTAAAATTAATTCTTGCCATTTTTGAAACTTTTTCATCTCTTTTGGAACGTGAGAGGGCAGAATCCCGAGCCAACGTACGGGTTTCACAGTACTTTTGTCCCGGATTCATGCCCACCTCACATCCAACCGTTCTTTAAAGTTTCTTTTTTCGCCACCTTCACGGAATCTGGATGCAGCTCTGAGCTTCTCGGGTTTCACCACTCTCAGCTTGGCGTGCGGCATCCAAATCCATTCCGTCACCCAAAGCCTGCCCGTTTTTCTGCCACCTTCACGAAACTCAGCCGGATACTCTACAGCTCTCCTCCGGGCGTTTACGTTTCTCTCAACGCAGGAGGAAGCTTCGAAATCCTTGCTCAGGTTCGTTCCGTCACCCGTACCGCCTGCCCAACCTTACGATTCCTGAAATCACAAGTCACGAGTTTACACCACAAGGTGATTACTCGTTTCTCGTCGTTATTGCCCTTGAGGTTACAACCGTGATTTGTTTATTCAGGAATCTTTTTAAGCGACAAGCCAGATGTCAGGACGTTAACTGTTTCTGTATCGTCGTTTCGCTTCCATCCAAAAACAGTCTACGTCCGACTTTTGGCTTTAACGCTTCTTTTTCGATTCTACAGTCTTCATGCAGTAACAGCTTTCATCGTGACTCCGTGCTCGCTTCAGCAGTAACAGCTTGAAGACTTAGAATCTACCCCTCTTCAAATAAATTTGAATTCACCGCCACGCCCGATTCGCATTCAACTGTTTGGATTTCCACCGTTCTTCGAATTCCGATTTCTTCTGCTTCGAAGAACCGTTCCAACCGAACAGTTTGAACACGCCACTTTTTAACTCCTCGAGCGTCATCGGTTCCCTCCTGCCGCGATTGCTTGTAAAAGAGAAAGAATTTTAAATATATGTATTTGGACAAACAAAAAGGACACCCATTTGGATGCCACAATTTGCGAAAGGAGGTGTATATGATAAGATTAACACGATGATTATTACCTTGAGTATGAATTGGTTTTTACTAAATCATCTTTATTTATCTTACAATGTAATAATAACATATAACATACCATTTGTCAATAGTTAGGGAACATTTTTTATAAAAGTTTTTTATTAAAATAATTTTATTATCACAAAAATGTTTATTTGTCAAGTGTTTTTTTATTAAAAAATTGTATACCATAAAAATTATTATTTGTCAATACTTTCAAAACAAAAAATTAAAAAATATTTCAATCTATTCATACCAGCAAAAAATAATAAAAAATTGTTCTGAAATGCTTGACAACATAACTACTATAATGTAAAATTAAAGTATAAAGATAAAGGAGAGTGCAAAACATGAAAGCAACTGAATTAGCAAAAAACTTAATTGAAAATTATAAGGAAAATGGATATGGTTTCTATAATGATGGTTTTACTGAAATAGAAATCAATGACAATGATTATGATATGGTAGATGACCCTGATAAAAAATATAGTGTAACACCAAATGTTGTGGTTGATGAACTTATTGATTGTATAGGTCAAAATGGCGACTTTACTGTTAGTAGAGTTATTACTGATGATGATGGAAATGTAGAAGTTTATGAACTAAATGAAAGTGAGATTGATGAAATGTACGACATTGAAAATATAAATGAAGAATTAGTAGAACATATTAAAGAAGTTAGCGATACCATTTATGACCATGATATAAATGATGATGAAATTTGTCAAGTTTATGAAATCATTGAAGATGACTTTTTAGAAAAGTCTGAAAACTATGATGATGATATGGACGATTTATTTAGTGATGAAGAGTTTGAAGATACTCTATGTGATGCAATCGTAAATGTAATATTTGATGATGACGATGAATTTGATGAAGAACATTTTAACTCTATTGTCAATGATTATGATATGGGTATTGATTATGATGAATATAGAAATGATGAGGACTATGACTTTGAAGATGCCTTTGAAACAGCATCTTTAGTTGGAAATATTGATGATATTGATAATTTATTAGAAAGAGAATATGAAAAGAATTTAGATTGGTAAAAATGATTAAAAGGAAAGGGGGAATTATGAGAATTAGTCTACATAGAGAGGGTATTATAAATAGATGGGTTAGCCTTGATGAGAATTATACTAAAAAATATTATAAAATCGTTGGTAAAGGTTGTATGAAATTGCGATTGTACCCTTTAAGTAAATGGTGGTTTTATAAACAATATGGTTATGATTGGGTGGCAAAAGAAGATTTGTATTCTGAACTAGAAAAAGAAAATAAAAAATTAAATCAGTTTATTAAAGAAATGATTGATTATATTTATGACACAAAAAAACAAAATACAAATTGGAAAAAGGAAATTTTTGATACTTTAAAATATAATACTGATTACGAAAATATTTCTGATGAATTTTGTAAAGGGAAAAGTATTTTAAGTGTTAATCATAATAGTAATTGGCTTTATAGAATAAGTGGTAAATTATTTTATTCTCAAAAAGAAATTTGTGAATATTATAATATTTCTCGAAGTAAATTATGTACAAAAGTTTGGCGATTTGGACATGAAATGAGTGAAGATTTACTTTTAAATAGTTCTACTCACCAATTTACCAAGCCAAGAGAATACACCCATTTCTATTTTGAAGATAAAGAATATTTTTCATTAAGCCAATGGGTTAAAGATTACAGTTATACAAAAACTTCTCTGGAAAAGGTTATTGCAAAAGTTAATCAAAAAGTTAATCAAGCGAGAAAAAAATTTAAAGGGAATTATTCAGATGAAGAAATTATAGAAATTGCATTAAAAGCATTTTTACAAAACAAAATATTAACTGTATATGAAATTGTTGACGGTAAAGAATTTTTTAAAAAAGAAGATATATTTGAGTATTTATCAAAAAAGAACAATCTTAACATTAACTGTGTTAAGAGTAGATATAATAAAGGTTGGACTTATGAAGAAATCTTAAGAAATAAAAGATTTGAAAATAATATCAATAAAACTGAAATTGTAAAATTAGGTTAAATAGAAAAACATAAAACTATAAATATTTTAGACAGATTTATTTCTGTCTTTTTTTATTTTACGGCGTTGAAGAATTCCACGCACGGGATGCTGCATCTCAAAAATTTTTACCCTCCGCAAAATCAATCTACGAACCCCGGTAGGGTTCTCTACTGTAGAATGATTTTGGTCCTATCGGACTGGTACGCAACCTTCGATAAGGACGTCAATTTGCTTCGCAAAATCACGATGTTCTTGACTTTGCTTTTTTACTCGTGCTACTCCTAAAAAACTCTAAATAAATATCTTTGTGAAAGCCAAATTTCCCAGGCGAAGTCCACACCTTCCGCTGGGTTTCCCAGCCTGTTGGTGGAATCTGTGTTTGTTCGCCTCGCAAATGTGTCAATTCAGTCGATATTTTTATTTAGCCTTTTGCAAGTAAAAGCACTTCGCCATCCACCCGCTCACTCTGTTCACTTCCTAAATTTTTTCGCTGCGCTCCCCTCGGAGGCTTTTGGCCTCCTCTTTTTTTAGATTCATGCGTTTAATAATTCGCTGTTGAATGTCCCTGCCACCTTTCAGGTCGTTTCGAAATTTATTTTCGCGGCCATTTCTCTACGAACCTTCAAGGGGCCGTTTTTGTTTTCTTCGTTTCAAAAAGCGCCGGGTACATTCTACTGCTCAGGCCGCAAACGCCTGAATCTTTTTTTTACCCTCTCTTTTTACAAAAGGTTACAACTCAGAAGACTTCCTCCGTTCTGGATTGCTTTACTCTATTCTTTCGCTTTCAATCCAGAACTACGTCAGCTTCATCCCTGTAACCTTTTATAAAAATTCACCGCCACACCCGTAGAAGATAAATCTTCTTGCCTATTTTTTTTATTTTTTTAAAGATGTTGTCCACTCACGCCGATTACGACTATTCCATTACGTTTCTCTATATTCCATAGACTCCTTCGGCGTCCGTTTCTACATCTTTCACAGTTTTTTAAACTGTTTTCTTTCTTGACCACTCCGACTTATAGAAGTCGGAGCTTCGAAGAGATATTAAGAAAATATTTTTTTATTTCCTTATCGTCAAACTCTCCAGAAGAGCCTAGAGTTTCTCTCGTTTTACTTCGTTACACTTCTTGCTCTTCTGCAGACTATGCCAATTGCGGAAAAAATTCTGATAAAAAAGATTTAATTTTCCTCTATTTTCTATTTACCAGCAAGAAATTACTTGCAATTTAAATTAAAATAGTGTAAAATATAATTATGAAAAAACTTATATTTATTTGTTTCATGTTAATTTTTGTTACCGGATGTAGTTCCGTTAATTCTTTTGATATTGAATCTGTTACCAAAATCATAAATGATGATGGTGAAATTTGTGAAATTTCTTATTTCGTCAATGACAAACATGATAAAACAAATGTCCAACAAATGCCTTGTGGCAATGTTATCCAAGGTTATGTTTCTACTTTGAAAAAAGATAAATCTTCTTCAAATTGGCTTGTCGAATTGACGAAAACAGATTATGACAATATCAAAACTTCCGACAGAAGAACTGTCTCGGTTGAAAAATTAAACGAATTGTATGGGTTAATTAAAGATAAAGAAACAACAAAAACTCACCGAATTGTAAAAATCGAAACAACCACTTGGGGTGGTTATAAGGTTTATTACAAAGGTTCGGTTCGTGTTGATGCCCCAACCCTTGAATTGGAATTCAATTCATGGCTTGAGGGTGATAAAAATATTGTTGTTTCCGGTGAAATAATTAGTGGAAAGGTTAACATTGTGTTTCTCAATGAAGAAACTGTTCAACAGATGAAAAAGAAAGATTAAGTCGCTGCGTGCGACTTTTTATTTTTTCCTGCCATAAGCAAAATTACATCACTAAAGCTTTACGTGAATCCGGTACTTATTTTACTGCGTTCCAGATTAACTCCAGAGCTTGACTGATGCGTTTTTGCTTCCACCCGTACCGCCTGCCCATTTTCCCCGCCACTCGTTTCCCCCGACTTTTGAAAGTGCCAGCATCTGAACTTTTGTTTCTCGAAAAGATTGTCAGATGCTTCTACTTCAAACTTCGGAGAAAACTCCAAGCCAACTGCCTTGCCGGAATGTTCTTTTTTTTAGAAGTTTTTGCCTTAGCCTAATTTAAAATTTTCCTACTCTCCGGGAGATTCTTTGCTTCTCCCGTCATGAGGAAATCTTTAAAATAGGCTTTCCAATCCAAACCCAAAACTTCTTTATTTTTCGCCATCTCACGAAATTGGATGAGAAGATTCTCTCCACCCTCCGGCTGCATCATACGATTCTCTCAGTGCGGCTGGAAGCTCCGAAATCCTCTCATCCAAATCGTTCGCCACCCAAAGCCTGCCCGTTTTTTAATACTTCAAGAATTTTATGTGCAGTCTCTGACACATCCCGTCAAACTTGCTTCTCTGCGTGTTTGGGATGAGTCAACGACGCACATTAAAATAGTATTGAAGTATTTTTTCGAAAATTAATAAGCCTTAACCCAGTTGATGGGACCGGTCTTCATTTCGTTTCTCATGCAGGCGGAGCCCTTCAACTGGGTTCGGCTTCCAATTTTCATGTTTTCACGTTTCGCCATTAATTCCCCAAATGGAACTTTTCCTCCTTCAGATTTGTGATTTTATCACCATCGGAAGATGGAAAAACTCCACGTGGAGAATCATACCCTGAGCCTTCCCGAAACTTTTTTCATTCCTGAAATTACAAAATCCGAGATGAGCTGCACAAGACAGTGTCGTTCACTTTTTTCCGCCAAGTCTCGAGCACACCATCCAGATTTTGTTTATTCAGGAATTTCTTTCAATATTCCACACTTCATTATGACGACAACCGCCTCGTTGCAGGTGATTCATGTCTTGTTCCAATCCCCATCACCTGCATCTTCTGCGGAATCGTCAGATGAGTGTTTCATATTTTTTCGTTTTTGTGCCTTCTTACCCAAAGTTCAAATTGACGTCAGAATCGAAAATCTTTGATTTCTAATTCTGAAGTCATATTGAATGTGGGTTCCATCCATACCATACCCACAAAAACTGTAGATATCGCGAAATCCATCAGCTACCGAATTTTACATGATTGACCAAACGGGGTTGCGTTTTATTCTGAAAACTCAACACGAAGGTCTATCATGAAAATTCTAAAGCGATAAATTTCTGCTCAAATTCATCCGCTCATCAACACCATTCTCTCCAAGCAAATCTGCCTGTTGATTCATTTGTGATTCTCACTTTCTCAACAGCAATTTTGCTGGACAGTTGGTGAGCTTCGCTCATGAATTGAATTTCCCCTTCTTCCGTCAAAGACGGAATTCATCGCCACACCCGCGCCAGAGGTTGGGTAAGCTTTTTGTCTTCGAGTCTTCGACATCGCCGACGGGGCTTGTAAAATAGATAAAAATTAACAGGTAAATAATCCTGAAGTAAAATATGAAATATTTTATCTGAAACCATTGACAACTCAGTTGCAACAATGTATAATATAAATAGAATAAGAGGTGCGAATTATGAAAAAGATTAAATTAGATAAAAGAACAAAAGAACAGAAACTTATAGATACTTTGAAAATGCATAGAAAAATCAATCGTGAACTACAACTTGAAAGTGGTATTGTTCATAAATCTGCAATCTTCAAAGACAAAACCAAATACAATAGAAAAGATAAATCTTGGAAAAAAGATATTGATTTTTAATCTGAGATACTTGACAACATAGTTACAATATGTTATATTTATATTGTAAATAAAATCTGAAAAGATTGACAACGCAGATACAACGAGCAAACATAGTTTGCGAGTTGCAAAGAAAGGAAAATGAAAAATATGTTAAAAATTGAACAGGATGCATTGACATTACAAATGGCAAAAGATAAGGCAGTATTAGATTTAATTAAATCTCTTAAAAATCAAGTTGATAACTACGATTTAGGAATTAAACTTATTATAGATGCTTTAGAAAAAATTTCTACAAGTTTAGATAATTTAACTGAAGAAGTTGAAAAAATTAAATTAAAGGTGTAAAACTATGAATAAAAATTTGAAAATGTTGTTGATTGGTTTATTACTTGGTATTCTTGTTTATAAGATGCCTAATGTTGTATTTGGTTTCATTGGTTTCGTTATTCAAATTTCTATTTATTGCTTAATCGGTTATTTGGCTTACACTTTCTACAAGACATACAAAAAGGAGAAAAATAATGCCTAATTGGACTTATAATACATTTGAAGCACCAAAAAAGATTATTCAAAAATATCTTAATGAGAATAAGAATTTTGATTTTAACTTAGTTATTCCTATGCCTGAAAGTCTAAGGGTTGAAAGTGGTGGTTCAAATGATAGGGACATTATGGTTTATTTAACTGATAAATTAAGTCTTGACCCCCTTAATTCATTAGATAGTGAAAGATTTGATATTTTAGATAAATTAGTGAATAATTTTTTCTCACAAAATTGGATTGAAGAGATTTGGAATAGATGCCTTGAAGCACAACAGAAAAATGAATTAGATTTGGAAGAAAGTTATAACAAAGGTAAAATTCTTGTTGATAACTATTTGAACTATGGTGCTTCAACTTGGTATGAGTGGTGCACTAAGAATTGGGGCACAAAGTGGAACGCTTGTGATTGCCAATTAGACCCTGATTTTCACGATAAAAAGAAAAATGATATGACATTTGTTAATTTTTGCACAGCTTGGTGTATGCCATATCAAGTTATGAAAAAAATATTTGAGGAAAATGACGGCGTAAAATTAAGGATTATGTGGGTTAATGAGGATTATGACGGAGAACATTATATAACTAAATTCAAAAATGGTAATTATAGAAGTGATTTAGACGGTATCAATTAGATGCCGTTTTTATTTCGTTTCGCTGAGGCTCGCAGGGGGCTTACGCCCCTGCTCGCTCTTCTTTTCCTGATTTATTTTCTCGTCGGGCTTGCCCTTGGGCCTTCGGCCATCAAACCTTCAACTTTACCCCCTTTCGTTGAAGCTTCGGCCTCATTTCCCCTGGGGCTTCGCCCACACGCTCGCCTTCGCTCGCGTGTTATAACTTTTGTCTTAATTTTTGTCACACCACTTGACATCTGGTTTTTCTTGTGTTAAAATGGAAGTAAGAGGTATTGTATTATGTCAAAGAAAAATGATAGAAATGAATCAATCAAAAAGTTGTGTGAGGACAATGATATTAAAATTAAAATTGAATTCGTAGAAAAGCGTAAATATTGGGAAGATGATATTGAAGAACGAAACGTTTATAAGGTTAATATCGGAAATAAAACGAATTCAATGACAACTTTGTATGCTGATTCAATTCTCAACACAAGAAATAATGTTCAGCCAGATGAATATGACGTTCTTTCCTCAATGGCCAAGGAAAAACCTCAATCCTTTAGATATTGGTGTGAACAAAATGATTTTGAGTATTGTGATGAAAATAAAAAGATTTATAACGAAATTTGTGACGAATATTCTAAAATTTCTAAAATCTTCAAAAATATTTTACCAGCATATAAAAATATCCTATAAATAACATAATAATAACTATAATAATACTAATTTAAATAATATATATTACAGTATTAATAATAAAAAAGACTATATAATTAATTTTTGCTTGTATGCTAAAAATTTCTGATATGTCTTTTTTTAATTTTTCGCCCCGAGACCCCCCTTGAAGGACGGCGCACCACCTAGGCATCATCCCTTCGCAGGGGGTTGGATTTTCGAGACTTGCCCTGACATCCCCGGGCCTCGAAAACTCGGGGCCTTCGGCCTTCAGTCCCTTCTTCCCTCACTCAAACCTCGACAACACATGACTTCATCATGTGAGAATCAAAAATCGTGATTCTGGGGAATTGTCAAGTTTCTCCTCCAGACCGCTTTGCCCCTGGGCCTTCGGCCACCCCTCGCTTTCGCTCAGGGGGTTGGATTTTGGGACAGAATCTCCCAAAACGAAGGCGGGCTCGCTTTTGGGCCTTCGGCCATCGCCTCGCTCAGTCGCTCACGCTCCCTCGCTCGTCTCATCCCTTTTTCTTTCTTCCTCTTCCGAAAGTTCTTCCTTCGGTTTTCACTTCGTTGTTTTTACAACAATAAATTGTTGAATTTGCAACCCTCTCGCTGAAATTTCCCCTTTCGCGCGAAGCGCCAGGGAAAACCAACTCACCCCTGTGAAAACCACCCCGAACTTCCGAAATCCCTACACCTACACCTTTAGATTTGTAAGTGAAATTTATGAAAATGTTTTCATAAAACAAGTGACTGTACCCTGCCGCACACACCCAACCCTCTTCACATAAAATCTTCAATTTTACGTTTCGGCCAGCTGACGGGTCCATCTCTTTCAGTGATTGGCTTTCGTTTCTCTTTGGTTATTCCTCTTCTTCTCTTTTCTTTTTTTCGTTTCGCCTTCGGCGGCTCTGCTCCGCCGATGTCTCAACCGGTTTGGGCAAAGGTTGCTCCCAGCATTGGGGGGTACAACCCCCAAGTGCTCAGTGAGCAAAGAAAATGAGACGTTTAAAAAAAGGGAGACGTTGCTTCCCTGAACACCTTTGAACAAGTTCAAAGTTGCTGGGGCAATCCTTTGCCCCATAGAGTTTTTAAGAAATATAATTAACTGCGTTAATTAAAGGGTTGAATAGATGGTTAAGAAAAACAATTAATACTTGGTATTATTTTGGTAATATTTAGTTAATATTATTTCTTTTAGTTTAGTATTAATTGAGTTAGATATTAAGAGAAAGAAGGGCAATGTATTTTATTGGTATTTATTTTGAATAAATATTTATTTAGTTTAGTTGAATGGAAGGTTTTACGTGGTATGCCCTTCCTCCCCCTATTTTTTTACCTTGTAAAAACGTCAAAAAATGCGATAAATAAAGGGTTTTTGATAAAAATGAAATAATGGAAAACAGTGTTACAAAAAATGTCAATTTACATTATTTCAAAACGGCATTTTTTACGGGTTTTTTAGTAATTTTTATATATTTAAATCCCTGAAAATAATTAATTTATAAATAAAAACACGGATGAAACGTGATTATTTTAATAAATAGAATAAATAAAAACAGGCATTTTATGATATAAAAGATGTCAAAACGTATAAATTTATAAAAAATGTTGCTATTTAATACCTCGAAAACATCATACAATACGTATTATAAAATTTTTAATACGTATTACGTATTTTTAGGCTAAAATTATCTAAATTTAATTAAATTAATACGTATTATTATATTTTTAATGCGTATTATTAAATATATTATTTATTTAAATTAATATTCATACGTAATATAATATTTTTAATACGTATTATT